>RCUM01000098.1_pt1 | contig 76625 bp, 88 predicted proteins | sample 2166141 | NCBI WGS metagenome assembly RCUM01 (sample SAMN09932756, study PRJNA488358) | compost metagenome | isolation source: compost soil in crotonic acid-enriched | place: Germany: Experimental Botanical Garden | reverse complement strand
TAGCCTTCCCTTGTTTTCGGACCGGAACGGGGCAGCGTCCGTCACAGCAAAAGTGCACACCGCCGACAGGAGGCGACGGCGGCACCGGGAAAGAAGCCGGTTCACCGGCTTTCCTCAGCGGCCGCCACCGGCGGCCAGTCAAAAGCGGCGCTGCCGGCACGGCAGCTGCACGCGCGGGGGTAGTCAGGTCAGGATGCGGAGAAGAGGTAAAACACGCGAAAACAACCGAACACAAAAAAGTGCAGTTTCTGCACTTTTCTTTCATCTGAATGACAACGTAAAATAAGTGCAGTTTCTGCACTTTTTTAGCGTGGTATAAATGACCGGATATGACCTGAGATTATGGCGGATTGGTCTTGGCTGGAGCCGGGAACAGGCGGCGGAGGAGCTGGGCGTCAGCCTGCGGACCTGGAAGGATTATGAGAATGCGCCACGGATAAAGCGCACCGTTGAGCTCGCCACCGTCGCCCTCTCCGTACACGATATGCTGCCCCGTTTTCAGGAGCGGCAGGTCAGCAAACAGCGGATGACGGACATGCTGAAGGCCGTCACGGCCGATGCCCTGCCCCGCAGGCCACAGACGACGCTCTGACGGGAACGCGCTCGATGCGCGGGCTCGTCAGACGGGGGAGAAGACTCGCGCCCCGCGCATCCTCAGAAATTTGTCACACATAAATACGTCACTTTAAAGAGACGAAACTTGCCTTTTAGTCACTTTTAAGAGACAATGAAGTACATTAAGGAAGTGAGGGCACAGGGGTGTACAAATCTCAGTTCTATCAGGACCAGAGCGGAAAACAGCCATTTAAGGAATGGCTGGACAAACTCCAGCAGAAAGATCGGAGCGCCGCCGCGAAGATCGATACGCGGATAGACCGCGCCGAAACGGGAAACTTTGGCGATCACAAGTTTGAACGGGAAGGCGTCTGGGAATTACGAATAGACTACGGGCCGGGATACCGCGTCTATTACTCAATGGAAGATGGCCAGATTATTCTCCTGCTCATCGGTGGCAGTAAAAAAACGCAAGCCGCTGATTTAGATAAGGCCGTTAACTACCTCAAAGACTTTAAAGCGAGGGCGAAACAGAATGACACTAACAGCTAAAAAGACAGCCACTGGCGACGTCGCCGCAGCAGAATATGCGCCAGCGGCTGACCGTGACAAACTCATGATAGAGAAGTTACGCGCCGATCCTGAATATGCCGATATATACCTGAAAACCGCGCTCGAAGAAATTAACGAGCCGGGTGGTCTGGGGGGATTCCTGATCGCGTTACGTCGCGTACTGGAGGCTCGCGGGGGGATCACCGAAGCCGCGAAAAAATCCGGTCTGGCGCGTCAGAGCATCTACCGGGCATTGTCTGAAAACGGCAATCCCACACTCTCAACGCTGGCACAACTTGCCGCCGTGGCGGGCCTGCAACTTACCTTCAGCAAGATGCAGCACTAAGAAAAAGACACCCGCAAAGCGGGTGTCTTTCATCTCAGCATCCGGTACGCGGGCACATCAGTCGTCACCGCGCTCTTCCCCGTGGTGCATCGCCGCCACGTTCAGCACCCCGGCAAAATCAATATCCAGCCTGTCGCACAGGTGCATCAGGTCCGTCACCAGATCCACCATGAGGGTATCGGCAGGCTCGCCGCTGCGGGCAAGCCCCGTCCGCGTGGCGAAATAACACAGTATCTCCGCCGCCAGCGCTGATCGTTCAGCATTATCCGGCTCACCGCCGGAATAGCCCTCCCCCTCACTCACCACCGCAACCAGCTCCCGGATGCCTGCCACCGCCTCCGTCATCTCAGCGGCCTCCCTGTTCGTTATTCCACCACGTCACCAGTGACTGTAAAAACTCCTGCTGCTGCGGGTGGGTCATCGCCCCGTTCATCAGCACGCGGGCAAACCAGCCCCCGTCCTTCAGCAGCGCATAGTCGTTGGCCTCGCCCTGCGCGCGCAGGTGAAGGAGCCCGCCGCCTGCCGTCTCTTCCGGGTTGAGGGCATGTCTGAGCATCGCCAGCGCCGCCTCCACGCAGGGCAGCAGCATCGCCGAATCGGTCCCGGCCTCGGGGTTGTCAAAACACAGCTCAGTTTCACAGGCGATGTTGTCTTCCAGCCAGCTCGCCAGAATCTCCAGCCCCTCCACCACCGTTAATGTACGCATCTTATGTTGTCTCCGGGTTCAGGTCCGGGCCGTTCGCCCGGACGGTTGATATCAGTCAATGGCGCGAAAAATCAGGCTGGCTTCCGGGTGGTGCACAATGCTCACGTAGTCCTTCAGCGCGTCCTGACGGTCGACCAGCCCCTGACAGGTCGGCGCGTACTCGCGCCCCATCGCCGGGGCTTTCCAGGCCAGACGGTTCAGGACAAACAGCGTGCCGATAATCCCCGCCGCCTCCGCCGAGACCGTCCCCTCAAAATAATTTCCAGGAAGGATCAGCCGGTAGTCCCCCTCCGGCGGGGTGATGTATCCGGTCGGGCGGGTGGTCATCTCCGTCCAGCCCCCGACGTGGCCGCTGAGCCCGCGCGGCACCTCCCGGTAACGCCACAGGCCGCCGTCGTAGTGGCTGTACTGATGCAGAAAGTTCGCCACCATCGTGTCACCGGGCGGGGTGGCAAACAGGCGCGGGATAAAGCGCAGGCGACGGCGGGCGTCGGTGATTTCGGTGCGCGTGACTGGCGCAGCGGGAGTCGTCAGCGTGGTCATAGTGGCCTCCTTCGGCTTCTTTCGGTGTGCCCTTACCCTTCTTCGCCGGGCGGGGAGCACGTTGCTGTGACACCAGACCGCCCCGTTCCATCGGGGACGAAAACAGGGGCGCTGCCGGAGGCCGCAGCGCAAGCGACCGAAGGGAGTGCGAACGGGTGAGGACAGCGGGCTTTAGCCTTCCCTTGTTTTCGGACCGGAACGGGGCAGCGTCCGTCACAGCAAAAGTGAACACCGCCGACAGGAGGCTATGGCGGCACAGGGAAAGAAGCCGGTTCACCGGCTTTCCTCAGCGGCCGCCACCGGCGGCCAGTGAAAGCGGCGCTGCCGGCACGGCAGCTGCACGCGCAGAGGTTGTCCACAACCGCCGTGCACAGGTTCGTCAGCAGGCTGTGGATAAATCGCCGCAGGACGCGGCACTCACGCCGCGCCCTGACCTGCTTATTATTTAGCCGCCGTAGTGCGGCACATTGCCGACCAGCCACGACGGGCCCGACACCTCGCAGTAGCCGTATTCGTCCTCCTCATCGTCATACTCCAGTGAGTCCTCAATGCTCTCCGTCAGCCCGCCGGACTCATAGCGGCGGTAGCCGCAGTAATCACACCCCGCTTCGCTGTAGTAATGCTCCACCGTCCCGCCCCAGCGGACGGACAGGGCTGCCAGCACCGCTTCTGACGGCGGCGACCACGCCATATCCACATCGATACACAGGCCGCCATCCTCGCGCACCACCGCCGGATTGCAGTCCGACGGCCATTTGGTTCCGTAATAGTCGGTATAGAAGTGGTACGTGCTGAGCACCCCGGTCAGCAGCTTGCCGTTAAAGCCGTTGATTTCGCAGGCCAGCCGCGTCGGCAGGATCATCCGCAGGTCAAAGGGTTCCCCCTCCGGCTCAGTCGTCATACCGTCAAACATCGCCGCATCGCTGACCGGCGAAAACCACGCGCCGCCCCAGTCGTGGCGCTTTTGCTGCATCACCACGCTGATGGCCGCCTGCTCCTCTGCCGTCAGCGCATCCCACGTCAGGGCGGCCAGCCCGCAGTCCTGATAGCAGCAGTCAATGGCGGTACAGGTCGCCTCATCCAGCCAGGCGTTGGCCTGCAGCAGCGCCAGCCACTCACCAAACGCGCGGGAGGCCACCGGGTCATCCCCGGCACCGTGCGCCGTCAGCGCCGGGTACGGGGCATAATGCACCGCCCCCGCCGGTTTAAGGCGCCCCGCCACGCCGACAAGAAACAGGCGGATGCTCTGCCGTATTGCCCGACGGTAATACGGAAACGACTGCCCGGTTGCCCATGCTTCGATACCGTCCAGCTGACAGGCTGGCGCCACACACTGAATACGATCGGGTAGCAGCAATGCATTGCTGCATCGCCGCCCCCTAAGAACCGTACGTGCCAGTTTCCCGGCATACGGCTCAAGCCTTTCAAAGCCCGCTTGCGCGAACCGGTTTCACTACGTTAATACCTTTCGAGTGGACAAGTTTATGACACACCGGATGTAGCATGACCAGGTTGGAATTATTATCACTCCCCCCATCGACCCGCCGGATGATGTGGTGCACCTGCCACTGGGAATCAGACGTAATCATCTCGTTACAAATGGGGCATCGGCTCCCCTGCTCAAGCCAAATCTGAATGAGCTTTCTCCTTCCCCGGAGGGTCCGTCGCATTTTTTCGGCTTTACGTGCTTCAAAATACACTTCCCATTGAGGATCAAACGGATTAGCTTCAATTTTCATTGGCTTGAATCGGTTGATAGGCGTATCAATGGCTTTTCTCAGGTTCACAAGCCGGGGTTTGCCGTTTGGCAGGCGCTCCCCTGTATAGGCAGAGAAAGACCAGTTTCGGGCATCAACTGAATAGAAATATCGTTTTCTGATCCACTTTTTGCCCTTATTGTGATGACGCCGAACAGCCCAACGCCACAGAGACAGCCAGATTTCATTGTCAATCTTGTTAAATGCAACCTTGGCCACAATGTGCTGATGGTAGGCAGCCCACCCTTGTATCATTGGATTCAGCATCTTAATCAACGACGGTTGATCAATAGTGTTGTTCCTTTTGATCACAGATCGTATTTTCGTTAAGAAGGCGCTGACATTTGCTTTGGACGGTTTAATCAGCATCTTGCCGTCGTACTTGCGAATGTTCTGCCCAAGAAAATCAAATCCTTGCTCAATATGTGTGATGCGAGTTTTTTCGGAAGAGAGCGTCAATCCTCTTTCTGCCATAAAACCCGCAACAATTGGCAGGACCTGACATTCAAGTAATTCTTTTGAATGCCCGGTGATGATGAAATCATCTGCGTAACGCACATAGTTGACCTTCAGATTAACCAGACGCCCCTTGACCACGCGTTTTTTGAACTCTGAAGCAAGTAACTCTTCAAGCCCATCCAGCGCGATGTTTGCCAGCACAGGGGAGATAATCCCCCCTTGCGGGGTTCCGGATTCCGTTGGAAATAGTTGTCCACGCTCCTGATATCCAGCTTTGAGCCACTTCGTCAGGATTTGGCGATCTGTCGGGGTGTTATCGATAAGCCACTGATGAGAGATATTGTCAAAACAACCACGAATATCGCCTTCAAGTACCCATTCCGCCGAAGCTTTCTGTGCCAGAACGCAAAAACATTGAGCGATCGCGTCAGCAGTAGATCTTTCTAAGCGAAAACCAAAAGATCGCTTGTCTGCGGTCACTTCCGCTACAGGCTCAAGAGCCAGCAGGTATAGTGCCTGCATCGCCCTGTCTTTCATGGTTGGTATCCCCAGAGGGCGTAGTTTCCCATTCGACTTAGGTATATATAACCGTTTCAGCGGCAAGGGCTTGTAGCCCCGTCGCTTTAACAGGCCAATCGCCAGAAACTTATCCTTAGAGGACGCCCATGTTTCACCGTCCACCCCTGGGGTACGTTTCCCACGATTTTCCGTAACTCGTCGGACAGAAACAGCCCTGCCACTAAACGAGTGAGTCAATATCCATTGCAGGGATTTAGCCCTGCCATGTCTACCTTCTCGTGTTGCCTTTACGATACGCGCTTGCAGCCTTCGCACTTCCCGATAACATTTGCGCCAGTTAATACTGTGCCAAGAGCCCTCGTTTAGTAAGGACGCACCTTTACAGGTTGTTACCTGCTCAGTCATCTGCTTTTCCTTTCTGGAAGGTTAATCAAACTCTCTCGTAATGAAAGACCCGGTGGAAGTCTGCCCGCTTTCGCGTAGAGTGATGTTGCTGTGCTCAACCCTTATCCAGACCATTACAGTCTGGCATTCGCTTTTTCCACATTCTTCTACCCACACCGCCAACAGTTTCCCTTGCGGTTAACCTGCCTCGTGAGGCAGCGATACGGGCTTACCATGTTCCACCTGAATAACAACAGTAGGTTAGACTCTGCCACAACACCGGTGGTTTATTGTCCGCGTGCCCCCAGCAAACAGAGAGGCAACCAACCACATACCTTTTGGTTCAAGCCTGTCAGCACCTTTGGCTTGTTCTGGTTAACGACGATTCAGCAGTTCACATATGTTAGTCATACTACCCAGCCTAGACCTCCTCCGCCTGATGCTGGCAGATTACATGTAGCCTCACGGCTTCATGCGATCCGAAGATCCGGTTCATTGTCCTGACAGCTTCACACCCCGCCGTTGCCAGCGACGCATGTGTCAGTAGGCTACTGATGACGGAACATCAGGTTCCCTGACGGAGTTAAACTCCGCTGGAACAATTATTCAGGCGACTTCATGTCGCACATTAGCACACCAGTTCGGCATGATTTTTCTCCTGAGTTAAGGTTGTTTCGGTTCCGGCTGTCGCCGTGACCGGGAAACAACCCGGGAGAAAAGCGTGGAAAACAGGGCACCGTCGCAGGCCGCATGCGCAAGGGCTTTCCGGGCTGAATGCGCCGGAAAGCCTGCGAACGGGCGAGGACGGTAACGCCAGTGGGCCTTGTGGGCCACGCGGCCCGGGTTAGTGTACAGGGCACGGCGTCAGCCGCTCCCGCACGGACCACTTCCTCCCCCCGCCGGAACGGCGGTCAGCCGGTGACCGGCACGGTCACATCCTTATTCCGCCGGCCATGCCGGCGGCGGCCGGCCACAAAACCGGGGCCGCCAGGCGACCCGCCCGTTCAGACACGCCGGAAGCTGTGCAAGGCGGCGCTCCACTCTGCCATCGCCGCCCGGGCTTCGTCGGTGCCCGACCGGCACCGACGGCGGGCCGTCTGTTACGGAGGCGGTGAAAAATCACCGCAGTGCCGGCAGTAACCGTCCGCGTCCTGCTGACCGGGCCAGCGGGCACCGTCATGGCGACGGCACAGACTGCCGTCGCCCGGGTGATACATCAGGTGGCGACACCAGGCGCACAGGTCGTCGTCGGAGATGGAGCGGGTAAAGATCCTCAGCGCCGCCGGCGGCACGACGAACGAGGCAGTACGGGTAAAATCAGGGGGACATGACATAACAACAACCTCAGCGTAAAGGCACCCGGAACCCCGGGTGCCGGGGGGACGGGATGACTCAGACCGGATGACGATGCAGGCGCTGCTCCCAGCCACCCAGATACCAGAACGGCGTCCGGAAAACCCGGCGGGCGTCCAGGGTCAGGGAATTGCCGGTGATCACCTCGGCGGGGATCCCCAGATACGACAGCTGCAGATAGCACATCTGCGCGGCGGTGGCATCGACATCCGTGCAGCGGGCAAACAGCGTCTGCTGCGGGTTAATCCCCTGCTCCGTCAGCGCCTGAGCAAACGCAATGACCATACTGCCGGCACCGGCGGCGGGCTCATCGAGTGTAATAAAGGGCTGCTGCTCCAGCTGCTGCACCACGTCCTGCACGGTAACCCGCGCCATCAGCTGCGACAGGCTGAAGGGGGTGAAAAACTGCCCCATGTGCGCTCCAGATCCATAAAAATCTCACCGAGAAAATCCCCTGGGCGGCTGTCCAGCGCGCAGACCAGACAGCCCAGAAGCTGCGCCATCCGGCGCATGTCCTCCGGCTGATAGCGCCCGGCGGTCATCAGATACTCCTTTTCCAGCGCGGGGCATCGCAGAAAGGCGTTCTGTACGGCAAGCGCCCCCAGGGCGGTGAAGTCCCGGAAAACCTCATGCCGGTGGTGGTAGCGCGCGGTGTCGCTGAACAGCCGGGTGAACGTCCGGCGGTAGTGGTCGTAGTCATGATGGCCGGCGGCGGTGAGCGTGGGGGTCAGTGACGTCATTCTGGTGTTCCTTCCTTTCCGGCGGTCTGCGGAGTGCTCCCGCCATACCGCGAAGGCCGCCACGGGCCTGAAGGAAAAAATCCAGCTCCGGCAGCAAGGCCGCAGCGCAAATGACTGACCTGAGGGAAGGAATGCGAACGGGCGCCGCGCCGGCGGCTTGAATTTTTCCGGCACGGGGCGACAGTTCAGCGGGGCGACAGCACCTGCAGAACGCCGGAGGAGGCGCACGCAACGCCCTTTTCGCCACCGGCCTCCCTGCCCGACAACAAACCCGACACAACGGTTACGGAGAAGGAAGGCACCATGAATGACTCACCCGACACTCACCTCGCCAGGCTGGCGGCGCTGGTGATGTACGCCTGGGATATGTGCAGCCATGACTTGCACGATGTGCGGCCGATGCCCGATGCGCGTATCGCCCACGACGGCTGGACCGTCTGCGGCTACATCAGCGGCAATGACGCGATTGACGATCACCGCATCAGGACCGCCTGCTACGGGTTCGTCGCGCAGAATGCGGCAGGGGAATGCGTGGCGGTAATACGGGGAACGGCCGGCACCCGTGAATGGGTGGATGACGCCAAATTCAGGCTGAAGGCTCCGGAGGCACCGTTTCAGGGGAAGGTTGAAGACGGGTTTTACAACATCTACCGCTCAATGCGCTACCGGCCCGCCGGTCGCGAAGACGATATGCCGCTCGCATCCGGCATCGCGGAGCTTGCCGGCCCGCGACCGCTCACCGTCACCGGCCACAGCCTCGGCGCCGCGCTGGCCACCTATCTGACGCTGGACCTGGCGACCACGGCCGGCTGCGCACAGGTCGCCCTGCGCGCGTTTGCCAGCCCGCGCCCCGGCGACGGCGCGTTTGCCGCCGGCTTTGCGAAAAGTGTGGGAGATTATCAGGTGATGAATTACCGGCATGACGCGGTCCCTAAACTCCCGCTCATCGGCTTTACGTCCCTGCCGGACGTCCGGCTGCTGGACGCGTCGCCGCAGGTGACGCTTGCCGGCGGGAAAGCGGCCTGCCATCACCTGATAAGCTATATCGCCCTGCTCGACGTGAACGAGTTCACCCGGGTCACCGCGCTGCCCGGAACAACCCCGGATGACCAGCACTGTGCAACCTGCGTCACGCTCCACACCATCGCGGCGGCAGACTGACGAGAATCGCCCCGTCTTCCCGGGCGTTACGCATCCTCTGCGTAATACCCCGGGAACTGACGATGAAGGAAGAGGATCACGGATTCAGGACGACGCTGGTATTCAAGGGCAAAAGCGTCAACATCGGGCATGCCAGCTTCGGCCAGCGCAATCAGGTGCTGCTTTTCCGCCTCCTCCCGGCGCATACCGTGGCGCGGATACTGCTGTTTCAGCCCTGCACCGGGCGTGGAACGGGCGATAAGCTCGGCCTGCAGGGCCGCAAATGACCGGTTGTCGATATCCTCAATCAGCCCCAGCGCCTTCAGGTCCCTGGCGGCTTTCAGATACTGCCGGACGATTTTTCCATGTTCTGTTAGTTTATCCATTAGACACTTAAAGTACACACAAAAAGAACACAAAAAATACAAATTAAATACACAAAATGTACATTTAAGGTACCTTATTTTTTATCAAATGCACCATCTTTAGCCAGCTTCTCACGGAATGCCTCGAGAATATATGGGGTCATAAGTAAGCTGGTTATATTATTTTCCTTGAGATGTTCATAAGCTTCCCATAGATCTTCCGGTATCTGTAAATTTTTGGGCTTTCGATTAACCTTAGTTTTCTTCACCTCTGTAACAGACCCCACAACAGGAGTCTCCTTCTTTTCACCGACTGAGCTTTCCTGCAAAGGAGCATTCTTAGAAACGACCTGTAAACGATTGAATAAGTCTTTTTTATTACTAGCCATTATGGACCTTTAAAATACATAAAGTGTACATTTTAAGTATTTGAAAAATACTTATATCATATGCTTTCAATAGCGGTTCTCATATCAAGGAAAAGGGACCTCATTGCATTTCCCGCACGACCGTGGCGACTTGCAACCAACTCAACAATCCCCATACCTTCCCCAAATTTTGCAGGCAAGATTTTATCTTGTGGAATTGCTGTATCAAAACGAACAAGGTTGTCATATTGGTTGATGAAGTTATCGACATCAGTAAAGTTTGTACGTTGTGGATGGGCCTTGTTCAGCAATACATGAGCTACTTTCTTCTCCCCCATATCTCGAGATATTTCCTCCAGAACCTCGCTGAATTTTTGCAATCCAAGTATTTCTGAAGGATCATCAATGAAAGGGGATATAATTAGGTCCGCAGCACCAACAGCTGCACGAGTTAGCGCTGAGTCAAACCCACCACAATCGACTAAAACCGTTTTCCCTTGCTCTTTAGCAGCAACGAGCTCTGTAATGAATCTGTTAGTAACACCTTCCATATCGTCAGTAAGACGTATCACATTCCAACGCTTATCATCTGGTCTAAATGCATTAAAAGTGGTTATAGAGGATGTATCATCAGTGTCATAAAAAACATCAGGATTAACCTCTGGGGCAATGTTAAGCGCCACCATCGATTTCCCAGTCCCTCCCTTCTTAATAGCAACAGCAACGATCTTGCCAGCGTATGGATTCAGTGCTTTTTTCATACCTAATTAATCCTTAAAGTATACATAAAAAGTATCAATAAGATACCAATCTACCACAAAACCAAAAAGGTACAATAAAAATCCACTATAAATACATAAAATGTACACTTTATGTATTTTATTGATTAAGAACTATCTCCTGAAGGGGAGGGGATAGGTGCCAACCGCTTCACCGCGCGACTGATAGTACCTCTACTGCAGCCGAGCGTTTTCTGAACCTGACTCCAGGAACTGCCGCTGGACAGCAGCCGGTTAATCGCATCATACCGGTGCTGATTAACCTTTCGCCCCGGATATTTCCCTTCAGCCCGTGCCTTTTTGATCCCCTGTTTCTGACGCTCCCGGCGTTGCTCATAATCACGCCGGGCAACCGCAGCCAGCATATCGAGCAGCATGTCGTTAATGGCACTAAACATGCGGTGATCAAAATCAGCAAGGGCAGGGGACAGGTGCAACCATGTCGTAGGGACATTCACCGCCACAATCCTGACGTCCTTCCCGCCAATCATTTTCTTCAGGGTGTTCCAGTCGTCGCCCGCCAGTCGGGAAAGGCGATCGACATCCTCAATCAGCAGAACGTCACCGCGCTGACAGTCTTTCAGCAGACGAAAGAGCTCCGGGCGATCCAGTCTTGCCCCAGACTCATTCTCAGCATAATAGTTACATATGGTTATTTTATGCTCAGTGGCAAAGCGGTCGAGCATGTCCCGGGCACGCTGGGCATCCTGTTCACTGGTTGAAGCTCTGAGGTAAGCGCGGATAAACATAGGCATGGTACTGTTGAAGTCCTTTAACGGAACCGGTCCTGTTAGGGTTGGTGTTATCAGGTGATACAGTACCAGCACCGGCCAGTGCCGTACAGGGGTACCCGAACAGTACCGCTCATTTGTTCTGATGCCTGAAATTGTTATATAGCACCTGTATTAACAGTTAATACAGGCGGAGGGTGTGATGCGAAAAATAACCAGCATCAGTATGGGCGAACAGCTCGACGGATTTGTACAGCGCATGGTGGAAAGCGGACGTTATGGCAATGCCAGTGAAGTGATACGTTCCGCACTGCGGCTGCTGGAACAGCAGGAAACGCATGAGGAAGTGGTTCGTCAGGCCGTTATCGCCGGCCTGGAGAGTGGAGAAAGCACGCTGGCCCTGCGGGATATAGCTGCGCAGCGGAACCGTAAACACAATGTATAAACTGACCGTACTGGCCGCTGAGGACTTTTCCGGCATTTACGATTACACGCTGCTGCGTTTTGGTAAAGTTCAGGCGGAGCATTATACTGAAGCCATGGAGGCGTTTTTTGACACGCTGGCGGGCATGCCACACCCCGGACGGGAATATTCGCCCGTTCCCGGTGTGATGCGGGCTGAATTTCAGCGCCACACCATTTTTTTACACCGTCAGGGATAACGATATCCTCGTTGCCCGTATTCTGCATCAGCAGATGAATCATCCCCGCCATTTCCTCTGAACCACCATTTGAATGCAGCAACTTATGGGCAATATCATAAGCGCTGCACGCCTTCACGCGCCAGGTCCGCCCGGGTCACCGCTCAACAACATTTCGTCACACTTGAATAATTGCAATGGTAAATGGTTATCAATATCATTTTCATCTTACGTTACTGTCCATTCACGGATGGACCCGCTATGGCAGTTCAGTAGTCGAATAGTGATTTCTGACTTCAGGGGGTTACATGCAGTTTTCAGCAGGCAGTATGTGGAAAATCATCTCCTTCTCCCCCGAAACGGGTCCGGCGTACCGGCAAAAACTCCTCTCTCTCGGCATGCTGCCCGGCTCGTGCTTTCAGGTCATACACGTCGCACCGCTGGGCGACCCGCTCCATATCCGGAGCCAGCGGGTCAGCCTGGTATTGCGAAAAAAAGACCTGGCGCTGCTGAATCTGGAAGCTCAACACCACTGAGGGCATCACCTGTGTCTGTCCGTCAACTGAAACCACTGACCGTCGGCCTTATCGGCAATCCCAATGCCGGGAAAACAACGCTTTTTAATCAGCTTACCGGCGCGCACCAGAGAACCGGAAACTGGGCCGGCGTGACCGTCGAGCGCAAGGAAGGGCGTTTTTTCACCCCTGAGCACCAGGTGAAGCTTGTCGATTTGCCCGGCACCTACTCACTGACCACCGTCTCCCTGCAGACCTCCCTGGATGAACAGATTGCCTGTCATTATATTCTTGACGGCGGTGCAGACCTGCTCATCAACGTCGTGGATGCATCGAACCCTGAGCGCAATCTCTATCTGACCCTGCAGCTGCTGGAGTCGGGTACCCCCTGCATCGTGGCCTTAAACATGCTGGATATTGCCGAAAAACAAAACATCAGCATCGACCCGGACAGACTGGCAGACCAGCTGGGCTGTCCGGTTATCCCGCTGGTCTCCAGTCGCGGGCAGGGCGTGATGCGTCTTAAACAGGCGGTTGACGACTACCGGGAAAACAGGGGGATGGTAGCGCCCCCCTATCCCCGGTCACTGCTGCGGGAAGCCCGGTGGCTGAGCCGGAGTATGCCGGCCACATTTCCGGAGAAAAAACGCCAGTGGCTGGGTATTCAGATGCTGGAGGGGGATATATACAGCCTCGCCTGCGCCGGCGGGCTCACCCGTCAGCTGGAGAGTTCACTTGTGCGACTGCACCAGGAAAACATTGACCCACCCCTGCAGATTGCCGACGCCCGCTACCGCCTTATCGCCGGTATCTGTGCCCTGGTTAACACTGACCGGGTCGCAGGCGCCGGAGATTTCACCGCCGCCGTGGACCGCATTGTCCTTCACCGCATTCTCGGGTTACCGGTTTTCCTGCTGGTGATGTACCTGATGTTCCTGCTGGCAATCAACATCGGTGGCGCACTGCAGCCGCTGTTTGACGCGGGGTCGGTGGCGCTGTTCATTCACGGTATTCAGTGGCTGGGCTATACCCTGCACGTGCCGGAAGGCCTGACGCTTTTTCTGGCAAGGGGACTGGGCGGCGGACTCAACACCGTCCTGCCGCTGGTTCCGCAGATAGGCCTGATGTATCTGTTCCTGTCATTTATTGAGGACTCCGGCTATATGGCCCGGGCGGCGTTTGTGATAGACCGGGTGATGCAGTCGCTGGGATTGCCCGGAAAATCCTTCGTGCCGCTGATTGTTGGCTTCGGCTGCAACGTGCCGTCCGTCATGGGGGCCAGGACGCTGGATACGCCCCGGGAGAGGCTGATGACCATCATGATGGCACCGTTTATGTCCTGCGGCGCGCGGCTGGCGATTTTTGCCGTCTTTTCCGCCGCGTTCTTCGGTCAGCAGGGCGCTCTGGTCGTGTTTTCCCTGTACCTGCTCGGTATTCTGATGGCGGTGCTCACCGGGCTGACGCTCAGGTTCACCCTGCTGCGGGGAGAGGCGGCCCCGTTTGTGATGGAAATCCCCGTTTATCATGCCCCCCGTGTCAGAAGCCTTATTATCCAGACCTGGCAGCGCCTGAAAGGTTTTCTCCTGCGGGCCGGTAAGGTCATCATCATTGTCAGCCTTTTTCTGAGCACGCTGACCAGCTTCTCGCTGCAGGGTACTCCGGTCAACAACATCAACGATTCGGCCCTGGCCTCGGTGAGCCAGCTTATCACCCCGCTGTTCCGCCCGATTGGCGTACATGCGGATAACTGGCAGGCCACCGTGGGGTTATTTACCGGCGCGATGGCCAAGGAGGTCGTGGTGGGGACATTGAACACCCTGTACACCACGGAAAATATCCAGAAGGATACCTTCAGCTCCGCCACCTACAGTCTGTCAGGCGAACTCACCGGCGCCGTTCAGGCCACCTGGCAAAGCCTGAAAGACACCTTCAGCCTCAGCGTCCTGATTAACCCGGTCGAAGCCAGTAAAGGGGACGGGGAAATGACCCGGGGCGCCATGGGCGTGATGAGCCAGAAATTTGGCACCGCAGTGGCCGCTTACAGCTACCTGATTTTCGTCCTGCTCTACGTGCCCTGCATGTCGGTGGTCGGGGCCATCTCCCGGGAAGCGGGACGCGGATGGATGCTCTTCTCGGTGTTCTGGGGACTGGATATGGCCTGGTCGGCGGCCACGCTGTTTTATCAGGCGATGAGCTTCAGCCAGCACCGGCAGTACAGCCTGGAGTGTATGCTGACCGTCGTGCTGCTTAACACCCTGCTGCTGGTTCTGATGCACCGGGTGCGCTGGCGGGCAGAGATCCCGCTCCCGCGAACCCAGGCCGCGGGCTCCTGCCGTGGCTGTCGTGGTGGTCAGTGTCCGTCAAAAAACAACATCACCACCCCAGACCGCTGAAGTGGCACTGTTGCAAAAATGTGGAGGTGATAAAATTATGGCCACCTTTTGCTGACGGAGCAGCGCATGAACCCATTCAAAGGCCGGCATTTTCAGCATGAAATTATCCTGTGGGCTGTGCGTTGGTACTGCAAATATGGCATCAGCTACCGTGAGCTGCAGGAGATGCTGGCCGAACGCGGCGTGAATGTCGATCACACCACCATTTATCGCTGGGTTCAGCGTTATGCACCTGAAATGGAAAAACGACTGCGCTGGTACTGGCGTAACCCTTCCGATCTTTGTCCATGGCACATTGACGAAAGGTACGTGAAGGTGAATGGCCGCTGGGCTTATCTTTACCGGGCCGTCGACAGCACGGGCCGCACCGTCGATTTTTATCTCTCCGCGCGTCGTAACAGCAAAGCCGCATACCGGTTCCTGGGTAAAATCCTCAATAACGTGAAGAAGTGGCAGATCCCGCGATTTATCAACACGGATAAAGCGCCCACCTATGGCCGTGCGCTTGCGCTGCTCAAACGCGAAGGTCGATGCCCGTCTGACGTTGAACACCGACAGATTAAGTACCGGAATAACGTCATTGAATGCGATCATGGCAAGCTGAAAAGGATAATCGGCGCCATGCTGGGATTTAAATCAATGAAGACGGCTTACGCCACAATCAAGGGTATTGAGGTGATGCGTGCACTACGCAAAGGCCAGGCCTCACCATTTTATTACGGTGATCCCCTGGGCGAGATGCGTCTGGTGAGCAGAGTATTTGAAATTTAAGGCTTTCAACAACATATCAGGCTTACTCACCGCGAACTTTGCAACAGTGCCCTATGATGCGGGCTGAATTTCAACGCCACACCATTTTTTACACTGTCAGGGATAACGATATCCTCGTTGCCCGTATTCTGCATCAGCAGATGAATCATCCCCGCCATTTGCTCTGAAATTTTAGCGGCGCAGGTGGGACTGCAGGCGTTTTTCATAATCATCCCGGCAGTCCGCATCACAGAAATGCACGTTATCCAGCGGCTCACTGCAGTTATGACACAGTCCGGTGACGGGCAGTGACGCCCGCGTTCTGCCCTTCAGCAGATGCGCCAGTCTTGACTGTTCGGCCTGACTGGCCAGATCACCCTCATCCATTTTTTACCTCTCCTTAACACCACGGAAAGCGATGGACTATACAAACGTTAACGCCGTGTTATCCGTGATCGTCAGCACACTGTGCCGGATGAAAAAGAAAAAACCACGCGTAACAGCGGTAATATAGCCGTATTGCAGGGATATTCACTCAACCGGTGGTGTCATTGTCCAGATGCCAGCGGTGGATGATACGGTGCACGAACGGGCTTATCAGCACGCCCAGCGCGACGAAAAATACCGCCTGCAGGTAAAAACCGTACAGGGCGATAAAATACTTTCCGCCCGTGCTGACCGGCGGGAAATGCACGCCCTGAGAGCCGGCCATGGACACCGCGTTCAGCGCGGATTCGGCAAAAGAGAGGCCTTCCGTCATCATAAAACCGACGATGCCCGGGATGATCCCCAGCAGAAAAATCCCCGCCGCCCGCAGGGCGAAGCGCCCCACGCGCAGCAGAAACTTATCCAGACTGAGCAGTTCCTGCGAAAACTTTTCCATTGTCCCTCTCTCAGCATGACGACGCCGGGCCGGACGCCTCACGGCAGGCCCACAGATGATAACGATGGGCCGACTGGTGCTCCAGGCGCCAGCCGCAGCGGTCCAGCAGTTCCCCGAGGCCCGCCACGCTTCCGGTGATGTTCGCCAGCAGGGGCCCCACCTGGTGTCCGTCGTCGTCAAAGGCCGCATCCAGGCTGCCGGTGGACAGATACAGCCCGTTCACGCCGGCGTTCAGCGTCACCGCATGGCGACCGGACCACTCCCGGTCGCTGAGCATCCGGCAGATCCAGTGCATGTCCTTCGCCGTCTCAATCGCATGCGTAAGGCGAAACAGATCGGTCTGCGCCTTCAGCTCCCCGGTGCAGGATTCCCACAGGTACGTCAGCTTGCTGACCAGCTTCGCGTTGACCCCCAGCTCTCGGCCCTGCTTCAGCAGCCATGCGATATCGGTGGCCACCACACGGGGAAAACGGCGTTGTTTCTGCGCCGTTGCCAGCCAGCGGGTGAGAAACAGGTTCTCCTGCGCCGGCGACAGGACGCTGCCGTCACGACGGGCCAGCGCCAGCGCCACCAGAGCGCACCAGGCCATGTGCCCGGAGAGTAGTCCCAGCTTCTGTTTTGCGGCTGCGGCATTTTCCATTGACGTCAGTGTCCTCTTTCTCTGCGGAAACAACAGATTATACAAACGCCGCGCGGAAAAGACATCGCCCCGCCTACGGCGTGCCGGTCAGCGACTGCGAGTAATACCCGGTCTGCCCTTTTGCCGCGCACATCGTCCGGTTAAAGGGGACCGTCAGCGTGCCGCCGTCCAGCGCCAGCGACACGAACGCCGGCCGGATACAGTGACCGCCGTCAAACGCATCGCTGGCCACCCAGCGCAGCAGGATCTGCAGCTCCGCGCCGGCGGTCACAATCACTGGCGGCAGCACCGGTCCCGGATGCATGCCCCGGGCGGTACGCCGTTCCGCCGTCACCGGGTGGTGCTCCGCATCGCTGAATACCAGCGTCGGTAACGGCGGCAGCATGCAGGATGTCCTGCCGGCGTTGTGCAGCACCAGTGACGTGCCGCCCTGCGACATGCCGTCGAACAGGCCGTTCCGGTCATCGGAATGCAGGCGGATATCGGCACTCAGGCAGGGGGGGATCTGGGCGCTGTCGGCCAGGGCTGAAGCCACCGGCAGCAGGCTGAGGGAGGTTATCAGCAGCAGGGGAAAATATCGCATGGGTAGCGCTCCGGCAGTGAATGGCGCCGTCCACTGCGAACGGCGACGAAAATAAAAAGCATAACACCCGATGCCCGGGTGTTGCGTGCGAGGCTCGCAACGGGCACGCCGGGAAATCAACGAATAACCTCACAGAATCAGCCGGCATGGCCGGGGGGCCTGCGCGGGAGCACGTAGCCGCCTGCATACTTATTCAGTGAATGTGATCGCGGTTAATTATTCTCGCTGGATATGTTAAGAATTTTCCTACATTCTGAGCAACGAAATATATTCTTCAGGGGATCGGGAATGAAGAACAGGCTGTATCTGACGATGCACGAAACCGAAAGGATCCTGCGGGCCACGGAGGGCGAACGCCAGGGGCTGCGCGACCGCAGCATGATCCTGACGGGATTTTATCACGGGCTGCGGGTCAGCGAACTGACCGGGCTTAAGGTGCAGGATGTGGATTTTACCGGGTCGCGCATTTATATCCGGCGGCTGAAAAACGGGCTCAGCACCGTGCACCCGCTCCAGCCGGAGGAAAAGCGCCTGCTGGAACGGTGGATGGCGTGCCGCCCGCCGTCAGAGGGAGGCTGGCTGTTTCCGGGAACAAAGGGGCAGCGCCTCAGTCGCCAGCACGTGTACCGGCAGCTGAGGCGCTACGGAGAACTCGCGGGGCTGTCGCTCCGGGTGCATCCGCACATGCTGCGCCACGCCTGTGGCTATGAGCTGGCGGAGCAGGGGATGGACACCCGTCTGATTCAGGACTACCTGGGGCACCGGAATATCCGCCATACCGTGCACTACACGGCGGGCAATGCGGCCCGCTTTTCCCGGGCCTGGGCGACCTGACGGTCAGGTCTGTTTGCCGTCCGGAAGCCGGTACGGAAAGATATGCAGGGCATTGGCCGCAATCGGATACACCCCGAGGCTTTCCGTTCCGGCCCTGCGCTCCTCCGGGGCCAGCGCGGAGGGCTCACGGCCTCCCCAGAGATTAATCCCCTCGGGAATGCCGTTGACCGGGATGTCGTCAGCAATTTCCAGGGTTTTTCCGTTGTTCAGCTCAATCACGACGCCTTTGCCGTCAACGGGCACCAGGTTGCCCGCGGGGTCCAGAATAAATATTTTCATGTCTCACCTCTCATGTCGCCGCTGACGGCGACGCCGGCCAGTCGGTGATCGTCATTGCTGGCTCATTGGCGTTGACCGTTCCGGCGCTGATAACACTGTCGGCCCGGGCCCGGACCAGCATCCCGATACAGTTTAGCACCTTCATCTCCGCCGGCTGACCGGTCAGAAATGGCAGCAGAGTCAGGTGCCCTTCAGGGCACGAAGGCGCCAGCCGTTGCTGATGAGAGCACCAGAGGTCAGTGGCGCCGTGACCCGGCGAAGCCGGTTACGGATTTAACAGGTTCTGCCAATCAATACCTTCGCCCTGCTTAGCCATTACCCGCTAACAGCGCCGCAGGATGTGTTTTGCGCCGTCGGAGTGGGCCCGGCAAGGCGAAGCCGCAGCCCGGGGCGTATCTCCGCGTTAGCGGGCCGCAGGGCCGCTTACGGGCGTGTTATATCAGACTTACAGCCACACTTCTTACAGCAGTATTGTTCTGACCTTCTGAGCAGGAGTGGGGCCCGCCGCTGGCCGGCGGGAGGTACTTTACTGGGTTTCCGAACCGGCGCGGACGTAGTCCGCTGCAAGGGCGGTCATTATCCCCGTTTTCCACAGGAAAGCGGGACTGAATAAGGTTCATTTTTATTGAATTTTAAAAGGATCAAAGGCGCGTCAGCGCTCGTTGGTGAGAAAAACTCCCGGACTGCTAAAAGATTAAGAAAAACTTGCGGGTAGTACTTACAGTCATTGCGGGTAAAATTCTCTCTATATTTGCGGGTAGTTGTGTATAACCGAAGGAACATGGCCAGCTGGCATCATCAGCGGATGTGGCGCAGATCATCGGAGGCGTCGAAGCCGGTTTTTTTGATGGTTTTTCAGCCTGATTTAACGCGCCAGGAAGCACGAAAACCGCCAGCGGCGGTAGAGGTAAAACGTGGAGGGCGTATTGATTTAGTCTGGTGGCTCAGCGTCAAAGTTGAGCTTGATCTGACGCAGGTAATGGTAGACCAGCAGCTCGAAATCATCCGGCGTCATGCCTGAGACTTCCGGCCGCGTGTTGATCAGCCATGCCGCGATCTGAAACTGGCGGTCGTCAAGCTGGGTAGAGCGCGCGATTCTGGACAGCCGTTTCTGTTCTATCGCTTTCTCACGTCGAACCTTCAGGGCCTGTGCCACCTTCTCGTCGGAGAAGCGCTGACGGGCCGCTTTTACAGACATCACTTCGCCAGGGGACAGGATCCCCTCGGACAGCGCCCGCAGGCGTTCATCACGCTCTTTATACAGCAGATCGAGATTGACCTGGAGGAGCTTAAAGAACTGCTCCGTTAACGTGACATGGCGCGGTAAGTAGGATTTTGTGTACGGGTCCAGACGGCGCATGTACGGCTCGATAAGACCGTAATTTTCTAACAGATCGAGTGCGCGGCAAATGCGGGAAGGGGTAACCTCTTCACCGGGTATGACTTCGCCCCGGGAGTCTTTTGGGCTTAACGCCCTGCATATCTGTGAACTGTTGAGGGCGACATTAAACGTGGCAAGATCACAGCCGCTCACCAGCAGAACGGCCAGCGCATCGAGGAGATGCTGGCGTTCCTGACGGAAATCGCGCTCACGGCCGGCATTCGTGCGCATATGCACGAAGTACGGATGCCGCGAGAAACGGCGTTTCTGGGCGCGATGATACCCGTCCCGAAGGACTTTCGGGAGCTGATTAAAGGTCGCAGGTCGAAGATATTTAGGATCCGCACACTTACACGCCGTCGAGTGTGTTCCGCGACGGCGGCGAGTACGCCTGGGAGCAACAACAGCAGAATCGCGTGCCTCACGCAGATCCTCGAACGCCGACCAGTCGAAACCGGTAGGATCGGAAAATGTGCCGCTATTCAAACCCGCCCGCACTTATGGCGGTGGGGTATTGTGTTATGAGTTGCATGAGTTATAATCTCTCACAGGCCAGCGCCTGCTTTCGACCCCCTGATATCTGTGTTCTCCCGCCAAGTTGAATCAGATTTCAGGGGGTTTTTGCATTCAGGGGATAACCAACGACTTCCCCCCACTCCCTGGACATTTCAGGATATGCCCTATCCGACAACAGAACTGTTAACGAAACAACTCTGTACAAAATCCGCATCTGCAAAATTAGCAAAAATGCTTTCGAATCTTACCGCATTCTACGAAACAAGCAACAAAAAAGGATCTGCGAAGGATCCTGTTTTGTTGCATTCATATCGCTAGAGATTACAAAAACCTAGAGGTGAGTCTTCTAACCATAAAATTCTACTAACGTAAGAATTAGCATTTATCAATGCAAGAGTAAAATTAACATTTTGACATTAAATTTTATCTGGTGAAATAAACAACATATTGATTTGTTGCGGCTTCGTTAATATGATGGGGGATCTTTATGTGCGAGGAAGGAGGTTGGCCCCTCCCTCCTCGCTAACCAAAACTACCTTAAGGGAGGCAGTTATGGTCATTGGACATAGTAATGATCTGTTCGCACAAAAACAAGTTGATTATATTGATTTAATAAGAAATTTTCGGTCTTTTTGGGATGGTAATAATGAACCTTGGGGAGCAAAAGACATGCTATCAAGATTCATTTATGCTAATAAGGCTTATTATGACCTCATAAACATTCCGTACAATTTTAATATTGAATCTCGCTTGGATAGTGAAATCCCTGCTGCAACATCTGAATTTGCAATAGAATTTCAAAATCATGATAAAAAAGTCATCTCATCAAACCAAAGCATTAGCTCATTAGAGATTCACCCATTTGGTAAAATGATGGAGATACAGCCATATATTTTTGAAAAATTCCCTTTGATTCACGATGGAGTTATAGTAGGTACTATTTTTCATGGGAAAAAGGCGACATTATTTTCTACAGAAATGTTGCTTCAAACTCAGACACCAACATCATTCATGGTTACCCCACCAAGTACAATGTTCACAGATAGAGAATGGCAAGTTATTTTTCTTTTGAATCATAGGTATACAAGCAAGGAAATAGCACAAAAACTAGCATTATCACCTAAGACGATACAAAACCATATACAGAGAATATACGCTAAAACAGGTGTAAACACGATCAACCACTTCATTGAACATTGCCGTGAATTGAATTATGACAAATATCTCCCTAAAGATTTTTTAAAGCCATCTCATCGAATCTTAGGGTAGATCATAAGGTAAAGAAGATAACGCATCTTCTTTACCTTACATTTCATGCTAAATCTGGCAGTAAGACTCTATCATTTTTCAAATGTGACTCAGGGCACATAAATATAAGATCCAACTGTGTTTTGGCTTCAAGTTGATGAGCAGTACTCTCCGGTATGACAAAAACGCTACCTTTAGATACCGGAAGTGATCTTTTATTTACAACCTCACATCCATCCACTACATCACCTAGATGTATTACGCCATTACCATTAAGTATTATATACCATTCATCTCCACAAGAATGGCTATGACAACCTACCTTTTTACCTGCATCCATCCTCGTACCAAAAGATTGAAGCTCCCCACCCTTCGCAAGAGGAAAAATTGAAATTCCAACTGAAGGGTCAAAGCTTCCTGCAGATAACTCAGTCTCGAAGTTACTTAACATACATACTCCATTAGGTAATTTTTACTCTATGACGGAAAGAATTATATCTCTAACATAATAAATAATTCACTTGTTAGATATGTGTATCCCGCCAAGAACGAAATATCATAACAAGTTTAAACAAAAAAATTACGGAACGTTCCTTTGGGATCGATTCTTGCGGAGCTTTACCAAAAATTCACCAAGCAAACACCAGGGATCTTTCTATGGAACAGTGGTATCTCGCCTGCTACAAGCCCGGAAAGGACAACATCTACAAGGCACAGCTGGCCCTTTCCCGCATCAGCACAACGGATTTTTTTTGCCCACAGCTTCGCACAAAACGCCCCCGCACCGATCGCCCGGGCCAGTTCCGTCAGGTCATCGAGCCGTTGTTTCCGGGCTATCTGTTCGTGGCATTCGACCCCGAGGTGATCCATACCTCACGCATCGAAGCGTGCCCCGGCATGAACTATCTGGTCCGCTCTGCCGGACAGATAACGCCGATACGCCCCCTCGTCATCGATCAGCTTATGTGCCTGCCACTGTGCCGCGATGCCGCATCACGCAAGCCACTGCCGCACGTCAGACGCCGGCAGCAGCGGATCGCCAGACAGCTCGATGACTTTATCCGGGATACCGTTCCCGAAGAACGCGGCGCATTGTGTCTGGCGCTGCTGCAGTCTCTGGAGGCCGAATGCGACCAATGACCATACCTGCTGCTGCCGTGGCCCACCGGCTCCCGTTTATTCCCGGTGAGTTGTTTGAAGACGATCTCTACGGCACACCCTGCTACCGCCACGATAACGGTCAGGATTTTCTTCCCTTATACCTCACACACCTGAAAGAAACCAAAGCCCTTCGCTGCCATAAACGGCGATAAGTTAATCTCCCCCCTTTGGCTGCCTCCGGGCAGCCTTTTTTTATGTAGGTGAATCATGTCCCGAGCCCCTCAGGGCAGGGCTTATGCCCTGTCCGCCGAACAACATCGCTATCTGACCCAGAAAGCCGTCGCATTAACCCGGACGCTGGAGCAGCCCATATCCTGCCGGTATGTGCTGGATGCACTCCTGTCGCTCAGCCTTAATTTTGACGACAAGGTACTGGCTCAGCAGCTCCGTCAGCGTTTCAGCGAACCCCCGCGTTCCCGTAAAACAAGGAGGCGAGAATGAAACGAACCCTGACCGTCTCGCTGACACCCGTACTTCTGACCGCCTGCGCCCATTCAGGCCAGCCCGCCACCGCACCGCCGGCCCAGACGCTGGTCACCACGCTGATTAGCGAGCAGGTTCCGCTGATACAGCTGGCGCAGAATGAGCTCGCCGGGGTCAGTCAGGTGCCCTTAACCTCCCGTGCCGCACCATCATCCGGTCATACCCCCTCCACCGCCGCCGTACCCGGTGCCCCTTCCCCGGGGAGCCTGACCGCCGGTACGCACATGTTGTCAGCGTCTGCCCCACCGGCGTCCATGCAGACCCTCGCGCCGGCCGGTCAGGCGCAGTCGCTGCGTCAGGCGGTCACCCGCATCGCGCCGCCGGACTGGAAGCAGCGTTACGGCACCGGGCTGATGCCCGACAAACGGGAGCCGCTGCGCTGGGAGGGCAACGCGCCGTGGCCACAGACGCTGGAGAAGGTGCTGCGGCCCCTGGGCTACACCGTGGCCACCGACCCGGCTACCCGGCAGGTCTCGGTGTCTCCGGGGGCCGTCGCCGGGAAATCCCAGGCAGGAAGCAGCACGGCACCCCGATCGCCGTTCGGGCCGGCGTCCGGAAGGACCGCGCCGGTGGCCGTCACGCCGCCGGTCAGCTGGAACATCACCGCCGGCACCACCCTGCGCGACGCGCTGTTCAGCTGGGCGGCCACCGCGCGCTGTGAGGCACCGGGCATTCAGAACTGGACCATCGCCTGGAGCACGCAGGTTAACTACCGCGTGGACGCGCCGCTGCACTTCACCGGCAGCTTCCGTGACGCGCTGAACGGCCTGTTCACGCTCTACGGCACGGCGAAGGTGCCGCTCTATGCCGGCGTGCGTCCGGCCCAGTGCGTGGTGGTGGTCGATGACAGGGAGCCACGATGATTTACTGGATATTCGCCGCCTTTCTGGGGTTTCTGGTGGTCACGCAGGTCCCGGTCCGTCACCAGGCGGACGTTCAGGAGCACGCTTCCGTCAGCGACACCCGCCTGCAGGCCATCCAGACCGTGCGCTACATGAACGTGGTGAACGACTGGCGCTATGACCACCCGGGCCAGCCGGACGGCGTTATCCCCGACGCCACCCTCGGCTGGTCACCCGTGCCCGGCCTGAACAACCTGATAGCCGGCGGACGCACCTGGGTGTGGCAGCCGGATGCGCCGGGGCTGATGGCCGCCCTGCTGCAGCAGACCCGCCAGTCGGCCCTCACCGGCCGGGTCAGCAACCGTCGCCTGCACGATGCGCAGGACAACGACATGCAGGTCAGCGTCCCGTCAGGGGTGCCCGACGGCAGCCTGGTCTGGCTCAACTGACCGTCATTCTTTTCCTCTTTATATAAACCAACATACCCACGGAGCTTTCTCATGAAAAAATATCCCCTCATCACCACCGGGGCGCTGGCCCTGTGCACCCTGCTGTCCGGCTGCTCACACCGCACCGTCACCCTGCAGGGCTCAGCGCCGTCCGACGCCCGCGTGCAACTCTGGCAGATTGACGCTTTACCGTCAGCGCCGCTTCACATCGGCAACGCCACGCTCACTACGGCACAGCTGCAGCAGGGCGTGCTGGTCGATAACCCGGACGCGGCCCTGAAGGCCCTGGCCGGCGCGCATAAGACAACCCTGCTGGATGACAGCCAGACGGCGTGGGGCCGGACCCTCACAGAACAGCGCAGCGGGCCGGACCATCTGCTGCGGGAAGACCTGTATATCTCCCGGCAGCACACCCCGCAGGACACCCTGACGTATTCGTTCCACGCCACGACCACGGAGGCACCGGAAGATACCGTCGCCTTCTGGCGATCGCTGCATCCGGAGCACGCCATCGCGTACACCCCGGGCAAAACCCTGATGGTGGCAGGTCGCGCGGCACCGGATAACACCTCCGCCGTGGTGGCCTTTATCACCCCCAACTGACCGCCGTCGCCTTTCTCTTCTTTTTCCGGAACTCACATGAATAAACACCTTTCCCTGACCGGAACGGCGGCGGCCCTGTGCCTGCTGCTCGCCGGGTGCAGCACCCTGACGAAGGTCGACCAGACCGACCGGCAGATACAGCAGACCGAAGGGCAGACCAACCGGCACATGGCCACCCTGCAGCAGGGCGGCGTCGTGCGCGACCTCTCCTCCCAGTGGATAAACCCCGTCCCGCTCGGCGGACAGGGCAACACCGCCGAACAGTTGCCGCCCTGCGCGGTGGCCATCAACCGCCCGGGCAACGTCTCGCTCGCCGACATCGGCGCCTTTATCAGCCAGCGCTGCCACCTGCCGGTGGTGGTCACCCCGGACGCGCAGGCCATGCTGCAGCCCGCAACCGGGGGCGGCAAAACCGAATCCATGAGCGGCAGCATCCCGCCGCCGGACGCCGGGGGCATGGTGCCGCTGGCCTCGCTCGGCGCTGGCGGGGTGACGGGCGGGGGCAGTCGCGCCGTCAGCAGCGGCGCCAGCCTGCAGGGCGTGCTGTGGCAGGGGGCCCTCGGCGGCCTGCTGGACAACGTCACCACCCGCCTCGGCCTCTCCTGGCGCTATGAGCAGGGGCATATCGCGATTTTTTACCTCGATACCCGCACCTTCCCGGTGATGTTCATGGACAGCATCGCCAGCTTCAGCTCAAAAACCCTCAGCGGCACCACCACCTCGGCGGGCAGCAACGGCGGCGACTCCGGCGGCGGCATCAGCGGGGACAACAACACCTCGCAGACCACCGAGATGTCCATCAAGTCCGGGCTCTACGCCGACGTCTCCGCGTCGGTGAAGTCGATGCTGACGCCCGGCACCGGACGCATGAACCTCTCCGCCGGTGTCCTGACCGTCACCGACACGCCGCGCGTGCTCGATGCCATCGGCCGCTATCTCGATGACCGTAATAAGGAGCTCAACCGCCAGGTGGTGCTCAACGTGCAGGTCTACAGCGTCGAAAAACGCAAACAGGACCAGCTCGGTATCGACTGGAACGCGGTGTTCAACAGCGGCAGTATCGGACTGTCGCTCGGCAACAGCTTCACCGGCGCCAGCGGCGATGCGCTGAACGGCGGCCTGACCATCCTCGACGGCAAGGGCAAGGGCTCCAGCGCCTTTATTAAGGCGCTGGCCGAGCAGGCTAACGTCAGCGTGATGACCTCGGCGTCAAGCATGACCACCAACCTCTCGGCGGTGCCGATTCAGGTGGCGCTGCAGCAGGACTACGCCGACAACGTCAGCACCAGCGACACTGCCAACGTCGGCTCCACGACCAGCATCACCAAGTCGACCATCACCACCGGCTTCAACATGACCGTGCTGCCCTATCTGCTGCCGAAGTCCTCGCAGATGGAGCTCCAGTTCGCCATCAACATGTCGGATGACCCGACGATGCGCGAGTTCAAAAGCGGCGACTCCGCTATCGAGCTCATGAAGACCCGCCTCAAGACCTTCACCCAGCGCGTCATCATGAAATCTGGCCAGACCCTGGTACTGAGCGGCTACCAGCAGCTCAGCGACACCGCCGACCATCAGGGGGTGGGCAGCTACACCTTCTTCGGCCTCGGCGGCGGGGCGAACAGCGAGCGCAACAAGACGCAGCTCGTCATCCTCATCACACCGGTCATTCTGGGGTAACGCATGGAGTCACAGGAACAGTACCTTTATCCGGGCCCCCACGCCCGGCTGGTTGCCGGCCTGCACTGGCAGTTTCTGCCGGTGGGCGGCAGACGCGGCATGCGCCTGCGCGCCCGGGAGGAGAGCGCCAGCCACTGGGTCGCCCTCCCCCTCACCGGCGGCACCCTGCTCGGCACCGTATCGCTTCCCGGTGTGACGCGCGGTAAACCTCTCGCCTCGCTCGCCCTGCAGCTGCAGCCGCTGCTGCCGCCGGACGGCTACGCGGTGTTTGCCCTGCCCGACGGCCGCTACTGGTTTACGGCGGCCCATGCGGGAAGGCTGTCGATGTTTGCCGACGTGGTCGGCGATGAGGCCATCGTGCGCGCCGCCGCCGACCGTTTTCTGCAGGCCACGCCGGAGCCGGAGGGCGGCTGGTCCGTGAGCGGACCGGAAGGTTTCTTCCCGGACGCGCAGACGCTGTCCCTGAGTGCCCTGGTGGAAGGGAAACTCCGGGGGCACGCCCGCCTGCAAGCGACCGCGAATACGCAGGTACGTCTGCTGCAGCTCGTGGCGCTCGGGGTGCTGGCCGGGGGCTACGGCCTCTGGCACCTGCATCTGGCCCATCAGGAGCAGGTGCGGGTTGCCGCCGCCCGGGCGGCGCTGCAGGCCGAACAGCAGCAGGAAGCCGCCGGCGCGCAGCAAAAGCCCTGGGCGGGCTCGCGCGCCCTGCCGGTCACCCTCACGCAGTGCGAGGCGGCCCTGCGCCAGGTACCGCTCTCCGTCGCCGGCTGGACCTTCGCAACGTCCGACTGCCAGGAGGACGGCACCCTGAGCCTGCACTATGCCCTGCCGCCGGGGGGGACCGTCAGCGACTTTGCCGCCCGCCTGTCGGCGTATTACGCGAATACCTCGCCGGTGTTCAATATCCCCGGCAACGCCGACGACGCCTCGTTCACCCTGGAAGTCCCGATGCCGACAGCGGCCGCGCCGGAAGACATTCCCGACGGCGATGCCCAGATACGCCGCCTGACCAGCTACGCCCAGCGGCTGGGGGCACAGCTGCGGCTCACCGAAGACGGGCCGCTGACGAAGGTGGTCGGCGACCAGACCCTCACGCTGCCGTGGAAGCTCTACAGCTTCACCTTTATTACCCCCATACCGCCGGACCGGCTCTTTGCCGACGCCCGCTTTGACAGTCGCGGCATGCGCCTGACCCACGTCGCCACCGCCCTGCAGAACAGCCGGCTGGTCTATACCCTGGAAGGAAAACTGTATGCGAACCGTTAACCCGGGCCGGCGCCTCGCGCTGTGCCTGCTGTTGCTCTCCCCGTCCGTGATGGCCGCCCCGGTGGCCACCCTGCCGCCACCGCCGGCCCCCGGGGCGCAGACGCCTGCCCCGCTGCCGCCGGTGCCCCACCCGGCCACCGTGATGCACGACAGCGCCGGGCAGCCGCTGAACCTCGGCAGCCTGGAGACCATTCAGGCCGAAACCGTGCTGTTTGAAGCGAAGGTCGCCCGCGCCAGGGCGCTTGGCGAACTGCAGAAAAGCGGCGTGGACACCGACCCGGCCCCCCTCTTTAACCCGGTGTCACCGGCAGGTACCGATACACGGGACGTGAAAGGCGCCGCCACCGACACCACCCCGCCGCAGGTGGTGGAAATCGCCGGCAGCGGCAATGCCCTCAGCGCGCTGCTGGCACTCGGTAACGGCAATCAGGTCCGGGTACAGCCCGGCAGCCGGGTACCGGGTACCCGCTATACCGTCAAGTCCATCAGCATCAGCGAAGTGGTGGTGTCCGCCCCCGGATACGCCGCGCTGTCACTCACCTTTGCGGGGTAAACCATGACGCACCAGACACCTCCAGCGGGCATCATCATTCACGGCAACGTCATTGCGGAATACAAAACGCCCCTGCGCCAGCTCATCGAACGGCGCCAGGAAATGCCCCGACGGCTTATCACCCTGGAAGACCCACCGGAAGGCCGCATCCTCTGCATGCCGTTGCCAGAGGAGCCCGCCGATGAAAATTGACACCCGGGCCGCGCCCTACCTGCACTGGGAGGCGTCGCCGGAAGGCCCGCCCACCCTGTGGGTCTCCGCCGACCACCGCACCGAGCCGGCCGTCCAGAGCGCGATGAACCACTGCTTTAAGCATCACCGCACCGCCGTGCTGCGCCCGGTGCCGCTGGACGAACTGCGCGAGCGTCAGCAGCAACAGGCCGCACAGACGCCCGCCGACGCCGGCGACGTCTCGGCCCAGCAGGCGAAGGTCATTGACTATTTCCGGGAGGCGGCAAAGCGCCGGGCCTCGGACATCCACTTTCTGATTGGTCTGGAAGGCCTGACGAAGGTGCAGATGCGCATTCACGGCGACCTGGAAACCCTGAGCCCGCTGGAGATGGATGTCGGCATGTCGCTGGCCTCCACCATCGTGCTGTCGATGTGCGACGTGACGGAGAAAAGCTTCAACCCGAAACGCCAGCAGGACGGCCGCGTGCGCCGGGATTTCCTGCAGGGCCTCGGCCTGTTCGGCGCCCGCTACGCCCACACGCCGACGGAGTTCGGGCTGTACGTGGTGATGCGTATCCTGCCGGACGACGGCGACAACGTCCCCGACCTGACGGCACTGGGCTTTCTGCCAGCGCAGCAGGGGCTGATAAACCGCATGCTGGTGACGCCGGAGGGGGTCATCATCATGTCCGGCCCGACCGGCTCCGGCAAGTCCACGTCGCTGCGCACCTTCAGCCAGATTTACCTGGTCCACACCGGGGGGCCGCAAACGGCTGCTGACCATTGAGGACCCGCCGGAAGGCCGTATCGCCGGCGCCGTGCAGACGCCCATCATTGCCGACAAGAACGATCCGGAGGCCGTCACCCACGCCTGGGTGCGCGCCATCTCGGCGTCCCTGCGACTCGATCCGGACGCCATCATCGTCGGGGAAATCCGGGAAACCAACTCGGCCAAATCCGCCCTCTCGGCCTCGCGAAGCGGCCACCTGGTGCTGGCCACCCTGCACGCCAACAGCAGCATCGGCATCCTCGACCGCCTGACCGACTCCTTCGCCATTCGGCCCGGCGAGGTGGCGGACCCGCAGATGATGACAGGCCTGCTCTCCCAGCGGCTGGTCCAGGTGCTGTGCCCGCACTGCAAAATTCCCTGGGCGCAGAAAAAGGACCTCACCGGTGAGCAGCTCGCGCTGCTGACCCGCTTCTGCGACACCGAACGGCTGGCGTTTCGCAACCGGAAGGGCTGCGACCACTGCCACAAGGGCGTGGTTGGCCGGAAGGTCATCGCCGAAGTCATCCGCCCGGATGCCACCTTTATGAATCTGCTGCGCCATGAGGGAAAAATGGCCGCCCGCAGCTACTGGGTGCACACCCTCGGCGGCATCACCCGGGGCATGCACCTGCAGCACTACCTGCGCGACGGCCTGGTCGACCCGCTCGACGCCGACGCCATCAGCCCGCTGGACGAGGACAGCCTGACGCTGCTGCCCACGCCGGAAAAAGAGGAACCCGCTCATGAACCTGCCTGACTTACGCCAGCGGCTGGGTGCCTGGCGCACCCGGCTACCCTCCGCTGACGGCCTGAATGAACACGTGGGCCGCTGGCTGGCACAAAAAACCTTTTCCACCGGTGACCGGATGGAGCTTTACGAAGACCTGGCCTTCCAGCTCGACAACAACCTGAAGCTGGATAACGCCATGAACGCCATCATTGGCAGCTATGAGGGGAAAAAGCCCAAGCCGCCGGTCGTGCTCTGTCTGGAGGATGCACTCCGGGCCCTGCAGGAGGGGAAGTCGCTGGATGCGGGGCTCACCGAATGGATCCCCCGGCAGGAGTCCGCCATTCTCAGCGCCGGCGTCCAGGACGGCCGCCTCGCCGAGGCCCTGCGCCGGGCCATGATGGTGGTGGAGGGCCAGGGAAAGATGAAGGGCACCCTGCTCGCCACCCTGTTCAACCCCCTGATGCAAATCATCACCACCATCGCCATGAACTACATGGTGTATTCACACTTTCTGCCCACGCTCAGGATGCTGGCGCCGCCGGAGCGCTGGACCGGCTCCGTCTGGTGGCTGGCGCACATTTCCATCGTTCTGGTGGAGAACGCCTGGCTGCTGGGTGGGCTTCTGGCGGGCGCGGTGGTGGCCATCCTCTGGAGCCTGCCGAACCTCACCGGCCCGGTGCGCCGCGTGCTGGACCGCCTCCCACCGTGGGGGATTTACCGGGACATCAACGGCGTGAGCTTTTTGCTCAACTTCAGCGCCCTGATGCGCGCCCAGGTCAAAACCGAGGATGCGCTGGAGAGCCTCAGCCTGCACGCCACCCCGTGGCTGTACGAACGCCTCGCCGCCACCCGGCGGCAGGTCAGCGCCGGACACCATCTGGGACTCGCCCTGCGCCACGCCGGCTACGGTTTTCCCTCCCCGCAGGCCATCAACAAGCTGGCCATGATGACCGGGAACGATAACGCCGAACAGATTATTGAGAATTTTGCCGCCGTCTGGCTGGCAAAGACCGTGGCGCGGATCGAGCGGCTGGCCTCCCGGCTGTCGCTGGCCGCGCTGCTCATCACCGGGGGCTATATGGCCCTCATCATTATGGCGACACAAAGCCTGAACACCCTGGTGGGCAACCACTGAACTTACTCAACAAGGACTTTTCATGATGATTTCCACCCTTCCACACCCGGCAGCCCCCGCTGACATGCCTGCACCGTCCGTTAACCGGGGCGCCATCACCCTGATTGAAGCCGGGGTCTACTTTATTCTGGCCATTCTGGTGATCGCCTTTGCCTTCACCCAGGGCGGCTCGCTGTTTAACCGCAACGACGCCACCACCGAGTACACCAACGCCGGGGAAATTCTCTCCAACGCCCGCTCGATGCTCAAAACCAACGGCATCTACAACTTCAGCAGCGCCACCAACATGACCGGGGCCCTGATTGAATTTGGCGGCGCGCCGGGCGGCATGACCATCGTCGGCACCAAGTCCTCCGGCACCGCCACCCTGGCGAACCTCTGGGGCGGCGCGGTCACCGTGCAGCCGGTGGCCACCGCTGGCGGGCAGAAATCCAGCTTCTCCCTGACCTACAACGCCGTGCCGCAGGAGGCCTGCATTACCCTTGCCACCAAGCTGAGCGCCGACGCCAACGTGGTCGCCACCAAAGTGAACGGCACCACCACCAACGGCGTGGTGGACACCTCAGCGGTGGGCACCCAGTGCACCGCCGACAGCGGCTCCGCCGGCACCAACGTGCTGACCTTTACCAGCAACACCTGATGTTTCCTCAGCCGGCACGCCCCGTGCCGGCATCCTTTCCGGAGACCTGCAGTGACCTTCATCCGACTGTGCCTGGTCGGCCTGATTCTGGCCGGCTCCCTGTTACCCCAACAGGCATCGGCGTTCTGTTTTCAGGAAGCCGGGGCCCGCTACCATATTGACCCGCTGCTGCTGCGCGCCATGACAAAGGTGGAAAGCGGCTTTAACCCGCAGGCCGTGAACGCCAACCGCAACCGCCACGGCAAGGTGACCAGCACCGACTACGGCCTGATGCAAATCAACTCCTCGCACATTCCGGAGCTGCGCGCGCTGGGCATTATCCGAAACAAGCAGGACCTGCTGACCAACGCCTGCCTCAACGTGCAGATTGGTGCCTGGATCCTGGCGAAAAGCCTCAGGCGCTGCGGGGTGACATGGCAGTGCCTCGGCAGCTACAACGCCGGCTTTGCGGAAGATAACGGCGCGCGGCGCATGATTTACGCCCGCAAGGTGTATGACAGCTACCGCCGCCTGCGGGGGGTGTGAATGTCATACCTGCTGTTACTGCCCCTGCCGGTCGCCTGCTGGCTGACCGCCCGTCAGCTGACGGGACAGGCCCGGGCGTTTTTACAGGCCCACCAGGGCCCGGCGCTCTCCCGCCCGCTGGCGCGGGGCATCACGCTGCTGTTCACCCTGCTGGTCTGCACCCTGTGGCTGCAGTCCCTCATCGCGGGGACGTCGCCTGCCGGCGCGCTGAGACTCAGCCTGTTGCTGGCCTGGGCCATTCCTCTGGTGACGCTGGACGTGCTGTGCTGCTGGCTGCCGCTGTGTTTTACCACCGGCTTCTGGCTGAGCGGCCTGCTGCTCACGCTGCTGCCCGGCAACCCGGTCACGCCGCTGCTCTCCCTCGCCGGCAGCGCCGGCATGTTCATATCCCTGCGGGGGTTGCGGGTGGTGGCGAACCGCTGCGGCGGTGAGGAGCGCGTCGGGCTCGGCGACGTGCACCTCATAGCCGGCCTGGCCGCGTGGTATGGCTGGGAACGGGCCTGCCTGCTGAGTGCCGTGGCCTTCCTTTTACTCTCGGTATCGGCGCTGGTCTCCCGCCAGCACACGCTGCCGTATGCCCCCTGGCTGTTTGCACTGCTGGCTGGCATTACGGTGGGGTGCCCTCAACTCCTCCAGTTCTGTCACTGTTCCTGAATCGCCATGATTCTGTTATTGATGTATAATATCATCAATAACAGAATCAAAAGGAGGCAGTATTATGCGAACGACCGTCACGATTGATGATGCGCTGTATGCTCAGGCGCTGGAAATGGCCGATCCGGACATGGATAAGGCCGATATTTTCCGTGAAGCGGTGAAAACGTTTGTGCGGGTACAGGCAGCCAAAAGGCTGGCTTCGCTCGGCGGCACCTCACCGGATATGCAGGCAGCCCCCCGCCGCCGGGAGGAGCCATCCGCATCATGACCGTTTTAGTGGATACCTCAGTCTGGGTTGATCATTTCAGAAACCGGAATGACGGATTGATTCAGTTGCTGGAACGGGATCGGGCACTGATTCATCCGATGATACTGGCAGAAATCGCCTGTGGAACCCCGCCGGCACCGAGGTCGCGAACGCTTGGCGATCTGAGCCTGTTGCCACAGAGCCATCAGGCCAGCATGGCCGAAGTCATGGCCTTTATTGAAAACGAAAAACTGTACGGGCTGGGATGTGGTCTGGTTGATCTTACGCTACTGGCATCAACCCTGATAACACCAGGTGCCAGGCTCTGGACGCTGGATAAGCGACTGGATACGCTGGCCAAACGTCTTAATGCAAATTACCAGCCGATTCACTGACCGCCCGTAAACCCCGCTGAAGCCGCCAGTTCTGGCGGCTTACTCTTTTCATCGTGATGACGATCATCACTGCACATCACGACAACTACCCCATCTGACCGGAGACGTTTGATGAACTCAACCGCGCCTGTTATCACGAAGTGTGGAAAAAAATACCGCCCGGCATCAGCCGGGAAGCTGTCTCTTGACGATCTGGATAAAGAGGCCCGCTCTCTCTGGAAAATATATCCCGATGAAGAGGAACAGGTGCTGCGCCTGCGGGTCTTGCGGGGGCACGTCGATGCCCTGCCGTTACCCCAGCCCTCACAATTATCAGAGGCAATCGATACTCTGCTGGCTTCCCGCTATGAAGAAATGGGCGATCTGAAGACCCGGCGTGAACTGGAGCACATCATACGTCTTGCGCTGAGGGAAAAGGTCAGGGTCCGCCGGGCCGGAGGCAGTGCACAGACGCTGGCAACCCTGACCAGTACGGTCCATTACTGCCGTCTGGAACTGGTGGGTGTCCCCCATAATGTTCCGGGCGTCATCCGCAAGGAATTATCCTGGGAATTTTTCTGCTGGGTGGGCCCGTGGCTACTGATGCTCATTTTTATTGCTATGAATGTGGCAGCATTCATTTGGTGAGCACCACAGAGGATGTCAACTTAAATTCATGTAATCAGAAGGAAAGATACCATGAAAGACAACAAGCATATCGGCAGATACCGCATTCCCAACGCACACGCAGCACCACGAACGACGTCGTGGCCGGTGCATATCTTTCCACTACTCCGGCCGCAGCAATAGCCCTCTGCATTCAGGCCATGTTCTGAGCCGGCAACACCGCCGGTTTCACAACCTTCAGGTAACTCCTTATGACTACTTCTCCCCCCTCTCCCGTTAACCGGGGGATGTCGTTCGCCTCGATGTCCATCGTGCTGGCCATTGTCATGATTGCCGCCCCGCTGGGGTACATGCGCTACGCCGAATACATGAACGAACGCACCTGGGACGTGATGGCCCTCCATATGGACACCGTCACCCGGGCCGCCCGGCACTACGTCCGCGACAACTACGCCACCCTGCAGAGCCAGGTGAGCGGCGGCAAGGCGGTGACGGTCAGCGGACAGACCCTGCGCGATAAAGGCTATCTGCCGCCCGGGTTCTCCCTGACCAACTTCAACACCCAGAGCTATCAGGTCGGCATTGCCCGCGACCCGCAAAAAACCAGCCAGCTGGCGGCGTTCGTCATGACCACCGGCGGGCAGGCCATTGAGTTTAAGGGGCTGCGCTACATCGCTCAGAGCGTCAGCGGCATGGGCGGCTATCTGTACCCCGACAACATCGCCAACGGCGCGGACGGCGGCTGGCAGCTGAAGCTTGCCGACTACGGGCTGAGCGGCCAGAGCGGCCATCTGGCCGACTGGCTCTCCGCCGACGTGCTCGGCGGCAGCGATGACGAAAGCGACCGTCTCTACCGCTTTCAGGTCAACGGACGTCCCGACCTGAACCGGATGCACACCGACATCGACATGGGCAGCAACGCTGTGAATAACGCCAGCACCGTCACCGCCAGCGGCGACATCAAAACCACCGGCGGCTGGATAGTCACCCATGACAGCAAGGGCTGGATGAACGACACCCACGGCGGCGGCTTCTACATGGATGACGACAGCTGGGTGAAGTCGGTCAACAACAAGGGCATTTCCACCGGCGGGCAGATGAAGGGTGGCACCGTGCGGGCCGACGGCCGCCTCTCCGGCGGGGAGTTCCTGCAGCTCGACAGCGTCGTGGCCACAGGGGGCGCCTGTGACCACAACGGCCTGCTCGCCTTTGACAGTCTGGGCATTCCGCAGAGCTGTCAGAACCAGCAGTGGCAGCCGGTCGGCAGCGCCGGCAGCATCAGCCGCGCCGCTACCAATAACCTGACGTTCACCAGCACGGGTATCTACAACCAGTTCACCGTCAGCATCGCCTCCAAATTTGACCCGCGCGACGGTGGCCATACCTCCAACGCGCTGTTCAGCATACTGGTGAACGGTCAGCTGCTGGGGCAGATAAACAACACCATGAGCGTCGACAAGGGCGGCTCCAAGGGCCATTACTGGGGCTACCAGACCACCGCCGTCGCCCAGCGCATGTTCAGTCGACGCCTCACCCCCGGTGACACCCTTCAGGTGGTCTACGTCGGGGGTTACCTGCACAACAGCAGCGATATCGAAGTCAACCTCACCAACTGACCCTTTCAGGAAATACCTATGAAACGATTACTGACGCTTCTGGCGCCGGTGTGTCTGGCCGCCTGTCAGACGCCGCCGCCCCGTCCGCCGGACCCGGCGGAGATCACAACGTCTCAGGTTCAGGCCACGCAGGCGCGCCAGCAGCTGCTGGCGCAGTCCGGGGTGCTGAACACGCCGGCTTTGGCCATGCCGGACCCCATCGCCGCCAACTCGCAGCGCGTCTGCATCGACTGGGACGGCGACGCCGTGGAGCTCTTAAGCCAGCTTGCTCATCAGCGCGGGCTGAACTTTGCCTACACCGGCGTGCGCCTGCCGCTGCCGGTCAGCGTGCACGTCCGGGACATCACCTTTAACGAGCTCCTGCGCCTGCTCGGCCCGCAAATCAACTGGCGGGCCCGCATCGACCAGGAGCCCCTGCGACTGCGGCTGGACTTTATGCTGCCGCTGCCGGGGGTGCTGGCATGAGAAAACCCGTTCTGGCCCTGACCCTGACGCTTGTCACTGTACAGGCGATGGCCGCGACCGATACCGGGGCCCCGCCGCCGGGCCTCAGCGACTACCTCTCGCCGCCGGTGGTGAGCCACCACGGGCTCAGCGACACCCTGTGGCAGATGCTGAACGATGCCGGGCAGACCACCGGCTTTCGGGGCGGCAAGGCCCAGCGAGCCTGGGAGCTTCGCCAGGCGCTGGAGGCACAGGATGCGACGCTGAACCGGCTCTACACCTTTGCGCCACTTATCAGCCACCAGGGCTGGGTGCCGCCGGTGATTGTGCAGGCAACCTCGCTGGCACACATCACAGGGGAACAGATACGCACGGCGAACCGGGTCTACACCATCCTGGTGCCGGAGCGTTTTGTCAGCAACCCGCCGGGCTGGCGCCAGTACCTGCTGGCCGGCCTGCAGGTCACCCGGGATATTCCCGCCGACATTCGCCCGAAAAACAGCGACGAGATGGCCGTCTGGAAAGCGGCGGTGGAGCGCGGCTGGCAGGAGGGCCGCGACAGCGCGGACAACACGCTTCGCAGCAACTTCAGCCGCCTGACCCGCGACTACACCGGCATGCTGCGTTACTCCACCCTGCTGAAGCAGGGCATGATTGCGCCGCCTGTGGTCAGCGAGCAGCTGCAGACCGTCACCGGCAAGCCGGACAGCATGACGCTCGGCGACCGCGTGCGCGACCTGCGCCAGCACGCCCGCTTCGAGCTCGACAAAAAGCGCTGGAAGCCCGCCGTCCGCACCCGTTAAGAGAGGTTTTTATGCACGACTTACAACACTACCCCTTCAGCGCCGGCCTCACCGCCGACACGCTGCGGGGGTTTCTGGTTCACTGCTACCGCCACGGCGTCTCGGACATTCACCTGCAGAGCGGTGGCCCCATCGTGGTGGACCATCACGGCCGAAAAATCGTGGCCTGCGCCTTTCCCCTGGAGCACCCCGTGCTGCTCCGCCTGATGGATGAGATTTACTCCCCGGACATCAAGGCCCGGGTGCAGGCCGGCCAGGGCGCCGACCGGGCGCTGCAGCTCGAAGGCGACAGCAACGGCCGCTATGGCCTCGCGCGCGGCGAGCGGGTGCGCTTTCGCACCAACTTTATTCAGGCCACCATCGGCACGCTCACCACCGCCATGGCGGTGACGCTGCGCGTCATCCCCTCCGCCATTCCGGACCTCGACAGTCTGGAACTTGAGGACGAACTGTACCACGCCCTGCTGCCGCAGGACGGCATCGGCCTGGTGTGCGGGCCTACCGGCTCCGGCAAGTCCACGCTGCTGGCCGCCGCGTACCAGCACTACGGCCGGACCCACCCGGACGGCAAGCTGGTGACCTATGAGGATCCTGTGGAGTACCTGTTCGGCGGCCCCGACTGGGTGCTGCAGCCCCAGCAGTCCGAAATCGGGCGCGACGTCCCGTCCTTCTCCGCCGGCCTGCGCCTCTCCCTGCGACAGGCCCCGACGCTGACTGGCGTGGGCGAGGTGCGCGACCTCGACACCCTGCAGGCGGCGCTCGCCTGCGCCCAGTCCGGGCACCTGACGCTCAGCACCCTGCACGCCTTCTCGCCCGGGCACGCGTTCTCCCGCTGCGTGCGCATGGCACCGGAAGATTCCCGGGAGCAGACGGCCTTTGACCTGCTCGACGCCCTGCGCTTCGTGGTGGTGCAGCGCCTGCTGCCCACCACCGACGGGCGACGGCAGGCGGTGCGGGAGCACGTGGTGTTTGACGAGACATGGCGCGACGCGCTGGGTGCCCATCACCACGCCCGCTGGCCGGGACTGATTAACGCCCGCCTGCAGGCGGAAGCGCGCCGCATCACCGACCAGACCTGGCGACTGTTCCTCGACGGTCGCATCACAGAGCACACCGCCATTCAGGTGATGGGCTGGCAGGGCTTCCACACCCGCCGGGAGGCCGCATGAGCCTGCACTACTCCCCCTGGCTGGACGCGGGCCGGCCGGTGAACATCTTCGGCATTCCTGCCCTGGTGTACCTGGTCTTCCTGCTGTGGTTCTTCTGGCCCTGCGTGCCCGTGCTGATGTTTTGTCTGGTGCTGCTTGGCGCGTACAAGCTGCTGGCGATGTGGGGTTACACCATGACCGTCATGCTCCAGCGCGTCCTGCACCTGCTGCGGGGCACCCACGTCAGCGGACGCCCCTGGTGGTACCGCAAATTCTTTGAGGCACCGTGATGAAAGCAACCGAAAACACCTACCTCGTTATCCCCTATGACCAGCTGGCGCAGGCCAAAAAGGTGGCCGGGCGGCTGGAGAACAACCGGCCCGCCCTCGGCTTTGATGAGGAGAAAAAACTCTGGTACGCCCGTCCGGGCGCCGACCTGGACCGCCTGGGCAGCTGGCGCGTCGATACCGCCCTGGTGACGGAGACCAGCGGCAATCCGCAGCAGGAGTTCAGCGACTTTATCCGCGCCTGCGGCGGCGACCTGAACGGCCTCGCCGTGATGGACGGCAAAACCCACCGCATCCGCATGGATGACGACAAGGCCGGCAGCAAATCCGGCGTCTACGTGGGGCACCTCGACGGCTTTGCCAACGGCTGGTTTGCCGACCACCGGACCGGCGGTGACAGACAGACCTGGTCCTCCCGTTCGGCAAAGCCCGACCCGATGGCCACCGCCCACCGCAAAGCGCAGCTGGCACAGGAGCAGCTGCGCCGCGAGGCCAGCACCCGGAAGAAACACGACCAGGTGGCGCAGAAGGCGCAGCGGGAATACGCCCCGCTGCCGCCCGCCGGCAGCAATCATCCCTACCTGCAGAGAAAAGGCGTTGACGCCGGAGACGGCCTGCGCCTGACCGCCGGCAACGACCTGCTCATCCCGCTGGTCAACGCCGCCGGCGATATTCGCACCCTGCAGACCATCGCCCCGGACGGCAGCAAGCGCCTGATGGCCGGCGGCGAGAAGGCCGGCAGCTTTCACGTCACCGGCGGGGCGCTGAAAAACGGCGCGCCGCTGGTCTTCGCCGAGGGCTATGCCACCGCCCGGAGCGCGGCGCAGGCGCTGGGATACCCGGTCATCATGACCGTGGACTCCGGCAACCTGGTGACCGTGGCGAAGGCCCTGCACGCCCGCTACCCGGACAGCCCCACGCTGTTTCTCGGCGACGACGACCTGCCCAAACCCAGACGCCCGGGCAACCCCGGCAGGGAGAAGGCAGAGGAAGCCGCGCAGCTCACCGGCGGGCGCTGCATTCTGCCGGTGTTCACCCCGGAAGAACGCGCCCGGGGAATGACCGACTTTAACGACCTGCACCACGCGCAGGGCATCGATGCGCTGGCCGCGCAAATCCGGCCGGCCTTTGATGCCCTGGCCCGTCCCACACTCAGTGAGGAAGTCCAGATGAATGACCACACGCCGGTCCCGCCGGCACCGATACCCGACCCGGGCGATACCCGCCCGCCGCTTAACGCCGACATTCCGCCGCCGGCGGACCTCGCAGACTACGGTCCACTGGCCGAACAGGTGTTTGAGCAGGACCGGGAAGACGCGCCTGTATTACGTACCGCACCGCCGGCAGCCGAAGAAATGCCTCCCGTGTTAGCCGTGACAGAGACGCCGCCCACCGTCGTGGCCACGGACGAACCGACGGCACCACAGGCACCGGACGCCGCCGGCGAGGCCATCCCGCCGGTGCAGGAGGAGACGCCGGAACCCACAGGGGCAACACCACCGGCAGACGACGAGGTTGCCCCTGAACCACCACCCCGCCCGGCAGAGCCGCAGCCTGCCCCGGGCAGCGCGGCGGAAGATGAACCGCTGACGGATACAGCACCACAGACCGGACCGGAAAGCGCCGCCCGCGCCACGTCCACGGAGGACGGCATCCATATCGACACCGGCGGCGAGGCCCGCACGGCCACGCCAGTTGACCTCGATGCGCTGATGCAGAACATCACCCACGAGATGATGCCGGACGGCCGGGCGGTGAGATACCTGTACGCCGGCGAGCCGGCCTTTGTGGATCATGGCCACCGCATTGCCATGGCCGGACCGCAGGCAAGCCAGAACGACGCCATGATCCTGGCAGCGCTGATGGTCGCCCGCGAGTGCTACCGGGGGCGCATCGAGCTCACCGGCAGCCCGGCCTTCCAGGAGCGCGCCATCGGGCTGATTGCCGCCTACAGCCTGGACATCACCATGAAGCATCCGCACCAGCAGCTGATGCTGGACGAGGCCCGCAGGGCGCAGCGCTGCGAACCGGCCCCGGGGGATACGCCGGTGCCGGCCGGCACCCCGGTCTCCGCCATCGTGCCGGAGCGGGCAGCGACCACCGCAGCCGCAGCTGACCTGCCGCCGGAGCTGCGCCCCACCGTCGCCCCGCAGGAAGGCCCGAAGCACGCCAGCCGCCAGGAGACCGAAAAAGGCCTGACCGGCACCCTGCTCGACTACGGCCCGGCCCCTTACCAGTTCGACAGGACGCAGAGCCCCAGCTACTACGTGCACCTGCGCACGGAGCACGGCGAGCGCGTTATCTGGGGCAAGGAGCTCGCCACGGCGGTCGGTGACAGCGGTCTGAAAAAAGGCGACGTCACCACCCTGACCTGGCTGGGCAACAGGGAGGTTGAGGTCACAACGAAAGTGCGCGACGAGAACGGGAAGGTCGTGGTGGACGACAACGGCGTGGAGAAAACGGAGGTCATCACCGCGAAGCGCAACCAGTGGGAGATGAAACCGGCCATTGATAATGCGGTACTGGTGAGCACCGCGCAGCAGAGCGCGCCGCCGGCAAGCCTCCTGGCGTATGAGATGCGCCACTACGCGGCCCTGCACACGCAGGTCAGCCAGCTTGCCGCACAGGCGGGCGTCACCCTGCCGCCGTTGCCCCCGTCTTCAGACCTGGTGTGGCTTAAACCTGGTGGCGAAGGCACGACAGCGCCGGCCACCCGCCCGGCACAGCTGAACGTCCCGACGGACACCGCCGGCGCCGGCACGGTGCTGATGCAGGCGATGACCGCCGACAGCCAGCTGAAGATGCTGCTGCTCAAGGGGCCGGGAGAGTTTGTGCAGGGGGTGGTGCTGCATGAGGGGGCCTACCAGCCGGTACTCGGCACGCTCTGCACCCGCGACAACGGCAGCCGCTACCTGACGCTCAACGCGCTGACCCCGGAGGGGCCGCAGGTCATCGGCTACGGCAACCCCGTCAATCACGAGGCCGGCGCGTATAACGCCTTCGTCTTTCGCCTGAAGGGAGAAAAGGAGCGGCTCTACGCCCCGCTGACCGAACCGGAAAAGTGTCCCCCGGGGCTGCATAAACAACTCGGGTTCACGCACGACTACGTGCCACCGGCGTCGGCCCCGCAGCCCCGGGACACTGAACGCGCGGAACCGGCCGTCAGACCTGCCCCGCCGCCCCGGCCGGGAATGTGAGGAGTCCACCATGCCCCTGCGTTACTTTCTGCTGGCCACCCTGGTGGCCGGCAACGTCCTGCTGCCGTTCACGGCACACGCGACGGCCAGCTGCCGGGCCGCCATCGCCGCACAACAGGGCGCCGAAGCGGGTTACAACCGGGATAAGCAGGCCGCCCAGTCCTGGGCCGACAGCGAAAACCAGGTCTCCAACGGCGCCCAGCAGTGTCTGGGGGACATCAGCACCACGCTGACCGTCCCGGTCTTTCCGGACCTCAACGCCCTGCTGAACCAGGTGATTAATAAGGTCTGTAACACCGCCCGCGACAAGATACACCAGTACATCCCGAACAATATCGACCCCTGGGGGAATATCCCCACACAGCCCATCAACGTGAGCACCGCGCCGGCTCCGGCGCAGATGCCGGTACGGCGACCGGTGGCGTATGCACCACCGCCCGTCCCCGGGAACGTCCCGGCGCCCTCCCCGGTGCCGGCGTCCGGCGACGGCACCGGGGAATACCTGTTCTCACCGTAACGCTAACCTCCGCTGACCGGTCCGGTCAGCCTGACTGACGGAATCATCCTGTGACCACACCTTCTGCACCGCCCGTCCGCGCGGCGGCCGACCCGTATGCCGCCGCCCGTGCGCGACATCAGGCCAGCCAGCTGAACGTCGCCTTTACCCGCAAACTGCTCGCCACCGTGATGTGGCAGAGCGTCGTCTGCGTGATGTGTCTGGTCATCATGGCCCTCCTTTCCTGGGCCGTGATGCACCCGCCGGTGAAGTATTTCGCCACCCAGGACGGCCGGGTTATCCCGATTGTGCCAACCGACGAGCCCGCGTACAGCGACGCCGACGTCACCGACTTCGGCAACCGCATGCTGCGCCGGGCCTTTACCCTGGACTTCGACCACTACAACGAGCAGGTCAACGCCATGCTCGGCCCGTTCTCTGACGAGGGGTATCGCAGCTACTACGCGGCCCTGACCCAGTCCAACGTGCTGAAGACGGTGAAGGAGAAAAAGATGAACCTCTCCGTCATGACCTCGGCGGGTGTGGTGGCCAGCAAGGGCCAGCTGGAAAACGGCGTCTTCGCCTGGAAGACCCAGTATCCGGTGGTCCTCAGGCTGAGCGGCCAGACGAACTCCCTTCCCGAGCAGCGCTTCGTGGTGACCCTGCTGATTCAGCGCGTCGATCCGCGCCTGAAGCATGACGGCCTCGACATCGCCCAGCTCATCACCACACCGGTATCGTAATCATGAAAACAGTCACCTCCGGCCTGCTGATGCTGGCCACCCTGTCCGTCCCGGCGCTGGCCGCCACCACTGCCCTGCCGCCTGCCCCCGCGCCGGTGACCTGGCAGTCCGCACAGACCCTGACGCCCCGGACCCCGACGGCACAACCGGTCCCGGTGAACAACACCCCGGCAGGCGCCCCCGGCCCGACACCGGGTGCGCCCCTGCCGCTGCCCTCGCCGGCCATGGACTACGCGCAGAGCCAGGTCACGCCGCTCTCACCGGCCGAAACCGGCGAACTGCACCGCTCGCTGGACGAGCTGCAGCGCAATGAAGGCCGCCCGGTGGTCAGCGCCGTGCCGCGCATCAGCTCGCTCACGGTCAACCTCTCCCCGGGCGCCTCGCTGCCGCTCCTGCGGGTGCTGCCGGACTTTCCGGGCACCGTGGCCTTCACCGATGAGACCGGAGCGCCGTGGAACATCGCCGCCCCGCCGGTGAACGGCAACGGCGACGGCTTTGCCGTCCACTACATCCCGGACAGCCCGAGCATGGTGGTGGAAGCCCGCCGCCCGTATGACACCGGCACCGTCACGGTGTACCTGCAGGGGCTGGCGGTCCCCGTCGTCCTGAGCCTCGCCAGCGGCGAGCCGGACAACCGGGGCAAGTCGCAGCTCACCGACAGCCGCCTCGACCTGCGTATCCCGCAGCGCGGGCCGGCCGCCCGGGCGCTGTCGCAGGGGCGGGAGAAGGTCGGGCTCTACAACGCCGACCTGCAGGCGTTCCTCGACGGCGTGCCGCCGGACAGCGCCCGCCGCATCACCACCGGCGGCGACGTCCCGATGACCACCGTCTGGCAGCAGGGCGATGACCTCTATATCCGCTCGCGCAGCGAGCTGCGGGACAGCTTCGAGCAGACCCTGTCATCCGCCGACGGCACCCACGTCTGGAAGCTGCCCGTCACCCCGGAACTGGCCTTCTCCGTCATGGGGAAGACCACCACCCTGACCCTGAACCTGGAGTGAGCCATGGCCATCGAACAGGACGCCGCCCGTGACGGCAAAAAAACGGGCCTGGTGATTGTGCTGGGCCTCGCGGCCGTGGCGGCGGTGATTTACCTCATTGCCGGCTGGCTGAACCGGGCGCCGCCGGTGGACTCCGCCTACGACATCGAGCGGGTGGCGAGCAACGCCGCCGTCGACTCCCCGGAGACCGCCCGCTACCGCAAGCAGATGCACGACGCCGACCGCCACCAGGCGACGCAGGCTGAACAGAACGGCGGCAGCTACATCGCCTCCCTCAGCGAGGCGCCGGTCGCCACGCCGGAGGTGGCGCTGGCCCCGCAGCCGGTCAGCCTCGACACCACGCCCGCCGCGACCGTGACGCCGGTCAGCGGCATCAGCGACGACCGCAAGGAGGCCCTCAAAGGCTACCTGAAGACGCTGGGCGGGCGCTGGCGCCCGGGTGGCGTGCAGCTGGCGGACAGCTTTGGTCAGTCAGACGCCCGGGGTAGCAGTAACGGCAACGGCAGCAGCGGCGGGGGTACGCAGGACAACGCCTTCACCGGCTGGAGCCAGAGTCTGCCGGGGCACGCGCCGGTCGCGCAGACGGTCGCCGCCACGACGGCCGGGACGGCAGACAGCGCGCCGGCACAGGTGATTGTGGCACCGGGCTCGCGCCCGGGCGCGGTCATCGACAGCGCCGTCGACTCCGACAACCTGAACGCGATTGTGCTGGCGCACATTCCGGCCGGCCCGCTGGCCGGGGCCACCCTCACCGCCCGGGGCATCCAGCTCGCCGGCGACGGGGTCACCGTTCACTTCACGCAGATGACGCTCAACGGCACCGGCTACAACGTCGACGCCTGGGCGCTGACCGATGACACCCTGCAGTCGTCGGTGGCAACCGACGTCAGCCACCGCTACTTCAGCCGCATCATCCTGCCGGCCGTCGCCCAGGGGATTGGCGGCGTGGGGCAGCTCTATAAGGACCAGAACACCCAAATCCTCTCCACCAACGCGGGCACCATCACCGGCGGCACCGGCTCCGTCAAGGGCTCCGCCGTCGCCGGCACCATCGTCGGCGGTATCGGCGCCTCCGCCGGGCAGGTGATGGCCAGTGACGCCGCCCGCCTGCCGGCCACCCAGGTGCGGATAAGCCAGAACCAGGTGATTGCCGTGCTCTTTATGAAAGCCGTGACCGACCGCGACCGGACGGAGAAAGACCCGGCCAGTCCCCCCTTAACCCCCGGAGCACACTGATGTCGCATTTTGATATGGACGACCCCGAACTTCCGCCGGCGCTGCACGTGGACGAGCCGACAACTCACCCGCTGCCGGAAGCGACCCCGTCAGGAAAAAAGATGATAAAGCTGCCCCTGCTCGGCAACGTCACGCTGCTGCAGCTGGGGCTGATGGCCGCCGGCCTTATCGCTATCGTGCTGTTCGCCGCCCTGCGCGGCGGTCCGAAGCACCCGGCCACGGCACCGACGTTCGCCACGCAGGTGACCACGCCAGCACCGGCGCCGCCGGTCATGGAAAGCCCGCCGGACGCAGCGGATATGAACGCCCCGCTGCCGGCCCCCGAACCGGTCGCGGCACCCGTACCGGCACCACCGGCTGAAAACCCGGACGTCACGGCGCTCAGCCAGACGGTCGACGGGCAGCGCGGGGACATCACCCGCAACCGTACCGACATCGATGCCCTGACCCGCCGCGTCGACGCGCTGGAGAAAGCCCGGCCGCTCACCGCCACCGCCACCGCAACGGCAGGCCACGCGTCAGCCGGTGTAAACACCACGCGGCACCGGAGCGCCGGCACGCACCGCCGGCAGACCCAGTCTCGCGCCCGCCCGGGCCGTTCGTCGTCAGCGGTCACCGCATACCGCGCCCCGCCGGCCACGCTCTGGCGCCAGGCGCATATCGAGAGCCTCTATCCGGACCTGGCCTGGGTGAAATACCGGGACAGTACCTGGGCGCTGCGCCCGGGAGACACGCTGGATAACGTCACGGTGCTGAAAATCGACACGCTGCACCGGACGGTGGTCACCACCGCCGGCACTCTGCGTTAAGGAAGGAACGTGGATCTTATCCAGATGCTGGCCAGTGCGGCCAACAACATCGCCAGCGCCGGCACGGACCTGGTGCTGACGCTCGGCGGCGTCGGCGGGCTGGCGCTGCTGGTCTTTTACCTCAGCAACCTCGCCTCGCAGGCCCGGCGCGGGCAGGTGAAGGACGGCGCCGGCAAGTTCGTCGCCGTCATTCTGATGTGCTGCTGCCTTATCACCCTGCACAGCGTGATGAACGCCACATCGCACCAGATGGCGCTCGGGGAAGTCACCTTCGGCGCCATCACCTACCTCTCCGAGGGGAAATACGGCCCGGCGGCGGTTGCCGTCAACGCCTGTCTGACCCTGCTGCAGGCGCTCGGCGCCTGCTTTGCGCTGTCGGGACTCGGTCGCCTTCGCCGGTCACTGAAGGACGGCCATACCGGCCTGTCCGCCGGCGAGGACATCTCCGGCGGGGTGAAACGCCTGATTTGCGGCGTGATGCTCGCCTGTAATCCGCAGCTGCTGGATGCACTGCAAAACACCTTAAACATTCACTGGTAAATCAAAGAGGAAGTTATGAATAAAGTCACCCACCTGCCCCTGCTGCTCTGCGTGCGTCTGTCGATGCTGCTCGATGCCTGCCGGCGCCACCAGGTTCGCCTGCTGACGTTCCTGGCCGGACTCCTCACCACCTCGGCCGCCCGGGCCGACGACGATATCGCCGGCATGTTCATCTCGGTGGCCAACGGGATCAAGTCGCTGAAGCAGCCGCTGATTGACTCGTCCCTGGTGATTGGGGTCGCGGCGGTATTTATCGCCCTGTGCATGCTGGCCGGGAAGAAAAACAACCCGCACATCAAGGGCTGGCACATCATTCTGGCCTTCGTGGTGGGCTTCTGCTTCATCGCCCTAGATCAGATCACCACGCGCGGCCAGAAGCAGCTGGGCCTGAACCCGGTGTCGGTAGGCTGACAGCGGATGCTCCGCCCTTCGGGGCGGGGCATTCAATAACCTTAAATAAAAATGAAAATCAATAAGATAAAAATAGACATGGTGCCTTATGTATTGACGTATCTTGCTACCATGATGATATTTCTCGGTACCGAAAGGTCGGTGAATTATCCCGGTACACCATGAAATAAAGAGAGGTTGTTATGGCTGGTTTTGAGTGGAATCCTGATGCAAAACAGGAATACGTTTCATCGTTTGGCAATACGACACTGTCTGAGACTGGAACCCATTTTGCAAAAAAATGTGAAACTGATTTCACCATGAACGCTCCCGGCTGTGCGCTGACGCTGGAAGTTACCGATGGCACCGATATTCTGTGGCCACAGCTGGAAGACGGAGATGCTGATAAAAAATTAAACATGGTTTTTGAAAATGGAGATTTCAACATCCAGTCCAATGGTGACATATATATCGGGTTAAGCCCCAAAAAACACCAGGATGAAGAAAATTCCAGTATTTTTCTGGATGCTTCTGCAGGTTACATAAAAATCAGGTCTCCGGAGGGAAGCATCTTCCTTGGCGGGAAGAAAAAGTCCTTCCTGCAGGCCCGGGAAAATGGAGATCTGCTTTTTGAAGCTGAGCAAATCTCATTCCCCTCGGGCAATATTCGCTGTGAAGGTGAAGGCAGTATGACACTGTCAGCAGGAAGGATCACCCTTGAGGGTTCAGACAAGGACACAGGAAATGAACCCCCGAGATTCGATCTTATAGCCGATAGCCATGACTTTGAATATCGCCCACGAATCGAGTTCTGGCACCCTACTGACCTGAGAAAAAACCCATGGGTATTCTCCAAAGACAACAATCACCACGGGGTTTTCAATTTCGATACAAACGGCAACAGCGAAAATAAAAAGGGGATATTCATCTTTAACGGCCAGACAGAAGAAAGCCTTTCCGCATTAATGGAGGGAGGGTATCTGGCAATTAACAATACACCTGTTATCGGAAAAGACGCTGTCAGTAAAGCGTTTAATTTTAATAAAGACGGGAATTCAGGCCGCTACTTAGTCTCCCTTAAATAACACTCATTAAATACTCCGCCCAAAAAAGGCGGAGTCTTTTTCATCTCTCGTCGCATTGACGACAGAAACCTCCCATCTCCAGAGTCTGGCACTGACACTTCAGTTTTATTACGTTGATTAAAGGTCAGATAATATGAAATCGAACAAGAAGATACTGGCGTTGGCACTGATAACCAGTTTTTCAGCGCAGGCGGCGGAAGTGATGCATCTGGACGGCACAGTGCCGGATAACATGACCGCCACCACGCTGCAGAATTATCCAGGGCTGGGTGAGGGAAATACGTTTTCTTCGGTCGTTAGTCTGCCGACCCGTCATCAGACGAGCAGCGTAAAACTAGTGCAGTACTACCACAACATCCCCGTTTACGGGCATCATCTCACCATTGAAGAGGACAAAAATCATAAGGTCGTTCACGCTTATGGCGATCTTGTCTCTAAGCTGACTGAGGACGCTATACCGGACAAACCGGTGCTGAGCGAACAGGATGCGCTATCCGCGACCCGGAAAGCTTTTCATCTGGAAGGAACACATTCCGTACCTGACTCGCTGACCATCAAAAAATACATTTATATCGATAAAGACCAGAAAGGTCTGCTGGTTTATAAAGTCGATTTTCTGTCTGACAACAGACTGCGCCCTGTGGCCTTTATCGACGCAACGTCCGGTACCATACTTGAAAAATATAATGGCGTCAGAAATGTCACCATGCACGGCCCCGGTGGAAACGAAAAGACCGGAAGGCAGGATCTGAAGTTTGATGCGGACAAAATAGCCGCGCCAAACACACCGACACGCTGTTATTCCCGAGACGACAAAAGAAAGGTATTTATCTATAAACAAACGAATGTATCTGATGCCGGATCGCTGACGTCTTTCGACTGCCTCATCGCTCCGGAAGACCCATATAATGGTGGATTTTCGCCGGTGAATGATACCCTGAGTTATGTTGAGGGGACCATTGACATGTATGTTTCTTATCTGGGCGTAAAACCCTGGGATGGTATTATCAACGCTAACGTTAACTATTATGACCTCCGCAATTCAGGATGGCTCGGCAATGGTACGGTCTTTTTTGGAGGCGGGGATAAGGATGTTTATCCATATACCATACCGGATGTAGTTGCGCATGAGCTCGGTCATGCCTTCACGGAAAAAAATGATGCATTAAGCTTCGACGGCGGGCCTGCAAAAGCCATCAATGAGTCATTTTCTGATATGTCCGGTGAGGTCTTCAAATATTATTTGAGCGGTTCAAACGATTTTTTACACGGAAAAGTTCAAGTAAAACCCGGCGTCATACAGGATAACGGTCAGCCAATGATTGCTGACCGGTATTTGTGTGACCCGCCTCAGGATGGTAAATCCATTGATAATCAAAAAGACTATCAGCCAGCAATGGAGGAACATTATGCATCCGGCATTTATAATAAGGCATTCTGCCTGCTGGCAAAAAGTGACGGCTGGAATACCCGCAAAGCCTTTGGACTGTTCGCCAGAGCCAACACGCTTTACTGGAGCAGTCATACGGACTTTAACTCAGGTGCCTGTGATACCCTTCAGGCTGCCCGTGATGAAGGTGAACCCGAGAGCGATATCATTAATGCCTTTGCACAAGTCGGCGTAAAATGTCAGAACGATTCGCCTAAAAAGCTGACAGTGCTGAAATCATATTCAAACACGTCCCACGACTCAATCCAGATATGGCAAGAGTGGAGTGGAGATGTTGGCTACCCTGCAACCGGGTATGACGGCGCGATCTTTGCACTTCGGCTGGATAATGCAACAGCGACCAAATGGAATAGCTCCTCACCTGACGTGGCCTCTGTGGACAACAAAGGTGTCATTACAATACATCGTAAAGGTTCAGCAGTGATTACCGCTATGTATGACGGTGGTTCTCTGGACTATCCAGTAGATATAAAATACTGGTTTACCAGCCCACCTTCACAGCCCGGGGACCCTTTAAACTCCATAACATGGACCAGTGCTGATGCTGAGTGCCGTTCTTTAGGAAAAAAGCTACCGGATATTTCGTTTATTTCCATATCAGAACACGACAATACGGTAGGGAATTTTGCTGATGAATGGAATTATGGATTCCATATAAATGGTTTATATAGCTGGTCATCCACACCATCACCTCAAGGAAGCGGATATTACCTGGCCGCAACACTTAATTCTACGAAACAAGTATCACTCCCCAAAGACACAACAAAAATGACAGGCTCGATATGCATGGATTGAATTAGCGTTCCAGACACCAGGAGACTGCCAGCCGGCGCTGTCATAGCCAGACTCGGGGAAACGCTCCGCCCTTTCATGGGCGGAGAGCTCTCAATTGAAATGGAAAAAACGCCTAACCGGAAAAATTAACGCATTTAAAATAAAAGTTATTAATAATAATTTGACACATCACAACTATCATTGTCAGGGTTGTGAAAAACATCATGTCCTGTCACTGTAATCACGAGGTTTATTATGGCTAAAGAATTCATCTGGGACGAAAGTAGCGTTCAGGTTTACACGAAAGACTATGGCACCCAAAAACTCACCCCTTACCAGCATGATTCACTTGGCCCCTTCTGGAAAGACCCGGGGGCAGATTTCACTATGGATGCTGAAGGTGAAATTCTGACTCTGGTAGTGGCTGGGGTTGATGGGGACGAGAACAACATCTGGTGGCCGTCCGAGGGAATGACTGGCAGCCCACTTAACATGAACATTATTAATGGAAACTTAGTTCTCTACTACGAGAAAAACAACACACTGAGAAACTCCGGTATTTATTTTGGCAACAATACAGCACCTCTTTACTTAACGCTAAACAACTCAGCCCGGTTAGATATAATATCTTGCCCTTTTGTTTTCTTTTCAAAATTTGGTGGTTTTAAATTAGCCATGTCTGGTTCCTCTCACTTTAACATTGAAAGCTCCACCACCCAGGAGGCTGGGATGCTGAATATCATAAGCGGAGCATTTAACCTGACAGACAGCGCCTCTTTCTCATACGAGTTTCCTGATGAACACGCCGGATACAAAGCAGCCCTTTTGAGTTTCCTTGCCACCGTGAGTGGCAATGCAAAAATGACATTTACAGATAACACTGCCACCACATCAAAACTGGAGCTCGCCAGTGGTGACGAAAATGGTGCAAAATTCAATATCAATGGAGACAATGCAAGACTGGCATTCATGGCTAAAGGTCATCCTCTATTTGGTGAGAAAGAAATTGCAGGCATGAATAAAGGCACCTTTAATTTCATCACAACGGGCATTGTGAATAACAGCGAAATCGTCCTGCAGAACGCAGGAAAAGATGAAATGAACGCCTTCTGGAAAACAGGGGCTATCGCCATTGACGACCAACCTCAGTATGACGATAAAAACCTGAACTTCGACTACGACGATGCACTTCCGGGGCTCAGGATATCGGTGAAACACTAACCCGGCACGTTATCATGATGCCATTATGGGAGTGGCGGATGGTAACAACCGACTGAACATCTGACGTATTACGTGGATATTGGCATAATGCGTCAGATAAAAGCTGAGCGTTATTTCTTTAGCTTATGACTGATTTAATAATTAATGCTCGCCAGCCCCCCCCCCCCCACCCATTGACACAACGCACTTAGTAAAGTCGGCGATAAAAGCAATTTTCTCCGAGTTTTTTCATTTCAGGGAAAACGCTTTTCTTCACATTGAGATATAACCAACCGGTCATGAGATAAGTCAGGCAAGTACCAGGAGCAGGTCGTTTTTCGTACTCTGGTGAAGATGAATGGCTATTCAGCAATAACATATCCGCTAATAGAAAAATACACGATAAGCTTTGACACATCCAAACAGCCATTGTCAGCATCATGATAAATCTGATTTTTCCATCACTGCAATAGCGAGGTAAACATTATGACTCAAGTATTCATCTGGGATAAAGCCAGCACTCAGACTTATACAAAAGATTACGGCACCCAAAAAATCACAGATTCAAGAAGTCACTTCTGGAAAAATCCAGGGGCCGATTTCACAATGGATGCGGAAGGCGAGACTCTAACCCTGGCTATAGCCAGCGCTTATGATGGAGAAAGCATGGTATGGTGGCCCTCCTCCGGTTCTAAAATGAGTGGCGGAAATCTTAACATGAATATCATTAATGGAAACTTAGTTCTCGACTACGATAAAAATAATAGAGCAACGAGTTCAGGATTCTACCTTGCCAATAACCAGGGTAATGCAGCACCACTTGCCTTAACACTAAAAAACTCATCTCAATTAAACGTTAAAAACTGTCCATTTATCGCTTCCGGCCTGAAAGATGAGTTCACATTGAACATGTCTGGCTCCTCCCGGTTCAATATTGATATTTCCGTTTCCGAGGGGTCAACCCTACGAAACAAAATAGGTGGAACTTTTAACCTGAACGACAACTCTTCTTTTTTATGCAATTTTTCCAACAAAGCACCAAAACATGAAGCGATATTTTTTAGTTTTTTCGCCACACTCAAAAACAGCGCACAAATAACATTCACAGACAGCACGCTGACATCATCAAAATTAACATTCTCCAGTAATGATGGTGTTGGGTTCGATATTAACGGAGAAAATTCACGCCTGATGTTTATGGCTAAAAACCACCCATTACTTGGCACTGAAGAAATTTCAGAAATGAATAAAGGCACCTTTAATTTCATCACAAAGGGCATTGTGAATAACAGCGAAATCGTCCTGCAGAACGCAGGAAAAGATGAAATAAATGCCTTCTGGAAAACAGGTGCTATCGCCATTGACGACCAACCTCAGTATGACGATAAAAATCTGAACTTCTATTTCGATGATACACTTCCTGGGCTCAGGATATCGGTGAAACACTAACCCGGCACGTTATCATGGTGCCGACTGGTCTGTGCCCCCTGGTGGTAACTGACTGAATATCTGACGCATTACGTAGGTATTGGCGTAATGCGTCAGACAAAAGCTGAGCATTCTTTCCTTAGCTGCTGACTGATACAGTCATAATATCAATGCGTTAACTCCTGCAACAATCGCGTATTGATATACAGCTTCTCGCGCCCGGCACTCATCTCCTCCAGAACACCGGCCTCAACCAGTTGTTTCAGATAAACCGATGCGGTCTGCCGTTTTGCTATACCAGACTCCACAAGGTTTTCAATACGGCAGTACGGCTGTGCAAACAGAGACTGAATAAGCTCGTGGGAATAAATTTTCGGCAGCCGCTCACGAACATCTCTGGCCGTCTCCGCCATCAGCGCCCTGATAAGGGCGATTTTCTTCGTGGTCCAGTGCGCCGTGTTCTCCACCGCCTCCAGCATAAAGAGGATCCATGACTCCCAGCCTCCTTCCGCAGTCACGCCGCGCAGCAGGGTGTAATAATCACTTCGCCGCTCAAGAATAAAGCGGGACAGATAGAGGATCGGCAGTGAAAGCAGCCCGGTCTGGATGAGATACAGGATATTAAGAATACGCCCGGTGCGCCCGTTTCCGTCAGGGAAGGGGTGAATGCATTCAAACTGGTAGTGTGCAATCGCCATTTTTACCAGCGGATCGATGTCATCCTCACCGTGGATAAAGCGCTCCCAGTTGGCCAGTAAATCACGGATAGCCACCTCGCCTTCCGGCGGGGTATACACCACCTGGTGATGCTGATCGCGCAGAACGGTTCCCGGGACCTTACGAATATCGGTCTGTACCGCCCGCAGCCGGGTGCAAATGACAATGGCAGTGTTCGTACATAACGGTGAGCTTTCCAGCTGGCTGAAGCCCTCAAACAGCGCGGTGCGGTAACGCAGCGCCTCTTTGGTGGCCGCATCCGCCCCCTCGGCACGATCTGCATACTGAAACAGCTGGTCGCTGGTCGTCACGATGTTCTCAATACGGGAGGAGTCCTTCGCCTCCAGCATCGGCAGCAGATTAACCAGCAGTCCCTGGTCGGGAATGAGTTCACCGGCCGTTTTCAGCTCGGCCAGCGCCGCACGGGCGCCAATACACGCCTTGAGTACGCGGCGGGTTTCCGTTTGTGCCGGCGGCAATAACGGTAAGGCGTTGTAAGGGATCTCCGGCAACCAGGTCATATGTTTAAAAAACTCACTTTTATCGACATATAGTCATGATATGTCGATGCCATCAACCTGTCACTGCATTATGTTTAAAAAAATCGATTTTATCGACGCATAGCCCGAACGTGTCGATGCCATACCTCTTTTATCTTCCATCTGAGAACGTTACCTATGCTCATTTTTTCTGTTTCCCGGCCCGTGACCGGCGACGCGCTGACGCCTGCGCGTCTTGATGCCCTCAGCCGGCGTGCCCGTCAGGGTGGCCAGACCTGCGAGTGCTGCGGGTATGACTCCCCTCACAACACTGTCCTGTTCCGCGACGGTGACCCGCGCCACACCGCTGACGAGAACCTCACGGTCGCTGACCCGTACTGTCAGGCCTGGCTGGCGCTGGACCAGACCGGTGCCGACCGGGGCGTGATGGTCAGCCTGCCGCTGCTCTCCCCGGAGGACGTCAACCACCTGCAGCGTACTGTCGCGCAGGCACTGGCGGTTGGCGATGAGCAGTATCAGCAGGATGCCCGCGCCCTGCTCGACTGGCTGACCTCCCACGATAACACCGTCATTCAGCACTGGGGCACCGCCCACCCGCAGGCCTTTGCGGAGGTGCTGAACCGCACACCGCCGGAGCAGCGGGGCGACGTCACCGCCCGCTGGCGGCATCTGGCCCTCATTCTCAACCCCCGCCGCCTTCGCGGCCGTCTGGCGGACACCCCGCCGGAGAACGCCACCACCTGGTGGCATCGCTTTTATCTGGACTACCGCGCACGAGGCTAAGCATGATTATTGACAAGATTGAGGACGCCCTCGCGTCCCTGTCCCGCTACACGCTGGGACGCAGCTTTCCCGACTACTGCGACCTGCGCACCGTCATCAGCCTCACGCCGGACGACAGGGTCCGTCACCCGCAGCTGGACGCCCCCTACATTCACAGCACGGTCACCAATGACTACGCCAGCTGCTTCGAGGTGCAGGGGGCGTTTCGGGAGTTCAGCGACGCGCCGGTGGCGCCCGGGCAGGTGGCACCCGACGACAGCCTGCAGCGCTTCATCCGCCGCCTCGCGGACGGCCTGACCGGCGACTTCAAGGCCGCCGGGCACAAGCTCAGCATGGTGTTCGAGCGCGACCCCACGCGCGGGGAGGAAGAAATCACCCGCCTGATGGCCCCGCAGCGGGACGCCTGCCGCCGTCTCGGCCTGCAGATAGACGACATCATCGACGAGCGCATTGAGAAGCTCACGCCCTGGCTGGCGCGCGAGCGCGTCTGGCTGGTTGTGTACACCGGCATCGAGTCCCTGCCGGCCGCCGAGCGTAAGGAGGAGAGCGACCTGCAGACGAAGCGCTTCGGCAGCCTGCCGGAGTCCCGCTTTGGCCAGAACCCGGTGTTCGCCGAGTTTGAGGGGCTGAAGATGCGCCACGACGCCTTTATCGACAAGCTCGCCAGCGACCTCGCCGACGGCAACGACGGCGTGATGGTGCGGCTCATGGACGCCCATGAGACCGGGCAGATTATCCGCGACCAGATTGAGCGCAGCAGCACCAGTGAAGAGTGGCAGCCGCTGCTCCCGGGCGACCGGTGCCTGCCCCACGGGGTGATGCGCGGGGACGACATCAGCGCCTGCCTGGCACCGCACCTCAGCTTCCAGTACTGCGACAGCGAGGTCACGCCCCGGGGCAACCTGGTGGAGGTCGACGGCCTCTTTCACGGCCAGCTGGCGATGACGCTGGCCCCGCAGCGCCCGGAGTCCTTTGCGCAGCTGTTCAAAAAGGTCCCGCGCCAGCTGCCCTGGCGCCTGCGCATCGACCTGATGCCCGGCGGCGCGGCGGTGCTGGGCAAAAAGCAGGGGCTGCTGACCTTCCTCGCGGTTATCCCGTCCCTGCGCCAGATTTACAACTCGGTGGAGTACCTGCTGGCCCGGGACCGCGAGGACCCGGTCTGCGTGATGACGGTCACCGCCAGCACCTGGGATGCGGACAAATCACGCCTGAAGCGCAACATGACCCTGCTGCAGAAATCACTGCAGTCCTGGGGCGTGTGCAGCGTCACCCGCACCTTCGGCGACCCGGTACACGCCTGGATTAACACCCTGCCGCTGGTCTCCCGCTACAGCGCCCCGACGCTGCTGTTTCCGCCGCTCTCCGAAGGACTCTGCATGATGCCCTGGCAGCGCCCGGCGAGCCCCTGGGGAAACACCGGCAACACCGTATTTCAGACCACCGACGGCAAGCCCTACGCCGTGCAGCTGGCCAGTCCCCTGCAGGAGAAGCACACCGAGCTGATTGCCGGCTCCCCGGGCTCCGGTAAATCCCTGCTCGCCAACCGCCTGCACGTGGACGCGCTCTCCGGCGGCAACATGGACCTGCCCTTCTACGCGCTGATAGACAAGGGCTTCACCGCCCAGGGGCTGTATGACCTGATTTTTGACAGTCTGCCGGCCGGGATGAAGGACCGGGTCATCAGCATCGTGCTGCACAACGACGCGGCCCACTGCCGCAACCCGTTCGATATCCAGCTGGGGCTGAAGCGCCCGCTCAGCATCGAGCGCGAATACCTGCTCCGGCTGTTAAGCAGCCTGTGCATCGACCCGAAGGACGGCCTGCCGCCGGACGCGGCCTCCTGCCGGCAGATACTGACCCGCGCCGTTGACATGGTGTACCGCCACAGCAGCGACACCTCACCCCTGCGCTACGGCCCGACCCTGGTGCCGGCGGTCGATACCGCGCTGCAGGAAAGCGGCTGCCTCGCGGAGCACGACGCCGCCTGGTGGGCGCTGGCCACCTGGTACGAGGTCCGCGACATGCTGTTTGATAAGGGGTACGTCCAGGAGGCCTCGCTGGCGCAGGCGCAGGCCGTGCCGGAGCTCAACGACCTGCAGGGGGCGCTCAACAGCGACGAGATGCGCGAGGCGTTTGCCGATGTCAACCGCCCGGGCTCGGACGAAAAGCTGCTGCACTACGTCTCGCGCTGCCTGACCCAGGCGCTGTCGGACTACCCGTTGATTGCCGGGCGCACCCGCCTGACGGTCAGCCCCGCCACCCGCATCCGGGTGGTCGACGTCAACAACGTTGCCGGCAACGACTCCCCGGAGGGCAAAATCCGCACCGGCATCATGTACCAGTTTGCCCGCAACCTGGCCGGGGCGAACGACTTCTACCTGCCGCAGTATCAGGACGAACTGTTCGGGCGGCTCGACCCGCGCTACCGCCCCCTGCACGAAAAGCGCATCGGGCAGCTGGACCAGGAGGTGAAGCTCATCTTCATGGACGAACTGCACAACATCAAGGGCATCGACACCCTCTGGGCCGCCCTGCAGACCGAAGACCGCGAGCAGCGCAAGTTCGGCGTGCGCACGGTGTTTGCCTCCCAGTACCTGGACGACTTCCCGCATGCGCTGCTGGAGTCCGCCAACTCGCTCTACCTGATGCGGGTGCGCGCCGGCGACTGGGATTTACTGAAAAACAACTTCCACGTGCCGCGCACCACCTTTAACCAGCTACTCAGCACCGCGCGCGGCGCCGCCCCGGACGGCAGCGGCACCACTTTCCTGGCGGTCTACCAGACCACCAACGGCAACGTGGCGCAGCTGCTGAAAAACACCGTCGGCCCGCGCGAACTGTGGGCGCTCAACTCCACCCCGGTGAACCGCGCCCTGCGCAACATGCTCTATGACGCCCTCGACGGCAAAAGCGCCCGCAATCTGCTGGCGAAGACCTTCCCGGGCGGCTCGGCGGAAAAGCACATCAGCATGCTGAAAAAGAAAAGCCGGCTCGACGACAACGACAGCGCCGTGCGCCAGCTGGCAGACGAACTGCTGGCCGGCGTCGGTTACCTGCAGCATTAATGACAAGGAGAACCTTATGCTCACTGCCCTGAAAACCCACGCCCTGCGCGTCCTGTACCGCCGTCCTGTGCTGGTTATGCTCCTGGCGCTCGCCGCGTTCTGGAGCAGCGCCGGCGCCCTGTTATGGAAGGCTTTCGTATGACCAGTCCCGTATTCAGACAGACCGCCCTGACCCGCACGCTCTGCGTCCTCCTGCTGCCCCTCTCCATGACCGTCCGGGCCATGCCGGTTGAGGTCACCAGCAGCGTCCCCGTGGAGCGCCAGATTGTGCCGCAGATGCACATCATGAACGACACCCTGGGCCAGCTCGGGGCGGCGGTCAACGAGAACGGCGGCAAGGCCGCCACCGAAATCGCTCAGGCCGCCCAGGCCCAGCGCGACCAGGACACCTTCGGGCGCCAGACCGGGCGCCTGGAGCAGTCCCGGCGCGCCTTTGCCGTACCGGAGACCATCTGCACCGAATCCGGCTCCGGCATGGCCGCCGGGGTGCACAGCGGGTCCCGCGCCCGCCAGGGGGCCCTGGCCGCCGGTAAGGGCATCAGCAACAGCCGTATCCGCCAGGGCGTGACCGCGCCCACCCCGCCGCCGGAGCAGGTGCAGTACCAGGGCGCGGCCATTCATGCGGACTACTGCGACGCCACCGACAACGCCGTCTGGGGCGGGACCGCGCTCTGCAAAGGGGTGTCGCAGATGCCCGGCGCCGACAAGCGCCTCGCCAGCCTGTTTGACGGGGCCGGCGAGGACGGCAAGGCCCCGGACCTGACCTTCACCCAGGCGCAGACCGACGCGGCGATGGCCTACGTGCTGAACAGCACCCCGTCCATTGCGGGCAAACAGCCGGGCAAGGGCGAGGTCTCCACCGCCTCCGGTCGCCAGTACGTCGGCCTGCAGACCGAATACAGCGCCATCAACGACGCCGCGCGCGAGCCGATGCGGGCCCTGATTGCCGCCAGCCAGCCGGACAGCACCACGAAGGACGCGCTGAAGGACGCCCTGCAGATACCCTCGGCCGCCGCGTACTTTAACCGCACGGCGTCAGACGAGGCGAAGCGCACCGGCACCATGTCGGAGCGGGAATTCGAGGCCTTCGACGTCGGCCGGCGCTATGCCAACACCGACTACCAGGCCGACCTGCAGGGCATGGAGAGCGACAACCTGCAGCGTGAGGCCATTCGCGTGCAGGCCCAGCAGAACTGGCTGCTGCTCGGTATCAAACAAGAGCTGCAGAAAACCAGTGTCCTGCTGGGGCAACAGCTGTCCCTGTCCGCCACCGATAACTACCGCCCGCTGCTGCAGGCGAAACTGCGCGACGTCGCCGCCGGAGATGCCCGATGACCGAAGACACCCGCAAACCCTCCCTGCTGAAACGCGCCGGAATAGGCGCCTGGTTCGGGCTTAACCTGTTGCTGCCGCTGTCGGAAACCCGCCGTATGGCCACCACCGCAGGCGCCTCCGTGCGCAACCACCTGGCGCGGGCCCGCAGACCCGCCACCGCGAAAGCCCCGCACGACGATGTCCCGGCGCAGCTGAGCTTTGCGGAGGCGGTCGCCGCCAGCGGCCAGACCCGGGCGGTGCTGCAGACGCGGTTTTACCGCCGCAAGTGCCTGAGCCTGGCGCTCACCGCCCTGCCGGTGATGGCGGTTACCGCCCTGCTGACCCTCACGGCGCTCAGCGGCGGGCCGTCGCCCTGGCTGCTGCTGCGCGTCGGCGTCATCAGCCTGGCCCTGCTGGCGCTGACCGGCCTGCTGTTTGTGAAGACGCTGGTCTGCACCTGGCGGCTGTGGCAGCTGCGGGAAGGCCGACTGTCACCGGCCGAGCGCGGCGGCTTTACCGACTTTGTGCATGAGCAGGGCTGGTTCATCAGCACCCTGACGCCCGAACGCTGAATCCCCTCCGGCACCTGCCGGACCTTTTCCTGATTTCCGGATACCCACTATGACCCTGTTGCGAAAATGCTTCGCCACGGCCCTGCTGTGCCTGCTGACCGCCAGCGCCCGGGCCGACGGCTTCTCCTTTGAAACCATCGAGCAGGCCGCGACGCGCCCCACCGACCTCTCCCGCCAGATACTGGTGATGATTTTCGGTGACGTTGTCACTAACCCGCTCTCCACCGACGCCAGCCTGGTCGGACAAATCTTCTTCATCTTTAACGGCTTCGTGGCCTGCGTCGCCTGCTTCTGGTTTATGGGCCTGACCCTGAAGCACGTTGTGAAGGCCGGGCAGGCCGGCAAGGTGTTCAGCGGCGGCGCCAGCATGATAGGCCCGGTCTCCACCCTGGCCGGCTTTCTCTCCCTGGTGCCCACCGTCTCCGGCTGGTCGCTCTCCCAGCTGACCTTCCTGTGGGCCGCCTCCATCATGGGCGTCGGCGGGGCCAACGTGGTCACCGACAGCATCGTCGACATGATGGCCAGGGGCTACTCGCTCGTCGTGCAGCCGGTGACGCCGCAGACGGTGAGCACCGCCCGCGCCATCTACGAGATGAACCTGTGCATGTACAGCCTCAACACCGACCTCGCCACCCTGTACGGCCGCTACGGCCAGGGCAGCACGCCGATGATGGCCATCAAATCCCTGCCGGACGGCTTTGAAATCGGCAACGGCAACGCCCTGTGCGGCGCTGCCCGCCTGCCGCAGTCCCTGCCGGACCCGTCGCTCAACTGGGCTTTCCCGGCGCCGGTCAACGTCGACCCGATACTGAGCGCCCAGCGCAGCGCGATGAACGAGATGCAGAACACGCTCTCGCAGTCCGCCTCCCGCTTTGTCAGCGCCCTGGTCAACCGCCAGGAGTCCGGCAGCGGCACCCTGCCGGATGCGGAAACCGACATCCAGAACGCCGCCCGGGCCTATGAGGATCGCATCAACCAGACGCTGAAGGCGCAGGGCCAGGACAGCCAGCTGGTCGCCGTGCTCTCCGCCCAGCTGAAGAAATACGGCTGGCTCTCGCTGGGCTCGTGGTATCAGACCTTCGCCACGGCCAACAACAAGGTCAATGACGCCGTCAAGCTCAAGCCGGCGGTAACCGGGATGAGCGGCCTGGGCGATCTGGGCACGCAGGATCTGTACGCCAGCGTGATAACGGCGTACCAGGCCCAGCTGCAGAACAGTAAATACACACCGCCGCTGGGAACAGAGAGCACCCAGGATATACAGCAAACCAAAGATGGTTCTGAGCCAGACGCTGTGTTTGTAGGGGTCTTTCATTCCCGAATGCAGCAAATAACCAATGGAATTGCCACAATGCAAATTGGCAATAATAATAAAAATGACCAGATGAACCCGCTGTTAAAGATGAAGGCGATTGGCGACTACACCTTAGACGGTGCTGAAGGAGCTCTGGCCATATTCACAGCGGCAAAAGTAATAGCTGAAACAACAACCCAAGGTGTGTGGGGTAAAATAGCCGCTGCATTCTCCTTTAATGCTACCGAGGGGATGCGAGCCGTACTGGACGCCTTCACCCCCATTATCTATTTTGTTCTGCTGTTATTATTCACCACCGGCTTTACATTATCGATATTCCTGCCACTCATTCCGTTTATTTACTGGATGGCGGGCGCTGCCAACTGGATAGTCAGCGTATTAGTCGGCGTAACCGGTGGAACGTTATTTTCAGCGACACATATTGGTACAGAAAACGAGCCAGGACATCGTTCTGCTTATGGCTATATATTCCTGATTGATGTTATGATTAGACCTATGTTAATGGTGCTCGGATTTATATTTTCAAGTCTGACGATTGTCGCAATCGGCACACTTTTAGATTTACTTTTTGGACCTGCCATTGCTAATGTTCAGGCATCATCAATAACAGGTGTGGTATCTATGGTGGGGTTATTACTGGCATATGCCAGATTATGCACCTCCACGGTATCACGGGTATTCAGTCTGCAGGTCACCATGCCGGATTACGTCATATCCTGGCTGGGTGGCAGAGAGGCAGCAAACATACTGGGTAACGTGGTGGACTCGACGAAGAGCATCTTCGCAGGCTTCTCTCACGGCGTGCAGCATGCACCGGGGCTGAAAACGAATGCGCCCGCATCCAACAACCACTCACCGGAAGGGGATGGAATAAAATGACAAAATATAAAAATTTATTTGCTCAGATCTACATTTTTCCCGCTATCCTAGTAGGGGTATCAATGGCATTTTTTACGGTAGTGATGTTCATAACAAACGATCCGCGAGATCCATGGATTTGGAACTTTTTATTCCTGTTAGCGACCATTGCAATATTTTACTCCATTCGCATGGTTAACAAAAAATCCGTAAAAGTAAACAACTCGACCTTCCAGCGCTTCTTTTGTGAGAATTTCAGACCAAATCCGAGCTATGAGGCTATAGGTTATTTAGATGGCAACTATATTGGCGTCGACACCACACATGGCACCCTGTTAATGGCTTCTGCTCATAAAAATATTTTTAAAGGTAAAAACATTAAAGAGCTCGCCGGATATGAATGCCGTGGTGAAATACTGACATTAAAATTTAATGACATTGATTTTCCGGTATTCAGGATGTCTTTTGGTAAGGAATCAGCATGCATGGCCTTCGGTCATAAGCTTGATGTCCTGCTGTCACCGTCGTATCAGCCGGAGGTCAATGTGGGTCGTGCCTTTAATGATTACGTCCGGCAAAAAGCGATGGCGTAATTCACTCCCCGCCCTGACAGATCACCAGAGAGCGCATCACGCGCTCTTTCTTTTTATATAACCCCCTACCTGGTGTCATCCCCCTTCAGCCTGCAGGCCTGCCTGCGGGCTGTTTGTTTATGGAGACTATATGCAGCAAGCACGTCCACAGCCCCATCACCCGGGTAATGAGCGCATGTTTATGTTTCTGGCCATCATCATCCTGCTGGCCGTTCTGCTCTGGATTTACCGCCCTCCGGTCATCTATGGCAGCTGTACCCTGCTCTACACCCTCTGGTCCTGGTGCGACTTTCCCCGGATACACGCCTTCGTCGCGCAGCGCATCAATCTGCTGGCCTGGGCGGGTAATCATGCCAATACCCTCGACTGGAGCCAGTTCATCACCGTGATGAACCGCACTGCCGGCATTCTGCTGGCGCCGCTGGCCATCGTGGTCGTCTGGGGCGGTATCGCGGTGCGCAATCACCCGATGAACCACACCCGCCGCCCCATCAGCATTCACACCCTGCCGCACATCATGGCCCGCTTCTCGCCGTCCATCATTCCGGCGCTGTGCTATGGCGACCCGAAAACGCAGCTGCTCAACTGCGACCCGCCGGAGCACCGCAGCGCGCAGGCGCCGGAGGAGTTTGCCCTGGAGCATCAGCTGATTGTCGGCCAGCGTCTCGACCGCGAGCGGGCCCGCGAGGTCTTCACCCGCCAGCTGGGGACGCCGCTGTCCGGCATGGACAGCTTCAGCCCGGCCGAAAAGGCGATGTTTGCGGTCTTCGGCCTGCAGGTGTTCCTGAACGACCGAAAGGCAGCGGAGTCCCTGCTCGACAGCCTTAACCGTTCCTGCCTGCTCAGAAGCCGCCGGGACGGCGGTAAATTCGGCTACCCGGTCCTGGGTATCGCGGCCCGGGCGTTCACCCGCGTCAGCCAGACGCCGGAGGCCCGTCAGTGGATAGCCCGCCACAGCACCACCCGCACCGCCCTCTCGGCCCTGCACGCGCAGCAGCTGCGTCTGCCCGGCGCCCGTTTTCGCTGGCTGAAGGGTATCAACCGCACCCTGTGGTACGCCCTGACCTCGTCAGACCGCAGCAAGGTGTTTGTGGAAGGCGCCGGCGTGATTGCCGTCGCCCAGTGGGAGACCCTGGAGGCCACCGTCGCCACGCGCCTGAATACCCGGGTCACGCCGACGCCGCACCAGGTCGACAGCGCCGTCGACGGTCTGGAGGAGGAGCTCCGGGGGCTGGGCATGGTGCTCGATGACCGCTCGCCGGCGGACAGCATGCCCTTCACTGAGGAGGACGAAGAAGACGACGATGACGGCGTGGTCATACTGCACGCCCCGGAGCGGCCGGCAGCGCCGCCCCCGGAGGCACCCGCCGCCTCACAGGAAGCCCCGTCATCAGGACCGACACATGCCAACAAAGCCACGCAACGCGCCAGTTTCCGCCCCAGAAAACGTTAAGGACCATCCCATGAAAACCTTCTCAGTCACCCTGAAGGGTGGCCTGCTGACCGCCTGCGACCAGCAGCGCTGCCTGTTCATCGTTCACCCGGGCAGGGCGCCCCGCTTCTTTGTGCAGAAAGCCATTCTGTTTCACCAGACTGCCGACCAGCGCGCCGTGGCGCTGTATCAGGCCGACAGCCCCAAAGCGGCCCGCCAGCTGCTCGCGGCCGTGGGCCTGGCGCTGGAGAATCGCACGTCCACATACCGGCTGAAGCTGGCAGGCCTGCTGGTCGGGGCCATCATACTGGGCACCGCGATAAGCCACGGCGTCAGTGCACTGCCGGATGTCACAGCCCCCCCGGCCATGGCAACCGCACCGGACGCACCGCCACTGCCCCCGGCCGCCGCAGCGGTGTCGGAACCGGTCGCACCGACACCAGCGGTGAATACCGCCCCGGAGGAGGCCTACCGGGCCGTGGCACAGAAGCTGAAGGCGGCCGCCGCCAGCGGACGCTACACCGTCAGCCTGTCCGCCGGCCACGCGCGCACCCTCTACGTCTTCGCCGACCCGCTCTGTCCGCACTGCCGGGAAATCGAGCCGGTCCTGGAAGCGCTGGGGCGCGACTACAACGTGGAGGTCTTTCCCGTCACCCTGATTGGTCAGCAGGACACCGTGAATCTGGTCAGTCCGGTGCTCTGTACGCAACCGGCAGCACGCAGGGCCCGCTGGCAGCAGCTGTTCACCGGCGATGCGGGTATGGCCCCGGACGACACCGCGCCGCCGGCCGCCTGCGAGGCGGGCACCCGGGCCATCTCCCGCAACGATGACGCTTACCACGCCTGGCATCTCCCGGGCACGCCGACGCTGCTCGCCGATAACGGTCACCAGATACCCTTCAGCGCGCTCAAAAGCGACGACGCCCTGGCGCAGTTCATGGCGCAGAACGCCGGAGGTGTGCAATGACGAGACCGCAACAGGTTGACGCGCAGCGGGTCCGCCGCGCGGTCAGCCATACCATCTTCACCGACGCGCTGTTCTCGCCCTTCAGCCTGCAGGCGCAGCTGCTGTTCAGCTTCATCCTGGGCTGTATCTGGCCCGCCACCCTGCTGCTCAGCGTTATCGGCATGATGGTGATGCTGACGCTCTTTGGCGACCAGCGCTTCCGGATGCCCCTGCGTATGCCGCAGGACGTCGGCGGCACTGACCTGACCACCGAACGCGAGGGTTTTCATGCATACAGGGGGATTGCCGGGTTCTTCGGCTTCATCGGCCGCCGGCTGGTTTACCAGAAGGCGGCCGGCATCATGTGCCTCGGCTATGCCCGGGGACGCTTTCTCGGCCGCGAGCTCTGGCTCACCCTCGATGACACCCTGCGCCATATGCTGTTGCTGGCCACCACCGGCTCGGGCAAAACCGAAGCCCTGCTCTCCCTGCAGCTGAACGCCCTGTGCATGGGCCGGGGTATCTGCTACTCCGACGGCAAGGGCCAGAACTCGCTGGCGCTGGCCATGTGGTCCCTCGCCCGCCGCTTCGGCCGGGAAGACGACGTCTACACGCTCAACTTCATGACCGGCGGCATGGACAAGTTCGACGCGCTGCTGCGCAACGACAAAAAGCGCCTGCCGTCCAACACCATCAACCTGTTCGGCACCGCCAACACCACCTTCATCATTCAGCTGATGGAGTCCCTGCTGCCCGCAGCAGGCAGCGGCGACGCGGGCTGGCAGGACAAGGCCAAATCGATGCTCTCCGCGCTGATTTATGCCGTCTACTACAAGTGCAGACGCGAGCAGCGCCGCATCTCGCAGACCGTGATTCAGGAATACCTGCCCCTGAAGAAGTTTGCCGCGCTGTACCAGGAAGCCAGACAGGACCACTGGCACGTGGAGGCGTACGCGCCGCTGGAGAACTACCTCAACACCCTGGCCGGCTTTCGCATGGAGCTGATAGGCCGCCCGTCAGAATGGGACCAGGGCGTGCTGGACCAGCACGGCTACCTTATCCAGCAGTTCAACCGCATGCTGACCATGTTCAACGACATCTACGGCCACGTCTTTGCCCGCGATGCCGGCGACGTCGACATTGATGACGTGCTGCACAACGACCGTATCCTCACCACGCTTATCCCGGCACTGGAGCTGTCGAAGGGCGAGGCGTCCAACATCGGTAAGCTGTACATCTCCGCCATCCGCATGACCATCGCCCGAGACCTCGGCTGCGAGCTGGAAGGGGCCATCAGTGACATCCTGATTGTCAAAAAGTACAAGGGCAAGTTTCCCTTCCCCATCGCCATGGACGAGCTCGGCGCCTACTTTGGTCCGGGGCTGGACAACCTGGCCAGCCAGCTGCGCAGCCTCGGCTACATGCTGATTGTCTCCGCCCAGGATATTCAGCGCTTTATCGCCGAACACCGGGGCGAGTACATGACCGTGAACGCCAACCTGCTGACCAAATGGTTTATGGCCCTGCAGGATGAGAAGGACACCTACGAGCTGGCCCGCATCACCGGCGGCCGGGGGTACTACTCCGAACTGGGGGCCGTCGAGCAGACGCCCGGGCTGGTGACGCCCGGCTATGAGGATGCGCAGACCACCTACATCCGCGAGAAGGACCGGCTGGACCTGGCCGAGCTGAAGGAACTCGCCCCCGGCGAGGGCGTCATCTCCTTTAAAAGCGCGCTGGTCCCGAGCAATGCCATCTACATCCCGGATGAGGAGAAACTCAGCACGCTGCCGGTGCGCATCAACCGCTTTGTGGAGGTCCGTCGCCCCACCGAGGCGCAGCTGTTTGAGCACCACCCGGCGCTGAAACGTCGTCTGCCGCCGACGCCGCAGGAGGTGGACGGCATTCTGCAGCGCCTCGCCGCGCCGGCGCCACGCTCCACCGGCCGCATTCAGGACCCGGTACTGCAGCGGGTGGTCACCGTGGCCATGGACCTGAACAACCGCAGCGACATCAGCTACACCCCGACCCAGCGCGGCATCCTGCTGTTTGAGGCCGCCCGGGAAGCCCTGCACCAGAGCAAACGGCGGTGGCGCACCCTGCCCCCGCCGCCCGGGCCCATCCGCGTCTCCCGGGAAATCGCGCAGTCGCTGGCCCAGGCCTGCGCAACACATCACAGTGAACACAAAGAGGAAAACCAGTGAACCACACCACCATCAGACATCTCACCCTGGCACTTTGCCTGACCGTGCCGGTCATGACGCTGGCCGCGCCGGCGGAGCCTGCCTTCAGCGTCGGGTTTTCGCCGTCGCATACGGCGCTGGCCGCCGTGCTCGACGTGGTGAACCACGCCACCCGGACCATCGACGTCGAAGCCTACAGCTTCACCAGCAAGGAGATTTCGCTGGCCCTGACTGCCGCACAAAAACGGGGTGTCCGCGTGCGCCTGGTCGCCGACAAAAAGGCCAACAGCCACTACAGCGCCGTAACCTTCCTCGCCAGTCAGGGCGTCCCGGTACGGCTGGACGACCGCTACGCCATCATGCACGACAAGGTCATGCTGGTTGATGGTCAGACGCTGGAAACGGGAAGCTTTAACTACACAGCCAGCGCCGATAAGCGTAACGCGGAGAACGTGCTGGTCGTGCGCCATCAGCCGCGGCTGGTCGCGGTCTATCAGAGGGAGTTTGAGAGGCTGTGGCAGGAAAGTCAGCCGTTACCGGCCGCGTACTGAAGACATTTCAGTCGCTTAAAGCGTTTGGCGCAGGGAAGGTGATTCCGGTATGATTTGCCCGCTTCCGGGAAACCGGCAGCAGGTGCAACGTGCGGGGAGGACTCTTTCCGCGCGGCAACCTTGCGTCAGAAAGAGAAAACCCCCGCACGTTGCGATGTTAAACAGGCAACTAACGGGGGTATCCGTGATACTAGACACATCAAGGATAGCCGCCAGCGCTTGCCATTTCAAGCAAAAAGGCTGTCGCATGGATTTTCTGAAGGCCGTGTTACTGGCGATCCTGATCCACATCCTCGCGCCCCTTGTGGTGCATTATGTGGAGACGAATCTGACTGTTAGCAGCGCTTACGAAGCGCATAACGGCAGAGGAGAAACCGGCGACGTCCGCCGCCTGAAGGGGTGACGTTGCACCTGAAGGAGCCCCGCATTCGTGCGGGGCTTTTTTTTCATTTGTGGCCAAAAATCTGCTGCGTCATTTTACTTTCACGCTTGTCCGGCGTGCGCGGGTAGTGACGGTCCTTATAGCACTGCATTTCCTGCGCGTCGCAGTACACGCCGTTGCTGAACGTATATTCCGTCAGGTTCACGTCATCACCCAGCGTTGTCTGCAGCTTGTCCTCTGCCGCCTTCCCCAGATACAGCTCCGTCAGCCCCATGGCAATCCCCTGATTATCCACGCAGAACCCCGCCTTTTTATCGCACACCACGCCACGGCTCGGTGACGTGATATCCGCCGCCAGGGTGCCGGCCGATACGCCCAGTAATGCCACCATCACGATCAGCTTTTTCATCCATACTCTCCTTCAACTGAATACAGGCCGTCGATACCGGCCATCTGACGCGATCGTTATCACGGGAGCCGGGCGACCACAATTTCTGCGTCACAGCCGGCATAAACCACCCGCTGCGCTTTACAGCCCCGTACTGCCGTCCCGATGAATAATAAGGTTATTCATTCGAGGTTATCGCCATGTCCCGACATCGTCGTTCACTGCTGCTGTTGCTGATGCTGGGTTACCAGACCTCCGCCCTGGCGTCACCGGCCCATCACGCCAGGCACCCGCCCGTCCCGGCACACCACCGCAAAACAAAATCCGTCCGGCGAACAGCCAGGCCGCACCGCATCCCGGCCCCCTCTCCCCGCACGCGTGTCGTAAATACACTCATGGCACAGCTGGGTAAACCCTACCGCTGGGGAGGTACCTCTCCGGAAACCGGATTCGACTGCAGCGGACTGGTCTGGTACGCCTGGCAGAAGGATTTCAACGTCAGGCTCCCGCGAACCGCTGAGGGCATGTACGCCATGTCGCAGGCACATCCGGTGCAGTTTCAGCACCTGGAGCCCGGCGATATGGTTTTCTTCTCGATGGAGGGGGAAAAGGTCGATCACGTCGGCGTGTATGTCGGCAACGGGCACTTCATTGAAGCGCCGCATACGGGGGAGAATGTCAAGATTGTCAGCCTTGAGAAGGAGAACTACCGCCGGCACTACCTGGGGGCCAGGCGGTTGCTGACGCCCGAACAAATCAGCAGTTGATGGTAACAGACAGCGCATCACGTCCATGAATAGCAACAATGAATCAAAAACCCCGGCAGCACGCCGGAACCCCCAACGACCAGATCCGTCGTTATCACTCACGCGAGGACAAACAGATGATTCCATTCAAATGGGAACCCGGTACAAAAATGACGTTTACAGCAGAGCATGGCTCACAGGTCCTGCAGGAAGGGGACTATTCTTTAGGCGATGACGGAAGTTTTACCATGGAGGCTCCGGGTGAAACCTTATTGCTGCGCAATGCCACATCCCTGGGTGAGGCATTTATGAATATCAACGCCGGCCATCTGTCGTTTGACGTGGCCGACCTGTCTGGGGAAGGAAATGCGTTCAGCCTTACCGGTATCAATATTGGCGCGACAGGTAAAACTGCCTCGCTTTCCGTTTCAGACCGCCCTGAAGTCAGCGAGGCGACTCCACCACTACTATTGACGTCGACCATTGTCTTCGACCGGGATAAAATAATAGGATCTGAGGGCACCCTGAATTTTACCCAGTTTACTCCTGTTAGTCAGGGGTTTATTAGTGGTACCTGTAATCTGGCAGGAAACGCCGCCTTTAACTATATTTGCAGCAACAGCAAATACGGGGTGCACTGCGATGCTGCCTTAACGTTGTCTGGCTCGGCAAGACTGTTTATTGATACCAGTACATTATATGACGTTTCATTGAAGCTCTCGGGGTCATCTGCAGCAATTTTGTGCTGCGAAGCGCTGCCAAAAGTTCAGTCGATAGTCATTTCTGAAAATGCTTATCTTTATTGTGGTGGACAGGGAAAACGACAGTTTCAGGCAATTGCTGAGAAAGGAACATTTACCCTGGTAGGCTCTGGGGCCACGTTGGCGCTGTCCGGCATCACACCTGATAAAAAAGAGATTGCCAGCGAAGAAGGCATGAAATGGCTTGCCGATAACGCAATAGTAACAGCCATGTTGGGCCTCAATATAAAATACGACTGGGCCACTCAGAGCGGAATAATGCTGATTACTTGTGGTTTTTAATTTATAAGTCAGTGCGGGCGGAATAATTTTCCGCCCGGTTTAGGCTCTGCGTATTCTGGCTCAGCCTTACGTTCAACATCCGGCCTCAGGAGATCGGGTTCCACATTCGCTACCGGAGCTGGGATCGGCTGTCCATACCCTGCCATACGGCGCTGCTGTGGGTCCGTCAGCGGCAGCGGTTTGTCACCGCCCTCATTAAACCACATCACCATACCGCAGGCCTGACGAACAAACGCGCCGTCGCCGGCCAGCACCAGATGCTCCCCGGATTTTTCTTCCGCAATCACCATGGCCCCCATAATATGCTGACCATCGGCAACACCCGGACGGGCAATATCAATCCGTTCACCGCTGTCCTGCACTTCCACGCGGCCGTTCTGCAGATACTGAATAACGCCATCACGGGTAATACGGGTGTCATACCCATCAACCGTAAACGGCCGGCAGTCATCCGCCACGGCACAGCGGAATCCGTTTTCTGACAACACCGGCGTTCCTGACTGGCGTTTAAGGCGATAGGCCCAGCCGCGCAGCTGCGCAATCGCGGCCTGATCGTGCTGCAGCGCCTGCTGCTCCACCCAGGCACGGTACGTCAGTCGACGGTTCGCCGGATTGGCACGGAAGGCGTCACGTTCCGCTTTCAGCGTCAGGCGCAGCGCCGCCATCGCCTTCATGCGCTCCACGTCGATAATGTGATACGTCAGCTTACGCATCAGCGGATCGGACATCGTTATTCTGGCCCGCGCCTTCTGCCAGGCAAACTGTTTTGACAGGTTCTGATAACGTTGTTTCGCCGGAGTACCATCCGGGGTCGGTCGTACCCAGGATAATTTGTACGCGGCATATCTGGCCTTCAGGTCTTGGCGGGCTTCTGCACGCGCCATGCGGCGTTCAATACGGGCTTCACCGTCACGCGCATGCAGGCGGGGATCGTAAACATACTGGCGAGGGTAGTTTTCAGATATCACCTCGTTATTGTCATCCGTCAGCGTCACCACCTCCGGTGAGAACTCAAATTTACCCAGCTCCCCCTCCAGACAGTACAGCGTCAAATCGGGATGCAGTGCGCTCGCTTTAATGGGAGGCAGACAGTTATCTTCACGCGAATAAACCGCCAGCCCCTCACCTTTTAAGCGCAGATCAAGACCGGCCCGGATAAGCTCTGCGTGCAGCTTTTCCCAGGTCGGCTCAGGACCCGCCAGAATATCGCCAATCGGATCACGACACTCCCCCACCGCATAGCTGAACAGGCTCTCCTTATCCGCATAATACTCAAGCTGCTTCGCCTTCCTCGGAATGGATTTGAAGTCATTCTGCGCGCGGACAACCTGCTGCTGTTCGTTCACTTTCCAGGCCCCGTTATCCGGTGTAAATCCGTACTTCAGTTCCAGATGACGGCAGGCTTTGTGCAGACGATCGACGTCGTTATAAAGATTTGCTGCACGGTAAGAGGCCGGGTGAACACGGTTAACCGCGATATGACAGTGCACGTTATCCGTATCACGGTGAATGGCAAACACATACTGATTGTCCGCCATCCCCAGCTGCTTAAGACAGTACCGTGCGCTGTCAAAAATCTGCTGATCCGTCGGCGTGTCTTCTTCACGCCAGGACAGGATAGCGTGATACACCGGGTCAATGCAGCGGCTGTTCTGCAGGGCAACGGCATTCATTTCTGCCGAGGCGGTTTCCAGACTGAAGCAGTTGGTTTCGCAGACAACGCCACCGCTGATCACCTGCTGGCGTCCGTCCTCAAAGGTAGCCAGCACCGTCTGGTTCTCCGGACCGGCATCACGATCAAGGTAGTTCACCAGACGATCGAAGATGGCTTCTTTTGAGCGGGAAGGACGAATGTAAGGGTTCTCCGGGGAAATCGGCATATCCGGTTTCTCTTCATCGCGCTGTGTCAGGTAGCTGACCAGCTGGATGAAACTGGAGCGCCCGTCGCGACGCTTTTCCGGAACGACGGGGATCATGATTTATCCCTCTTATCCGCAAAAGCATCAATCCCCATATCGATACTGATGATCGCTTTCTTGATAGCGACCAGTACCTCGGAATACTCCTTGCTGAACACCTCGCTGACGTTTCCGCGCCCTTCATTGAAAAGATGCTTTTGCAGGCCACCAAGACGCTGAAGCTCCATAATGAGTTTCGTGTCGGTCTTTGGTGTGATACGTCGTCCGAGCGCGCAGCGGCGCAGATACTCTCCCACACTGAGGCCGGCGGCCTGTGCGCTTTCCTGTATCTGTTGCTTTTCTTCCGGCAAGCAGCGAATGCAGGGAAGTCGCTCTGTTCTGTTGCGCTTTTCGCTCTTGCTCACGGTGTTCTTTCCCTTCCAGTCTCGTCAGTCACAGTCTCGCGGGGTGTCGGGGCTCCGCCCTGACCAGGACGTTTTGTATGATTGCCACCGTGGTGGCGGTCATACAAAACATATCCTGTCCCGTTTTTTCTGTCGATATCCGTCTATTATGCCTCGCGGCGATTGATTTGTCATTACACCATGAGGCAGTGCCACGGCTGGCGAATGGATGGCGGGTTTTGCTATGATGTCTCTCCCGACTATGCTGAAAGGAAAAGAAAAAATGGCGGCAGGCAGGTTTTACACAAAAGAACAGATTGAAGCGGCAAAACTACAGCTGGAAGAGTTGCCGGATTTGACGCAAACCCGGCTGACCGGAAAGGATGCGCTGGACAGCCTGAAAGCACAAATTGTTGAACTGTCGGTCAGCAAGGGATATTCGGTAAAAGACATTAAGTCGGCGCTGGAGTCCTGCCAGATTAGCGTCAGCGAGCGCGCCATTAAAGAGGCACTGAGCACAAAGAAAAACAGCATTAAGAAAGGAAGTCGTCCGGGAAAAACGCAGCAACCGTCGACACTGGGCGCCGCTGACACGATACAGAAGTGACAGACAGGTATCACGATAAAGTGACGGCTCGATGCCGGAACATCATCGCAGCAGGTCGCCATAGCCGGAATGATGGCACCATCAGGCTGACCCTATTCGATGCAGGGTCAGCCTGAATTGGCGTAAACAGGGTGGCGGCATCTCTGCCACCACCTGCACATTATTTTTTCAGTGCTTTCATTTCCTCTGCCAGCGACCACAGCGCATTATTGAGCTTCACGTCGCCCGTGATACCGTTCACCGCACGGGTACGGGTGCGCTGACCTTTCGCCGTTCTTCCCGGCAGGCCGCCTTTAATCAGATTTTCCTGCACGCGCTGATAGGTTGACCACAGATCGTTGCGGTCATCTTCGCGGCGGTGCGGCAGCAGGACCTGCTCTGTCGTCACCGGAATATGCGCATCGTATTTGTATTCCAGCGCATGGCGGGCGTAGAGGTGCTGTTCCTCGCGGTCAAGGGTGACAGCCTTCATCTCATCACGTGACGTCATCACTTTGTCAAAGAAGCCCAGCACTTCGTAAGCCCCTTCGATAACCCGGCCGACCACGTCGCCGACGTGTGGTACGCGAATATCGCCAAACGTCTCGCCGCAGACTAAACCATTATTGCAGACGAAGCGGAAGACACCCGGAATCATCTGGTATGAACTGCTTCCATCGTGCGAGTTGAGCAAAATAATTTCCGGCACCTCGTCTTTGTCACGGAAGCTGTCGCGACGCAGGCGCAGCATGTGGCGCGTATGCCCGCGACGGTCTTCCTCCTTTACCCGCGTCTGGCAGGCGTAAAACGGCTGGAAGCCCTCTTCACGCAGTTTGTCCAGCAGGGTAATGGTCGGGATGTACGTGTATCGCGCACTTCTTGACGCATGTTTGGCCTCAGAGAAAACGCTGGGCACGACGGTCATCAGTTCATCGTTGGTTAACGGACGTTCTTTACGGATAACGTTGCTCTGACGAAAACCACGGTACATATGCATCATAGTATTGCTCCTTCCGGCTTCTTTCTGGTGTCAACCCTTTCAGGGTTCGCTTCGCGCGGCGTGTCCGGCGCTGTGACACCCGAGCCGCAGGTATCATCAGCACAGAAAACAAGGGCGCACGCGAAGACGCAGCGCAAGCGGGCGACCGGAGGGAGAACGTGCGAACGTGTGAGCGGGCGGCGAAGCTTACCTTGTTTTGTGGGCGATACCTGCGAGCGTCAGTCACAGCGAAGGTCATGCCGCCGTGCACCGGACGTCAGGGATGACACCAGAAAAGAAGCCGGTTTACCGGCTTTCCTCAGCGGCCGCCACCGGCGGCCAGTGACAGCGGTGCAGGCGTCAGCCTGCTGCAAGCGTACAGGGGGGAAGCCCGGCGAAACGCCGGGCGGCGGGCTACCAGTCGAACATCGCGGCTGGCGCCAGTTCTTCGCCCACCTGAGAAAAGTGGATCATGCTGATACGCATCTGTTTCATGGCCTGCACAATCAGCCTGCGCGCAGCGCGGGACAACCCGAAGCGCTTCAGAAGCAACACCGGGTGCGTTCTCGCATCCAGACGAATGAGAAAGCCAACGCCGGAATTCATGATCCATTCACCCTCGAATTTTTCCCGGCTCAGCTCAGCCAGAAGCTCACCGTCGGCACGGGTCATATGCGCAGTACTGCACTCCAGCACCGGACAGACGGCCCGCCGGGGCAGCGTGACACGTTTGCCCCATCCCGGCGCCTCCACCACATCATGCCAGCCCCACGTCTCCGCATCGGGGACGGGCAGGGTCAGCAGGCGAAACGGCACGCCCATCACCGCCGCCAGACGTTCACCTGTCGCGGTCACGGGCGCATCACCGTCTCCGGCATCAGAGCAGGCAATGCACTCTCCGTGCAGGTAAATCGCTTCATCCCCGTTGGCAAGGCGGATGGCGGTCACGCCGTAAGGCGCATTCAGCATCATGGTTTTCATGGTTGTCTCCGTGGTCTCAGGTCTTGCCGTTCTGGCGTCGTCCGGCTCAATGCCGGAGGGCGCCAGCCGCGCAGCAGGCCGCCCGGTCGGGGCGGCGCTTCTTCACATCACGCCAGTCCCAGCCCGGCATAAACGAGGGTCATAAACTGTTGCCAGTATTCCAGCTTCAGCGCCGGAACGCGGGCGCGGCGCCCGGTACGCAGGGCATTTACAAACGCGTGGGCCTGTGCGACGATTTGCGGGTCAAATATCATGAGTCAGTCTCCATCGGGTTATGATGAGGCGGTGCCTTGTCCGCACCGCCCGGTAAACGAGCAGGGGTTACCCCTGCTTTTTTATTGCCCTTCCCCGTCGATAAAAGCCTTCACCCGTCCGATGATGGCCTGATGCGTCAGCGTCACCCGGTCGCGCAGTTCGAAAAAGCGCGCGCCGTACTGCGCAAAAATGGCGGTCACGTTGCCGCAGTACATCTCCGCCAGCTTGAAGCTCTGCGACCCGCCGGACTCGTTAAAGTGCCAGTCCAGCGGCGGAAGCACTTCCAGCATGTCGTGATAGCGCGCCGCGCTGATTTCCGTCACCGGGCTGATAAAGCTGTCGCTGTAGCGCTGGTACGCTTCGTCAGCCGGGATAAGCTCAAACCGCTCGCCCCCGGCATTCAGCTGCGCCAGCGTCCAGCCGGACGCATCCGGGCAGGCGCGGTAGATACCGTCAACCAGAAACGCCTCACGCCACTCCGCGCGTGATGCCTCTTTTTCCCAGAAAACCATATTGCTCATCACATTCTCCTCTCGGGGTTACGCCCTGCGGCTTCTTTCCGGTGTGCCCTTACCCTTCTTCGCCGGGCGGGGAGCACGTTGCTGTGACACCAGA
>RCUM01000097.1_pt1 | contig 77060 bp, 75 predicted proteins | sample 2166141 | NCBI WGS metagenome assembly RCUM01 (sample SAMN09932756, study PRJNA488358) | compost metagenome | isolation source: compost soil in crotonic acid-enriched | place: Germany: Experimental Botanical Garden | reverse complement strand
TTCTTGTCGCCAGATCCCCAGAACTGGTTAGCCGTACGGAAATTATAGAAAACATTTGGAAAGGAACTTATTGTTCGGATTCAACGATAAATCAAACAATTAAATCAATTCGTCAAAAGATCGGTGATGCCGAGCATACGCTTATCAGAACCATTCCTCGCTTAGGTTATAAGGTGGAAAACAAGGCCGTTTTTCACTTTATTTCTGAAGAGGAAGAATATGCCGACGATGAAATATGGGGTGGCGACACTGACGATAATAAAGATATTCAAGCGGAACTTTCTGAAAGTAACGATAAACCGGATGAAACTCTTGCTGAAGAAATAGAGCTTAATGATGAAAACATGGCTCCCGTTGATCCTCCTGTCGTACCAGTAACGCTTAAAAATACGTCAATCAGAAAAAAGATACCGGCTTCGGCGGGTTTTTTCTCTGTGCCTGCCGTCAGAGTTGTGAAATACCTGTCAGTATTCGTGTCGTTGCTCATTATTTCACATTTCTCCTACGTGCTGGGGAATCAAACTCGCCCGCCGATTATCAATGATATTCAAAACAATACCCGCGTAGTGCTGACGTTGACGCTGAATAACTCCCGTACCAACAGCCCGCAAACCCTGCTTTGTCTGTATCAGGGCGAAAGTCTGGAGCAGGCAACCATCGAGTGCGTCGACCCTAAGCAAGGAAGGTTGAAACAGCCGGTGAAATACGAAACTTCAGATGCGCAAGGGACGGGTAAGATTAATCTCATACTGCCGAATAAAACCATGGAATATCAGGTCGCTTATGATGTTAAAAATTAGCACGCGATGATATTTCACCTTTGTCGATAATTTTACATTTGGCACATATTTTTATTTCATTATTTGTTATTTGAAAGCCGGGTCCGTTTTGTCCAATCTGGTTTCCATGTTCTAACGCGAATTAGCGTCCTGCCTCAATGGTGTGGTGGGGAATAATGGATAAACCGGGCTGAGTGACAAATTATGGATAAGCGTAAAGTAGCGATCATCGGGGGTTCCGGCTTTATCGGAACGCGTTTGGTTAAGCGTCTGAGTGCGCGTGACGACCTGGTGTTGACCATCGTGGATAAAAAGCGGAGTGAGCATTTTCCCGAACTTTATCAGTTTGGCGATGTAACCCAGCCCCAGACATTGCAGGAGCCGTTGGCCGGGTGTGACGCCGTGATCAACCTTGCCGCTGAGCATCAGGATAATGTCGATCCTATCTCACTGTATTACCAGGTTAACGTTGATGGGGCGCGCAATGTCTGCATGACGGCATCGGCGCTGAATATCCAACAGATTATCTTTACCTCCTCCGTGGCGGTCTATGGCTTCGTGACACGGGAAACCGGCGAAGAAGGGGTTTTCGAGCCCTTTAACCATTACGGCAAATCCAAATTGGAAGCGGAGTATGTCTACGAAGCCTGGCGTAAAGCCGATGGCAGTAACAAATTAACCATCATTCGCCCGACGGTAGTGTTTGGTGAAAACAATCGCGGCAACGTTTATAACCTGTTCCGCCAAATTGCCAGCGGTCGCTTTGTGATGATCGGCAGCGGCAATAATATGAAGTCCATGGCCTACGTTGAGAATATTGCCGCCAGACTTGAGTATGCACTGGATCAACAGGCCACTTATCAGGTCAGCAATTATGTTGATAAACCCGACTTCACCATGAATCAGCTGGTAGACGTTATTTCTTCTTCATTAGGCAGAAATAATAAGACTATTCGCATTCCTTATCTATTTGGGATCTGCGGGGCAACGGCATTAGATGTGGTGAGTAAAATAAGTCACCGAAAATTTCCTATTAGCCGCGTGCGGGTGCAGAAATTCTGTGCCAGAACACAATTTAAAAGCAATGTTCAATGTGATTTCGTGGCGCCAGTCGAACTTGATTCGGCAATCGAAAAAACAATTAAGCATGAGTTTTCCTAGAGATAACTTTATTACGGGTTAGGGTTATTTATTTTTCATCTCTGACAAGCAGATAAATCTGTATTAAACGGGATTGGCTCATGCTGACTTATATCCTGGGACTGTCAATTTTATTTTTGTTAATAGCGCATTGGGAGCTGTAACTCAAGGGCGGTAGCGTGCTTATTCGCTGGAGGAACAATGTTATATCAACTGAGCATGATATTTATTTTGGCGGTGACGCTGGTGGTTATTGCCCGCCGTGCTGCGCTGGCGGTGGGATTAGTGGATAAACCCAATGCCCGCAAGCGTCATCAGGGGCATATACCGCTGGTTGGCGGAATAGCCATTTATCTCACCCTCATGCTGGTGACGTTTTGGCAACCGGAATGGTTGCCGCACAGCAATATCTACCTGTTATGCGTCACGGCGTTAGTGGTGTTGGGTGTGCTTGATGACCGTTTTGATCTGCCGGTGGCGCCGCGCGTCATCGTGCAGGGAGGGATCGCGCTGGCGATGATGCTGGCGGCAGGGATGCAACTTACTTCCTTCGGCTATCTGTGGGGGCATCAGGAGCTGATGCTGGGTTACACAGCCTTGCTGATCACGCCGCTGGCGGTCTGGGGGGCGATTAACGCCTATAACATGGTTGACGGCATCGACGGCCAGCTTGGCGCGCTGTCTTGCGTCACTCTTATCGCACTGGCGATTCTGTTTGGTCTGGCGGGGCAAGAAAAACTGGCGATGTGGTGCCTGAGCCTGATCGCGGCCTTGGCGGCCTATCTGTTGTTTAACCTCGGCATGTTCGGTCCGCGCAACAAGATTTTCATGGGCGATGCCGGCAGCATGGTGATTGGTTTCAGCGTGCTGTGGTTGCTGATCGTCGCCACCCAGGGGCAGGACGCTGTCATACGGCCAGTGACCGCGCTGTGGTTGATCGCTATCCCATTGATGGACATGGTGACGGTCATGGTGCGCCGACTGCTGCGCCGTCAGAGCCCGTTCAAGGCCGGTCGTGACCATCTGCATCACATCCTGATGCGGCGTGGTCTCAATGCGCGCCAGGCGTTGGCGATGAGCTGCATGCTGGCGGTGACGCTGGCCTGCGTCGGTATCTGCAGCGAGGTCCTGCAACTGCCGGACTACCAGATGCTGGTGGCCTTTGTACTTTGCTTCTTCGGTTACTTTGTCATGTTGCATGAACCGCGTCAGGCACCGATTTTTACCGATAACCCTACCGCCGATCGTTAATCCTCCCACGGGCCGCAACGGCGGCCCGTTTTTTCACGGTACTGTCATGAACCTTCACTTACCTCATTTGATGCCGCTGGTGTTGTCCACCGCGTTGCTTAGCGGCTGCACGACATTTCCAGGTTCGCACCTGCCTACTCAAGGGAAAGCTAAAGTCACCCAGCAGGATGAAGACTTCGATTTGGATAAGCAGGTCCAGGTGTACCGCGTAACGCCGATGCTGCTGGAAAAAATGCGCCGGGTGGAGCCGGTGGCCCGGCCAAACCCGGCGCTGGACCAGCGCTTGCAGAGTTACCAATACCGCATCGGCGTCGGCGACGTGCTTAACGTCACCGTTTGGGACCATCCGGAATTGACCACGCCTGCCGGCCAATACCGCAGTGCCAGCGATACCGGCAACTGGGTGCATGCCGACGGGGCGATCTTCTACCCCTATATCGGCCGGGTGCAGGTGGTGGGAAAAACCGTCACCGAAGTACGCAATCAGATCGCCAACCGGCTGGCGCGCTATGTGGAAAGCCCGCAGGTGGACGTCAGCATTGCCGCTTTCCGCTCGCAGAAAGTGTATGTGACCGGCGAAGTCAAAACCTCAGGGCAGCAGGCGGTGACCAACGTGCCGCTGACCATTCTCGATGCGATTAACGCCGCCGGCGGCCTGACGGACAACGCCGACTGGCGCAACGTGGTGCTGACTCACCAGGGCAAGGAACAGCCCATCTCCCTGCAGGCGCTGATGCAGCGCGGCGATACCGGCCAGAACCAACTGCTGCAGCCGGGCGACATTCTGTATGTGCCGCGCAATGACGAGTTGAAGGTGTTTGTGATGGGTGAGGTCGGTAAACAGGCGACGCTGAAAATGGACCGCAGCGGCATGACCTTGACGGAGGCGTTGGGCAGTTCAGAGGGCATCAGCCAGACGGTGGCCGATGCCACCGGCGTGTTCGTGATCCGCCCGAACGGCGGCAAACAGCCGCAGCGGCTGGCGTCGCTGTACCAGTTCGACCTGTCTGATGCCGCCGCACTGGCGATGGGCACCGAATTCCAGTTGGAGCCTTATGACGTGGTGTACGTCACCGCGGCACCGGTCGCACGCTGGAACCGCTTGATTAGCCAGCTGGTACCGACCATTTCCAGCTTCAACGACCTCAGTGAGGCCACGTTGCGGGTACGTAACTGGTAACCCCGTAACGGTGACTAAAGGAAGACCGATGATGAAGAACAATGCATTGCCGATTGTGATGGCCGAGCAGGACGACAAATTGGAGTGGGAGCGCCTGATTGGCCCGCTGTGGGACAACCGCTGGCGCATTCTGCTGGTGACCGGCGTAGCCGGGATCCTGGGCTGTGCCTATGCCCTGATGGCAACGCCAATCTATCAGGCCACGGCTTTGGTGCAGGTGGAAAAACAACTTTCGGGCGACTCGCTGCTGCGCGAAACGCTGGACAGTTCGATCGGCGGAGTCGGTCAGAACTCGGCGACCCAGGACGAGGTCTCGCTGGCGAAATCACGTTACGTAATTGGCAAAACCGTCGACGACCTCGGCCTGACGGTGCGCATCAGCCCGGACTATTTCCCGCTGTTCGGCAAGGGCATCGCTCGCCTGAGTGGCGAAGTGACGCCGGTACTGCGTATTTCTTCCATGAAGGTGCCGGCGGTGATGCAGGGCCAGGAACTGACCCTGACCGTCGATGATCCGCAGCATTACAGCCTGGGTCATGACGGCAAAACCTTGTTCAGCGGCGTTGTGGGGCAAACGCTGCAGCAGGGCGGTTGGTCGGTCAACGTGAGCGAGCTTGAAGCGCAGCCGGGCACCACCTTCACCGTGGTTAACGTACCGCGCCAAAAAGCGGTGGACGATCTGCGCAATATTCTCGATGTCGCGCCTGGCGGCAAGGAAAGTGGCATCATGACCTTCAGCCTGGCGGGGGAGGATCCGCAGCGTGCGGAAGCGGTGCTCAAGAGCATCACCGATAACTACCTGCAGCAGAATGTGGATCGCAAAACGGAAGAAGCTCAGCGCATGCTGGCCTTCCTGCATGAGCAGTTGCCACGGACCCAGACTTCGCTCAATAACGCCGAGAATCAGCTTAATCAATTCCGCCAGCAGAACGACTCGGTAGACCTGTCGCTGGAGGCCAAGTCGGTGCTGGACACCCAGGTGCAACTTGAAGGGCAGCTCAATGAGTTGACCTTCAAAGAGGCGGAAATTTCCAAGCTCTATACCCGGGTACACCCGGCCTACCGTGCTCTGTTGGAAAAGCGCGCCACGCTGGAGGCTGAAAAGGCGCGGCTTGGCAAACAGGTGCAAACCTTGCCGAAAACCCAGCAGGAAATTTTGCGCCTCACCCGCGACGTGCAGGTGGATCAGCAGGTCTACATGCAGTTGATGAACAAGCAGCAGGAGCTGAGCATCAGCAAGGCCGGTACCGTGGGCAACATCCGCATCATCGATGAGGCCGAAACCGGTCTGCGGCCGGTACAGCCACAAAAAGCGATGATCGTGTTCTTCGCTCTGCTGATGGGCGGTGTGCTGTCGGCGTCGGTGGTGGTGTTGCGTGCCGCGCTTCATCGTGGCATCAGCGATACCGATACGCTGGAAAAACGTGGGATCAGCGTGTATGCCACGGTGCCGTTGTCGCCCTGGCAGCAAAAGCGCAATCGAGTTCAGCAGCAGCTGTTGACCAAACACAGCAGCGGCAAACTGCCGATCCTGGCGCAGGAAGAACCGGAAGATCTGTCCGTTGAGGCTATCCGCAGCCTGCGCACCAGCCTGCATTTCGCCATGATGGAGGCCAAGAACAATATTCTGATGGTATCCGGCGCCAGCCCGGCCAGCGGGAAGAGTTTTACCAGCACCAACCTGGCAGTGGTGATCGCTCAGGCAGGGCAGCGGGTATTGCTGATCGACGCCGACATGCGCAAAGGCTTTTTGCACCGTTGGTTGAACAACAGCGCCAAGGCTGGTTTGTCAGATATGCTGTCCGGGCTGATTGCGCCAGAGATGGCGGTGAAGAAGACCGACATTGCCAACCTGGATTTCGTGCCGCGTGGCCAGGTACCGCCCAATCCGTCCGAACTGCTGATGCACCAGCGCTTTGCCGATTTCTTGCGCTGGGCGGGCCAGAATTACGATCTGGTGCTGATCGATACGCCACCGGTGTTGGCGGTGACCGACGCGGCGATTGTTGGGCATCACGCCGGTACGGCACTGATGGTGGTGCGTTTCGAGGTCAACACCGTCAGGCAGATTGAGACCAGCATCCGCCGGTTCGAACAAAATGGCGTCGCTATTAAAGGGGTGATCCTCAACGGCATGGTGAAGAAAACCGCTACCGACGCCGGTTACTATGCCTTTGCTTACCCGAGCCATCAGGAAAAGGTCCAGTAACCCTATGAAAGCGATGCTGATGAACTCCCTGTGGTTAATGTTGGAGCGAGTATCGCTGAGCCTGTCGGGGATTTTCGTTTCGGTTTACGTCGCGCGCTATCTGGGGCCGGCGCAGTACGGGCTGATTAACTATTTGCTGTCGGTGATTGCCATCGCGGTTCCGCTGGTGCAATTGGGGGCCGACGCGGTGTTGTTCAACCGCGTCGCCCGCCAGCGGCAAAGTGGCATTCGGTTGATGCTGGCCTCGATGCGTCTGCGGCGGCAACTTTTTGCGCTGATCGCGGTGCCGCTGATGGCCTGGGCAATGTTAACGCAGGATCGCACCAGCCAGATCATGATGGCACTGATGCTGGTCAGCGCGTATTTCTCGGTGCAGGACGTTTATAAAATCTATTACGACGCCCTGTTGAAATCGAAGCTGAACACGCTGATCAACAATGTGGCGCTGCTGTTGTCGATTGTTGTGCGGCTGGCGCTGGTGCATGCCAAGCTGCCGCTGGAATGGTTTGCGGTGCCCTATGTGCTGAGCAGCCTGATCCCCTACGGGGTACGTTGGCTGCTGTTTCGCCGCGAGAAAGGGGGCATGCGGCCCATCAGCCTGCGTCATCAACGGCGCTATGGCCGCTATCTGCTGAAGGTGGGGCTGCCGCTGGCCGTGTCCGGACTATCGATTGTCATCTATACGCGTATCGATCAGATCATGATCGGTAACTACCTCGGGGAACACAGCGTTGGGCTGTACAGCGCCGCCATCACCCTGAGCCAGGGGTGGGTCTTTGTGCCCATTGCGCTGATTACCTCGATGATGCCGGGGGTGGCCAACGCCGGTTCCGTAAGCGAGCAGGAAGGGCGGATCCGACTGCTGTATCTGGTGGTTCTGCTGCTTTCTATGCCGGTGATATTACTGCTGTCGCTGTTCCCTGGCCCGATAGTGAAGCTGATGTTTGGCGACAGTTACCGTGAAACCGCCACCATTCTGGCGCTGTGCTCGGTGACTTCACTGTTCTCAGTGATGGGCACTGTTTCTTACCGGGCGATCGTGTTGTTTGGCGGTTATCGGTTTATCGCGATAAAAATGCCTTTGGCCGCTTTGGTCAACGTGCTGATGAATCTGGTATTGATCCCGCGTTATGGCATTTTGGGCGCGGCGATATCAACGTTGATTACCGAATTTATTTCATTTTTTGTACTTAATGGCTTTTTTAGAAAAGGACAAATTACCCGGCTGCAGGTCACCTGCTACCGCTGTTTGCCGCAACTAATAGGGAAGGTGCGAGAACTTTATGCTAAATAATCTGGTGAAGGGTTTTTACCGTAATATACCCGACGCATTATATCATCAGCTAAAATACGCTTTGTTTTTTCGCAAGCTACCGCATCTGGCTAAACCGATGGGGTATAGCGAGAAACTGATGCGCAGGAAAGTCTATCCTCTGGCGATGTATACTCAGCTGTCCGATAAGTATCTGGTCAGGGAATATATTGAAAAGCTGTGGGGGAAAGAATACCTGATTGAACTTTATGCTCAGGGTGAGAAATTAACTGAGGAAATGTACCAGTCATTGCCTGACGCCTTTGTGATTAAGGCGAATCACGGCAGCGGTTATAACAAGCTGGTGTTTGATAAAAGCCAGACCAGCTTTAATGAATTGAGGGTGCTGACCAACAGCTGGCTGCGACAGAATTTTTATCAGGTCTATCGCGAGCGTCATTATAAGGATATTTCGCCGTGCATCATGGTGGAAAAAATGTTGCTGGAAGACGGCAAAACCCCGAATGACATCAAGATCCACTGTTTTAATCGCAACGGGGAAGTGCGTTTTTTCATCCAGATTGATTACCAGCGCTTTATCGACCACCGCCGTGATTTTTTCGATGCCCAATGGAATCGCACCGAAATCCGCATGGGGGTGCCCAACAGCGAAGTGCCGATGGAGAAACCCTGTCGCCTGGATCAGATGCTGCAGCTGGCACGCCAGGTGGCAGAACAGTTCTCTTACGTAAGGGTGGATTTTTATCAGGTGCAGGAACGGATCTATTTTGGCGAGTTAACATTTACTCCCGGAGCCGGCCTGCAACGATTCACACCGGAAATTATTGAACAAGAGTGGGGAGGTTATTTCCAGGAGTAGTTGAGTAACCGGTAGGCTGCGCGTATTTACCGCGTCAGGACGGGGGGAAGTAACCGGACAAGGATATTCTGGGATAACAAGCTATTCCGTTGGCATTAGCATTGTTTTGCCAAATGATAATATATTGTTGAGGTAATAAATGGACTTATCGATTGTCATTCCCGTTTTTAATAACTCAGCCAGTTTGGCCACCACATTAGTCAGGATGACTAATGCCTGCTCCGGTTTCGACTACGAAATTATCGTGGTTGATAATGCGTCGGACAAACAAGAGTTGGATAATATGCGCAGCCTGTTGGTCGCCAATCGTCGGGCGCGGCTGCACGAAAGTAAAGTGCGGCGTAATACGGCAGCCTCGTGCAATACCGGGTTCCGTTTAGCGCGCTCGGACGTGGTTTTTTTTCTGGAGCCGGAGGATTCGTTTAATACCAACTATATTATCCGCCGCCTGAAACGTCATCAGGACCCCCGAATAGACATTATCTTCGGCAACTACGTCACGGTTAGTGATAAGAATATTCGCAGTTATCGTTTCGATTATAAAGAGGGTGTGGCGGGAGCGGATTTTTTATTTCTTGATATGGGTGATATTCGCACCTCAACCATCAGCCTGCGCAAAAAGGAAGACCGGCGTTTTTTATTTCCGGAGTTTCTCTACAAGTATCAAGACTGGGGATTTTTGGTCAACGCCACCAATCTGGGGGCCAGGGTGGCCTTCGACGAGGGGCGCGGCGTGTTTATCCGCTGCGGCGATGCCGATACCGATCGTTGCCGGATGAATATCGATGCCAGCGAGCAGTTTATCGATGCTTACCTTCATGCCAGCGGCCGCTATATCAGCGGTTTTGCCTGCAAACACCTGCTGGCCTCGCTGTACAGCGAAAACCTGCAGGCCTTCACCTATTACTCAGCGCGCACCGAGCGCGATGCCCTGAGCAGCAAATTCAGGGCGATCAAACTGTACGGCGACTGTCTGGCCAGACTGGGGCTGTTTCCACTGGGCGGGCGACTGTTGCGTACCGCCCGCGAGGGATTTCGGAGATGACATGCAGCAACGAAAAGTAGCGATTGTGATTGAGAACATCGCCGAAAAAGGCGGTACCGAGCGGGTGGCCAGCAGCCTGGCCAATGCGCTGACGACGCGTTTGGGGCATCAGGTGGATCTGGTGTCGATCAGCGGCGACCGGGCATTTTACCCGCTGGAGGAGTCAGTGAGTTTACGCTTTATGCCTGGCAGAACGCTGTTGTGGCCCTGGCGATTGGCATGGTTTTTACGGCGCGGCCGCTATGACGTAATTATCACCGTTTCGATGGGCAAACTGTCGTCGATCATGGTGCCGTACCTGCGGTTGCTGTGTCCGCACAGCCGGCTGTTGCTGAGTGAGCACGTCAGTTTTCACCAGTATGCCTGGCCGATGAAGTGGCTAAAGGTGCTGGTCTACCGACTCGGTGACCGCACGGTACTGCTGACGAAGAAAGATTTGGCCACCATCAGCCGTTGGGTGCCCGGCCGCAAATGTCGGGTGATTGAGAACGTTTCACCCTTCCCGGTGCAACCGCCGCAACCGGCTCAGCAACAGCCGGTGGCGCTGGCGGTGGGGCGGTTATGCCGACAGAAAGGGTTTGACCGCCTGATCGCCGCCTGGCAGCAGATAGCGCCGCAAGCGCTGGGTTGGCAACTGCATATCGTCGGCGACGGCCCGGACCGGGGGGCACTGCAACAGCAGATTGACGCCGCCGGTCTGGGTGGTCAGGTGAAGCTGTTGCCGGCGACGGCGGATATCGCCAGTCACTACCGTCAGGCCGCGATGCTATTGATGACCTCGCGTTACGAAGGTTTGCCGATGGTGCTGATTGAAGCGATGAGTTTTGGTCTGCCCCTGGTGGCGTATGACTGTCTGACCGGACCGGCTGAGCTGATTGATGACGGTGAGAACGGTTATCTGGTGGCGGAGGACGATATCGAGGCCTTCAGCCAACGAACGCTGGCGCTGATAGGCGACGGCGAGTTGCGTCAGCGCTTCTCTCTGCACTCGTTGGCGCGGGCGCAGCAGTACATTCCCGAGCGTATTTATCCCCAATGGCAACAGCTTATCGCTGGAGGTTAAGATGGAAAAAGTTTCAGTTATCATGCCGGCTTACAACGCCGCGGGCTTTATCAAAGAGTCGATCCTCGGGGTGCTGAACCAGACTTACCAGGATTATCACCTGTATGTGATCGACGATGCTTCTACGGACCATACCGCCGAGGTGGTGAAACCGTTCATCCACGATCGTCTGACTTACATCCGCAACGACACCAATCAGGGCGTGGCCGAGACCCGCAACATCGCGATTGAAGCCGCACGCGGCGATTATATTGCATTTTGCGACAGCGATGACGTCTGGCACCCGAACAAGCTGGCGCGTCAGGTCGGTATTCTCAAGACCAACCGCTACGACGTGGTGTGCTCCCATTATTACACCTTCGAAGATGACCCGACGCGGGTGAAAAACTACCGCGGCGCCGGCGAAATCATCGCCTATAAAGACATGTTGAAAAGCAACTGGATCGGCAATCTGACCGGTATGTACAACCAGCGACAGGTCGGCAAGGTGTACCAGAGCAAAGTGGGCCATGAGGACTACGTGATGTGGCTGTCGGTGCTGGAGAAGGCGCGGAACCACATGGCTTACTGCATCCCCGAACCCCTGGCCTTTTATCGCCTGTCGGCGCAGTCGCTGTCCGGCAATAAATTCCGCGCGGCCGACTGGCAGTGGCAGATATATCGCCGCCATCTGGGGCTTTCGTATCAGAAGTCCTGTTATCTGTTCTTCTCCTATCTGTACAGCGCGGTGATGAAAAGACAATGAATTTCAGCAAACTAACCTCGGCCTGCCTGCTGGCGAGCGCCGGCTGGGCGGGGCTGGCCAATGCGGCCGGCTGCGACAGCAACCTGCTCAAGGATCCCGGCTTCGAGCAGGGGGGGGCCGGGTGGTCGCTGGCCTCGGCGCAGGTGGTCGCGGGTGGCCACGGCGGTCAGAGCAGCCTGTTTTATCAAAATCACAACCCGGCCAACTACCACAACATGCTGCAAACCCTGTCGGTCAAACCGGGTCAACAGCTGGCTTTTGGTGCCTGGGTACGTGGTGAAAACCTCAGGGGCAAGGGCGAAAATCAGGGTGCCGGCGTGTTTGTCGAAAGCTATGACGACCAGGGGCGTTTTTTGGCGGGCAGCTATCCGCAGGGGCTGCTGGGCACCAGCGGCTGGCAGCCGGTGACCGGCGATTTTCGGGTGCCACCACGGGCGGTGAAAGTGGTGCTGGGCGTTTATCTGCGTCAGGGCACCACCGGCAATGCCTGGTTTGACGATGTTTACGCCTGCCTGCAACCCGTTGCGCCGGAGCTGTACCAGATGCGCAGCGGTAACGGCGCGGCCTCCAGCCTGATTGAAGTGGTGGATCCGCAGCAGGTGCAGGTGGACAGTACCCTGGTCGATGACAAAAACACCGCGGTGAAACGTGACAGCCGCCGTTATGCCATCAGCGGGCAGCAAAAGGTGGAATTTCCGCTGCCGGCCGATCTGGCCGCCGGCGAGTATCGTTTGCAGCAGCAGGTGACGGACGTGGCCACGCAACGCAGTCAGCGCAGCGAAATGCCGATCAGCGTCGGTCGCCCGCAGCCCAAGGTAGCGCTGGATGCTCAGGGTTACGTGTTGAAGCAAGGCAAGCGCTTCTTCCCGCTCGGCATCTACATGTACGGCGAGATGGCGACGGACGAACATCTGGCGCGCATCCGCGATGCCGGTTTCAATACCCTGCTCAATTACAACTACGGCACCGGCCGCGACCCCTATAACTATTTCCGCAAAACCCAGCAGTATGGTTTGCAGGTGATTTTTTCGCTCAAGGATATGTACGCCGGCACCCGCTTTGCGCCGGAAACCAAAATGAGCTATCCGCAGCTGACGGCCAGCTATGTGGAGAAGTTCAAGCATCAACCAAACCTGCTCGCCTGGTACATCAACGACGAACTGGGCCCGGAATATGTGCCGCAGATTGAGCAAAAGCACCTGCAGGTCAAGCAATTGGATCCGGATCACCTGACGTTCCAGGTGTTGGACAAGACCGGGACGCTCAATGCCTATTTCAACAGTTCGGACGTGTTGGCCAGCGACCCTTATCCGGTCGGCAGAGACGCCGATCTGACGCGGACGCTGGAGTACAGCCGTATTACCAGCCAGGTGGCGCGCCAGGCAAAAGGAGCCTGGTTGGTGATGCAAATTATGGATCATGCCGCTTACGCCCCCGGCCGCAAACCGCGTCAGCCTACCGAGGCGGAGATCCGCAATCAGGCCTGGTTAGGGCTGATCGGCGGGGCCAGAGGCATCCTGTTTTATTCCTATACCGACTTGTTCTACAAGCGCCAGCGTGGCGGCTTCAGCCAGCAGGAGTTTGACGCTATCTGGCGCGGCGTCGCCGGCGTAGCACAGCAGATTGTCAGCTTTGAGCCTTACCTGCTTTCCGGTGAAAGCCGGTTGTTGCAAGGCAACAATACCGCCATCCCGGCCCGGCTGTTTATCCGCGGCGATCGCGGCTTGGTACTGATAGCCAACCCTTACTACCGTCAAATGTCGGCACGTTTTGATCTGCCTGCCGGTTGGCAGGCTCAGGGGCAACGGCAGATTGAGGCGGAATTGCCTTCGATGGGCAGCCGTGCGGTATGGGTGCAACGTCAAACAGAAGATAAAGGATAACCGGTCATGAATATTACCCTGAGCCTGATTATTCCTGTGTACAAGGTTGAGGCTTATATCGAGGCGTGCCTTGATTCGGTGCTGCAACAGCTGCCTGACTGGGCGGAAGTGATCATCGTGGATGACGGCAGCCCGGACGGTGCCATCGGCATTGCCGAAGAGATGCTGTGTCGCTACCCGCAGCACAAACGGCGGGTCAGCATTCTGCGCCAGGAAAATCAGGGGTTAAGCCAGGCGCGCAACAACGGCATTGACCATGCCGACGGGAACTACATTGGCTTCCTGGACTCCGACGATGTACTGCTGGAGGGCTACTTCAGCATTTTGGGGCGTTTGTTGGCGGATAATCCGTTGGCCGATATTGTGGCCTTCAACGCCCAGCGCTTTTCGACCTTCAATAACGGCAAGATCCAACCGGACGGAGCCATGGCTATCGTGCCCGGTAATGCGGCTCCGCAGCAGCGTGATGAGCATATGGCGCTGCTGGCAGACAGCTTTAACCGCAGCATGTGGTACGCCTGGGCGAGGATTTATCGCAAAACGCTGTTCGATGAGGCTCGCTTCCCGGCGGGGCGCAATTTTGAAGATATTCAGCTGATCCCGCAGCTTTACCTGAAGGCCGATCGCATCGTGGTCTGCGATACGCCGTTGGTGGGATACCGCGCCAACCCGAATGGCATTACGCGCGCGCCCAAGCGACGCGATCTGGACGATCTGGATTACGCACTCGACGGCGCTGACAGCGGGCGACGGCAGGGACTGGGGCATGGACTTTACTCGATTCTCTACGTCACCACCCTGAAAGCGCGCTTGCTGGTGGGGTTGGACTTTTTCGGGCCGCGTGATGCGTTGCGCGAAACCCGCGAGCTGAAGCGCCGTTATTCCGGCCTGCGCGGCGAGGAGCGTAAAATGCTGAGCCGTAAAAACCGGCTGTTTTACCGTAGCCCGCTGGCCTACTACCTGATGGCCCGGCTGTACAACCTGCGCGGCTAGCGGCACAGCATTCGCCTCTTTCCCGTTTTCGTCAAAGCAGCAGCATGCTGCACCCATGTCAATTGGGGCGAGCCCTCTCGCCCCCAACAGGCAGAATAAAACTATGAGTATCACCGTCAGCGTCATCATACCCACCTATGGCCGCAGCGAACTGCTGGCACGCGCCATCGATAGCGTATTGGCACAAACCCATCGCCCGTTGGAAATCATCGTGGTGGATGACAACCCGCAGGGCGACGCCCATCGCCTGGCGACCCGCGAGCGCCTGGCCGACTACATTGAGCGGGGTGAGATTATCTATTACCCGCGCAGGCGCAATGGCGGCGGCGCGCTGGCACGTAACAGCGGGATCCTGCGTTCGAGCGGTCAGTACATCAGCTTTCTGGATGATGACGATTACTACCACCCACAGAAAATCGCCCGTCAACTGGCGTTTATGCAGCAGGGCGATTACGACGTCAGCCTGTGCGATATGGATATTCTGAAAAACGGGCAGATCAGCGCCGAGCATTACTACCGCGCGCGTTGCGAAGGGCTGGAGGACTTTATGCTGGCCGGCGTAGCCTACACGCCGATGATCATGATGCGCCGTAGCACGGCGATTGCGGTACGGGGTTTTTTCAACACTCCTCGCTACCAGGATCATATCTTCCTCTACCGGCTGCTGGCGGCCGGAGCGAAGATCGGTACGCTGCATGAACGACTGGCGGTGCACAACGACCATGACGGCGAACGCATCACCTCCAGTCCGAAGGGCATTATTGGCTACCGCAACAAAATGCAGTTTGAGCAGCGGCTGATGCCACAGGTGTCACCCCGGGCACGCAAGATCATGCGTCTGCGCCATACCTGCATTACTTCGCGCATCATTACCGACGGCAAGAGTCGCCTGGCAGGTGTTTTCTATGGGCTGAAGGGCATTATTTACGTTAATAGCGGCTTGATGGCGGGGGTGTATATGAAAAATATCATCCGCAATGTGTTTTTCCGCGGTGTGCCGTTCTGAGATGCGTTTCGCGTACTCCGTTACCCTTAAGAGATTCCCCCCTTTCAGAGGATGATTATGCGCTTTGAACGTTCGACGCTGATCGGCAGCGTACTGTTGCTGACGGTACCGCTTTTCGCCTTGTTGCACAGCATAGGTACGCTGAGGGCAGGAAAGAAAAACTCGGCGGCTTATGTGCTGATTGCGCTGTGTTTTTTCTTTTTCTTCATCAAAATTCCGCCGCTGGCAGACCTTTACCGCCACTTTGCCAACTACGATGCCATCAATTCGGCGACCCGCCTGAGTGATGTCATTCAGGGCAAGGTGGACGTGGTGCTGTACGCCAATTTCTATATTTTCAAAACGCTGGGGATCCCCTTTTTCATTATTCCGGGGCTGTACGTCGCGCTGTCGGTTTACTGCTATCTCAGCGCGCTGAATATCGTCATGCTGCATTCCGGCAAGGCGTTCACGGCGCGGCAGTTTGTGCTGCTGCATCTGGCGGTGCTGTTTTTGATTAACCCATTTATCATTGCCATGGGGCTGCGCTTTGGCTTCTCGATGGCGGTGATGACCCTGGCGATGGTGCTGTTTTGCCATAAGCTTAACCGTCCGCTTGCCGCGGGCCTGATGCTGTTCGCCATGTTGACCCATTTTTCCAGCATGCTGCTGGTGGGGGTGTTTTTGTGCAGCCGGGTGATGCGCCTGAACCGCCTGCTGACGGTGGTGTTCAGCGCCATCGCCTTTCTGACCGCCAAGTTTGCGCTGCCGTTTATCGTTTCCCATATTACGATCTCCGGCATCAACAGTTACTCCGACGTCTATACCTCCGGCATGTACGCCAGCGACTACCTGACATCTGGCAATGCCAACGGCATGATTAACTTCCTGATTGTGTTATTCCCGGCGCTGTTTCTCGGCGTGTTTATGCTCGCTCACCCGATGCGCAATCAGGCGGGGGACATCAAAAACTATGCGGCATGGCTGGTGGTGTTTGTGTTCCTGTGTTCCAGCTCGCTGCAGGCGGCCAGCCGCTATGCCAGCGTGGCCTCGGTGTTCTTGCTGTTTTATTACGTGGCTCATCGGGGATCGTTCATCCGCGGCAGATTCAACTACTTCTTCCTGTGCTTTATGCTGATGGCCACCGGTTATAACCTGATAGAGAACATTTACGTTCCGCGTCGCCCGATCATGCTGGGGCAGATGTGGCAGTCGTTCTATAAAACGCCGCTGCTGAACCTGTTCTATGGCGAACAGGAATATGAGCAGTATCTGCAATTTATCAACCGCGACAGCGGCGAGTGGATAGGGCATGAGATGGATTTAGGCTAATGCGCTTTTTTTTAATCACTTCACCGAATCGGAAGCGAGCATCAGCCCGTTTGAGGCCGTTGACAAAGTTTAATGGTAGGGGCGCTGCATGCTGCGCCCAATAGCATCATCAATGGGTTAAATCGGGTCGAACATTTTCGGCCCCTACCGGTTTAGCCCTTTCGCTGGTTTGTCAGCAGTCTGAAGCGGGCATCAGTCCGCTTCCTACCCCCAAATACCCCACCTCGTTCAGCACACTCCGTCACAGAATAACTCCATCGGAATTTCTACATTATTTTCAGGTAATTAAATCAATCTCATGCACTGATACTTTAGGGGTAGGCTTGCCGTTGCCGCCGTTATTCTCCCCCCGTTCTCTTGATCGCAATCAATTTGCCCAACTTCTGGCCTCAGTAGGCTGGCGGCAGATTGAGCAACGTCATTACCCGCCGTATTTCAAGCCGCAGCGTTGTTACCTGCGTTAGCTCACTCCAGTTACTTACTTGAGTAAGCGCCTGGAGATGAGCGAACTGGCCGCCTGCTGCGACTTGAAATCCATAGGGTAAAAAATATTAAAAAGCCCTCAGGAGAATTCCGGATGAGCAAGTTTCTAGACCGATTCCGCTATTTTAAGCAGTTGGCGGAACCCTTTTCTGGCGATCATGGCCAGACGTTGAACACCAACCGCGACTGGGAAGACGGCTACCGTAGCCGTTGGCAGCACGACAAGATTGTGCGCTCAACCCATGGGGTCAACTGCACCGGCTCCTGCAGCTGGAAAATTTATGTGAAAAACGGCCTGGTCACCTGGGAAACCCAGCAGACCGATTACCCACGTACCCGTCCCGATCTGCCAAACCATGAACCGCGCGGTTGCCCACGTGGCGCCAGCTATTCCTGGTATCTGTACAGCGCCAACCGCCTGAAATACCCGTTGATGCGCAAACGCCTGATCAAACTGTGGCGCGAAGCCAAGGCGTTGCACAGCGATCCCGTCGATGCCTGGGGTTCGATCGTCAGCGATCCTGAAAAAGCCAAAAGCTACAAAGTGGCGCGTGGGCGCGGCGGTTTTGTGCGTTCCAGCTGGCAGGAGGTTAACGAGCTGATCGCCGCTTCCAACGTCTACACCGCCAAAACCTTCGGTCCGGATCGCATCATCGGCTTCTCGCCAATCCCGGCAATGTCGATGGTGTCTTACGCCGCCGGCGCCCGTTATCTGTCGCTGATTGGCGGCACCTGCCTGAGCTTCTACGACTGGTATTGTGACTTGCCGCCGGCCTCGCCAATGACCTGGGGCGAACAGACCGACGTGCCGGAATCCGCCGACTGGTATAACTCTTCCTACATCATCGCCTGGGGTTCCAACGTGCCTCAGACGCGCACCCCGGACGCGCACTTCTTCACTGAAGTCCGTTACAAAGGCACCAAGACCGTGGCGGTCACGCCGGACTACGCCGAAGTCGCCAAGCTGTGCGACCAGTGGCTGAATCCGAAGCAGGGCACCGACAGCGCGATGGCGCTGGCGATGGGCCACGTAATGCTGAAAGAGTTCCACCTGGATCGTGAGGTGGGTTATTTCCGCGATTACGTGCGTCGTTATACCGACATGCCGATGCTGGTCATATTGGAGCCGCGCGAAGAAGGGCATTACGCCGCCGGTCGTCTGCTGCGCGCCGCCGATTTGGTTGACGGCCTGGGGGAAGAAAATAACCCTGAATGGAAAACCGTTGCCATTGATCAACGCAGCGGCGAGCTGGTTGCTCCGCAGGGGTCGATCGGTTTCCGCTGGGGCGAACAGGGCAAATGGAACCTGGAACAACGCGCCGGCCAAGACGCGCAGGAAGTAGAGTTGCAACTCAGCCTGCTGGGCGCACATGACGACGTGGCCGAGGTGGGTTTCCCTTACTTTGGCGGCATCAAAAGCGGCGCTGCCGAGGGCGGGAACTTCAACAGCGTGGCGCTGGACGAGATCCTGCTGCACAAACTGCCGGTCAAACGCCTGCGTCTGGCGGACGGCAGCGAAGCGCTGGTGACCAGCGTGTATGATTTGACCCTGGCCAACTACGGCCTCGAGCGCGGCCTGAACGACGCCAACTGTGCCACCGGCTACGACGATATCAAAGCCTATACCCCGGCCTGGGCCGAGCAAATCACCGGCGTTTCCCGCCACAACATCATCCGCATTGCGCGCGAATTTGCCGACAACGCCGAAAAAACCCATGGTCGTTCGATGATTATCGTCGGTGCCGGTGTCAACCACTGGTACCACATGGACATGACCTACCGTGGGCTGATCAACATGTTGATCTTCTGCGGCTGCGTCGGCCAGAGCGGTGGCGGCTGGGCGCACTACGTCGGCCAGGAAAAGCTGCGGCCGCAGACCGGCTGGCTGCCGCTGGCGTTTGGCCTCGACTGGCAACGTCCGCCGCGTCATATGAACAGCACCTCGTTCTTCTACAACCATTCCAGCCAGTGGCGCTACGAAACCGTAGGCACCGAAGAGCTGTTGTCGCCGATGGCGGACAAATCACGCTTTGGCGGTAGCCTGATCGATCTCAACGTGCGTGCCGAGCGCATGGGCTGGTTGCCGTCCGCACCACAGCTGGGCACCAACCCGCTGCATATTGCGGCGCAGGCGCAAGCCGCTGGACAATCGCCGGTGGATTACACCGTCGACGCCTTGAAAGAAGGGACGTTGGGCTTTGCCGCCGAGCAGCCGGACAACCCGCAGAACTTTCCGCGTAACCTGTTCGTTTGGCGCTCCAACCTGCTGGGTTCCTCCGGCAAGGGCCATGAGTACATGCTCAAATACCTGTTGGGCACCGAAAACGGCATTCAGGGCAAGGATCTGGGCCAACAGGGCGGTGCCAAACCGCAGGAAGTGGAATGGCTGGAAAACGGCGGTGAAGGCAAGCTGGATCTGGTGGTGACCCTCGATTTCCGTATGTCCAGCACCTGCCTGTACTCCGACATCGTGCTGCCGACCGCCACCTGGTACGAAAAAGACGACATGAATACTTCGGATATGCATCCGTTTATTCACCCGCTGTCGGCGGCAGTCGATCCGGCCTGGGACTCGAAGAGCGACTGGGAAATCTACAAGGGCATTGCCAAAGCCTTCTCCGAAGTCTGCATCGGGCATTTGGGGCAGGAAACCGACGTGGTGACGCTGCCGATCCAGCATGACTCTGTCGCAGAGCTGGCGCAGCCTTACGGCGTCAAAGACTGGAAAAAAGGCGAATGTGACCTGATCCCGGGCAAAACCGCGCCGCATATTATGGCGGTAGAACGCGATTATCCGGCCACCTATGAGCGTTTCACTTCGCTGGGGCCGCTGCTGGATAAGCTGGGCAACGGCGGTAAAGGCATCGGCTGGAACACCCAGGACGAAGTCGACTTCCTGAAAAAACTCAACTACGTGAAAACCGCCGGCCCGGCAGTGGGCAGGCCGAAGATTGAAAGCGCTATCGATGCGGCCGAAGTGATCCTGGCGTTAGCGCCGGAAACCAACGGGCAGGTGGCGGTCAAGGCGTGGGACGCGCTGGGTAAAATGACCGGTCGCGATCACCGCCACCTGGCGCTGAACAAGGAAGACGAAAAAATTCGCTTCCGTGATATTCAGGCCCAGCCGCGCAAAATCATTTCCAGCCCTACCTGGTCAGGGTTGGAAGACGAACATGTGTCGTATAACGCCTGTTATACCAACGTGCATGAGCTGATCCCATGGCGCACCATCAGCGGCCGCCAGCAGCTGTATCAGGACCACGAGTGGATGCGCGCCTTTGGCGAGAGTTTGTTGGTGTACCGTCCGCCGATCGATACTCGCGCCGCGCAGCCGTTGCTGAACCAGAAGCCGAACGGCAACAGGGAGAAGGCGTTGAACTTCCTGACGCCGCACCAAAAGTGGGGTATCCACTCCACCTACAGCGACAACCTGTTGATGCTGACCCTGTCGCGCGGCGGGCCGATTGTCTGGATGAGTGAAGACGATGCCAAAGAGCTGGGCATTGAGGACAACGACTGGATCGAGGCCTTTAACGCCAACGGCGCACTGACCGCACGGGCGGTGGTCAGCCAGCGTATTCCGGCAGGCATGACCATGATGTACCACGCGCAGGAACGTATCGTGAATATCCCCGGTTCGGAAATCACCAGCCAGCGCGGTGGTATTCACAACTCGGTGACCCGCGTCTGCCCGAAACCGACCCATATGATCGGCGGCTACGCGCAGCTGGCCTACGGTTTCAACTATTACGGCACCGTCGGCTCCAACCGCGACGAGTTTGTGGTGGTACGCAAAATGAACCGCATCGATTGGTTAGACGGTGAAGGCAACGACGACTCGCAGGGCAGCCAGCAGGAGAAAGCAAAATGAAAATTCGTTCGCAAGTCGGCATGGTGCTGAACCTGGACAAATGCATCGGTTGCCACACCTGCTCGGTGACCTGCAAGAACGTCTGGACCAGCCGCGAGGGCATGGAATACGCCTGGTTCAACAACGTGGAAAGCAAACCGGGCGTCGGCTATCCGCACGCCTGGGAAGATCAGGACAAATGGAAGGGCGGCTGGATCCGTAAAATCAACGGCAAGCTGGAACCGCGCATGGGCAGCCGCGTTGGGCTGCTGTCGAAGATTTTCGCCAACCCGGACGTGCCGGCGCTGGACGACTATTACGAGCCGTTCGACTACGACTACCAGAATCTGCATACCGCGCCGCAGGGCAAGCATCAGCCGATCGCCCGGCCGCGCTCGCTGATCACCGGCCAGCGCATGAAGAAGATCGAAAATGGCCCGAACTGGGAGGAGATCCTCGGCGGCGAATTCGAAAAACGCTCGCAGGACAAAAACTTCGACAACATGCAGAAGGCGATGTACGGCCAGTTCGAAAACACCTTCATGATGTACCTGCCGCGCCTGTGCGAGCACTGCCTCAACCCGGCCTGCGTCGCCACTTGCCCGAGCGGGGCGATCTACAAACGCGGCGAAGACGGCATTGTGCTGATCGATCAGGATAAATGCCGCGGCTGGCGCATGTGCCTGACCGGCTGCCCGTACAAGAAAATCTATTTCAACTGGAAGAGCGGCAAGTCCGAGAAGTGCATCTTCTGTTATCCGCGCATTGAGTCCGGCCAGCCGACGGTCTGTTCGGAAACCTGCGTCGGCCGTATCCGCTATCTGGGCGTGCTGCTGTATGACGCCGATCGCATTGAACAGGCTGCCGCAGCCGAAAATGAGCAAGATCTTTACCAGAGCCAACTGGACATTTTCCTCGATCCGCATGACCCGGCGGTGATTGCTCAGGCGCTGAAGGATGGCGTTCCGCAAGGGGTGATTGAGGCCGCCCGGCAGTCGCCGGTATACAAAATGGCGATGGACTGGAAGCTGGCTCTGCCGCTGCACCCGGAATACCGCACCTTGCCGATGGTGTGGTACGTGCCGCCGTTGTCGCCGATTCAATCCGCCGCAGATGCCGGTGAGCTGGCGCACAGCGGCGTCCTGCCGGACGTGGAAAGCCTGCGTATCCCGGTGCAATATCTGGCGAACCTGCTGACCGCCGGCGATACCGCGCCGGTGCTGTTGGCGCTGAAACGCATGCTGGCGATGCGCCACTACAAGCGCGCGGAAACCGTGGACGGCGTGGTGGACACCAGCGCGCTGGAGCAGGTGGGGCTGAGTGAAGCGCAGGCGCAGGAAATGTATCGCTATCTGGCGATCGCCAACTACGAGGACCGTTTCGTTATCCCGTCCAGCCACCGCGAACTGGCGCGAGAAGCCTTCCCGGAAAGCAAAGGCTGCGGTTTCAGCTTTGGCGACGGTTGCCACGGCAGCGACGGTAAATTCAACCTGTTCAACAGCCGCCGCATCGACGCTATCGATGTGACGCAGAAAACCGGCCGTCAGAAGGATATCTCATGATTAGCCTGAAAGTGATTGCTCGCCTGCTGGATTACCCGGAGCAGGCATTGTTTGACCACCAAAAGGCGCTGATCGAGGCGCTGGAGCCGGCCAACGAGCTGGATTTGCACCGCAGCGCGCAGCTGATTTTGTTTATTCGCCGCTTCTGCGCCCGTCCGCTGCTGGACGTGCAGGCCGAGTACTGCGAGCTGTTCGATCGGGGCCGCGCCACCTCGCTGCTGCTGTTTGAACACGTGCACGGCGAATCGCGCGATCGCGGTCAGGCGATGGTCGATCTGATGGCGCAATACCGCACCGCCGGGCTGGAGATCGACAGCCGCGAACTGCCGGATTTCCTGCCGTTGTATCTGGAGTATCTCGCCAGCCGCAGCCAGGCGCAGGCCGCTGAAGGGTTGCAGGACATCGCCCCGATTCTGGCGCTGCTCGGCGCCCGGTTGCAGCAGCGCGAAAGCCCGTATGCGGTGCTGTTTGATCTGTTGCTGACGCTGTCCGGCACCGGCGTCAATAGCGCCAGCCTGGAGAGCCAGGTAGCGGGTGAGGCCAGAGACGATACGCCGCAGGCGTTGGACGCGGTGTGGGAAGAGGAACAGATGCGATTTATTTCGCAGGGCAGTCTGGGTGAGCAGGGCTGCGCTTCGGCACAGCAGACGGCGCACCAGCGGCGTTTTGCCGGCGCCGTGGCACCACAGTATCTGGATCTGACGCATGCGCTAACCGCAACCAAAGGACACTAATCATGCAATTTTTGAATCTGTTCTTCTTCGATATTTACCCCTATCTGGCGGGGGCGATTTTCCTGATCGGCAGTTGGCTGCGCTACGATTACGGGCAATACAGCTGGCGCGCCGGCTCCAGCCAGATGTTGGACAAAAAAGGCGTGCGTCTGGCCTCCAACCTGTTTCACATCGGCATTCTGGGCATCTTCGCCGGGCACTTTCTCGGCATGCTGACGCCGCACTGGATGTATGAAGCCTTCCTGCCTATCGATGTGAAGCAGAAACTGGCGATGATCGCCGGCGGTGCCTGCGGGGTGATGACGCTGATCGGCGGCGCGTTGCTGCTGAAACGCCGTCTGACCAATGCGCGAGTGCGCGCCACCAGCAGCTTTGCCGATATCATGATCCTGACGTTGCTGGTGGTGCAGGTATGCCTCGGTCTGCTGACCATTCCGTTCTCCGCCCAGCATATGGACGGCAGCGAGATGATGAAACTGGTGGCCTGGGCGCAGGCGGTGGTGACTTTCCATGCCGGAGCGTCGCACTATCTGGCGGGCGTTGCGCCGATCTTTAAACTGCATATGGTGCTGGGCATGACGCTGTTCGTGCTGTTCCCGTTCTGCCGCCTGGTGCATATCTGGAGCGTGCCGGTGGAATACCTGACCCGTCGCTACCAATTGGTGCGTAACCGCCGCTAAAGGCAATTGGCCCTGAAAAAAAGCCCATCTGGCGAAATGAACTTCACCGATGGGCTTTTTTATGGCTGATGGGATTATTGATAGCTCAGGTTGACCTGCACAACGCTGCTGAATGTGCCGCTGCCGCTCAGGCCCTTGGGGCTGTAGATCCGCGCGGCCAGTGGAAACGCCGCTTTGCGGGCGCTGTCGATAGTCACGGACAGGCTGGCGTTATTGGCCAGTATCAGGCTGCCGTCGGCCTTACTGAGCTGCAAGGCCACGCCGGTTGCGGTTCCGCTGCTGATAAAGGCGTTACTGTCAGCGCTGTCTGGCGTGCCGGTGAAAGTCACGGTGGCCGTGCTGGTGCTGGGGGGGCAACTGCTCAGCGTCAGGCTGAAGGGCTTCCAGGGGCTACCGGTGCCGGCCTGCTGCAGATCTCGCCGTTGAACCTTACCCAAATCCAGCGTCTGGTTGACGCTGGCATCCACCGTGCACGGCATGGCCGTGATTCTGCCGCTGATGGTGACTTCTGCGGCCGGCAACGATGGCCCCCAGACAGCGCTGAGCAACGCCAGCGTAATAATGCGGGTTTTCATCGGATAGCTCCTTGCAACTGAATTATTGGTAGGTGAAGGACACGATGATATTGCCGCTGACGGTGCCGGGCGTCGACGCGCCTATAGCGTAAATCTGAACCTTCTGGGAAAATTTTGCGGTGCGCGCCACGCTATCGACGGCTACTTGCCGGGTGGCGTTAGGCCTAATCTCGACACCGGCGCTATCTAGCAGGTAGAGAACCACCTGGGTCGCGCTGCCGGTATTTTTGAAACTGTTTGCTGACAAGGGCGAAACCTCGCCGCCATAGGTGGCGGTGACTTTGGTGACACCCGCCGAGCAACCTTCCAGTTCCAGGTCAAAATCCACAAACGGGCTGGTGTCGCCATTTTTTGCTAATTTAAGCACATCAATATCCGGTAACAGCACGCTGAATGAGCTGCCGCTTTTCACGGTACAGGAGCTGGCAACGACGTTGCCGCTGATATTGACCGCCACGGAATCGGCCTGCGTCAGCGGGGATATCAGCAGGCCGGTCAGCCCCAGCCAGAGCAGGGTGTTACTCATCATGTTAGGCATATCCATTTCCTTGGGTTCCATACGCTAGACGCACCATTATTGATAGGTGATATTCAGGGTGGCGCTGCTGTTGGCTTTGCCGGGCGTCACCACTTTATTGGTCTGGTAATAGCGCGCGGTGAACTGCAGGGTTTCCTGGCCGCCAGGGGTGGCTTTTAGCACAATATTGTTGTTGATTTTCAGCGGGGTGCCGCCGTACAGCAGCTGTACGCCCATGCCGCCTGCGGTGCCGGCTTGCCCGGTGTTGGTCAGGGCCAGCACGCTGGTGTCGGTGGTGTCGCTGTTCTGGGTGCCGGCCAGGGCAACGTTGATTCTGGCGTCTTTATCGCAGGTCAGGCCGACATCGAAGCTTTTGTCGCCGACGGTGGTGCCGATAGCGGTGAATTTGATGTCAAGAACGTCGCCCAGCGGAACATTGATGCTGGTGCTGTTGAGGGAGCAGGCGACGGAGGTGATGTTATTGACCCCCGTTGCTGTCAGGCTAGTAGCCGTCCAGGGGGCCTCGGCGGCGGGGGTAACGCTGACCTTAGCCCAGGTGCCTGTTGTCAAATGACCGGATGATGTTGGCCCAGTTTTAATTAACTCAATCAGCCAGATAACCTGCGTTACGTACCAAACATTGCCAGTATTAGGACCTGCTGTTTGGTTGGCTATGTACACCAAGTCAGTGAGGGGCGGAGTTTGCCGAAAACTGAGCCGGACTCCGATGCCCGCAACATTGGTGGCGGCAATGCCGTTGAGCGGGATCCAGCCATTGGTATAATTGACTGAGAATATTGACCCCTGACAATAGCCATCCGTTACATTTTCCCTTGAAGTATTGATAGCCACCATTTTACTGGCGAGCACAGTGCCTAAAGGCGTGTCTCGTTGGATGATGACATCGCCAAAACTGACGGTTTGCTGCTTGTCTTTCCAGCCATTAACCGGGCTGCAGGCTGTCACTCGGGTACTGCTCATTCCCCCTAACCCCAGTATGCAGAGAATTAACAAGGACGGGACTGGCCCCCTTTTTTGTTTTGCCCCGTTTTTTCCAGGTAACGTTTTCATTTTTCCTCTCATTGGCATACTCCATTGGTTTGCACTACCCCGCCCGGTTGCGGTGCGCTGGGCAACCGGTAATCCACCCGGCACTGTTCAGCACTGCCATTGCCCCATTTCACCTGCAGGCGGCCCTGCGGACTCAGGCCGCTCAGGTACACCTGGCCGCCGTCGCCGACGATGCTGCGTTGCGTTGCGTTGGGTTCGGCATCGCTCACCGTGGCACCGAACGGCACCGGCTGCCCGTTGGTCCGCAGCAGGGTTATCAACGCCCGCGCGCCGACCCGTGGCCGGAAGTCCGCCCGCACCAGCGCACCGCGCGTTGGCGTCACCCGCTGGCTGCTCTGCGGCAGGTCCACCTCGTCCGGCAGCGTCTCCGGGCTGAGTGCCACTTCGCTGCGCCGGTAGGCGGACAGGTACGGCACCAGCGCATAGCCGCGCCAGTCGGTGCGCACCCCGGTTTGGTTGGTGACTCTCGCCCCCGCCGCCCCCGGTGCCGCCACCAGGACGGCGGTTTCCCCCAGCGGTTGGCCCAGCGTGATGCCGTTGGCGTGTGCCACGAGGCTGCCGCTCAGGCCGTAATTCAGCCGGCGAGTGTTTTTGTCATAGCCGTAACCGCTGGTCATTTCACCGTAGGTGCCGCGATAATTGACAGTGGCGTTGCCGCCATAACCCTGCTCGCGCGTGCCATAGGTTTGCTGCAGGCCCCAGCTCAGGTTGTTGTCCGCCAGCGCCATGCCGCTGACCCCCAGGTTGTGGCTGCTGGCCCCGCCCCGGGTGTTGTTCAGGCTGTAGTTGACCCAGGCGCTGTTGTTGTCAAACAGGCTGAGCGGCACGTTGAGGTTTAGGCTGATTTGCTGGTCGTTGCTGCGGGTCGTCCCCTGGGTATTGCGGTTATAGCTCCAGTTGATGCCGTAGCTGATGCCGCGCCAGCCGTTGCTGTACCCCAACCCCAGCGACGCCAGGCTGCGTTCGCTGTTCCAGTAGTCTTCGCGCACCGCGCTGAACGACAGGGTGCCGCCGTTTTGCCCCAGTTGCTGGTTCATGCTCAGCTCGGCCCGGTTGCGCCGCCGTTCGTTCATCCACAGCGGCGCGGCCCCGCTGCGCCAGCCGTCCAGGACTTCGCTCAGGGAATAAAACCCGGCGGTGGAGTAGCGGTACCCGGCGATGGCAAAGTTGGTGCCGGTTTGCACCAGGTTCTTGCTGTAGCGCACCCGCCAGGACTGGCCGCTGGCACTGGCCTTGCCCTTGGGCTGGCCGCGTGACTGGGTGATATCCAGCGAGAGCGCGCCCCAGTCGCCGAGGTTGTTGCCCACCCCCAGCGCCGCCGACTGATAATGTTGTGCCGCCTGCACCCCGCCATACAGGGTGGTGTTCCACGGCAGGCCGTAGATGGCGGTGCCCTGCACCAGGGCGCTTTTCGCCACGCTGCGGTCATAGCTGCGGTATTGCCCGCCGGTCAGGCTGTATTTCAGCCGGCCTTCACGCTGGAGTACCGGCAGGGAGGCGAAGGGCACCACCAGGTGCTGTTCGCTGCCGTCGGCCTCTTTGATGGTCACCTGCAGGTCACCGCTGCCGCCGGTGGGGTACATGTCGTTGATGACAAAGGCCCCGGGGGCGACAAAGGTGCGGTAGATTTCATAGCCGTTCTGGCGCACCACCACCTGGGCGTTGGTGCGGGCGATACCGCGCACCACCGGCGCGTAGCCGCGCAGGCTGTCGGGCAGCATCTCGTCATCGGAGGCCAGCTGCACGCCGCGAAATGGCACCCCGTCAAACACCTCGGCCGGGGCGGTGCTGTCCCCCAGGGTCAGCTGGCTGCGCAGGCCAATCAGGTTGCGCTGGGCATAGGTGTATACCGTATCCCAGCGGTCCTGGCCGTCGCTGCTGCGGCGCCAGGTGGTGTAGTTGCGCAGCCGCCAGGGGCCGGCATTCAGGCCGGGGCGCAGGTTGGCGTATTGGCTGTTACGGCTGCCGTGGTGGGTATTGTTGTTGTCACCGCTGAGGCTGTAGTTGAGTATCAGCGCGGGAATGCCCTCGTCCCACTGTGACGGTGGCACGTAGCCGCGCGGCGGCTGGGCCAGGGCCGCCTGGGGAATGCTCAGCATCAGCTGCTGGCTGTCGAACCGCAGTTGGGCCCCGGCTTGGGGGATGGCCGCCAGGTTGGTGCAGGCCGCCCCGGGGGCTCCGAGGGCCGGAAACTGGGCCACCCGCACGCCGTAGTGGGCCAGGTCGGCCAGGCTCAGGCAGGGTTGCAGCCCCTGGCCGTCGGCCCCGGCGGTAAAGGTCAGCATCCGGCTGTCGACCTGCCGGTCGTTCACCAGGATATCGACCTGATAGTCGCCCGGCAGCTGTTTGCCGTGCTCTTCGAAGGCCGCCAGGCTGCTGACGTCCCGCTGCGGGCCGTCCAGCTCCAGCAGCGCCGGGTTGAAGTAGTCCCGGGCCTGTGCCGGCAGCACCCCGGCCAGCGCCAGCGCTATCAGCAGCGCCAGCCGGCGGGGGACAGCCGCCTTCCGTTTATTCCGTTGATGTTGTCTGCTCACGTCACTTCCTTGTTAATTGGGCCCTGCTGCGCCCCGTGGGTGAGGTCTCCCGGTCGCTTACCCTTGCAGCCGGCCCTGTTTCAGCGTGCCGGGGCCGCCAAAGTCATTGATGACCCGCCAGCTCACGGCGCTGCCCGCCGCCGCCGGCAGGGTGAAGGTGGCGGTGCTGTACGGCGCGACATAGGTGGCGTCCTTCACCTCCTGGCCGTTGACCTTGAGGCTCTGGAAGTTCATGTAAAACGGCGTGGGGTTGTTGACCGCCAGCCCGGTGCCCTGGCGACGCCAGGTCAGATGGTCGGCCTGGCTTTCCGGCACGCCCTTCAGGCCGGCCGGGCGGTAAATCAGCTTGATGCGGGTCTTGACGGCAATTTGCAGGGTATTGTCGCGCCGCTCGGTGGAGGGGATGGTTTTGACATTCAGCCAGTACAGGCTTTCGCGGTCCTCGGGCAGGGCCCCGCCGACGCGCACCACGCGCAGCACGTTCTGGCGGCCCGCATCCAGGCGGAACAGCGGCGGGGTGAGGATAAAGGGGGCCTTTTCCGTGCGGCCCGCCGGCGGCTCGACCCAGGACTGGATGAGGTACGGCATCGCATCCGGGTTATTGACGCTGAGGGAGGACTCTTTCTTGTCCCCCTCGTACACCAGCCGGGTGGCACCGACCACCACGCCGGCCTGCGCCAGGCTGCTGACCATCATCACGCCGCTGCACAGCGCGGCAAACCGGTATTTCATGCTGGAGTCTCCAGAAGGGGGAAGGTCAAGCCAGGACGGCCGGGGCCGCCCTGGCAGAACAATCAGTTGTAAACGATGGTGAAGTTGGTGGTGGCGTCGGCCGTACCCGGACCGACGGTGGCGGCGGTGGAGATATAGCGGGCGGTGAAGTCCAGATTGTTGGTGATGTCTTTAGTGACATCCGCTGAGTCGCCCTTGGCCAGGGCATAGCTGCCGGACAGGCCGCGAATAGGCACCGCTTTGCCGTCCTTGTCAGAGATTTGGATCCCGACCCCGGTGGCCGTGGCGCCGGCGGTCAGGGCCAGCACCTTGTCATCGCCGCTGCTGGGGATACCGTCGAAGTTGACGCTGGCGCTCAGGGCTGACGGGCAGGATTTGACCTTCAGGGTGAATTTGGTGGCCGGGGCGGTGGTGCCGGCGGCGCTGAAGGATGTGGCGCTGATTTTACCCAGCGGCACCGTCAGGGCGGCACCGCCCATGTCGACCACGCAGGCGGTAGCGGTGATGGAGCCGGTGAAGTTGATGACGCCGTCGGCGGCGAAGGCCGCAGAGGCGGACAGGAAGGTGGTAGCAGCCAGGGTGGTGACCAACAATGTTTTTTTCATGAGCATAATTCCTTAATGCCTGTGACTCAGCACAGCGTTTCCATTAACCCATTGACCGGGTTCCCTTTTTTGTCGTTTGGCCGACCTGTTTTTCCCTGATAAAAAGGAGACATTTTGAACCAAAGTGTTGCATTAAGTGTTTCATGTGGTAAGTGGCGTCATTACACTCAACGGACAGCATGAAACACCACTAACGTCGAATATTTGGCATAGATGGCCGGGTCTTGACTATGGGGGCGGGGTGGTGTCGACATAAGAGGCAGCAGGGGCTGGTGCTTAAATATTCATTAGGGGAATTGAATGAGTGGTAAATATCATGGTAACTGATTGATACTGGGTAATTTGAGGGTATGACTCACAGGAAGGGAAAACAGATATTGACTTTTTTTCAGGGGATGAATAGCTTATGTGTCAGTTTGGTTCAAAAAGTTACATTTTTTCCTCGTTTTTCCCCGGTTTTTCCTCTGGTTTTTCCTCCGGCCACAAATGTTTAAATCGTCCGGCATTGGCGGCGGTATACAGCACCGTATGCTGAATATTGCGGTGGCCCAGATAGTCTTGAATCACCCGCGTGTCGGCGCCGTTATCGGCCAGGGCATAGCCACAGGCATGGCGCAGCATATGGGGATGGGCGGCGACGCTCAGCCCGGCCTGCTTGCCGTAGGCCTGCAGCATGCGGTAAATGCGCTGGCGTGACAGGCGGTAGCCCTTTTGCGACAGGAACAGCCACTCCTGGTCCTCCAGGTTGCGGTACGACTGACGTTTTTCCAGCCAGCGGACCAGCAGGGTTTTCTCGATGGCTTCCAGCGGGTGGATGGTGGAAAGGCCGTTTTTAAGGCGGTTCATGTAGAGGCTGCCGCTGTCCATGTCCAGGTCGTTGATGCGCAGGCTATTAAGTTCGCTGACGCGGCAGCCGTGGATGAAACCCATCCAAATCAGGCAGCTGTCACGTTCGGGCGCGCGGCCAAGGGCGGCCTGTTGCAACAGGCGGTCGACCTCGGTGCGGGTCAGGTGTTTACGGTGAGCGTGGTTTTTTTGCACGGTGTGTTCTCCAAAAGACAGGGACGAGCAAGAGGCCGGCCCCTGGCGAGGCCAGTTAATAACAGATGATGCGCAGGGAGTATAGTGCAAGTTGAGTCAACGGAGGCTATCGGGGATGCGCTGAAACTCCCTGTTTTTAACGATTTTTACGATGTCTTATCCGCTTTTGGGCTCCCCGGTTGTTTTCCACCTATTCTTAATTCATCGCCCCCTGAGTGAGTTCCTGTAGATCTCCGTTCGACCTTGCTCTAGGCTGTGGCCGGATAAACAGACGTGATTTATCGGCTCAGTTAAATGAACGGAATCAATCAGTAAGAATGCCACTTAGGTTTTTCTTTATACTGATGTCAAACAATGGTGTGGCTGAGGATAGCGGGGTTTGAATTATTAACCGCGCTTGAGAGTCGGCCAACGGAATAATGGACCACAGGCTGAACAACGATAATGACCCTAAATAGCCTTTCCCAAAGCTTATTGCCTCTTAAAATTATTGCGACCGGCGCGGCGTTGCCGCCGCAGTGCGTCGAATCCTCGGCGCTGGATCGTCGCTTGAACAAGTCGGCCGGTTACGTAGAAAAACGTTCGGGCATTATTCATCGTTTCCATGCCGACAATGACGCCAGCCAGGCTGAACTGGCCGTTGCCGCGCTGGATGATGCTCTTGCCCGCCATGCGATCCCGCGAGACTCCATCGATCTGTTGATCTCTGCCTCGGCCATCGCGGTGCAGGCATTGCCTTTCAGCGCCGCCCATATTCTTAAACTGGCACGACTGCGGCCGGGTATTGCGGGCTTTGATATCAACACCAGCTGCGTGAGCTTTATTTCCGCATTGCAGGTGGCGGCGGGGTTACTCAATACCGGCGTTTATCGACGCATTGCCATTGTCTCTGCCGATATTGCTTCGCGCGGTATCGACTGGGAGGACGAAGAGTCTTCATTGATCTTCGGTGATGGCGCGGCCTGTGCCATTGTCGAACGCGGTGACGGGCGTAGCGGTATTTTGTCCTACCTGATGGAAACCCACCCGGAAGGCAGCGATCTGTGTGAAATCAGGGCCGGGGGGACGCGCTGTAATCCGCGCGCCGGCATGAACGACAGTGACTTTCTGTTCCATATGAAGGGCAAGCAGCTGTTCCGCCAGGCGTCGGCGCTGATCGAAAGCTTCCTTGGCCGCTTGTTGTCGGCTGCGGGGCTAAACCTGGCGCAAATCGCCACCGTGGTACCGCATCAGGCCAGCCATCTCTCTTTGGAACATATGCGCAAGCGGCTGCACGTTTCACCGCAGGCCCTGGTGGATATCTATCGGTACCGGGGCAATCAGGTGGCGGCTTCGATCCCTTCGACCCTGCACCAAGCGGCGATCACCGGCAGGCTGTACCCCGGACGTCCGGTGATGCTGATCGGCACCGCCGCCGGTTTAACGCTGGGCGGCATGGTACTGCTGCCATGAGAGTGTTGATCACCGGAGCGACCAGCGGGCTGGGGCGCAACGCCGCCGAGTGGCTGTTGGACGCCGGGCATCAGGTGCATGCCACCGGGCGTGATATCGCCGTGGGGCGGCAGTTGGCGGAACGGGGCGCCAAGTTTACCGCGCTGGATCTGACCCTCGCCGACGACGGGCAGTGTGAGCAGTTAATGGCGGGCTACGATATTGTCTGGCACTGCGCCGCAAAATCTTCTCCCTGGGGGAGCCGCCAGGCATTTTATCAAGCCAATACCCGCGTGACGGAAAAACTGGCCCATGCCGCCGGACGTTGCGCAGTGCAGCGGTTCATTCATATTTCGACGCCGGCGGTTTATTTCGATTTCAGCCATCGTCACAACGTGACCGAAGCGGATGTTTCCCCCCGCTTTGCCAATCACTATGCCGCCAGCAAGTTTGCTGCCGAGCAACGTATTGCGGCGCTGCTGCCTGATTATCCGCAAACCACCTACCTGATCTTGCGCCCTCGCGGCCTGTTCGGCCCTCATGACCGGGTGATTGTGCCCAGGATACTGGCGCAGCTGCAGGGCGATAAAGGCCTGCTGCGTTTGCCGGGCGGCGGTTCGGCTTATCTGGACCTTACCTTTGTGCTCAACGTGGTGCATGCGATGGATCTCGCCAGCCGTCAACCGGGTTTGCCGTCCGGCAGCATTTTCAATATTACCAACCAACAGCCGCAGCGGCTGGCCGATATGTTGCACCAGTTGCTCAACCGGCAGCTGGGCTGGCAATACGCCGTCAAAGCGGTGCCTTATCCCTTATTGTCGGGCGTTGCGGCGGGGATGGAGCTGTTGGCGCACGTCACCCGTAAAGAACCGATGCTGACCCGCTATAGCGTTGCGGCAGCCTATTTCGACATGACGCTGGATAACACCCAGGCGATAGAGGTGCTGGGTTACCGGCCGCGCTATAGCCTGGAGCAGGGGATCGAACTGACGGCGCAATGGTTAAAGCAGCAGGGGATGAGCGCAGATGGCTAATATCACGACCTTTGAAATCGGTTATTGCACTCATCTGGGCTGCATGGCGCTGCGCGGTTCGGCGATGCGCACCTGTAAATTTCCTTCCCGGGCCTATCTGCTGGAAGTCGGCGAGCGCCGCTGGCTGTGGGATACCGGTTATGCCAGCCATTTTGAACATTACACCGCCAGCGGCATTTTTCGGCTTTATCGCCAGGTGACGCCGGTTTATTTCAGTCCGCAGCAGGCACTGTTGGAACAGTTGCGCAGTCTGGGGCTGAACACTGGCGATATCGAGGCGGTGATCATTTCGCATTTTCATGCGGACCACATTGCCGGTCTGCGAGACTTCAGCAGCCTGAAGATGATTTGCTCCGGCGAAGGGTGGCAGCAAACCCGAGAGCTGCGCGGTTTTGCCGCATTGAAAAGGGCGTTTGTGCCAGGATTGATCCCGGAAGGTTTTGAATCTGCGCTGCAGTTCGTCGAGGCATTTCCGCAGCAAAGCCTGCCTGCCGCATTGGCCCCCTTCCAACAAGGCTATGTGCTGCCGGGCAGCGGTGGAGAAATTGTTATCGTGCCGCTGCCGGGGCACGCCGCCGGGCACCTTGGGGCCTTTGTCCTGACCGATGCCGGTTGGACGCTGCTGGCCAGCGATGCCGCCTGGTCGCCGCTGAACTATCAGCAACTGCGTGGCCCTTCGCGGTTGGCTAACCTGATCATGGATAATCCGCGCAGCTATTACGACACCCTGGGTGCGCTCAACCAGCTCTATCTTGGCGGCGCTGCGGAGATCCGCCTGTGTCATGAGGGGGATTTATGATCCCGCTGATGACGCTATGGCACTACCTGCGCGCGCGGCGACTGCGCTTTACCCAACGGGCGGTGCTGGAGGCCTATCAGGCGCGCCAGCTGAAGCGGTTTGCCCAGCGCGTATTGGCGAGCAGTCCCTATTTTCAGCCCTATAGTTCATTGCCTCTGACCGCGTGGCCAACGATGGACAAGGCGGTGATGATGGCCAATTTCGATCGGATGAACACCGCCGGTCTGCGATTGGAGGCGCTTTTGGCCTGTGCACGGCGCAGCGAAAGCGATCGCGATTTCAGCCCTAAAGTGGGTAACTACAGCGTCGGTTTATCTACCGGTACCTCTGGGCGGCGCGGCGTGTTCGTCGTCAGCCCGCAGGAGCAGCAGATTTGGGCCGGTGGCATGCTGGCAAAAATGTTGCCGCAGGGGGTGTTTGCCGGGGAAAAGGTCGCGCTGTTCCTGCGGGCCGACAACAACCTGTACCACAGCGTCAATAACCGTTGGCTGAGCCTGTCGTTTTACGATCTGTTCGCTCCCTTTGCCGAACATTTGCCGCAGATTGAACGTGAACAGCCGACGATTATCGTGGCCCCGGCCCAGGTATTGTGCGCCCTGGCTGATGCCGTTGAACGCGGCGAACTCAAGCTCAGCGTCAAAAAAGTGATTTCAGTGGCCGAGGTGCTGGAACCGCAGGATCGCCAGCGCCTGCAGCGGGTGTTTGCGCAGGTGGGAGAAGTGTATCAAGCCACCGAAGGCTTTTTGGCCGCGACCTGCAGCCACGGCACTTTGCATCTGAACGAAGAGTTTATTCATGTCGAACCGCAGTGGATCGACGAGCGGCGTTTTACCCCGTTGATTACCGATTTTACCCGCCGTACCCAACCGATAGTGCGTTATCACCTGGACGATATTCTGGTGAGGCGCGAACAGCCCTGTCCCTGCGGGCTGGCGACCATGGCATTGGATCGTATCGAAGGACGCTGCGATGACCAACTGCTGTTACCGGCCAGGCAGGGCGCAATGCAGCAGGTCTTCGCCGACCTGTGTCGCCGCGTGATAGCCAATGCGTTGCCGGCGGTGGCGGATTATCGGCTGACGCAACGGGGCGACAGCGAGCTGCATCTGAAGGCCGATTGCAGCCCGGAGGCGTTGGCGAATTGCCAACGGCAATTGATCGCGCTGTTCGAACAGCAAGGTATTGCCACGGAGCAACTGGCGTGGCGCCTGCAAGCGCAGGCGATCATGCCGCAGTTCGATGCCAAGCGCCGCCGCATTGTTCGCATGCCGGAGGCCGGATGAAACTCGTTGTTTATCGCCTATGGCAGATGCTGTTGGGGTGGGGGTTTGTCGGGGTCATTTACCACGGCAGCGATCGCTGGCAAGGTGCCGGCCACCTGCTGACGCCAGGTTGGGTCGACCGAGCGATCCCGTTCAGCCCGCACGCCATCTGGCTGTATCTGTCGTTTTTTCTGATTATCCCGCTGTGCTATCTGCTTTGCCCGTTAAACCGGCTAAAATGGCTCAGAAGTACCATGCAGCTCAGCGCCTTGCTGGCGGGAGCCATTTATCTGCTGTGGCCGACGACGATGAACTATCCGATCGTTCCGTCCGATTCGGTGAGCGGCGATTTACTGGCGAGGTTGATCAGCGTCGATTCGTCGCAAAACTGCCTGCCTTCGCTGCATATCGCCCTGACGGTATTGGCGGTGTGGGCAGCGGCGGAAAGCCGCAAAAAACTGCGCAGCGCGTTGCTGATCGTCTGGGGGCTGGCGATTGCCTTTTCTATCTTGCAACTGCGTCGGCACCTGTTTGTGGATTTGCTCAGTGGGGCGGCGTTGGCATGGGGCGTGGGCTACGTCTGCCGGCGAGTTCAAGGGATTGGCTGGGGCGTACGGCAGGGGGAAGAGTCATGATCGATCTGGTGATACCTATCGTGTTTATGCTGTTGGTGGTGCTGGGGGAAGCCCTGTGGCTACAGTGGCGGCGCAAGGGCTGCGTGGATTGGCATGACGTGATTTTCAACCTCAACTCCGGACATATCATGCTGTGGCTGTTTCGCGGTTTGGAGATAGCCTGCTACGGCTACGTGGCCACACATTTTAATCAAGGCTGGCTGGACGGTTGGCCGCCGGTGCTGATGTGGCTGTTTGCGATACTGGCCTGGGATTTCGGCTTTTACTGGCTGCACCGGTTACACCACCGTTTCCGCCTGCTGTGGGCGGTGCATGTGGTGCATCACCAGGGCGAGCATTTCAATCTGTCGCTGGGCGTGCGCAACTCGTGGTATTCGTCACTGACTTCGATCCCGTTCTTTATGCTGTTGGCATTGGCGGGCGTCCCGCTGTCGGTGTTCATCACCGTTTCTATCCTGCATTACAGTATTCAGCTGTTTAACCATAATTCGGTGACCCCCAAACTCGGTTTTCTGGAGCACATCCTGGTGACACCGGCGCATCATCGGGTGCACCACGTTAAAGATTTGGCCTATTCCAACCGGAATTTCGGCGGCAGCTTTATCTTCTGGGACAAGCTGTTTGGCACCTTTTGCCCGGCGCTGCCGACGGAGCCCTTTACCTATGGCGTGCGTGGCGACAAATCTTCCGCCAACCCGTTTTGGGCCAGTAACCTGCCGTTTATGCGCTACTTCAAGCTGCCTTTCCAGCCTTCGAGCAAGGGCGGGCATTTCCGCTGTTCCGCCGGCTGCCTGGTAAGCGGGGCGATGCTGCTGTTCGCTCTGGTGTTGGGTTACGTTTATCGTTTTGGTTACGGGTATGGCGGGGTGACCGCCGAGCAGGCGGCGTTGTTTGTGCTGTTGGCGGCCGGGGCGATAGCCTTGGGTGGGATGGCTGAAGGTCGCCGCTGGGGCGTAGGCGTTTGGCTGTTGGTGACGTTGGCATTCCCCCTGTGGTTATTGAGCATGCCCGATGGGCAGTCTGCTCTCTGGTGGGGCGTAGCCGGTGCCATGGTGTTGCACGGTTGCGCTGTCACGGTCGGTTGGGGACGCCAAAAGGAGGCAGCGTATGGCTGATTTGCCGCCGCTGAGTTTCCCCGTTGCGGGGGAACAGGCGTTTCATCGGGAATTGAAACGACGGGCGCATGCTTATCTGAGCGCTCGCGACGATCACCGGTTTGCCGATGCGGCCCGTTGGGCCAAGGCCATGATTTTGCTGCTGCTTTGCGTTGGTTTCTACCTGCTCAGTTTAGTGCAGCACCAGGCTCTGGCCTTTATGCTGAGTTACTTCGCTTTTGTCATGATGGGCATGTTGCTCAACGTCAACGTCAATCACGATGCTTCGCACAACGCCTTCGCCCGCACGCCGTGGGTCAATCGTCTGGCCGGGCGGCTGGTGACTTTGCCGCTGGGCGTCGATCCGGATTACTGGCGAACCCGGCACGTCAGCTATCACCATGTGTATGCCAACGTCGAACATTACGATCTGGATACGGAAGAGAACGGCTTTTTCCGCCAAACCCCGTTCCAACGTTGGCGGGCTTATATGCGCTATCAACATCTTTACTGGCCGCTGATTGCCGCGCTGTCGCTGCCGTACATTGCGCTGGTGTTCGATTGGTCGGATCGCTTGGGCAAAACACCGTTGGCGACCAAGGGCGTATTGCCGGGGCGTAAGGGCTGGGCGATGTTCATCGCCGGCAAATTGTGTCACCTGTTGCTGGTGCTGGTGATCCCATTGGTGGTGGCACAACAAAATGGCATCGGCTGGCAAACGGTACTGATTGCCTATTTGATTAGCCAAATGCTGGCCTCGTTACTGGTGGTTTTTTTGCTGTTGGGCACGCACTGGGCGCAAGCCGAATTTTATGCGGTGCCGGCAGGCAGCCAGATGCCGCAGGGCTGGTATCGGCATAACTTCGCCACCGCCTGCGACTGGGAAACTTCGCCGAAGAGCTTGCACCATCTGACCGGCGGGTTGAATTATCATCTTACTCACCATTTGTTCCCAGGCTGGAATCATCGCCATTATCCGGCGCTGGCTGCCATATTGGCTGAGACGGCGGCGCGACACGGCATGGATTATCGCTGTATCGGTTATCGTGAATTGTTGCGACAGCAGCAACGTTTTTTACGTGCTATGGGGCAGCCACCACAATGAAAATGCCGGATACCACACCGCTGCCGCCTTTGGCGTTCCAGCGAGAGGCGAGTGAGATCCATCAGGAGCTGATGCGGGCCAGCCAGGCCTACCTGGCGACGCGCGGCGATCACCGTTTTGCCGACGGCAGAATGTTCGCCAAGCTGTTGGCGCTAATACTGCTGTGCGCCGGTTTTTACGCGCTGAGCCTGCAGCAGCAACATTTCTGGGCCTATTTCGGCTGTTACGTCGGCTTTATTTTTTCCGCCATGATGCTAACGGTGAATGTAGTACACGACGCCTCGCATAATGCCGTTTTCAAACGCGCACGGTTAAATCACTGGCTTAACTTCTTTGTCAGTATGCCCCTGGGGCTGGATGCCGACTGCTGGCGAGTGCGGCATGTCATTTTCCACCACGCCTATAACAACATCGAAGGTTACGATCCGGACATTGAACCCAACGGGGTGTTGCGGCAAACGCCGTTCCAGCGCCGCAAGGCGTTTATGCGCCTTCAGCCTTATTATTGGCCGATCGTCGCGGCGCTGACTTTCCCTTATTACATCTGGTTGTTCGACTGGTTGGATCGCGCCGGTAAAACCCGCATGACGCCAAAGATGATGTACCAGGGCCGGAAGGGGTGGGGGATTTTCTTGTTGGGCAAGCTGGCGCATTTTACCCTGGCGCTGGCCATTCCGCTGTGGCTCACGCCGCCGACGATCGGTGTCGGCACGGTGTTACTGACCTATCTGCTCAGCCAGATGCTGTCGTCGCTGGTGTTTGTGATGCTGATTGTCGGCACTCACTGGGCCAAAGCCAACTTTTATCAGGCCCCCGAACAGGGAAGGTTGGCGCACGGTTGGTATCAGCACGTTTTTGCCACCACCTTTGACTGGCAAGCTTCACCGGCGTGGCTGGGGTATTGGCTTGGCGGGGCTAACCTGCACCTGACGCACCACCTGTTTCCCCATTGGAATCACCGCCACTACCCGGCATTGAGTCGCATCATCGAAGAGGTTGCCCCGCGTTTTGGCATTGATTATCGGGTCCTTGAACTGAGGGAGCTGCTGCGGTTACAGCAACGTTTTCTCAGCGCTATGGGGCGTAAGCCCAGCTGATCGTGGCTAAACGCAAGTCTTGCAACATATTGAATTTGCGAGACGTTACGCAGTTCACTAATTGAACAGGCCGTGCGGCTCACGTAAACTCTATCTCACTGACAGTCAGCCACAGGAGGTGGAGTATGCGCAGTTTGCCGATCCGTTTATCCAATAAGATTGATGACGATCTGAATGATATAGCCCGGCGCCATGGGATGGAGAAAACCGAGGTGATCAAGATGGCCTTTGCGTTGATAGCCATAGCCGATAAGCACTGGATGAAACAGAACGGAACGTCCCTTGGCATCGTGCGGGAGAATGGCAAAGAGCTGGAGGCCGTGGGGCGAGTCGTGGGGATCTTCCCATGAGCACCGAAAACGTAAACCTGCACGATGAGGCCGCCAGGGGGTACCTGAAGGAGATATTGGTCTTCGATGAAATGGAACGTTTGCGCTTGGCGCGTCAGGTGCTGTGCGGGATCTTCGTGATAAGCGTGGGCGTTTTTACCGCCCACGCTTATTGGGATCAAAGCGAGCCTATCAGGCAAGTGTTCGAGCTGTTGAAAATTGGTGCGCTACCCTTGGTAACGCTGGTTATTTCCTTCTACTTCCCCAATACTTCGGCCAGATAGCGCTCAACTTATTCCGATTTCATGCCCGCGGCGGTCATCAGCAGGCGGAACATCGAGGCGACCAGGAACAGCCCCAGTACGCTGGCGCTCCAGATAATCACCAGCCAGCCAACGCGCTTCCACCAGGGGGCCGGAGCGGATGCGGTTTTATTTTGCATAATGTCTTCCCTCATCAGTGGTAACCCTGTTCATGGCTGACCTTGCCGCGGAACACGTAGTAGCTCCAGAAGGTGTAAACCAAAATAATCGGGATGATAAACAGCGCGCCAACCAGCATAAAGCCAAGGCTTTGCGGCGGGGCGGCTGCGTCCCACAGCGTGATGGACGGCGGGATCAACAGCGGCCAGATGCTGATGCCCAATCCGCTCAGGCCGAGGAATACCAGCAGCAGGGTCAGCATAAACGGCGAATAGTGCGCGCCGCGTTTCACCCCGCGCTGGATGCCCCAGGCGCTGAGCAGCACCAGTACCGGCACCGGCAGCAGCACGAACAGGTTTGGCAAGGTAAACCAGCGGCCGGCGATTTCCGGGTGGGCAATCGGCGTCCAGATACTGACCACCGCCAGCACCAGCAGCAGGGTTACCAGCAGCGGCGTCGCCAGCCGGTACATGCGCGCTTGCAGGTCACCGGCGGTTTTCATCACCAGCCAGGTGCAGCCGAGCAGGGCATAGGTCACCACCAACCCCAGCCCGCAGAACAGCGCGAAAGGCGTCAGCCAGTCGAGCGCACCCCCTGCATAGCTGCGGCCGCTGACCGGGAAACCGTTGATGATGGCACCCACAACGACTCCCTGGCTGAAGGTGGCGAAGATCGAACCCCAAATAAACGCCTTGTCCCAGATATGGCGCTTTTCTTCTTTGGCTTTGAAGCGGAACTCAAAGGCCACGCCGCGGAAGATCAGCCCGAACAGCATCAGCGTCAGCGGGATCGCCAGTGCGTCGAGGATCACCGCGTAAGCCAGCGGGAAGGCACCGAACAGCGCCGCGCCGCCCAACACCAGCCAGGTTTCGTTGCCGTCCCAGACCGGGGCGACGGTGTTCATCATCACATCGCGGTCACCGCTGTCCTTAACCCACGGGAACAGGATGCCGATACCCAAATCAAAGCCGTCCATTACCACGTACATCATGGTGCTGAACACGATGATCACAAACCAAATCAACGGAAGATCAATGCCCATGCTCAGCTCCTGTCATCCAGAGTTTCTTTTACCGCAGACAGCGGGCGAGCCGGTCTGCCGTCCGTGTCGTCTTCATGGCTTTCATGCTGCTGCGGTCCCTTACGGATCAGGCGCATCATGTAGGAGTAGCCCACGCCGAACACCGAACAGTAAACGATGATAAACGCCAGCAGGCTGATGCTCATGTGCAAATCACCGTGCGCAGAGACCGCATCTTTGGTACGCAGCAGGCCATAGACCACCCACGGCTGTCGGCCGATTTCGGTGGTGAACCAACCCGCCAGCAGCGCCAGCAGCCCCGATGGCCCCATCCACAGGATGAAGTACAGGAAGGGACGCGACTGGTACAGCCCGCCGCGCCAGCGCAGCCACAGGCTCCACACCCCCGCGAGGATCATCAGCATGCCGAGCGCCACCATGATGCGGAACGACCAGAACACCACGGTGGAGTTGGGGCGATCTTCCGGCGGGAAGGATTTCAGCGCCGGGACCTGTTCGGTCAGGCTGTGAGTCAGGATCAGGCTGCCAAGATAGGGCACTTCCAGCTTGAAGCGAGTCTCTTCACGCTCCATGTCCGGCCAACCGAACAGGATCAGCGGCGTGGCCTCTCCCGGCGGGTTTTCCCAGTGGCCTTCTATGGCGGCAATCTTCGCCGGTTGGTACTTCAGCGTATTCAGGCCGTGCGCATCACCAATCAGGGCTTGTACCGGCGCGACGATCAGCGCCATCCACATCGCCATCGACAGCATTTTGCGCATTGCCGGCGTATCACGCCCGCGCAGCAGGTGCCAGGCGGCGGAAGCGCCCACGAAGAAGGCCGAAGACAGGAAGGCGGCGGTCGACATGTGCAACAGACGGTAGGGGAATGACGGGTTGAATATCACTTTCAGCCAGTCGACCGGTACCACCTGGCCGTTGATGATTTCGTGACCCTGCGGCGTTTGCATCCAGCTGTTGGAAGCCAGGATCCAGAAGGTGGAAATCAGGGTGCCCAGCGCCACCATGCAGGTCGCGAAGAAGTGCAATCCAGGCCCGACGCGGTTCCAACCGAACAGCATCACCCCAAGGAAACCGGCTTCGAGGAAGAAGGCGGTCAGCACTTCATAGGTCAGCAACGGGCCGGTAATACTGCCGGCAAACTCAGAGAAGAAGCTCCAGTTGGTACCGAACTGATAGGCCATTACCAGCCCGGAAACCACGCCCATGCCGAAGTTGACGGCGAAAATTTTTGACCAGAAATGGTACAAATCGCGATAGGCTTCATTGCGCGTTTTCAGCCATAACCCTTCCAGCACCGCCAGATAACTGGCCAAACCTATGGTGATTGCGGGAAAAATAATATGGAAAGAAACGGTGAAGGCGAACTGTATTCTGGCAAGTTCCAGTGCATCAAGACCCAGCATGGCGCCTCCTTGGGTTGGACATAAAATAACCTCTTCAGTATAGCTGTAATTTTTTTGTGGAAAGCTTGGCGTCAAGTTAAGCACGGAGTACAGTGACTATAATAGTGACAGTTATTTCACTTTTTCATATAACAGTTAAGGCCTATGACCAGATACGAGCAGCTTGCACAACAAATTCGTGAACAGATCCAGAACCGGGTATGGCGGGCGGGGGACAAGCTGCCTTCGCTGCGGGAAAGCGGTAAACGCGCAGGCCTGAGTCTGATGACGGTGGTGCAGTCGTATCAACTGCTGGAGAGCCAGGGATGGATCGTTGCGCGCCCGCAGTCCGGTTATTACGTGGCGGCGCGTCCGCAGCCGCTGCCGCAGCCGGCGCGCGGGGAGAAACTGCTGCTGAGCGAGCAGGTAGACATCAACACCTTTGTTTTCGACGTGCTGCAGGCGTGCAAAGACCCAGGCATTGTCCCGTTCGGTTCGGCCTTTCCGGATGCCACGCTGTTTGCTCAGCCGAAGCTGGCGCGGGCGCTGAGCAGCGTAGCGCGCAAATTTACCCCGCACAGTTCGCTGGCTAACCTGCCGCCCGGCAACGACGCGCTGCGCCGCAACATTGCCCAGCGTTATGCTTTAAGCGGCATGCAGGTGGCCCCGGATGAAATCGTGATTACCGCCGGAGCCATGGAGTCGCTGAGCCTTAGCCTGCAAGCGGTGACGCAGCCGGGGGATTACGTGGCGATCGAGTCCCCGGCCTTTTACGGGGCGTTGCAGGCGCTGGAGCGGCTGCGGTTAAAGGCGGTGGCGATCGCGACCCATCCGCAGGACGGCATCGATCTGGATGCGTTGGAAGATGCCTTGGAACAGTACCCGATCAAGGCCTGCTGGCTGATGACCCACTTCCAGAATCCATTGGGCGCCTCGATGCCGGCAGAGAATAAACAGCGGCTGGTGGGCATGTTGCGCGAGCGGCAGATATCGCTGATTGAGGACGATGTTTACGGTGAACTGTACTTCAGCGCTGAGCGCCCGCAGCCGGCCAAGGCATTAGACCAGGGCGGACAGATTTTGCACTGTTCGTCGTTTTCCAAATGTCTGGCGCCGGGCTTTCGCGTGGGCTGGGTGGCTGCCGGGCGCTACGCACAGCAGATCCAGCGTTTGCAACTGATGAGCACGGTATCCACCAGCGTGCCCACCCAGTTGGCGATCGCCGATTATCTGCTACACGGTGGCTACGATACCCATCTGCGGCGCTTGCGTCGGCTGCTGGCTCAGCGTCAGAGCATGATGCGTCAGGCGATTGCTCACCACTTCCCTCCGACCGTAAAGGTCAGCCAGCCAGATGGCGGTTACTTTTTGTGGGTAGAGCTGGATCCGGCGTTGTCGTCGATGGAGCTGTATCAGCGCGCGCTGGCGCTGGGGGTGAGTATCGCGCCGGGCAGGATGTTCACCACCGGCAACCATTTCAACCACTGCTTCCGCCTGAACGCCTCTTTCGACTGGAGCGACAAGCATGAAGCGGCGATCCAGACCTTAGCCAAACTTATCCGGCAGCTCGAGCCGGCAGGCTAAACTTCACCCAACGGCCGGCTATCGCAATAGAAAAATTCATATTGCGATTTCCGGCAATAGAATGCCGGTTTCGTTGTTAGACAGCCTCCCGGCCGCCGATTACTCTGCGATAAATTTTGTCACATTTATCAACGGGTAAACGAGGGGCAGTGGGTGAGAAAAATAAAAAACAAGGCAATCAAACCTTTACAAAAGCGACTGGTTACGCTGGCGATCGCCTGTGCCGTGGGGCTGGCATTTAGCGTGCAGGCGGAAACCTTGGCGGAAGGTATTACCCCGGCCAGCGATGCCAGCCTGGTGCCGGCGGCGGCCAAGTTGCGTAAAGACACCGTGGTGGCCGGTATTCTTGAACCTCAGGGTAACTTCAATCCCTATCTGTTCAGCAATGGCTGGGATGAGAACGTCACCGACGTGATCTTTACCCGACTGATTGGTCTGGACAGCCAGGGCAAGCCGGTGGCGCGGCTGGCAGAGTCCTGGCAGGTCAGCCCGGACAACCGGGTCTACACCATTAAACTGCGGCCTAATCTGGTCAACAGCGACGGCTCGCCAATCAAGGCCGAAGATATTGCCTTTACCCTGACGCTGCTGCATGACCCGGCCTATGACGGAGAGACCGACATTACTCCGGCGCACATTCAGGGCGGGGCGGAGTACAAGAACGGAACTGCCCCCAGCATCAGCGGGCTAAAGGTGATCGACGATCGTACGCTTCAAATCACCACCACCCAGCCGGGGGCGACTACGCTGCAGTTGATCGGCGGGCCGGTGCTGTCGAAAGCCTATTACGGCAAGGAGTATCAGCGCGGTAAGCTGGACAGCGTGCGTGCGCTGAACGGCAAGCCGTTAGGCAATGGCCCTTATATTTACGACAAATACGTGCCGGGTCAGGAGATCCGTTTTCACGCCAACCCGAACTTCTATCTCGGTAAGCCAGCGGTGGCGCGTTTTATTTACCGCGTGACCAACCCTTCTACCAACTTCCAGCTGTTCCAGACCGGTGAAACCGACTACGACGCCTTTACTTCCAAACCGGATGATATTGAACAGCTGAAGCTGCTCGGCTTCGCCAATATCAATTTGTACAGCTCGAGCGACTACAGCCGGGTGGATTTCAACTTTAAACGCCCGGCACTGCAGGATGCGCGTGTGCGTCAGGCGCTGATTTACGGGCTGGATCGGCAAAAGCTGATCACCGTGGTCTACCAGGGTTACGGTTCGGTCGCCAATCAGCCGATCTCACCCGTTTCCTGGGCTTATGATCCCAAGGGGATCAACCCCTATGCTTACGATGTCAACAAAGCCAAGCAACTGCTGGATCAGGCCGGGTGGAAACCGGGAGCGGACGGCATTCGCCAGAAGGACGGCAAAAAGCTGGAGCTGACGCTGTTGGTGACCAAAAAGCTGATTAACGATGCGCTGGTGCCGATTGCCAAAGATAACTATCGGCAGATTGGCGTGCTGTTGAAGCCGCAGGTGCTGGATTTCAATGCGCTGCTGGCGCAACGCAAGGCCGGTAATTACGATCTGGCGTCGCTCAGTACCAGCGGGCTGAATGATCCGCACGACGGGGTACGCGATTTCATCAGTCAGGTCAGTGAAACCGGCTATAGCAATCCGCAGGTGGACAAGCTGATTGGCGAGGCTAACGCCACGCTGGACATCGAGCAGCGTAAGCCGCTGTATCACCATCTGTATCAGGTGCTGGCTGAAGATCCGCCGGTGATCCTGTTGGGGAACCGTAAAGTGCTCAGCGCCAGCAGCGCACGCGTCACCGGCTTTAAACCGGACGTATACAACGGCCTGACCGGCAGCCTGCCGGACGTCAAGATCGCTCAGTAACGGTAAGGCACCGCTGCGCCGGTTTGGGCAGCGGTGACGGAAAACACCATGAGAAATTTTATCCTGCGCCGCTTGCTGCAAACCCTTCCGATGTTGCTGCTGGCATCGCTGCTGATTTTCTTTATTTTCGCGCTGACCCCCGGTGACTTTATCGACGGCAACATCAACCTGACGCCGCAGCGCGCGGCTGAGCTGCGGGCGCTTTACGGGCTGGATCAGCCGTTGTTCAGCCGTTATCTGCACTGGCTCGGTCAACTGCTGCAGGGCGATCTCGGTTTCTCGCTGCAATACCAGATCCCGGTCAGTACCTTGTTGAATCAGTACATCTGGAACTCCTTCCTGCTGGCGTCGGTGGCGCTGGTGCTGTACTGGGGCATTGCGCTGGCGGTAGGTGTCGCCTCGGCGATGAAACCCTATTCGCTGTTCGATCATCTGGTGACCGTGGCGGTGTTCGGTGCCATGTCGTTTCCCACCTTTTTCCTGTGTCTGTTGCTGATCAAATGGTTCGCCGTCGATCTGCACTGGCTGCCTGCGGGTGGCATGCTGCGCACCGGTAGCGAAGCCAGCGGATTGGCGTGGGCACTGGACGTGGCGGCGCACCTGTTGCTGCCAGTGCTGGCGTTGGTGATGCTGCAGGCCGGCACCCTGACGCGCTATTTCCGCGCCAGCATGCTGGACGTGATCCGCATGGATTATATCCGTACCGCACGCGCCAAGGGGCTGAAGGAAAAGACGGTGATCCTGCGGCATGCGCTGCGGAATGCGCTGTTGCCGATCATCACCTTGTTGGGTTTTGAGCTACCCGCGCTGTTTTCCGGTGCGCTGATCACCGAAAAAATCTTCAACTGGCCGGGCGCCGGGCACATCCATCTCGATTCGCTGGCGGCGCGCGACTACCCGGTCTTGATGGGCTTTACGCTGTTTCTGGCGGTATTGACCATTTTAGGCAATCTGCTGGCGGACATTTTGTACGCCTATGCCGACCCGCGCATTCGTTTGAGGTAACTATGTTGGCATCCTTGTTTTTCGGGCGTCGTCGCCGTTGGCGGCAAGCGCAACTCCCGGCGCTGGCGCAGCTATCACCACCGCCGACCGCCCAGGCCTGGCAGCGGCTGCGGCGTCACCGCCTGGCGATGATTTCACTGCTGCTGTTGGTGTTGATGGCGGTGCTGTGCCTGTTCGGCCCGATGCTGTCGCCCTGGCAGGACGATGCCGGCGATGCGTTGAATATCAATCAGGCACCCGGCGCACAACACTGGCTGGGCACCGATTTTCTCGGTCGCGATATTTATACCCGCCTGCTGCTGGCGGGGCGTATTTCGCTGACCATTGGCCTGGTGTCGATGCTGTTGTCAGTCACGCTCGGCTACCTGCTGGGGGCGCTGTCCGGCTATCTTGGCGGCGTGGTGGATAAGCTGATTATGCGCTTTGCCGATCTGTTGATGACCATTCCCAGCCTGCCGCTGCTGATCATCATGGGAGCGATGCTGTCGGAGCTGGACGTTTCGCCGGACTACCGTATTTACATGGTGATGATCATGCTCAGCCTGCTGGGCTGGCCGTCGCTGGCGCGGCTGGTGCGCGGGCAAATTTTGTCGTTGCGCGAGCGTGACTTCATGCTGGCCACTGAGGTGCTGGGGTTATCCACCTCGCGGCGTATCTTCGGCCACCTGCTGCCCAATACCATTCCGATCCTGGTGGTGGTGGCCACCATGGGCGTCGCTAATGCCATTCTCAGTGAATCGGCCCTGAGCTATCTGGGGTTGGGCGTGGTGCCGCCAATGCCGTCGTGGGGCAACATGATGGACGCCGCCAACAGCCTGATCGATTTTCAACGTCGCCCCTGGCTGTGGATGCCGCCGGGGTTGGCGATTTTCATCACCGTGGTGGCGATTAATATTCTCGGCGACGGCCTGCGAGACGCGCTTGATCCAAAAATGAACGGGGTAAGACGATGAGCCAACCGCTGGTGGCCTTTAATCAACTGTCGGTAGCCTTCCAGGGCGAACAAGGGCGGGTGCGGGCGGTGCAACAGGTGAGTTTTGACCTTTACGCCGGACAAACGCTGGGGGTCGTCGGTGAGTCCGGCTGCGGTAAAAGCGTGACCGCGATGGCGCTGATGGGGCTGCTGCCGCAACCGCTGGCGCAAATCGACGGCGGTGAAATCCATTTCGACGGCCAGGACTTGCTGAAACTACGCCCGCAACAGATGGCCGATTTACGCGGTAACCGTTTGGCGATGATCTTTCAGGAGCCGATGAGCGCGCTGAACCCGGTGCTGACCATCGGTGAGCAGTTGGTTGAGCCGTTAATCCGCCATAGGGGGACTGCGCCAAAAGCGGCCTGGCGGGAGGCCACGGCGCTGATTACCGAGGTCGGACTGGCACGCGCCGAACAGCTGATGACCAGCTATCCGCACCAGCTTTCCGGTGGCATGCTGCAGCGCATCATGATCGCCATGGCCATCAGTTGCCGGCCGGCGTTGCTGATTGCCGACGAACCCACTACCGCGTTGGATGTCACCGTGCAGGCGCAAATTCTGGCGCTGCTGCGCGAGCAGGCGCGTAAGCACAATATGGCGATGATGCTGATTACTCACGATCTCGGGGTGATTGCCCAGATGGCGGATCGGCTGGTGGTGATGTACGCCGGGCGTATTGTCGAGCAGGGGGCCACGCATGAAGTGCTGGCCAACCCGCAGCACCCTTACACTCAGGGATTGATGGCCTCGCGGCCGGTGGCGGGGCAGCGGCGGCGGCGGTTGTATTCGATCCCCGGTCAGGTGCCCGATCTGGCCAGTTTGCCGGACTACTGCGCCTTTGCCGAACGCTGTGACAAAGCGAGCGCCCGCTGCCGTGACGGTATTCCGCCATTGTATGGCGATCGGCGGCGGCAATCCGCCTGTTTCCTGAATGCCGGGGGGCGTATTCATGTTGGCTGAACCCTTGGTGGAGGTAAAAGGGCTGAAGAAATATTTCCCGCTGCGTGAAGGACTATTCGGTCAGACCACCGGGCAACTGCGGGCGGTGGATGATGTCAGCTTCAGCATTCGCCGGGGAACGGTTTTTGGCCTGGTGGGGGAGTCCGGCAGCGGTAAAACCACCGTAGGCCGAACCCTGCTGGGGCTGCATGAAAAGACCGCCGGTGAGGTACTGTTCAAAGGACAGGCGTTAGATGCGCTCAGCGCCCGCGAGCGGCGCGCGATGCGCCCGAAGATGCAACTGGTGTTTCAAGACCCGTACAGCTCTCTGAATCCGAGAATGCGGGTAGGCGATGCGATTGGCGAAGCGCTGCTGCAGCACGGTTTGGCGCAAAAGAGCGAGCTGCGAGACCGGGTGATAGACACCCTGGAAATCTGCGGGTTGTCGGCACAGCATTACGGGCGCTTCCCGCACGAGTTTTCCGGCGGCCAGCGCCAGCGCATCGGCGTAGCCCGCGCGCTGATCCTGCAGCCGGAGTTTATCGTCGCCGACGAACCGATTTCGGCGCTGGACGTCTCTATTCAGGCGCAGATCATCAACCTGTTTTCCGATCTTCAGGAACAGCAGGGGGTGACTTTCCTGTTTATTTCGCACGATCTTGGGGTGGTGGAGCATTTGTGTCAGGACGTAGCGGTAATGTACCTCGGGCAGATTGTCGAAAGCGCCGATCGCGATGCGCTGTTTCGTCGGCCGCTGCATCCTTACACTCAGGCACTGTTGGCCGCGGTACCCAGTTTGGATCCGCACCGTCAGCCGCAGGCGATGGCTCGGGGAGAATTACCTGACCCTGCCCAACCGCCGCAGGGCTGTCGCTTTCACACTCGCTGTCCGCAGGCCACTGCGCAATGCCGGGAACAGGCCCCGGCATTGCGGCAGGTAGCGGCAGGACATCGGGTGGCCTGCCATTATGTCGGCTGAGCTTAGGCCAGATAATGTTTTAGCGCGCGCCCGGCCTGATGGATGGCCGAGTGCACCGCCGGGACTTCTGCGATCGCGTTGAGCAAGCCATAGTCGTGGATCAGCCCGTTATAACGGGTGGAGGTGACTTCGACTCCGGCGGCGTTGAGCAGGCGGGCGTAGGCTTCGCCTTCGTCGCGCAGCACGTCCAGCTCGGCGGTTTGCACCAGCGCCGGTGGCAGGCCTTTCAACTGTTCCAGCGTGGCGTTAAGCGGCGAGACGTAGATCTCTTTGCGCTGGGCTTTATCGGTGGTGTAGTGGTCCCAGAACCATTTCATCATATTGCGGGTGAGGAAATAGCCTTCGCCGAACTGGTGGTAAGACTCGGTATCGAAATTGGCGTGGGTCACTGGCCACAGCAGGATCTGGCTGCGCAGGGCAGGCGTGCCTTTATCTTTCGCCATCAGGCTGACCACCGCCGCGATATTGCCGCCGGCGCTGTTGCCGACGACCGCCAGACGTGAACCGTCAACGTTGATTTTCTCGCCGTACTCGGCCACCCATTCGGTCGCCGCGTAGGCCTGATTGATGGCGACAGGGTAAGGCGCTTCCGGCGATCGGGTGTAGTTAACGAACACCGCCGCTGCGCCGGAGCTGTGGACCAGATCGCGCACCAGCCGTTCGTGGGTCGGGAAGTCCCCCAACACCCAGCCGCCGCCATGGAAGAACATGAATACCGGCAGCTTCTCCTTTGCTTTAGCCGGTCGCACGATGTGCAACAGGATATCCTGGCCATCGACGTGAATGGTTTTTTCGCTGATTTCGACTTCACGCAGAGGGACTTCGGTACCGCTTTGCAGGCCCTCCATCACCTTACGCGCTTCTTTCGGCTTCAACTGCTCCAGGGGTTTGGCGTCACTGGAGTTCAGCGCATCAAGAAAGGTACGGATATCGTGCTGTGCTGCAGGCTGGGTGAGATCAACAGTTTTCTTGGACATCTTGATTCCTCTGGCACAGGGGGATGAAATCTTCTGGTGAGATCACAGTGTAGTAGAACAATGTGCCTGTGGGCTTAGTGGTGTGTGCCCTGTTGGAAAAGGCGCGTCACGCCACGCTTTTCACCGCTTCGGTTTGACTTTTCAGGTGGGCAGCGATATTTTTTAATCACCATGGAACACGTGTTCCATGGGGGCGAATGACCGGTCATTACCGGTGCCTTTCTTTTAGCGCTGAACGCCGTGCGGGAAACATAACCCTATGATTGTGATTGCAAACTCTGAAGGACATCCGGGTATCGGTCTGTCTGCCGAACGGTTACGACAGGGGCAGAATGGCCTGCGTGCCATCGTTGAGGGTATCAAGCTGGTGGAGCTGGATCCGAGCGTACGTACGGTGGGTTTCGGCGGCTGGCCCAACGTGCTGGGTGAGATGGAGCTGGATGCTTCGGTGATGGACGGCGACAGCTTGCGCACCGGTGCGGTGGGAGCGTTGCAAGGCTATCTGCATCCGGTGGAAGTCGCTTATCGGGTAATGGAAGATCTTAACCATGAAATCCTGGTGGGCGCCGGAGCGGCACGTTTCGCCGCTGAGATCGGCGCGTTGGCGGGTGACAACCTGATTGCCGACTCCAAGCGTGTCTGGTGGGAAAAACTGGAGCAGGCGATGGACGCCGAACAGCTTCGCAACTGGCCGAATATCCCACTGGCAGGGTTGTCGAATAATGCCACCGATCCAGAACGGGTGCGCGACACCACGGTATTTTTAGCCATGGATGGTGGGCGCACGCTCAGCGCGGCGACGTCAACGTCAGGCTGGGCGTGGAAATACCCGGGGCGGCTGGGGGACAGCCCGATCATCGGCAGCGGCTCCTATGCCGACAGCCGCTATGGCGCCTGTGCCTGTACCCACACCGGGGAAATGACCATTCGCTGCGGTACCAGCCGCGCAGTGGTGCTGTATATGAAGATGGGCATGACGCTGGAACAGGCGGTGTACGAGGCCATCGAGGATCTGAATTACCTGAAAGATGGCTACACCGAAGGGGTGACTATTCACGCCATCGATAAGGACGGAAACCATAAGGTCGTCAGCCTTAACTGCCCGGGCCCAATTCAGTATTGGCTGTGGCAAAGCGGCATGGCAGCGCCGCAATTGCGCGATGCGGAGATTATAACCACCCGTTGACCCGCTGCTCTGTGGTTTATGGAAGGGGCGCGGCATGCTGCGCCCAATAGCATCATCAATGCGTTAAATCGGGCCCAACAGGCTTGCCCTTATCGGTTTAGCAGGACGCGCGAACCACCAATTCGGTGGGAATGGTTACCTGCTGCGGCGCAGCCTGGGGGCTGCCGCTGCGCAGTTCGACCAGCCGAACGATGGCGGCGATCATTGCGTCCATATCGCGGCGTACCGACGTGAGTTGGTAACTCGGCCAGGCTGCCATCGGGATATCGTCGAAGCCGTAAACCGCGACGTCCTGAGGGATCTGCAGCGAAGTGTGCAAACGAATATAGTCCATCACCCCCATCGCCATGGAGTCTGCGGTGCAGAAAATGGCCTGCGGAGCCGGAAGCGCGTCCAGCAGCTGCGGCGCGAGGTTAAAGCCGCTCAGGTAGCTGTAGTCGCCGCTCAGCTGCGCGACAATCTCTAACTGCTGCTGTTCGGCATGAGCCAGAAAGGTTTGCTGGCGCAGCTGTTCGCCGTGGGCGCTGCTGCGGCCACCGAGCAGCGCCACGCGGCGTTGACCCTTTTGCGCCATCAGTGCCGCCAGCTGTTGCAGGCTGGGTGACTCATCGGCGTTGAGAGCGTCGCACAGGGCGTCGCCCGCCAAACCGTTGAGCATAATGGGCGTAGCGATGCGAAACAGGTCCTTCGCTGCGCGAGCGCTGATGTTGTCGGCGAACACCACGGCAGAATCGACATGGTAAGAGATGGTTTGCTTCAGGTAGTTGGCCGGATCGTCAATGCCTTCCAGGCGGATCATCACCGCCTGCCGGTTGCTCTTCTGCAGTTGTTCAACCAGACGATCGAAAAACTCCAGGTCAGACAAATCGTGAAAGTGGTTCACCACCACCGCGACAAAGCCGGTTTTGCCGCTGTGCAGGCTCTGGGCGATGGCGTCTGGCGCATAGCCTAACTGACTGGCGACGCGCATCACCAGATCGCGGTTTTTTTGCGAGACCCGGCCCTGATTGGAAAAGGCGCGAGACACCACGGTGCGTGAAACGCCGGCCACGCGGGCGACATCGTGAGAGGTGACTTTTTTCATCGGCATACGGCAGCTACTCAGCGGAAAACGGGGCGCTGCGGCAGAGGCACGCAGCGGCGATATGGTCTCACAGAATGCCGGCCGGCAACACTGTTTCCCCGCTTTGAGCTACCCGTTGACCGCTATGCGGATCAAAAAAGTGCAGGGCGGTGATATCCAGCGTAATGGCCAGCGGCTGGCCCTGGGCATACTGCAGCTGGGCGTGCTGTTTGACGATGTACTGCGCAGCGTTGTCACCCTGTACGAACAGGTTGCTCTCAGCGCCCAGGTTTTCACTGTACACCAGTGTTCCACTCAAGTGGGGTTCTGCCCGTGGCGCGCTGATGCTGCACGCTTCCGGACGACAGCCCAGCGTCAGCCAGTCGCCTCCTCTTGCTGCCAGCGCCGGGAATTCGGCGGCGCTCAAGGGCAGCAGCAAACCAGAGTCGCCCTGCAATAGGATCTGCTCGCCCTGCACCAGAACCTGCACGTCAAACAGGTTCATCTGCGGCGAACCGATAAACTCGGCGACAAAGCGATTAACCGGGCGATGATAAAGATCCAGCGGCGTACCTATTTGCTGCACTTTCCCCTGATTCATGATGACCACTTTGTCCGCCATGGTCATGGCTTCCACCTGATCGTGGGTGACGTAAATGATGGTCGCGCCGATCGCCTTATGCAGTGCAGACAACTCCTGACGCATGCGGTTGCGCAGTTTGGCGTCGAGGTTGGAGAGCGGTTCGTCAAACAGAAACACCTTGGGCCGCCGAACAATCGCCCGGCCCAACGCCACGCGCTGACGCTGACCACCGGAAAGCTGGCCGGGTTTGACCTTCAGGAATTCCGTCAGGTGCAGCATTTCGGCCACGGCGGCAATCTGCGTGGCAATCTCCGCTTTGGCCATTCCTTTGATTTTCAAAGACAGCGCCATGTTTTCATAGACGGTCATATGCGGGTACAGCGCATAGCTCTGGAAAACCATGGCGATATCACGGTATTTGGGCAGCACCTCGTTCATGCGTTCGCCGTCGATCAACAGTTCGCCGGAGGAGAGGGTTTCCAGCCCGGCTATCATCCGCAGCGTGGTGGACTTGCCGCAGCCGGACGGGCCGAGCAGCACCACAAACTCACCTTTCTCTACCTGCAGATTCACGTCGCTGGCGGCCTGGTAACCGTTGTCATAGCGTTTGTTGATATCAACCAGTTCTACGTAAGCCATCATTCGCACTCCGTCTGGGCAAGCAGGGCACTCAATCGCGCCAGCAGCAGCACGCCGAATGAGGACGCGCCGTTGGCGTACAGCTTGCGGTGCGGCATATCGGTAGACATGGCGGCAATATCCAGGTGCGCCCAGCGCTGGCCCGGCTGAACGAACTCGCCGATAAAGGTCGCCGCCACGCACGGGCTACCGTGCGGATCTTCACCGCCGTGACGGTAATCGGCAAATTCAGACTTCAATACCCCGCGATACCAGCCGCCGTGCGGCATTGGCCACACCGGCTCGGCGCTGGCCTTGCCCGCCTGGGTGACCTGCGCCAGAAAGTCGTCGTCGTTACCCATCATGGCCGCATACTCCTTGCCCAGCGCCACGCCTGCGCCGCCGGTCAGGGTGGCGATATCGAGTAAAAAGTCGGGCTGGAAGCGCTGCTGGGCATAGCTGATGACGTCCGCCAGCACCATGCGGCCTTCGGCGTCGGTTGAAATGATTTCCACCGACTTGCCGTTGTGCATGGTTACCACGTCGCCGGGGCGCTGTGCGCGGGAGGAGGGCATGTTTTCTACCAGGCCGCACAGGCCAATCACGCGGATCGGCAGTTGCAGTGCGTCGATGATACGCATGGCGCCCACCACCGCAGCCGCACCGCCCATGTCGAACTTCATGGTGCTCATGCGTGCCGCACCTTTGATGCTGATGCCACCGCTGTCGAAGGTGACACCTTTACCCACCAGCGCCAGGGTATGGCGTGCGTTGGCCGGATGGTGATCGAGGATCAGTAATTGCGATGCGCGGGCGCTGCCTTGACCAACGCCCAGCAGGCCACCGAAGCCAAGCTGTGCCATCTGCTCTTCATCCAGCACCTCCTGGCGCACATGAGTAAAGGGCAATTGCGCGACGGCCGCCACGAAGCTTTGCGGATAGAGAATATTGGCCGGCTTATTCATCAGCTCACGTCCGATGATCACGCCCTCGGCATGCAGATTGGCCCAGTCGCACAGCGCCTGCGTTGTTGCATCATGGCTGGCTAACGGCTGGGTCGGGTCGGTCAGCGTAGCGCTGGCATGATGTTGATAGCGATAAGCGCCCAGACGCAGGCCGAACAGCAGCCAGCGCCAGGTTTCTGTACTGGCCGATGAGCCTTCATCCAGTGTCAGACGCAGGTGTTGTAACCCGAAGTGTTTTTGCCCGGCGGCGATACCGGCACCGGCATCCTGTAGGGCTGCGGGAGTCAGGGAAGGGCCGATATTGAGCGCAAAACGGCCGTCACCCAGCGGATAAAGCACGCCGACGGCGGCCTGTTGCAGGCCGGTATTTTGCAGCGTTACCGGCAGCGAACCTTCCGCAGCGGTAAACAGGGTGATTTGCTGGCGCGCCGCAGTGTCGTTTTCAATGTAAATATCAATGAATTGCATAAGGTTACCCTTTGACCGCCCCACGGGTGAGGCTTTCCATCATTTGTTTGGACGAGAAGATAAAGGCGATCAGCAGTGGGACGATCGCCAGGAAACTGCCGGTCATCACCAGGTTCCACGGCGTGGCGGTAGCGCCGCTCAGGCTGCGCAGCACCAGTTGGAGAATTTGCTTGTCCGGCGACTGCAATGCCACCAGTGGCAACATAAAGTTGTTCCAGGTATCGACCACCACCACGATCGCTACCGTCAGCAGCGCCGGGCGCATCAGCGGCAGGCCGATACGCAAAAATATCTGCAGTTCATTCAGACCGTCCATGCGTGCACTGTCGAGTATTTCGCTGGGCAGCGAGGAACTGACGTATTGCCGTACCAGGAAAATCCCGAAGATATTCACCCCGGCGGGCAGCCAGACGGCGGCAAACTGATCGAGCAAGCCAACGCTTTTAATCACGAAGAAGTAGGGCACCAGATTGACCACGCTGGGCACCATCATGGTCAACATGAGGGTGGTGAATAACACCTTTTTGCCCTTGAACTGATAGACGCTGAAGGCGTAGCCCGCCGCCGCGGAAACCAGCACGCTGGTCAGGGTGGCCATGGCGGTGACATACAGGGTGTTGAGCAGCGAGCGGGTGAAAGGCACCTGTTGCTCCAGCCCCCGGTAGTTTTCCAGCAGGTGGCTGCCGAAGCGCAGCGACATGCCCATGATGCTGCGGGTGTCCTGCGTCGCCAGCAACGCCGACCAATAGAACGGGAACAGCGACAGCGAGGCGAACAGCGATACCAACAGGTAAATCACCAGCTTGCCGGTGTCGAAACGGCGGCCCTCAGCGATCATTTTTGAGTCCTCCACGGTTGCCGAAACCCCAAAACACCAGCGCGCTCACCAGCGCAATCAGCAGGAACAGGATCCAGGAGATGGCCGACGCGGTGCCCATATCCAGATAGGACCAGCCGGTCTTGTAGACGTACATCGATACCGTCAGGCCGCTGTTGTCGACGCCGCCGGTGCCCTGCGTCAGGATCATGGGTTCATTGAACAGCTGCATGTTGCCGATCAGCGTCATCAGCGTGGCGAAGAAGATAAAGGGCGCCAGCAGCGGCAGTGCGATATAGCGGAATTTTTGCCAGCGGCCAGCACCGTCCAGCTCGATCGCTTCGTACAGGTCCGGCGAAATAGAGGCCAGACCGGTCATGTAAATCACCGTATTGATACCGGTGAATTTCCAGGTCACCTGATTGGCGATGGTGAAGCGGATCCAGTCGCTGTCAAAGAAGTTGATCGGCAACGCGGCGGCCAGCGCGCTCAGGTGCAGCTTGGCGGCCAATCCGCTTAACAGCTCGTTGACCATGCCGACCGGCGAGAACAGGTTGAACACGATCAGGCTGACGGCGACGGAAGAGGTGATGTAGGGCAGGAAGATCGCCGCCTTCAAAAAACGCCTGCCGCGCACGATGATGTGCAGCAGCGAATAAGCCAGGGTGATGGCGAACAGATGTTGGCACAGGCCGGACACCAACGTGATTTTAATGGTGTTGACCAGCGACACCCAGAAGGCGTCATCGGTGAAGGCATAGTAAAAGTTATCCAGCCCGACAAACTTCATCGAACTCAGGCCTTTTACCGGGTTCCAGGATTGGAATGAGAGAAACGCCGAGAAGAAGATCGGGAAGGCGTTGAACACCGCAAACAGCAGCATGAAAGGCAGCAGCAGCAGGTAGGCGGTGCGGTGATCGTGCAGCAGCCCTTTGAAAAATCGCTTACGCATAGACTCCCCGAACCGTCGGAAAACGAAAAAAGGCGGCCGGTAAGCCGCCGCAGTCTGATGATTACAGGGCGCGCATCCGCCGCTCCAGCAGCTTATTGGCATCGCGCAGAGTGCTGTCGATGTCCTGATGCTGCACCAGGATCTTCTTCGCCGCTTCGTTGAGAATTTCGTTGGCGATATTGTCTTCCGGTGAGGAAGCTACGGGCTTCAGGTCCGGCACCAGGCTGGCGTAATAGCGCATCGAGTGTTGGCCGCCGAGAATGCTGCTGGGCGTATCGAAGTAAGGCGCGTTATACACGTCGAGGCGTGCAGGCAAGGTGCCGGCGGTTTTCGCGGCGTCGATCACCACGTCACGCTGCATAAAGTATTGAATGAACTGCCAGGCCGCCTGGGCATTCTTGCTTTGCTTGGGGATCACCAGCGTGGTGCCGCCTGCGTTGACCTTGATATTGCCCGGCACGCCCGTCACCCGCCACAGACCGGCTTTCGCACCGTCCGGATCCAGTTCCTGCTCGATGCGGCCTTCGTCCCACGGGCCATCGATATCGGCGAACAGTTTCCCCTGCCGGTACAGTTTGATGTATTCCTGCGAGTTGGTGGAGCCGTCCAGGGAGGCTGCCAGCCCTTTGTCATACAGCGTTTTGATTACTGTCATCAGCTGTTTGATTTGCGGTGAATCCAGGTTGGGCTTGCCGTCTTTGGTGTATACCGGCTTACCCGGCTCACTGTTCATGCCTACCACCAGCGGATTGATCAGGCTGGTGGCTGCCGGCAGCAGATAGGCGCCTTGCTCTTTTTTCAGCTTCTCACCGAAGGCGATAAAGCTGTCCCAGCTTTGGGTTATGTCTTCTATTTTGACGCCGGCCTTCTGAACCATGTCGTTACGGTAGATCATGATCACCGGCCCGGTGTCGTAAGGCACGCCATAGATATTGCCGTCATTACCCTTCGCCAGGCTGATCATCGAAGGATCGAACTGCCAGCCCTGGCTATCAATGCTGAACGGCGGGGCGCTCAGGTTATTCAGGCCGCCGGAGTTGGCGAAGCTGCCGAGTTTGATGGTGCTGACGCTGAAGATATCGGCGGCGCCCTGGCCAACGGCCAACGCGGTGGTCAGCTTTTGATGACAGTCGGCGAAGCCGCATTTGATCGACTGCACCTGAATGTCCGGATGCGCCGCCTCAAAGTCTTTAATCACTTTGTTGATGTAATCATTGGGCAAATAGTTGGCGAAGGTAATGCTGGTGTTGGCACTGGCGGAAAGGGGCAGGCCCAGCAGCACGGCCAGTGCGACCCCGGTGATTCTTTTATTATTACGCAAGCAGACTTGAGCCATGATAACCCCGATCCTGTGCAGTCGATGTGGTGTGTGTTTTTTCATCATGGAACACGTGTTCCATTGAAATTAACCTATTATCGCGTCAGCAGACTGTCAACATTTTGTTCGGCAAGTTAACAAATATGAGATCTGACGCGGCAGTTGCCCAGCTTCACGCCCGATTTTGGCCCACACAGGGGCACGCAGAGCCTGTAATGACGCGGGTTTGCCCGCATCCGGTGCATTTTCTGCACCTGAATGGGGCAAAAGTGTGATGGGGAGCAAATCAGGCCAAATTATTTTTGCGAGCGCGATCAGAAATATCGAAGTTTTTTGTCATTGAATAGGATTTCGCAGCCAATGATGATTTTTCGCCTTATTTTTCCAATTATTCATTAGCAATGCATATTTATTGAATAAGTATGCATTATAAGCCGTTGTTTTACCGAAAAAAACCACATTTTTCGCCAAAAATCCCGTTTTGGCACGATAGCTGCTCTACACTCTTTATCAAACGGCATGTATTTTAACTGCTCGTTAACATTTATTCCCCGTTCAGAGACCGGATACGCGGCAGAAATAGTGGAAAACCGATTTTATGTAACAGATTTGTTTCTGAATAGCCGGTAGATGGCAGAGTTATCACCGGGTGAAAAGCGGAATCAACGGCGCGGTTTTTTTGTTTTGTTGCGGAATATCCGGGCAGGAACGGCCCTTACAGTCAAAATTCAGCCTTTGCTGAGGTTATGAGGTCATTATGGAACAGCCAATCGCAGTTACCCGCCAGTCTTTCGACGACTGGATGGTCCCGGTTTATGCCCCCGCTGATTTTATTCTGGTACGGGGAGAAGGTTCGCAGGTATGGGATCAGCAGGGTAAGTCTTACATCGATTTTGCTGGCGGCATTGCGGTTAACGCGCTGGGCCATGCGCACCCGGTCGTGACCGCAGCGCTGGTGGAGCAGGCGGGCAAACTTTGGCACCTGGGTAACGGCTATACCAACGAGCCGGTGCTGCGGTTGGCCAAGCTGCTGATTGACGCCACCTTTGCCGAGAAGGTGTTTTTCTGTAACTCCGGGGCAGAAGCCAACGAAGCGGCGCTGAAACTGGCGCGTAAACGCGCACTGGATAACGGCAACCACAGCAAGAACCAGATTGTGGCATTCAACAACGCCTTCCACGGCCGCACGCTGTTTACCGTGTCTGCCGGTGGCCAGCCTAAGTATTCCAAGGACTTCGCGCCATTGCCGGGCGGCATCACCCACACGCCATTTAACGATCTGGCGGCCGCTGCCGAGGTGATTAACGACAACACCTGCGCGGTGATCGTCGAGCCTATTCAGGGCGAAGGCGGCGTGTTGCCGGCCGATGCTGCTTTCCTGCAAGGCCTGCGTGAGCTGTGCGATCGCCACGATGCGCTGCTGATTTTCGACGAAGTGCAAACCGGCATGGGCCGTACCGGCGACCTGTACGCCTACATGCAGTACGGCGTGGTTCCTGACGTGCTGACCACTGCGAAAGCGCTGGGCTGCGGCTTCCCGATCGGCGCCATGCTGACCACTGACGAACTGGCCAAAACCCTGAGCGTCGGCACCCACGGCACCACCTACGGCGGTAACCCGCTGGCGACGGCGGTGGCGGGCGCGGTGTTCTCAGTCATCAACACGCCGGAAGTGCTGGAAGGGGTTAAGCAACGCCACCAGTGGTTCCTTGACGGCCTGAACAAGATTAACCAGCAGTATCCGATTTTCTCTGAAATCCGCGGCGGCGGCCTGTTGATTGGCTGCCAGTTGACCAAGGACTACGCCGGCAAGGCGAAGCAGATCACGCAGTTGGCCAACGAAGAGGGCGTGATTGCCCTGATCGCCGGTCCGGACGTGGTGCGTTTCACCCCTTCACTGGTTATTCCTGAGCAGGATGTGAAAGAGGGGCTGGCGCGATTCGCGCGAGCCGTGGCGCGGATTTGCAGCTAACACACAGGCTGCGCCCTTACCGGCGCAGCCTGATTCAGACGAGGTTCGCATTATGATGATTATTCGCCCTATAGAGCGTCGCGATTTGGCTGACTTACTGACGCTTGCCGGTAAATCCGGCATCGGTCTCACTTCCCTGCCGCAAGATGAAGATACCTTGTCGGCACGCATTGAGCGGGCGTTAAAAACCTGGCAAGGCGAACTTCCGCGTGGCGAGCAGTGCTATCTGTTTGTGCTGGAGGACAGCGAGCGCCGGCAGGCGGTAGGGGTTTGCGCGATTGAAGTGGCCGTTGGGCTGACTGAACCCTGGTACAGCTTTCGCGTCGGTACCCAGGTGCACGCGTCCAAACAGTTGAACGTCTATAAATCGGTGCCGACGCTGTTTCTCAGCAACGATCACACCGGCCATTCCGAGCTGTGTACGCTGTTCCTCGATCCGGACTACCGGCACGGCGAAAACGGCAAGCTGTTGTCGAAGGTGCGTTTCCTGTTTATCGCCGCTTTCCGTGAGCGTTTTTCCGCGCGGCTGATTGCCGAAATGCGCGGTTTCTCCGATGAAGAGGGCCGTTCGCCGTTCTGGGAGAGCGTCGGCAACCATTTCTTTTCCATCGAGTTCGCCAAGGCGGACTACCTGAGCGGCACCGGGCAAAAGGCGTTTATCGCCGAACTGATGCCGAAACACCCGCTGTATGTCGATTTCCTGGCCGAAGACGCGCAAAAGGTGATTGGCCAAGTGCACCCACAGACCGTTCCTGCCCGCCGGGTGCTGGAGTCTGAGGGCCTGCGCTATCAGGGCTATGTCGATATCTTCGACGGCGGGCCGACGCTGGAAGCGGAAATCGATCAGATCCGCGCTGTCAAAGAGAGCCGCACGGTGAAAGTGGTGTTGGACGAGACGCCGATGCGCGCCGATGCGCCGGCTCTTCTGGTGGCCAACGATCATTATCAGTCCTACCGCGCACTGCTGGTCAATGCCGATCTGTATGACGAGCGTCTGCATCTCAATGCGGAAACCGCTGCGGCGCTGGGCGTTGAGCAAGGCAGCCTGGTGCGGGTCATCCCCCTCATTTCAAAGGAGAAAGCCTAATGTCACATCCTGCACTGTTTATTAACGGCGCCTGGCAACAGGGCCGGGGCGCTGAATTCGGCAAAACCGATCCGGTCGACAACCAGACGCTGTGGCAGGCCAATGCCGCCGATGGCAGTGATGTCGCCGCCGCTTGCGAGGCTGCTCGCGCCGCGTTCCCGGCCTGGGCCCGTACTCCGTTTGAACAGCGTGAGCAGTTGGTAAAGCGTTTTGCTGCCCTGCTGGAAGCGCATAAACAGGATTTGGCGGCGGTGATCAGCCGTGAAACCAGCAAACCGCGCTGGGAAACGTTGACCGAAGTGCAGGCGATGATCGGCAAAGTGGCGATTTCCCTGCAGGCTTACCAGGCGCGCACCGGCATCAGTGAAACCGCGATGGCGGACGGCGCTTCGGTGCTGCGCCATCGGCCGCATGGCGTGCTGGCGGTATTCGGGCCCTATAACTTCCCGGGCCATTTGCCGAACGGTCACATTGTGCCGGCCCTGTTGGCGGGCAATACGGTGGTCTTTAAACCCAGCGAGCTGACGCCGCTGACCGCCGAGGAAACGCTGAAGCTGTGGCAGCAGGCCGGCTTGCCAAACGGGGTGATCAACCTGGTGCAGGGCGGGCGCGAAACCGGCGAAGCGCTGGCTGCCAGTGCAGATATCGACGGTCTGCTGTTTACCGGCAGCGCAGGGACCGGCTATCACTTGCATCGCCAATTGGCGGGGCAGCCTGAAAAGATGCTGGCGTTGGAAATGGGCGGCAACAACGCGTTGATTGTCGATCAGATTGACGATCGCGATGCGGCGGTCAATCTGGCGATTCAGTCGGCGTTTATCTCCGCCGGCCAGCGTTGCACCTGTTCGCGCCGCATTCTGGTGAAACGCGGCAGCGAGGGCGATGCCTTCATTGAACGTTTGGTGCAGGTGGCGGGCGCTCTGCGCGTCGGCCGCTGGGACGCTGAACCGCAGCCGTTCATGGGCGGGGTTATTTCCTCTGCGGCGGCGGAAAAAATGCTGGCGGCGCAGCATCATTTGTTGTCTTTGGGCGGCAAAGCCTTGCTGACCATGCAGCGGCTGGAAAGCGGCAGCGCGCTGCTGAGCCCAGGCATTATCGATGTGACCGGCGTGCGCGATGTGCCGGACGAAGAATATTTTGGCCCGCTGACCACCGTCATTCGTTATAACGATTTTGACGAGGCGTTACGCATCGCCAACCAGACGCGCTATGGCCTGTCCGTCGGCCTGGTGTCGCCGCAGCGTGAGCGGTTTGAGCAACTGCTGTTGGAAGCGCGCGCCGGTATCGTCAACTGGAACAAACCCTTGACCGGTGCCTCCAGTGCCGCACCGTTCGGCGGCGTGGGCGCCTCGGGTAACCACCGCCCAAGCGCCTACTACGCGGCGGATTACTGCGCCTGGCCAATGGCGTCGCTGGAAAGCGAAAGTTTGACGCTGCCGGCCAGCCTGTCGCCAGGACTCTCATTTAACTAAGAACTCAGCGCGTTGTTGCGCAGGGCCGAGCCTGCTCGGCCCCAGGAGAACAGCATGTCAGGATATGAAGTCAATTTCGATGGTCTGGTGGGCCTGACGCATCACTATGCCGGGTTGTCATTTGGCAATGAGGCCTCGACCCAGCATCAAAACAGCGTGTCGAATCCGAAACTGGCGGCCAAACAGGGTCTGCTGAAGATGAAGGCGCTGGCGGATCTCGGCTTTCAGCAGGGGGTATTGCCGCCGCAGGAACGGCCGCACCTGCCGATGCTGCGCAAGTTGGGTTTCAGCGGCAGCGACGAAACGGTCTTGGCGCAGGCGATGAAGCAGTCTCCGCGCCTGCTGTCTGCGCTCAGCTCGGCTTCTTGCATGTGGACCGCCAATGCGGCCACGGTTTCACCTTCGGCGGACAGCGCGGATGGCAAAGTGCATTTCACCGCGGCCAATCTGAACAACAAATTCCATCGCGCGATTGAGGCCGAGACCACCACCGGCGTGCTGCGGGCGATTTTCAACGATCCACGCCATTTCGCCCACCATGAGGCTTTGCCGCAGGTGGCGCTGTTTGGTGACGAAGGCGCGGCCAACCACAACCGACTGGGCGGCGATTATGGCAAGCGTAGCGTGCAGATGTTCGTCTACGGCCGACAGGAGTTTGGCGGAGAAATCGCCCCAACTCGCTATCCGGCACGCCAGACGCGCGAGGCCGGGGAGGCGATTGCCCGTCTGCACCAGTTGGATGAGCAACATACGGTGTTTGTGCAACAGAACCCGGCGGTGATCGATCAGGGCGTATTCCACAACGACGTTATTGCCGTCAGTAACCAGAATGTATTGTTCCACCATCAGCAGGCGTTTTATCAGCAGCAGCAGGCGCTGGATGAAGTGCGTCGCAAAATGGCGTCGCTGGACAGCGAACTGGTGGCGATTGAGGTGCCGACGGCGCGGGTTTCCGTGGCGGATGCGGTCGCGACCTATCTGTTCAACAGCCAAATTCTGACCAAGCCTAACGGCAAGATGATGATTGTGGTGCCGGAAGAGTCGCGCCAGCATCGCGGCGTGTGGGGCTATCTGAGCGAGATGGTGGCCAGTGGCGGACCAATTGATGAAATCAAGGTGTTCGATCTGCGTGAAAGTATGCGCAATGGCGGTGGGCCTGCCTGCCTGCGATTACGTGTGGCGCTGAACGAGCAGGAATTGCGGGCGGTCAATCCGCGCGTGATGATGAACGATACGCTGTTCGTTACGCTCAATGACTGGGTTGACCGCTATTACCGAGATCGTCTGACGCAGAACGATTTGGCTGATCCGCAATTGCTGCGTGAAGGGCGCGATGCGCTGGATACCCTGACGACCATCCTCGGGCTGGGATCGGTTTATCCTTTCCAACAATAGGCGATGTCATCATGTTTGATTTGTTGGCTCTGACGCTGGAAGGGCAAACGCCCGAAGAGCAACGGGGCGAAAATGCGGATTTACACTGGCGTTGGCTGGCGGAAGGCCTGCTGGAAATCACACCGCGCCGGGGATACCGGCAGGCGGTGGTGCTGTCGGCGGGGATCCACGGCAATGAAACGGCGCCGATTGAGCTGCTCAATCAACTGGTCAAGGATCTGCTTGGCGGCAAGCGAACTTTGGTGGTTCGGCTGCTGGTGATATTGGGAAATCCACCGTCAATGCGCGCCAATAAACGGTACCTGCACAGCGACATGAACCGGATGTTTGGCGGCCGCTATCGCGATTTCAGCCACAGCGACGAAACCGTGCGGGCGCAGCAACTGGAGCAGGCCGTCGCCGAGTTTTTCGACGGTGAGCAAGCGACACGTTTCCATTATGATCTGCATACGGCTATCCGAGACTCGCGCCTGCCGCGCTTCGGGATTCTTCCTTTCCAGACCCGGCCTTACAGTGCCGAGATGCTGGCATTGCTGGACGCGGCCGATTTGGATGCGTTGGTGATCCACAGTGCGCCGGGCGGCACCTTCAGTAATTTCACCAGTGAGCATGCCGGCGCCGCCAGCTGTACGCTGGAACTGGGCAAGGCGCGGCCGTTTGGTAGCAATGATTTACAGCAATTTGCGGCCATTAACCGTGCACTGCAGGCGGCAGTCAGTGGCGAAGCCTTGCCGCAGCGAATGGGAGAGGCTCTGCGGGTGTTCCGCGTTGAGCGATCGCTGATCAAACGTAGCGAAGCGTTCAAACTGCATCTCAGTGATGATACCGCCAATTTTACCGAGCTGGAGCAGGGGACGTTACTGTGTGAACAACCGGGGGAGGAGTACCGGGTTCAGCATGCCAGAGAATGGATTTTGTTCCCTAATCCCCAGGTCGCACTTGGATTGCGCGCCGGTATGGTGCTGATTGAAGCGCCGCGCAGCACGCTGTATTAACCTGTCAGTTTCGAATACGGTTTTATACTTACAGTATTTAAGGTTGTAGCGATGTCGGCTGCAACCTTAAATAACGGTGGTATATCCTGCTGATAATTCCTGTTACTTCCCCTTCTTTATAGTCTCTCTATCGAAAATTATATTTTATGTTGAATTTATTTTTGCCGTCATTTTTTGATGGTTTGAATCGATTTAATTATTCGAAGCGGTAAAAGACTTGCTTAAAACGTGGCGAAACACACTAAATCACCGCAATGACTTTACTCAGATAAAAATGTGAAATAAGTAACGTTATTAGTAACCATGCTAAGATTCATGGTATTTATGAATCGAATGGAAAGCATACAAAAGGAAACCAAATTGCACCTTTATGGTGCGTTGCACCAAATTGGTTATAAGATATGTAATAAATATCAATATGAATCAATGAGTTGATTGACATCTTTGTTGTAATATTTGGTTACAAATAAACATGCTTTATCCACGGTGTTTTATGAACTTTTTTATTTTAAGTTTGGATTCATGATGCTAATGTCACATGGCTTCTTAATTAGAGGCGCTCATAAAACACTAAATGATAAAGATCACAGCCCAAACCATAAATTGGGCGTGATGGGCAGAAATTAAAATTATAATATCTAGGAAAATAAATGATGAAACGCAGTGTATTAGCCTTAGCTATTGCCCTCGGGGCAATCACCTCCTTTGCCAACGCGGCTGAAATTTATAATAAAGATGGCAATAAACTCGACCTGTACGGTCGCGTTTCTGCCAAACATGTTTTCAGCGATGACAAATCCGAAGATGGCGACAAGACTTATGTCCGTCTGGGTTTCAAGGGCGAAACGCAAATCAATGACCAACTGACCGGTTACGGCCAGTGGGAATATAACGTCCAGGCCAACCACGACGAAGCGCAGGGCACTACAGGCACCAAAACCCGTCTGGGCTTTGCCGGTCTGAAGTTCGCCAACTACGGTTCATTCGACTACGGCCGTAACTACGGCGTGGTGTACGACGCAGAAGCCTATACCGACATGCTGCCGGAATACGGCGGCGACTCCTACAGCTACACCGACAACTTTATGACCGCGCGCTCCAATGGCCTGGCTACCTACCGTAACCGCGACTTCTTCGGCTTGGTGGAAGGCCTGAACCTGGCGTTGCAGTACCAGGGCAAAAACGACAGCGACAGCCGCGGTGTGACTAAACAAAACGGCGACGGCTACGGCATGTCCCTGGATTACCAGGACATCGGCGGCTCCGGTATCGGCGTAGCGGCGGCATTCTCGGATTCCAACCGCACCAGCGATCAGAAAAAATCTGTTTACGGCAAAGGCGACAGCGCAACGGCCTGGACCACAGCGATTAAATACGACGCCAACCAGGTTTACCTGGCTGCCATGTACGCCGATACGCGCAACATGACGCCAATCAGCGGCAACGGCGTATCTGGCTTCGCCAACAAAACGCAGAACTTCGAAGTTGTAGCCCAGTACCAGTTCGAAAACGGTCTGCGTCCTTCTCTGGCCTACGTGCAGTCTAAAGGCAAGGATATCGAAGGGATTGGCGATGTTGATCTGGTGAAATACGTGGAAGTGGGTGCGACTTACTACTTCAACAAAAACATGTACACCTACGTTGACTACAAAATCAACCAGTTGAACGACGATAACAAACTGAAGCTGAGCACCGACGACGTCGTGGCAGTGAACCTGACCTATCGTTTCTAAGTTTCAACACCATTACCTTCTTCCTGTGTCGGGATAAAACGGTAATCAGGCAGAGCGAAAGCTCTGCCTTTTTTATTGGGTTGTTAACCTTTGGGGGCTTGCCCCATCACTTCGATGGCGGAACGCAATGTAGCAAAGCGTTGCTGATTGGTTTCATGTTCAATCTCGTTAACCAAATGGGCCAGAATATTATTGCCGGAAACTTTTTTGTTGAGATTGATCAGTTGAATGACCGCGCCGCCGACCACCAGGCTGACGTCGCGTAACAGGGCTTCGTAGTGTTCGTTTGAGAAGGTAGAAACGGGCATCGCGCCATCTCCATATCGTTCGGGTGAGGCAATTTAGCAAAATAGTGGCATAAAGCATCGTCGGCATGCCGGCTTTCCGGTGAATTCAGAAATTCCTCAGAGGAAAGTAGTATAAAAGTCTTTTGGCGATTTACATCGGCGCATATTCGTTGGCGGGTAGCCAAAAGCCATCGATAAAATCTTCAAATGGGAAGCAGCCGGCGTGGCGCAGGTTTTGTTCTTTCATACTGATCAGGCACTGGCGTTCGTCACGCAGCACGTCAACCACGATATCGGCGCAGCCGCCGTCCAGATAACAGACAAACATCACCAAGGCGTACATCGCTTCTTATATCCTTCCTCCTAATCCTTCCATGCTCTTATTGTAGGTAACTTCAGCGATTGTTTCATGTCAGGTGCTGCATAAAAGGACAGATTGGCAATGAAAGTTGGCACTTTCGGATTACTCTAACCGCTTAATACTGTTGGACCAATTGAATATCCCTCTTGCGGTGCTAAGCTTAATAAGTCTTAAGTCAATGCAACATGCTAACCATCGAAAGGAGTGAATATGGGTTTGTTTAACTTCGTCAAAGAAGCGGGCGAGAAACTGTGGGACACAGTGACCGGCAATGCGACAGCCGAAGATCAAAGCGCCAAACTGAAGGACCATCTCAATAAAACCGGCTTGCCGGGTATCGATAAGGTTGATGTGCAGGTGGTTGACGGTAAAGCCGTAGTAACCGGGGATGCGGTCAGTCAGGAGTTGAAAGAGAAGATCCTGGTGGCCATCGGTAACGTGGCAGGTATCAGCGGCGTGGAAGACAAAGTAGCGGTTGAACAAGCCGCCGCGGAAAGCCGTTTCTATACCGTGAAGAAGGGCGACACCCTGAGTGCGGTCTCGAAAGAAGTGTATGGCAACGCAAATCTGTATAACAAGATTTTCGAAGCGAACAAGCCAATGCTGTCCAGCCCGGACAAAATTTATCCGGGGCAGGTGCTGCGTATTCCGCAGTAATACCCACAGCAGCACGACACTGCCTGGCCCGATCTGTTATCGGGCTTTTTTTATGTTTACTTGCATAAGTTAGCCTAATTATTTTATTGTCTTAATAAGACTTTTGAATGCATCGTAATCTTGGTCATCTCAGTTCTGGGGGAGTGTTGACCCTGGTGAGGAAAGTTGATAGCGTCTTGCCACTCTTGAGGTCTGAGTGGCATTGGGCGCGGAATCTGACAAACCCGCAATGGCGGGCTTTTATCAATCACCCTTCACAAAAACGTTAACGCGTGATGAGTTAAGATAGATTCTGTGAAACAACAACGTAATACCTCACAAGATAAAAACTACCGTGAAACTTTGGGAGACGCGCAATTCGCTGTCATTGTGCTGGCGATAGCGTCCTGTTCCCTGATCATTTTTACGCTTTCAGTCACGCTATGGCTGACGTGATGTCGTTCAATACAGGAGATAAAATGGAGCACAATCTCCACGATGAAACCAAGCTGTTGGCCGTTATCGGTTTACTGGTTTCCGTGTTGTTAGTGGTATCGATTCTTTTTGGTGTGACTTACTTTTCCGATCTCAAGCATGCACGCGATGAGGTCGACATCAAAGGCTGCTATATAAAGGCGTCGTAGCCTTCTGCCTCCCGGGTTGCGTTCTGGTCGCTTGCTCATGATAAGCTGGCGTCCAGCTACTCGCTCAACCCGTGTGTCGTTCTGGAGGCGTTAATCATGAGCAATTCCCGCCCAACCTATTCATCCTCTTCCCGTGATTGTCCTGTGGTTGACGGCATCCGTCAGATCCAACGTATTGCCGTACGTAACGCCGAAGTTGGTGGTATCCCGATAAGCCGTGCCTTGCCCACCCGTGAACGGCGTACGCTGGGCGCGTGGTGCTTTCTCGACCATGCAGGCCCGTCGGTATTCAGCGGTTCCTCGCAGGGGATGGACGTTGGCCCACATCCGCATATCGGTCTGCAAACCTTTACCTGGATGATTGAAGGGGAAGTTCTGCACCGGGATAGCCTGGGCAGCGAACAGGTGATACGGCCAGGACAGGTCAATCTGATGACCGCAGGACGCGGTATAGCGCATACCGAACAGTCCACCGGTGAGCAACGGCGTCTGCATGCTGCACAATTGTGGATTGCCTTGCCCGCAGAACATGCCGATACGGCGCCGCGCTTCGATCATTATCCCGACTTGCCGTGCTGGCTGCACGATGAGGTCAAACACACTTTACTGGTGGGGGAGTTCGAACAATATCGCTCTCCGGTGTCGACTTTTTCACCGTTAATCGCCATGGATTTGGAATGGCAGGCTGATGGTTATTTGCAATTACCTCTGCGAAAAGATTTTGAAATAGGTTTGTTGCCCCTTATTGGTGCATTTGAGGTTAATGATGAAAAATTTTCACCTGATGAATTCGCCTATTTAGGTATAAATCTTAACCGTATCGAGTTACGTGCCAAGAAAGGAAGTCGTGCATTATTAATCGGTGGCTTGCCATTAACCGAAGAGATTCTCATTTGGTGGAATTTTGTCGGCCACAGCAAACAAGAGATTAGCCGTGCGCAGCGTGATTGGGAGCAGGGGAATTCACGTTTTCCCGATGTCGTCGGCTATTGCGGTCCCCGCATGACCGCGCCACGCCTGCCCTGGAACGATGATTGATACCTTCGTGCTATAACAACGGGATATTTTTATTCATTTCGCTCTATTAACGTTAAATTAATGTGATCGGAATTCCATGTTTTCGCATCGATATAGTTTATCTGGTAAATAGTGATCTTGCGCAAATAAATGGTCGGAGCAGTGGATTAAGATAACTTTCAAGAAGTGATGTTATCTACCGCTAGTCAGAAGCCTGTGAGGTTAATATGAGCCAAGTACTCTATCGTGCAAGATTATCCCATGTTGTTATTGCAACGGCGGCTTTTTGGATCTCTATCGCAGCTATGCTGGTTGTTGCGCTAAGCTAACACTGAGTGATTAGGTAATAGACCCGCTGCGGCGGGTTTTTTTATGTCTGATTATTCGCAATTTTCCGAATGCGGTTATACTTATTAAACCTGATTCTTAAATTAACCTTTAAAAATACAATGGTAATTCTTTCTAATGTTATCGTGATATTAATAGCCGCGATTCATCTGTATATCCTGATCCTGGAAATGTTCCTTTGGCAGACGCCGACCGGCAGACGCGTGTTCGCCACTACGGTGGAATTTGCGGCTGCAACGCGGGTGCTGGCCGCTAACCAGGGGTTGTATAACGGTTTCCTGGCTGCCGGGCTGGCATGGGGAGTCTGGCGTGCTGATCCGACGGTGCAACTGTTTTTCCTCGGCTGCGTGCTGGTGGCGGGCATCTTCGGCGGCCTGACGGCGAGCCGTAAAATTCTTAAGGTCCAGGCGCTCCCTGCGTTGATTGCCATTTTGGTGGTGATTTGGGCCCATTAGCCCGCCGGTGGGTACGGCGGGAGAGCGGTCAGGCGGTTTTTTGATGGATGACGTGCAACGGCGGGGCGATGTGCAAATCCACGCTTAAATCCTGGCGGAAATCATAAGGCGTGATGTTGAACCGTTTTCTGAACATATAAGTAAAGTGTGACTGCGAGCCAAAACCAAAATCCAGTGCAATGTCAAAAATGGTAGCGTCACTGCTGCGCAATTGATAAACCGCACCGGCCAGGCGGCGCTCGCGGATATACTTGCCCAGCGAAATCCCGGTCGCTTCTTTGAACAGCTTCTGCATGTGCCACAGGGAGTAGCCGGAATACTCGGCCAGCTCTTCAAGATGGATCACTCTTCCAAGGTGAGTTTCGACCCATTTACTGAGGGCGCAGACCAATGAGAGGTGGTGTTCTTGTATCATCAGTGCGTCTGTGTGAGATCTACATAGCGCTGAAGTATACACAACTTGCCGCCATGGACAAAAAGACCGCCGTCACCCAGGCGAAATTATTCGGAAAAACCATCGTCAAGCAGCTTGTCAGGCGGAAGGAAAAACGGCTAATCTGAGGTTGCCCGCTACCGCTGATATCGCAGTGGTTTTGGTCGCAAAGAATAACCGCCAAAGCAGAGTCAGCCGTGACAATTCAGCGTTGAAGGGGTGATCGCATGTTAATGACAGTGATTATTACTCTGGTTGTGATTGTGGGCGTTGCCGCTTTTATGGTGACGCCGGTGATGAGAATGAATAATGCGGAAGGTGTGGGAGGTGAAGAGCCGTGATTTCAGGGAACAACACGACCCCAAGTCGGGGTTGACCGAAAACCGAAAAAGCCTGGGCGCAGCAGTGACCCGGGCTTTTTATTGCTGAGTTGCGTGGATTAGACGTTTTTTCGCTCCACGGTTTCTTCGCCCCAGTACAGCTGGTCGGCACTGGTTTTGGCGAAAGCTATTTGCAACGCTTCGTCACTGCCTTCCTCCCAGATTTTTTGTGCCAGAACCTCATCGTTTTTTGCCAGCTCAAAAATTGCCTCCGCGATCTCGACCGAGGTTTCACGTACGGTTGCCCAGGATTTCACATTGTGGTTTGCCATAACTTTCTCCTGTTGGGGTGTGGCTGAAGGATGCGCCGGTAAGCGCGTCGCTTAAACCTTAAGTATAGGCCAATACGGCCGGGCATTTTGGCACCCGATGCGCAATAACGTTGAAATTCAGCGGCAAACAACCTGGGGGCGGCAAAGCACCAGGTGACATGTTATTCTGTGCGGCGACTGAATCAAGAAGGAAAGTAATTATGTCAGACATGCTGAGCAACGATCAGGAATTGGCCTCCGACCTGGTTGCCTGCCAACTGGTAATCAAACAGATTCTGGATGTTATCGACGTTATCGCGCCGACCGAGGTGCGTGACAAGATGGCAAGCCAGCTGAAAAGCATCGATTTCTCCACTCATCCTGCCGGTGCCGATCCCGTGACCCGCAGGGCGATCGAAAAAGCGATTGCGCTGATTGAGATGAAGTTTACCCGCAACTGATGGGGGAAACCGTCGCCAGGCGACGGTTTCGGGCGGTGGTGATCAATCCACCACCGTTTCGACTTTTTTGAACAGCGGACAGTCGGCCACGCCAATGACGCCGTTGTCCCCGTGCAGATACTGAGCAATCACCACATTGCGTGCGGTCATATATTTACACTGCAACCCCAGGCCAGCCACGTTCTTGTTGCTGCCGACCAATACGCCGTATCCCGAAAACAAAAATACGCCATACACCACTGCCAGTAGCAGTAATCCCTTAATCAGCTTACTCATTATAACTCCCGTTTATTTATCGTCGTTGCGATATAGCCACGCGCCGACGCAGGCTGCAACGGTAACAATCTGAAAAGTCATCGTCAAAACGGTTTCTAAACGACAGGTTAAACTTCGTTTAAGTTAGCTGTGGTAGCATTGCGAACAGATTATCAAGATAACAATGAGGCTGCTAAATTTGTTGCGAAAAAAAGTCCTCGTGATAGTGGCGTTCCTTGCGGCCTGTCTGTTTTTTTACCTGCTGGCGCTGGATAGCTACTGCGATGAGGGAGGCTCCTTTGCGTTGGGGGTGTGTTCCGTTACTCGTTTCATTCCCTGGTGAGATGCGCAGCGGTGCATAACAATTTACTATCAAGATGTTCGTGCCCGCACCCGGAGTGTTAAGATGTGCGCCTGTTTTTAGCAGTAGGTAGGGTTGTCCATGTACGATTTAGGTTTTGGTTCGAATAGCCTGCTTTCGCTGGCCCTCGCGGCGCTGGCGCTGTTGGTGGGATTATGGGTCTGGTTCCTGGTGAATCGTGCCAGTGTGCGTGCCAATGAACAGGTCCGTCTGCTGCAGGAAATTGCCGAGCAGCAGCGTCAGCAGACTGCATTATTGAAAAGCCTGGCGCAAAGCGCGCGTGGCGATAGCGTAATCGACGATGACGATCTCAGCCCGGCGCTGGATTTCAAAGGTTTTATCCCCGAGCGTTAATCAAACTTTCTGCCGGGTGGCCTGCCCCAGTTTACGCCACCCGCGTCGCTTAGAAAAACTCCATTCCCTGATAGGGCGCTGCGCGGCACGCCGCCAACCGACTGGCCAGGTCGCCGCCGTGAATTTCCAATTGGTGTCCGTCCGGATCAAGAAAGTACAGCGATTCCCCCTCGCTACGGTTAGTTTTCCACTCATCAACCCCTGCCTGGCGCAGCCGCGAAGCAACCTTGGCGAAATCTGCCGGCGCCACGCTGAACGCGTAATGGGTGTAATCCTTCGCTGAATTTACGGCTCGTGCGTCGTCCCATGACAAACACAGCCACAGCTCCCCCAGAGACAGGTAGGCGCCAGTTTGCCAGCGAGCATGTGGGACAAAACCCAACAGGTTGCTATAAAAATTGAAGCTGCGGTTGACGTCGCTGACTGCAAGCGTCAGATGGTTGAGGCCAGTTAACATGCCGGTATTCCTGCGCAACAAAACAGGGAAAAAGTGTAATCAGCGCCCAGGAAAAGATAAAGCCGAAAAAACATTAGTGGAGATAATGTGGAAAGCCCTCGCGTTGTCATAAATCTGTCGTATTGGCATCGTAATGTAGCGCCAACTCTACGAAAGATGGATAAAGCCGATGATTAAATGGTATGAAGAAAGCGACGCCGAGGTGAACCGCAGCATTGCGTTGATCACCGGAGAAAACCCGGACAAATGGTATCCTTATGGCGGCGTGAAAGGTAAAGACTATTGCAAGAATCCCTCCGATGCCTGGCCGATTATCTGCGCCAATAAAATCAGTTTGAATGCTGACGGCCAAAGCGATAACCCGCTGTGGCAGGCCCGCATGATCACCCAGCGCGGTGAGTGGCAGGCAGACAGCAACAGCCCATTGCGCGCCGCGATGATCTGTTTCCTGCTGAGCCAGCAAACCACCGAGATGGCCCGTTGAACCACCAGAAATACTGATGATTTTTCCCTTTTTATGACAACAGAACTGTCTCTGGCGGAGCCTGTTTATGAAGCGCATTATTAAAGGTGATAAAAACTTGTCTCATCTGGTGATTGCCCATGCGGCAATCGATCGTCATGCCGAAAGCTTTGGTCAGCGCCGACAGGGCTGGCCGTCAACCTACCTGATAAAATATCAAAACGATCGCGTGGCGGTAGAGGTGGTAACACGCCGCCAGTCCTACGTCGCCACGCTGATGATTGGTGCCCGCAACCTGACCAAACTTTGCGGTCTGTCCAGCTAAAAACCTGCCCTTACTGCCGTTAATCCCAGCATAAAATAGCGCCTTGGCCGACGTCGCCGGGGTGCTACTCCTTGATGCTCACGGGGTTAAGTGTTAAAAAGCCGCCCGCAGATACATTTATTGATTGGCGAAATCTTGCGCAAAAGCGACAGGATCCCACGCCATATGAGGATAAGATGGGCGGTCAGCAGCAGGATACCCCGCTAAAACGCGGTTTAAAAAACAGACATATACAACTTATCGCCCTGGGCGGCGCTATTGGCACCGGCCTGTTTCTCGGCATTGCGCAGACCATTAAAATGGCCGGCCCATCGGTATTGCTGGGCTATGCCATCGGCGGGTTCATTGCCTTCCTGATCATGCGTCAACTGGGGGAGATGGTGGTCGAGGAGCCGGTTGCCGGGTCGTTCAGCCACTTCGCTTATAAATATTGGGGCGATTTCGCCGGTTTTCTTTCCGGCTGGAACTACTGGGCGATGTTCATTTTGGTCGGTATGGCCGAACTGACCGCCGTCGGTATTTATATTCAGTACTGGTGGCCGGACATCCCAACCTGGGTTTCCGCCGCGGTATTTTTTGTCCTGATCAATTTGATCAACCTGGTCAATGTCCGACTGTATGGCGAGACCGAGTTTTGGTTTGCCATCATCAAGGTGGTGGCGATCGTCGGTATGATCCTGTTTGGTGCCTGGCTGCTGGCCAGCGGCAACGGCGGTCCGCAAGCCAGCCTCAACAACCTGTGGGAGCAGGGGGGCTTTATGCCGCACGGCATCAGCGGGCTGGTGATGGCGATGGCGGTGATCATGTTCTCGTTCGGCGGCCTGGAGATGGTCGGCATCACTGCGGCCGAAGCCGCCGATCCGCGCCGCAGCATCCCGAAGGCCACCAATCAGGTGGTGTACCGCATCCTGATTTTTTATATCGGTTCGCTAACGGTCCTGCTGTCGCTTTATCCGTGGGACAAAGTGGTGGAAGGCGGTAGCCCGTTCGTGATGATTTTCCATGCGTTGGACAGCAGCCTGGTGGCGACCCTGCTTAACGTGGTGGTCCTGACGGCAGCGCTGTCGGTGTACAACAGCGGCGTCTATGCCAACAGTCGCATGCTGTTCGGCCTGGCTACGCAGGGCAATGCGCCCAAGGCGTTGACGCGGGTGAACAAGCGCGGCGTGCCGGTGCTGTCGATTGCGCTGTCGGCGCTGGTGACCTCTGTCGGTGTACTGATCAACTATGTGATGCCCGGCAAGGCGTTTGAATTGCTGATGGCGCTGGTGGTGTCCACGCTGGTGATCAACTGGGTGATGATTTGCCTGGCGCATTTACGCTTCCGCGCGGCGAAAAACCGTCAGGGCGTGATCCCGAGCTTTAAGGCGCTGTGGTACCCGTTTGGCAACTATTTGTGCCTGGTGTTCCTCAGTCTAATCCTGGTCATCATGTATTTCAGCGAGGGTATCCGTATCTCGGTGTTGCTGATGCCGGTGTGGATCTTGCTGTTGTGGGTGGGGTTCAGGCTGACGCGCCGCAAGGGCGCTAACATTCGGCGTTAAGGTTTAACGGAGGCGCGTTTTGCGCCTCCCATTTTCATTTAGCCGCGTGGCATAAAGGCATTGCCCGGTGCGGAGCGGCCCAACCCCAACAGCTTCCTGCACAGCAGGAATACCGTGGTGATGACATCGATAGCGACCACGCTAAGCATCAATACGGCCAGCATGAAAAAACTCACCATCGCGCCAAACAACAGCACCAGGGGTGCCGGCACGCGTACGCGGCGCAGTTTCATCGCGACATACATTTTCCAATACTGCATCTGTGCCAGCATCGCGCTACGGATACGGCCCATGCGAACACGTGATTTGCGTGATGTAGAACGGCTCATAACTTCTCCTTTTCTGAATG
>RCUM01000095.1_pt1 | contig 78166 bp, 81 predicted proteins | sample 2166141 | NCBI WGS metagenome assembly RCUM01 (sample SAMN09932756, study PRJNA488358) | compost metagenome | isolation source: compost soil in crotonic acid-enriched | place: Germany: Experimental Botanical Garden | reverse complement strand
CTAAAGATGATCCGCAGGATGCCGAGCTGGCATTAGAGTTAATGCTACGCTATCCGACCCTGCATCGAGTCACAGTAATAGAGCGTGCCGCCATCGGGGCTGAAACAGATGCTGTTCGGTATAGCGACATCGGGCAGTGCAAGCATCTCAACAGTCAGCGTTGCCGCGTTGAGTCGATGAAACTTACCGATGACTTTAACGGGATAACCGTCATCCATCGTCCCGAAGACAAAATTACCGGCACGGTCACATCGTCCATCACCTATGCGGGTGCCGGTGCCTCCCGGTGAAGCGGCCACTGGGGTAATTAACCCGCTGTTGAGATCATAGAAAGCCAGCCTTGACGCGAATCCCATCAGCAGAATGTGACTTTGTTCAGTCAGTGCAAAGGAGCCGAGGCGTTCAGGCAGCGACCAGCGCATCACAGCATCATTGCCTTCTTCTATGGCGAGCAGTTCACTGGCTTCAATGTCAGTCCAGTAGAGCCTGCGGGTTCTTTCACACCACAGCGGGCACTCTCCGAGCGTATTCCTGACCTCAGCTGCAATTGAAAACATGATAATCCTCCGGATATAAAAGGTCGTACTGCACGAGGGCAAAAGTGGATAACGCAGTTACTGCAGAAAACGTGCAGAGAGCCGATCGCCGAAAAGCATGACGGCAAGTCCGATCAGCATGACAACCATTCCCCCCAGCCTGAGTAACGAAACCGGACGCCGCACAGCGCCCAGCAAGCCAAAATGGTCAATCATCTGCGAGGAAAGTAACTGTCCGACAATCGCCAGCCCGAGCAGAGCTGAAAACCCGATTTTCGGCGCAAGCACGACATAGCTGAACAGGGCACATGCGCCTATCATTCCGCCCGCCAGACTCCAGAGGGGTTGCGACGGGATCGCCGCTAGCGATGTCATCAACCCACCCCGCAGCAGCGCGTAAATCCCCAGACTGAACGCGCCCGCCGTAAATGAAAACAGCGCCGCAGTGACCGGGTCGCCGCCCAGTCCCTTTGCCAGCTGGCTGTTCAGGGTCGTCTGCAGGGTGATCCCCAGACCTGCGGCAAAAGCGATTACGTAATAGATCATGCCCATGCTTTTCACCCTGGTCAGTCGGCCTGCACCAGCGGCAGGAAGGTGTCAGCAAAAATGTCAGGCTGGTAGCCAGAGGCTGCAAAAAGGTGCTCACGCGACTCATCAATCGCCGCACGTAGTCGCGCGCTGTCTACGCCCAGCACCTTACCGTTCTGTTTAACGATGCGTCCGCCGATCATGACGGTGTCGATGTTGCTGCGCTCGGCGGCATGAACCACCGTGCCAAAGGCATTGCCGGACGGGTAAAGATTGAGATCACTGACGCTAATCAGCACCAGGTCGGCTTGTTTGCCTGGCGTCAGGCTGCCCACTTTGTCCTGCAGCCCTGCACAGGCAGCGCCATCAAGAGTCGCGGCTTTAAGGAGTTGCGCCGCCGGAAGCGTTTTCAGCGCATGTTCAGAATCGCAGCACTGCTGCTGATGCATGCCCATCACGCGCTGCAGGTAAAAGGCGACGCGCATCTCCATAAACATATCGGTGCTGTACGACGTTTCATTGTCTACGCTCAGGCCAGGGTTGATGCCATGACGCTGCGCGGCCTCAATGGCGAACATCCCGCTTTCGATGCCATAGTGCGAATCTGAGCGCGGGCAGACATTCACCCGGACACCGGCCTCCCGTAGAATTTTCCATCCCCGGTCGGGCAGCGCCGTGCAGTGATTGAAAATATTGTCCGGACCCAGCAGCCCTTGCTGATGCAGCGACTCAAGTTCAGACCCCATCTCAGCGCCAAAGAACTCAGTGACAATCGACAGTCCCAGCCTGCGGGCCTCGGCCCACAACTCCGGCTCCAGCTGGGCCATGACGGCGAGAGAGACCAGGCTTTCAGGGTTGTCGGTGAAATACTTATCCTGCAGACGCTGCCAGTTTCCCGGCCAGTGGGCTTTATCCCATTCGCCAGCTACCGGTGCGCCGGAAGCATGAATGGCACGAATGCCGGTATCAAGCAGGGCCTCCACGGCGGCATCGGAATGCGCTGCGGTTCGGCTGTTGTGCGAGTTATCGATCATCATGGTGATGCCCGCGTCAATAGCGCCCAGCGCCGTCAGCAGGTTGCCAACATAGATATCGGCAGGACGGTAATATTTAGCGAAGGAGAAGTGCGTGGCGTTGCTGTAGTCGTCCAGGCAGGTGGCGTTTGGGTTAATGCGGCGCAGCTGTCCTTCCCATGCGTGACGATGAGAATCGACCATTCCCGGCATGGCGATCATGTTGGTGGCATCAATGACATGCGCACCCTGCACATCAAGGTTCTGGCCCACGGCGGTAATCGTTGAGCCGTTGATGAGAATATCGCCGCGCTCAATGTTACCGACGTTCCCGTCCATGCTCAGTATCGTCGCGCCACGAATCAACGTAGCCCGTGAAGTGACATTCTGATTGTTAACAATATTTCGGATGTAGTCGGTCATTAAACCTGCCTCTTTCCTGATTAATGGGGAAACGATACGCCACGTCATTAGCCTAAAAAAGATGCTTAAAACGTTTTCATAATTCATAATTCGCGAATAATCAGACTCACTTTTACCCAGGAGCAGGACGATGGATCGGATTCAGGCTATGCAGGTCTTTATAAGAGTTGCTGAAGCCGGAAGCTTTGTGCGCGCGGCAGAGACACTGTCACTGCCAGCTTCCACCGTCACCAGCACGATTAAAAATCTGGAGAGATACCTGCAGGTGCGTCTGCTTAACCGGACGACGAGGCGGGTCAGACTCACTCCTGAAGGCCTGCAGTATCTTGCGCAGTGCCGGGAAATCCTTTCACTGATTGAACACACGGAATCCAGCCTGACCGATTCCGTCAGGCGGCCCCAGGGGCGACTGCGGATAGATATGCCCGGTGGGATCGCCCATTTTATCGTCATGCCGAATCTGAAAGATTTTTACCGGCTCTATCCGGATATTTATCTGATGATTGGCGTCAGCGACCGGCAGGTTGATCTTGTTCAGGAGGGTGTGGATTGCGTCATCAGAACCGGGGAATTAACCGACTCCACGCTGGTTGCCCGTCCCCTTGGCCGGTTTCGCTGGGTGACCTGTGCCTCGCCGGACTATCTCAGGGAGTACGGTATCCCTGAGATGCCGGAAGCGTTGTCGCAGCATCGTGCGATCCATTATTTCTCCGGTTCGGGAAGACGGACCAATGAACTGCGTTTTACGCGTGGCACTGAGATGCTTTCCGTTCCGGTAGAAGGAGACGCAGCCGTTAACGAAACGGGACTCTATATCAGACTGTGTCTTGAGGGTTTTGGGCTGGCGCAGCTTGCTGAGAATGTGATTTCGGAGAATCTGCAGCAAGGCAAGCTGGTCGAGGTTCTGGCGGACTGGCAGCCACCTTCAGTGCCGGTGACGATGCTCTATCCGCATCAGCGTTTTCTCTCTCCCGCAGTGCGTGCTTTTGCTGACTGGGTCGCCGGGCTTTTTAACGATGGCGCAGGTCAAAAACGGTCTTCTCTGTAAAAGGTCGCCTTAAGTAGCAGGAATATTTATCGGAACGATAATGGAGAGTATCCACAGCAGGAGAACAGAGCGCTCTCCTGCAGTGTCAGCAAATTCAGCCCGGCTGCTGTGCCGGTTCCAGGTGTGCATTTCGTCCGGCAGCCATTCCTGTGCAGGCACCAGCGACCGCGATTGCTGCGGTCATCAGTAATGGCAATGTCCAGCCTCCGGACAACTCCTGTACTTTGCCCAGCAACAGCGGACCCATCGCCGCCATCAGATAACCGACGCTCTGCGCCATGCCTGACAGCGCGGCGGCGTCACCGGCATTTTTGGTACGTAGCCCGATGAAGGTCAGGCCCAGCATCATACTGGCACCCGAGCCGAAGCCGAGAAGCGCTGCCCACAGCATCGCCAGATTCGGCAAGTACAGGATCCCCATAAAGGACACAGCCGTTATAAGGCTTACGCCAGCAGCGGCTAATATCTGATCGTTTAGACGACGCAGCGTGGCCGCCAGAATCAGGCCGGGAATGGCGGTGGTCAGTTGAAGGATACCGTGTACCTCACCAGCCTGAGCTGAGGAGAGTCCACTCTCCGTCAGAATGGCTGGCAGCCAGCCCACCGCAACATAAAACGGCATCGCATTCAGGCCCATAAACAAGGTGACCTGCCATGCCAGAGGCGAGCGCCAGACCGCGACGGTCGCCGCTTTTTTCTCACCCTCTCCTGGCAACTGATGCTTCATCTTTAACTGGGGCAACCATAAAAGCAACGCAAGCAGCGGTGCAATAACCAGCATGGCTAACGCGATGTTCCAGCCCCAGCCCTGCGTCAGAGGAATGACAATGGCTGAACCAATAGCACCAGCCGCGCCCATGGTGATGGAATATGCCCCCGTCACGGAAGCCACGTTGCCAGAAAAGTCACGTTTGATAAGGCCAGGCAGCAGGACATTGCCGAGGGCAATCCCGATACCTATCAATATGGTTCCGCCATAAAGCGCCCAGACACTGCCTGCGGAGCGAAGCAGGATGCCCGCTGAAATCACGGCCAAGGCACCAAAAAGGGTGCGTTCAAGACCGTACTTGTGTGAGATGGATGCGCTCAGCGGTGAAAAGGCGGCAAAGGCCAGCAAAGGCAGCGAGTTAAGCAACCCAACGGCAGTAATACTTAGCCCAAAATCATGGCGAATAGACTCTAAAACGGGTGCGATAGCGGTAAAAGGAACACGCAGGTTGATAGCTATAAAAAGGATGCCGGTCACAAGTATGATTGAAGACCACTTGTTCGTAGTGTGGGACATAAATTTTGCTTTCTCTGGTAAAAAGAAAGACTTTAAAGGACGCATGAGTTACAGAATATAGATAATCTGACAACATATAACTAAATCATGCCAGTTAATAAAAAACCGGTGACCTCACCGGATGAGTTTAATGCCGATGCTTTCAGTCAGGCTGCTATCGCGCTGCATGTATCATCGTCAGGCGAGTATGCAGGTCAGAGTCCGCACTCTCACCGTAAGGGACAACTTATTATCTCTTTGCGCGGTGCAGTGAGCTGTGAGGTTGAGGATGCGCTGTGGCTTGTTCCACCGGGACATGCTGTCTGGGTTCCGGGTAAAATTCCCCACAGTTGCCGGGTCACGAAGAATGCAGATACCTGCTTTTTGTTTATCGAACCCGGCGCGGCAGCGATGCCGGAAGCCTGCTGTACCCTTCCTATTACTTCTCTGGTCCGCGAGCTTGTTCTGTATCTGGCAGAGCAGGGACAGGCTTATTCTCCTGACAGTAAAACTGCCAGGCTCGCAGCGGTGCTGCTGGAGCATATTCCGGATGTGCCGGTTGAAGCGCTCCATCTTCCCGTATCCGATCATCCTAAAATCCGGAATATGGCGGAGGCACTTTTTAATGAGCCTGATGATCGGCGAACGTTAAAGCAGTGGGCTGCACATCTGGTCACCAGCGAACGATCGCTGGCCAGGCTGATAAAAGAGGCGACAGGAATGAGCTTTGGTCGCTGGCGTCAACAACTGCATTTGATGATTGCCCTGAGCCATCTGGCTGAAGGTCAGTCCGTGCAGCGTGTAGCCGGAACGCTGGGATATGATTCGGTCAGCGCGTTTATTACGATGTTCAGAAAAGCGCTGGGTAAATCACCGACGCAATATTTTTCGTCTCTAAACTAATGCAAAACAACACAAACCGAATTTTTATAAAGAACGTCAACGTCCGCTGTTCGCTCATTGCTGCCTGTCATTCCTGCTTAAAAAACAGGCTTAACGTAGGATATTTTCCGTTTTCCAAGCGGCCCCCTATCTGGGGCCGGTGGGTACCCCGGAGGACACCACCACGCTGTACCTGGTCACCGCCGGTCGCCCGGATGGGGCGTTTGTCGCGGAGCCGTCGGTGGTTCGCAAAGCGGTGAAGGCAGCGAAGAAGGGGGCAAACCATGGCTGATGTGAAATCTAACATGTTGCCAAAAGTGATTGTGATCGGCGTGCTGGCTGCGGCCGTGGTTGTTGGGCTGAAAGCCTGCAGCAACAATAAAACGACGGAAAAAACTCAGCAGCCGCATAACGTGCTGGCCAATATGTCTCCGGAGGAGTTGCGCGCCCTGGGCGTTGAAGGGGACACGCCGGAAGACACGTTGCGCACCCTGGTAGGCACCCTGCGTACCACCCGGACCCAACAGGCTGAGCTGCAAAGCAACATCGACAAAGTATTGAAAGAAAACGAAGCGCTGCGCAAACGCAATACCAATGTCTCCGGCCAGGTCAATGAGGCTGTGGCTGGTTTCCAGAAACAGGCACAGCAACGTCAGCAGCAGCTTCAGCAGGAGCAACAAACGCTGATGGGGAAAATCCAGACGCTGACTGATCAATTGGCCGGGAACAAAGACAAGGCGAAGAGCGACAGTGATATCCCGCTCGGTCTGGGGCTGGATGGCATGGGCGCCGGCGAGGGAAACGCGGCACCTGGTCAGGATGGCTTGATGTGGGTCGGACCGAAGGGACATGAAAGAACCCGATCCGCGCAATCCGAACAGCGCCAAAGACGGCCCGCAGTTCCCGACGTCATTCCTTTCTGATAACGCCATCACGCGCCAGAAAGCTGCGTATGAGCAGCAGGTGAAGGGACGTACTAATGAAAAAGGGGCAGAGGAGAACGCCGAGCCGGTGTTCACCCTGCCTGAGAACTCCACCTTGGTGGGCAGTCGTTCCATGACGGCGCTGCTGGGCCGGGTGCCGATCAACGGCACGGTGACCGACCCCTATCCGTTCAAATTGATGATTGGCAAAGACAACCTGACGGCGAACGGCATCGAGCTGCCGGACGTGGAAGGGGCGATTGTCTCCGGGACTGCCAGCGGCGACTGGACGTTGTCGTGCGTGCGTGGCCAGGTCAACAGCATCACCTTCGTATTTGCGGACGGTACGGTGCGCACCTTGCCGCATCCTGATACCAATATGAAGGCAAACAGCAACAACAATAGCGGCAACAGTGGCAAAGACGTCAGCACCACCGCCGGTATCGGCTGGATCTCCGATGACAACGGCATCCCCTGTATCGGCGGGGAACGTAAATCCAATGCCTCGACCTACCTGCCGACCATTGCGGCGTTGTCGGCCGCCAGCGCCGCCGGCGAAGGTATCAGCCAGGGGCAATACACCACGCAAAACAATGTGAATGGCATCAGCGCCACTATGACCGGTAATGCCGGCCAGGCGGTGCTGGGCAAAGCCCTGTCCGGTGGAATGAAGGAGACCGCCGATTGGGTGCGCGAGCGCTACGGCATGATGTTCGACGCCGTCTACGTCCCTCCGGGCCAGAAACTGGCCGTACACATTACCCGCCAGCTGGCGATCGATTTTGAGACCAAAGGGCGCAAGGTGCGTTACGACTTCAGCCTGCCAGGCGAAGACGGCAGCACCGGCGGACTGGATTAACGCGCCATTCAGAGGGGGAAAAGCATGCTGTGGCGTCAATGCGTAAGGATGAGTCGCCCACAGAGTTGGGCGTTGGTCTTGCTGTCCTGCAGCGCGTTTTGGTTGGGTGTGCTGCTCCTGCTGTGTTGGCTTATAAGAGAGTGATAATCATGCGGAAAAACTTATTTAACCGAGTCTTGGCTACCGTTGTTATGGTCGGCGCCATCGCACTGACCGGCTGTTCGACGTCGAAAGAGGAACTGCTGCCACCGGGCGACAGCTCGATGCTGGAGTTGTGGCAGGGTGAAGACGTCGGCGGTTCGGCGCGTAATTCGGTGGCGGCACGCGACAGTCTGCGCCGTCCGCTTACCGACAGCGAACGTCAGGCGACAGCGGCGGACGATCGCAGCTACAGCCGCACGCAGGAAAGCGAAATCAGCCAGCAGTTCCCGCGACTGCCGAATCCCGACCTGGTGATGTATGTCTTTCCGCATCTGGCGGACGGTAACGCACCGGTGCCGGGGTACAGCACCGTGTTCCCGTTCTACAGCCAGGTGCAGTATGCGATGCCGGGTGAACGGACGGAGGCCTACTGATGCGATTTTCTCTGTTTGATAAAAAGCGCCTGACGCGCAAGAAGCCGTCGGTACCGGAGGCGGTTGTCCAGGACACATTGACCGTGACCGAGGATGGCGTGCCGCTGTCCGTCGACGGGCGTGAACCGTTACGGCGGCCCGGCAAGATGACGGTAAAGGACGAGCAACAGGTGTATCACGCCAATCCGTCCATCATTGATTACCTGCCCTGGGCTGAGTTTCTCGACCGCGAACAGTGCATTTTGCTCGATGACGGTGTGTCCGTCGGGGCTGTTTTTGACATCACGCCGGTAGCGACCGAAGGACGCACCGACGATCGCCTTGAGCAAATGCGCGACACGGTGGAAGACGCCCTGCAGGATTCGTTTGACGAACATGACGAAAACCCCTGGGTGGTACAGTTCTTCTGCCAGGACGAGAACAACGTCGAGGCGTATATCGATCGCCTGAGAAATTATGTCAAACCCCATGCCCAAGGCAGTACGTTCAGCGAAGACTGGCTGAAAGAAACCGAACGTCATATGCGTGGTATCGCCCGTCCGGAAGGCCTGTTCAAGGACACACTGATCACCGACCAGCCGTGGCGCGGGCAGCAGCGCCGCACGCGCATGGTGGTGTATCGCTGGATTGGTAAGGGCAATCATGATCCGATGCCGCCGGTTGCCATGCTGAATCAGACCTGTGAGCGGGTGACCGGTGCGCTCGCCGGTGCCGGCGTGATCTGCGTGCGCCAGAACGGGGCACAGGTCCATGACTGGCTGCTGCGTCATTTTAATCCCAACCCGGAGTGGGTGGAAAAAGAAACCCTGTACCGTGACGCCGCCTATTTTGACAGTCGTGACACGCCGGAAGGCGCCATGCCGGTGCAGAACGATTTTGCCGAGACCCTGCTGTTCACACCGCCAGTGTCTGATCCGGACCAGGGGGTGTGGTGGTTCGATAGCCAGGCGCATTGCGCCATTCCCGTCGAGAAGCTGCGTCGCCCGCCGGAGCCGGGGACTATCACCGGTGAAATGAAACGCGGCGAGAAGAAAATCAATGCGTTGATGGACCTGTTCCCGGAGGGAACGATGCTGTGCATGACCATCGTGGTACAGCCTCAGGACACGCTGGAGAATGATTTCAATAAGCTGTCGAAAAACGCCGTCGGCGAGAATACCGAGTCCGGCCGCGTGCGTCAGGATGTGGCGCAGGTGAAAGAGTATCTGGGGAATCGCCACAAGCTGTACCGTGCCGGCATTACATTCCTGCTGCGTGCCGGCGACCTGGCCACACTCAACCACAAACGTGTCGATCTGACCAACGTACTGCTGGGCGCCGGCTTGCAGCCGGTACGGCCGGAGTTTGATGTGGCGCCGCTCAATACCTACCTGCGGGCGTTACCGATGTGTTTTAACCCGGAGACCGACAAGAAACACTGGTATACCCGCCTGACATGGGTACAGCACCTGGCGGGATTGTTGCCGGTGACCGGCCGTGAGACCGGGACCGGTAACCCCGGAATGAGCTTCTTCAACCGTGGCGGGGATACGCTGACGGTTGACCCGCTTAACAAGCATGACCGCAGCCAGAATGCACACATGCTGTATTTTGGCCCGACTGGCGCGGGGAAATCGGCGACGCTGTGTGCGACCTTATCGCAACTGATGGCTATACACCGGCCGCGGTTGTTTATCGCGGAAGCGGGTAATTCGTTTGGGTTGCTGGCCGATTACTTTGAGAGCCAGGGGCTCAGCGTCAATAAGGTGAGCATCAAGCCGGGCAGTGGTGTCTCGCTGCCGCCGTTCTCCTATGCGCACAAGCTGGTCGAAGACGCATTAACGACGCTGGCTCTGGATGAAAATGACCTGCCGGACATCGATGCTGATGACGGCGACGATGACGACAAGCGAGATTATCTGGGTGAAATGGAGATCTCGGCGCGCATGATGATCACTGGCGGTGATGCGAAGGAAGAGCACGAACTAAAGCGTGCCGACCGGGCGATGATCCGTGAATCCCTGTTGATGGCGGCGCGTCAGACCTATGACGAAGGGCGGCAGATGTTGCCGGCAGACTTGCAGAAGGCGCTGTACACCCTATCCAAAGACGAAGGGAGTGATATCCGTAATGAGCAGCGTCGGGCCAAGGCGGCTGAAATGGCTGAGTCGCTAGGGATGTTTACCCAGGCCGGCAGCTTCGAGGCGGAGCTGTTTAACCGCGAAGGTAGCCTGTGGCCAGAGGTGGATGTCACCTTGATTGACCTGGGACATCTGGCGCGCGAGGGGTATGAAGCGCAGATGGCGTTGACGATGGTGAGCCTGACCAACACCATCAACAACATTGCCGAACGAGACCAGTACTCGGAGCGGGACATCGTGTTCGCGGTGGATGAAGCGCACATCGTGACGGTGAATCCGCTGCTGGCGCCCTACATGACAAAAATCGTCAAGATGTGGCGTAAACTCGGCGCCTGGCTGTGGCTGGCGACGCAGAACTTAAAAGACTTCCCGGACATTGCCGAGAAGATGCTGAACATGGCGGAGTGGTGGGTCTGTCTGACGATGCCACCGGAGGAGGTCAATGATATTGCCCGTTTCAAGGCGCTGACCGAGGAGCAAAAGGCGGTGCTGCTGTCAGCCAGTAAGCTGTCTGGTTGCTATACCGAGGGCGTGGTGCTGTCGAAAAAACTCGAGGCGCTGTTCCGTGCGGTACCGCCAAGCCTGTATCTGGCACTGGGGATGACCGAGAAAGAAGAGAAGGCCGAGCGCCGCGCACTGATGCAGGAGTTTGGTTGCAGCGAGCTTGAGGCTGCCCGCAAGGTGGCGCAAAAGCTTGACCGCCTGCGCGGCCTGGCGGCGAACGGGGAGGCTCGGGCTGCATGATGACCCTGAAATACCCTGAACCTGTTGTACGACCGCACGGCCAGGTCTGTCGTGGACCGTCGTTGTTTACCCTCCCTCCGCAGGGCATGGCCACCTTAAGCGACACGGATGCGCTGGCGCTTGAGACGTTCTGTGCGGCTATCCGCGATAGGCTGTGGGGACCGGTCACACTGACCGCCCACCCGCATCGTATCGGGAGCCGTACCAGCGTGGCGCTGCATCTCGAAGGCCGGCTGGGGCGCTGCATCGATGTGCTGATCACGGTGACTGGCAGTACGCTGTGGCCCCTGTCGGAGGAATACGACCACCCACGCTGGTATGTCACTGTGCCGGATGCGGCCGATGTGGTGTATCTGTTGCTTCATTTGAGCGAGCTGTGCGAACGGTTCCGGGTTAATTAGTTTGAAGTGCCATTATTATGTGACCGGCCTGCTGGCCGGTTTTTATGGAGTCATACAATTGGAAAAGTATGATAATTCTTACGTATACGTCCCTCTGAAAAAGAGTGGTGGGCGGCGGCATAGGCAATGCCTTTGGTTCTGATGTAAAGCATATGAATGTCCGCTATGTGCCAAAAGCGGAAGTAGCTAATAACAGTTTGAGTGGATCAACAGGAAGCAGATCAAAATAATGAAGGGTGCCAGTTACCCTCAAATTGCGTTAGCTTTACAGGGAACAGGCACCCTTCACCTCATTTTTCGTCTCAGCGTTTACTCAGGTCCGGCTGAGAGCCTTCAAAGGCTCGTGGTTCTTTTTCCCACCGGTTAATGACCAATGGAGCAACAACATTTCCCAGGACGTTGAGGGTTGTTGTTCCGCTGTCAATAATACGGAATATCCCGGCTATCAAGGCAACGGCGTCAAGCGGTAATCCCGCAGATGCCAGAGTGGCTGAGAGAATCAGAATGGCAAACCCCGGCACACCGGCTGCTCCTTTCGACGTTAGCACCATTGTGACAACTAAAATGATCTGTTGCATCAGCGTCAGGTCAATACCGTAAAGCTGGGCCACAAATATGGTCGCCACACCGAGAAATATCGACGCGCCGTCAAGATTAAAAGCATATCCCACGGGCACCACAAAGCTGACGATCCGCCCCGGTACGCCATAGCGTTCAAGCTTGTACATCAGCTGTGGCATAACCGCTGCAGAAGCGGCGCTTGAGAATGCCAGCACCAGTTCCTGACGAAAATGTTTTATCAGCTTAAAGACGTTTTCCCCGATCAGCGCGCAGATACCGCCCAGCACGATCAGGGCGAATAAAACCAGACCCAGATAAACGGTGCCTACAAGCTTGAGCAGCGGCAGAAGGGAAGCGAAACCAAAAGTGGACACGGTGGCACCAATCATGCCGAAGACGCCAACCGGCGCGTAGGCCATGACAATGGACACCACCCTGAACATGCCATCTGATACGCTTTGGAGAACGCTGAGGATCGGGGCTGTTTTATCCCTGGGAAGGCCATTGAGCGCCAGGCCAAACAGCACGGCAAAGAACAAAACTGACAGCAGTTTGCTCTCGGAGAGTGCAACAAACAGGTTATCAGGAACGATATTCTGAAGAATAATCAGTGCGCCCCGCGCCGGCTCCATTTTCATGTGTCCGCCGCCGTGCGCCATTCCCTGAATACTGGTGCCTTCGCCTGGGGAAATAAGGTTAGCCAGCACCAGTCCAAAGATGGTGGCCAGTCCCGTGACGATAAAGAAGTAACCGAGCGCTTTCGCGCCCATTCGTCCGAACGACTTGTTGTCACCGCTTCCGGTTATGCCCAGGATCATGCAACAGAAGACAATAGGCACCACGACCATTTTCATCATTTTGATAAAAATATCGCCCAGCGGTTTAAGGATTTCGTGGCTGACCCACTGCTGATACTCAGGGTGCGTATTAAAATACCATCCCACAATTATTCCAAGTACAAGTCCAATAACTATCTGCCAAACCAGTGTTATTTTTTTCATTACGCCCTCAGTTTAAACAGGGGCAACTTCTGCCCGAAAGAGGCAGAAGCCACGCTTAAAAAATTCGGGTGAAGGAGATGTATGGCGCGGCCTGAGGCCGTGCCGGGTAATCATTTTGCGAAAAGCTGACTCATATCCTTGAACGCCTTGAACTCAAGCGCGTTGCCACAGGGATCGAATAAAAACATGGTGGCCTGCTCTCCGACCTGTCCCTTAAAGCGGATGTAAGGTTCGATGACAAATTTGGTGTTAAATGATCTGAGGCGTTCTGCAAGTGCCTCCCATTCCTCCCACTTCAGGATGATGCCAAAGTGCGGGACGGGTACGTCATGACCGTCGACAGAATTGGAATGCACGCTCTCCTGCGATGCGGTTTTAGGATGTTCGTGAATGACCAACTGATGGCCGTAAAAGTCAAAGTCAACCCACTGTTCGCTCGAACGGCCTTCACTCAGGCCGAAGACCTCGCCGTAAAAACGACGTGTTGCTTTCAGGTCATAGACAGGGATCGCCAGATGGAAGGGGGAAAGGCTCATTTATGCATCCTCAGTAAGAAGATCCGCCTGCTTGCGGCAAGATCGATAATTTAGGGAGGAGTAATGTTCAATGCACAGCCGGGTTTCAGTACTTTCCCGCATTAACATTACCGTCACAAATGAGCTTATGGATAATTTAATTTGATTAAAATCAATTTTTATCTTTATATATAACAAATAATATTTGTGTATCGTGAGCGCGATGATCCGTGAATTGAAAACGTTTCTGATGGTGGCGAAGGAAGGGACCTTTGCGGCGGCTGGCAATAAAATTGGTCTGACGCAGGCGGCCGTCAGCGCTCAGATGCAGAGGCTGGAGGCCGACTTAAACTTCCCGTTGTTTGACCGGTCGGGGAGAAACGCACGTCTGAACCAGAAAGGGCTACAACTGATCTCTCAGGCGCAGGAACTCCTCTCATTGTATGACGGGCTGGGTGAGCGACTGAATTTGGCTATCCCCGGTAAGACCATCACGATAGGCGCAATTGCCTCGATACAGCGTACGCTGCTGCCGGATGCGCTGACGGCGTTTTGCAGACACAGCGCCGGCTGCCGTATCCGCGTTATACCGGGCCTGTCGATGGAACTGATTAACCTTGTGGACGCCGGTGAAATAGATATGGCCGCGGTGCTGAAACCCCCGTTTGCGCTGCCGACAGGGCTGCAGTGGAGTGCGCTGGCACATGAACCTTTCCACCTCATCGTGCCGAAAAATGTGGCAGGTAACGATATTGCCTCGCTGCTGAGCGACCAGCCTTTTATCCGCTACGATCGTTCGTCCTTCGGTGGACGCCAGGTTGATCGCTTTCTTCGCGAAATGAACCTCTCGGTCAACGAAATCTGCGAGGTGGACGAGCTGGAAGCCATCCTCAAGCTCGTCAGTAATGGCATGGGGGTTGCTCTGCTGCCCCGGACAGCCAACTGGCGGCGCTGGCCGGCCTCCGTCAGGGCCATCGGTCTGAATGAGAAGGTTTTTTACCGGGACGTCGGGCTTATTCACCGCCCGCTTGAAAACCTTGACGATAACGTCAGGCGGATCTCCGAGCAGATTATCCTGCAGGCGGGGCGGTAAACTCGACCGGCAACAGCGTGAGACTCAGCCCTGCGGCTCTCCGGGCGTTTGCTGCGGCGCGTCCGGCACGTTCAGCGGATCGCCGGTAGTGTAAAAGTGGCCGCCCGCGATATAGTGCAGACTTCGCCAGTCCGCCGCTCCCCGCTCAAATTGCCAGTGTCCGTCCTTAAAAGCGCGACTGTCAGCCCAGGCCGCTTTTATTTCTCCGATGAATAAATCATAGGCCTGCTGGTTATGTGCTTCAGGGATGAGTTCGCAATACAGCCACGCGGCACATCCTGAAACCAGTGGCACATCCGCGCCGGGCAGTTCAAACAGCGACACCCCGGACTGAGCGAGTTTATCCGCTTCGCAGGACAGTGAATGTGAACCGAGGTAGTGCACGAGTGAGGCCTGGCCTGCCACCGGGACCTGAATAACAAAGGAACGGCTTTTTTCAATCAACCCGCGGGTGAATGCGGTCTTGTCCAGCACGACGGTCAGCCGCGCCGGTTCGTAATCCAGGGCGCAGACCCATGACGCCGCCATGACGTTGTCCGCTCCGTTATAGCGCGCAGAGACCAGCGTTGTCGGCCCATGATTTATCAGCCTGTAGGCCTTTGCTGGCTCTACGGGTACAATGTAGTCAAGCATTTCGGGCTCCGTTAAGACGTTACAGGTTTTCAAGGTAGGCAGCGAGGCTGCGGTGGCCTGACGCGATCAGCTCCAGAACGCTCGCCTCCATCGCCTGCACCTCGTTGCGGGACCGGGCTTCAAAACTTGCCTGCCAGGCAATGACCGTTTCGTCGCTATCGCTCAGAGGAATGAGGCTGACCGTTGCCACATAGCCATCTACGGCCAGCGGGGCTTCAATAAAGCGATATGAGAAGGCATGCTTATCTTCATCCAGCGTGAGCAGCTGTTCGCGCAGGACATCGCCGTTTTCAAGTACCAGTCGGCGCCTGCAGCCCGGACGACCGTCGGGCTGATTGTCTTCGATTTCGCTGCTGCGGATGGCCGGGTGCCAGTCGCTGATACGGCCAAACTGGCTGAGTGTTTGCCAGACGCGGCCAGCATCGGTTTTAACCACGGCATTAAAGTTAACTACTGACATAACGGTTCCTTCTTATCATTCATCTTATGAAAATCATTTTTTAAGGCTTATTTCACCCGCAGAAACAATGCTGATGCCCTGCCGGGGAGTGATAACTGCCCTGAGCAAGTGGCTGGCTATGTCTTCAGCCGGGCTGAGCTGCCAGCTACCTGGCAGAAGCGGCGAGAAAAGCGTGAGCGCGAGCTTCAGCGCCGTTTCTCCCGGGCGGGCTTCAGTCCGGGCACCGGCAATAACCCCGGGACGGACGATCGTCAGTGAGGTGAACTGCTCGCGTATCAGCGCTTCTTCAAGCTCCCCCTTCACCCGGTTATAAAAAAAACGGGAGGCCGTATTCGCGCCGGTCGCCGACGTCAGCGCGAACGCTGAGGCACCGCCATCACGCGCCAGCCGGGCAAACGTCAGCGGATAGTCGTAATCAACCCGCCGGAATGCCTCGCGGCTGCCGGCCTTGCCGATGGTGGTTCCGAGCGCGCAGATAACCGCGTCAACGCGCCATTCCGGGGCGTCAGCGTCTGGTGCATCGAAGTCGATCAGGGGATTTATGAGCCGTGTTCGCCCGGCCAGGCCACACCCGAGTGGTTTTCGCGTGGGCGCAATCACGGTACCGATATGCGGGCTGGCCATAGCCTGATGCAGGGCATGACTGCCCACGAGGCCGGTTGCACCGAGCAGCAGCAGCCGCATTTCCGAACCTGAAACCGGCGACTTTTCCATTTCAGCGTCCTGCCATTTGCTGTATCGCTTCCCGGACCGGTACTTCACCGTCGGTCAGCTCAATGATGACGCGGCTGATGCGGGGCTGCCCGATAATTTCAGCCAGCGTGGCCGCCACGTTATCCCGGGTAACCTCACCGTAAGGAATGGCCAGCCCCGTACGGACAAATCCCGATCCTTTGTCGTCCCGCAACAGGCCGGGCCGCAGAATGACCCAGTCCAGAGCACTTTCGGCCAGCACTACCTCGGCCTGCTTTTTAACCCGCATGTAGTTTTCAAAAGATGCAGAGGTGGTTTCACTCCTCGAGGCCTCTGGAAATGCCGAAACCAGCAGGAAGCGCAAAATTCCGGCCAGCGCTGCCGCCTCTGCTGCGGTCTTCAGACCTTCGCCGTCGACGGCATTTGTCATTTCCGGACCGCCTTTGCCTCCGGCACCGGCCGAGAAGACCACCACATCACAGCCTTTCATGGCCGTCGCAAGGGCTTCGGCACCAAGCTCCGTCAGGCTCCCACTGACGGGCTTCGCTCCTTGCAGGTGGATCAACTGTGCCTGTTCCGGCAGACGGTGAAGCGCATGAACAGCGTGTCCTTTGTCAGCAAGAATTTTAGACAGGCGTAGGCCCACCTTGCCTGCACCTCCGATAATGAAAACTGTACTCATGGATAACTCCTTTGCGTTACCTGTTTTCTGCAGAAAATCGCCGGCAGTCAGCTCTTAAACTGGTGATAGACTTTCGCAATGACCTGCCAGCGGCCGTCGATTAGGATAAGGGTCAGGTAGTCGTTGTAGTCGGCACCGATAGCATCCTTTTCCATGTCCACGCGCACCACCGCCGTGGTCGGGGTGATAGCCAGCACATCCAGATGCGTTACGATCTCTGGCGCACTGCCGTTTTCACGAACGAATTTATAGAGGTTGTCGACAGATCCTCCCAGCAGTTCACCGTCCGTAAATCCGTACATGACGGCATCCTTATGAAACGCTTCGGCCACCGTTTCTGCACAGCCTTTTCTCAGACCATCAACGTAACGACGCGCGGTGTCGAGTACGGCCTCATAGGCAGAGGTGGGGACGGTTTTGATATTTTTGCTCATGTTTTTTCCTCGGTTGGTTCCGCCGTGTCTGGCGGACAGCCAGACGCGGCGGATGTGGGGCTATGGCGGATGTCAGGAAGCTACGTGGGTATGGTAAATTTTGCTCACCACGGTCCAGCGTCCGTTGACCTTCAGCAGGTTGAAAAAGTCCGTGAAACTGAAGCCTGAAATATCGTCGGTATCGATACGCGCGCTTGCCGCGGTGCCCACGATGTCGACGTATACGATGGCGGCCTTCGCCTCCGGTGAAGGCCGGAACGCGGTATCGATGGTGTCGAAGAGGCCCTGGATCGGACCGCCCGTGAGATTTGCATCAGCGTCAACACCAAAAATCGTGGCCTGGTCGCTGAAAGCGGGCTTCATTACCTCACTCTTTGCCTGCTTTCCGCCTTCGTTATATTTGCTGAGGACTTCCACGATGGCGTTATATTCCTGCACATAAGTTAAGTCGGTCATATCATCTGTCTCCGATTGTGTTGTTACGGGTATCCGCACGGATGCCCGCTATGCGGTTGAAAATCTTTTTTATGACAAACAGTAGCATCAGACCCGCCACAGCAACTGCCATGCCGGTTAACACATCCGCTCGCTGTAAAATATCCCCGGCGCTGAACCCGCCGCGCAGAAGCACCTGGACGTCAGAAATAACACTCCCGGCAGCGGCATACACATACGTGCCGGGGATCAGGCCAAACACCGTTGCTGCGGCGTACTTTCGTAGCGATACACCGCTGACCCCAAGCACGTAATTTAGCGGCGTGAACGGCAGGACCGAGCTCAGGCGTAGCAACAGGATCAGCAGGAGGGCATTGTTATGCGACAGTGAAAGCAGGGTTTTCAGATAGCGGTTCCGGCCTGCAGCGCGCGATGCGACCGGAAATAACTGACTTTTACTGAGACAAAACGCGACCAGAGCGGAGGTGGTGCCCGCCAGCAGAGCCAGCACGGTTCCTCCCATAGCGCCGAACAACCACCCGGACAGCGCGGTCAGCAGAGAAGCCGGGAAAAACATCAGCGTCGCCGTGACAAAAATAACGAAATACAACACAACCCCTGCCTCTCCGGAGGACTGCAGATAATGGCTGAAGGAGAACGCGAGTTCTGACATAGGGGGCTCATATAATTATGTAGTGATCACTAAGTAATGTTATTATTGTATAGTGATCGCTATGTAATATGTCAAGAGAATGATTGTATGCCCGACATGAAGACGAAAAACGTAGGTGCCACTGGCGAGAAGCCAAAAGGCCGGCCGCGTAGCTTTGATCGTGACTGGGCCCTGCTCAGGGCGCTGGACATTTTCTGGCGTAAAGGGTTTGAGCCAGCATCGGTAGCCGAGCTTTGCGCTGCGATGGAAATCAATCCGCCCAGCCTTTATTCCGCCTTCGGTAACAAGGCAAAACTTTTCCTGGAGGCCGTGAGCTATTACGAAAGGGTCTACTGGAAGGCAACCTGGGAGCAGCTTGAAGAAGAGCCCGATATCACGCGGGCGATTGATAAGTTCTTCAGCGAAGCGGCTGATATTCTGCTTTCGCCTTCCGCACCTTGTGGCTGCATGGTGGTCCTTGCGGCCATCAACGTCTCTCAGGAGTCTGCTGATGTTGTGGAGGCGGTAAGCTTACTCAGGCAGGAAGGAAAAGACCTGTTTGAAAAGCGACTGCGCAGGGCTGTACATGAAGAGCAGTTACCGGCAGATACCGGCACTGCCGCGCTGGCCACCGTGCTGAATACGCTTCTGGAGGGGATGTCGATCGAGGCGAAAGATGGCGCCACACTGGAAAGCCTCAGAGCAACCGGCCAGTATGCGTCGCGTCTGCTGCCTTGCAGAAAACAGTGACCGCACAAAATGCGAACTGCAACACTAGACGACCGGTCAGTTTTATGGCTAAGCTATACGGACTATGAAAAAACAAACGGCTAACGTGCGTCAGCACATCATTGATGTTGCCCGAACGCTTATCACCCATAAAGGTTATAGCGCCGTCGGCCTTGCTGAGATTGTCAAAGCCGCTGGCATTCCTAAAGGATCCTTCTATTACTACTTCCAGTCCAAGGAAGAGTTTGCTGAAGCCTTGCTGGAACATTACTTCACTCATTATCTCGTTCAGGTTGAAGAGCAGTTGTGCGGCAGCCAACCCGCCAGAGAGCGGCTGCTGCGCTACTTTTCGTTCTGGAAGGCCACACAGGGAGCGGATCTGCCGGAAAGCAAGTGCCTTGTCGTCAAACTCGGGGCAGAAGTCTGCGACCAGTACGACAGAATGCGAAGCGTCCTGGCAAACGGAACCCGTGAGATTATCCTTAGGATCACGGCGTGCATACAACAGGGGCAGGAGGATGGCTCCCTGCCATCGGGTGTGGATGCAGAGGCTCTTGCAGAAGAGCTTTACCAGCTGTGGCTGGGCGCATCCCTGATGGCAAAAATTCATACGCCTGAACAGGCGTTCGACAAAGCAATGAGTGCAACAAAGCGGCTGCTCGCGTAGCCGCATTTTTTTCTGCCAATTTACTAGACGACCGGTCAACTATTTAGGAGTAATCATGACTGACAACAGTAACCGTACCGATCTCTTTTCCCCTGTGACAATGGGGAAACTTCAGCTGGCTAATCGTATCGTTATGGCGCCTGTCACCCGTAGCCGCTATGGTGAAGATGGTGTACCAAATGAGTTACATGCAACTTACTACGCTCAGCGCGCCAGCGCCGGCCTGATTATTTCAGAAGCGACGAATATCTCAGCTCAGGGCCGCGGGTATGCGGCAACGCCGGGTATCTGGAGTGACGAGCAGGTCGCAGGCTGGAAAAAGGTCACCGATGCCGTTCACGCAGAAGGCGGAAAAATCGTCTGTCAGCTCTGGCATGTAGGCCGTTTTTCAAGCGTTGAACTGCAGCCTAACGGCGAGCGTCCTGTCGCCCCCTCCGCTATCAAGGCCGAAGGCCAGACTTATACCGTCAATGGCTTCGTACCGGTATCGACGCCGCGCGCGCTCGAAACCGACGAAATCCCGGGCATTATTGAGCAGTATAAACGTGCTGCTGAAAATGCCCTGCGCGCAGGTTTTGACGGCGTGGAAGTGCACTCTGCAAACAGCTATCTGCTCGATCAGTTCTTGCGCGACTCAATCAATCAGCGGACCGACGCCTACGGCGGATCTATTGAAAACCGCGCGCGCCTGACGCTGGAAGTCACTGAAGCGATCGTCAACATTTGGGGTAACGAGCGGGTTGGTATCCGCCTTTCACCGGTCACGCCTGATGCGGGTAACACGCCGCCGGACAGCAACGTGATGGCAATGTACGGGTACCTGATTCAGCAACTTAACCGTTTTAACCTCGCGTATCTGCACTTTGTTGAGGGGGCGACGGCGACCTCACGTGAGGTACCTGCCGATGTGGATATGGATGCGCTGAGCGCCCAGTTCGACGGCCCGTTCATCGGTAACAACAACTACGACCTTGAGATGGCCATCAGTCGCCGTGATGCCGGGATAATCGACGCCGTCGCCTTCGGCCGCTTGTTTATTTCCAACCCGGATCTGGTTAAACGTCTGCGTTATGGTGCCGAGCTGACCATCGCGCCGAAAGAAGCCTACTACGGCGGCGGCGCGAAAGGTTACACCGACTGGCCGGAAGGGAATTACTGATAAATAAAACCGGCGGGATCTTCCCGCCGCCTGTACCTCATAAAGAAGGATAAGAATATGAATCACCTGCAGAATAAAACCGCTGTTATTACTGGCGCGTCGTCGGGCATTGGCGCCGCAACCGCGCTGGAACTTGCACGTCATGGCGTGAATATCGTAGCCGCAGCACTGGATCAGACTGGCCTTGATAGGCTGGTAAAGGATATTGAGTCAGCCGGCGGCCATGCTACCGGTCTGGTGACGGATGTGACTCGTCTTGAAGACACACAGGCGCTGGTAAAGCATGCTACTGACACCTTCGGTACTGTAGATATCCTGATTAACAACGCAGGACTGATGCTGTTTTCAGCCTGGAGTGACATCGCGTGGGACGACTGGAACAAGATGGTCGACGTAAACATCAAGGGGTATCTGAATGCCATTGCGTCCGTACTTCCGGTTATGCTTAGCAAAAGTGACGGACAGATCTTGAACATGGCCTCTGTCGCTGGGCACCAGGTTGACGCCGGCGCGGGTGTGTACAGTGCGACCAAATTCTTTGTACACGCCATGACGGAATCTATGCGTAAGGATCTGGGTGTGAATAAGGGCATCAGGGTCAATACCATCAGCCCGGGCGTTATTAACACGGGATGGGCTGACAAGGTGAGCGATCCGGAAGGACGTAAGGTGGCGCAGGAGCTGACAAAAATTGCTATCAGCCCGCAGGATGTGGCAAATGCGGTGGTCTACGCTCTCAACCAGCCTAAGAACGTGACGGTCAACGATCTTATCGTATCCCCTACGAAGCAGAACTGGTAAATCAACAGTGGCAGCAGGCTGGCTGCCACTTCATCTCAGAAATAAACGACTTCAGCCTATCGTCGTCAGACAGTCGCTGTCTGCAAGGCTTTAATTCCAGCCAGATAAACATCATTTTCCAGCACCCTACGCATCTCGCTGCACAAATCAGGTTTGCAGTCAAAAGAGGCGGACCAGACAACATGCGTGTTCCCCGGATTACGGGTTGGTAATAGCTGTATGGTAGAAAGATAATTTTCAACAGGCAGAGGTGCTGTTTCAAAGGAATAGGTCAAAACATATGATTTGCTGTCTTTACGGATTAATTTTTCCGTTCCCGATGCACCGTTTCCAAGAGTTACGTTGCGAACAGCTCCTACAATATCTTCCGTATAGCCCTCTTCAAACTCACTGCTGACTACGGCAGGATGCCACGCTGACAGAGCGTGAAATTTTTCAATAATGTCCCAGACTTCTTCTACATCACGCTGTATTACCAGCGATGCGACAGTACTTTCCATGGTTCTCTCTTCAGATGGATTACGACCACAATACGTTTTGTATCGACCACTAAATAAGGTATTTATATTTTTAGCGGCCGATACATAATAAGTCAACTGGATTGTCTCTCAGCCAGATACTTGAGTGCTCACAAAAACAAATTCACTTATAATTTAATGATATAGACCTGATTATCTCCTGCAACACTACGTCTGCTTCACGCCCTGAGACATTCGACAAGCTTTTTATGACCTAAGCCTGGTTGAAACATCAACGGCTAAAATTTTCATAATCCAATAAAGACTTCTTTGCTGCCTTTCTGAGCTGCCCATAGCACCCTGTGTGGATTCAATCCATGCAGGAGTGCAGTCCATGAAAATCAGCATGTTGCTGACGCTATTTCCTCTGCTGATGCCGGCGTCGGTGCTTGCCGGCACGGTACTCTATACCGATTCCCACCATCCCCCGACTAACGTCGATGCCTCGGTCTCCGTTATTTATCTTGACGGTCCTGAACAGCTGCAGGCGCAGACGTTTGGTGAGCTGTCGTCGAACCCGGATGAAGCCGAACGCCAGGCTAAGGCCGTACTGCAGTCACCGCAATGGCAGGCCCATGAGCAGGAACTGGCCACGGTTTACCGCGCGGTGGTGCGCGCCTGGGAATTGGGCGTTACAAAAGTGCCGGCCGTCGTGTTTGACGATAAGGATGTGGTGTATGGCACGGCTGACGTAGCCCAGGCCGTGGCACTGCGCGCCCAGTCACCGGGGGGGCAGTGATATGCAACGAACCCCTTTGATGCCCCCGGAGCAACCTCGCCTTACCCTTAAATCCCTCAGTGTGGCCATGATGTTGTCCGCGGCCAGCGTGCCGGCAGCGAACGCTGCGCTCAACAGCGCGCAGATTGTCGCGAGTGCTGTATCACAGGCCTGTATCAGCTGGCGCGTCAGCGGCATTTGTTATTGGCTGCTGTGCACGCCGTTTGGCTGCAAGGTGCGGACCTCCGTCAAAGTCACCCACTTTATCCCGGAAGCCGTAGTGTCGGCGTACAACACCCAGGGAGGTAATCCCTGGCGTGAAATGTCGATGTTGAGCCAGGCTGCCGGCGGGCTGGAAAGCAGTATCACCAGCGCGCTGAGTGGCGTATCTGCCGGCGGCGGCAATAACGAGCTGAAAACCCCCGGGGAACGTAAAACCAACCTCCACTTCAAGTATGCCGATGCCATTGGTCATCCGGCAACGTCCCTGATTGGCGGCAGCATTGCCGGCTATTCGTGCCGCAGCGCGGCGACCCCTTTTGTACCGTATTTCCTCAGCACGCTGGACAGCCTGGCGTGGCGTACCGGTATTCCCGAATCCCTCTACCCGGAGGCATTGGTGCCGGGGATGCGTGAGGTTGGCAGTCAGGCGGCCGCGAATATGTGGGGCAACGTCTATCCCCGCTCGGGGTTTGTGACCCAGGTTGATGACGACAAGGCCGGTGCCCTGGTAGCGCAGCGGGTGGCGGACATCATCACCCGTTCTGGCCAGCCCCACGTCTATCAACCTCTGATGGGCCAGCGCTCTGAGGGGTACTGGCCTCCGGGCGCTGTGACGGAGAACTCCGGTACCAGCAACCACAAGTGGCAGCGCCTTTCTCCGCAACTGAGCCAATCCTGCGCAGTATTCCCGGACGGTGACCATCCGCCGGCAGCGGATGCGAACGCTGCCTTTGCCCTGTGGCAACCCTACAGCTGCTGCCAGCGCCGCGGGCAGCGTTTCCTCTCCAGCACGGACTTTTGAGGCATGAACGATGAATAACACGATGAATAAACGCACTTTCCGAGGCCGGCGCAGCCTGCTGTCTCTGCTGGTTGTCAGCAGTCTGATACTGGTCGGCGTGAACGCGCACGCTGACGACAATGATGATAACGCTACCTTGTTTGGCATTTCGTTGCCCCAGGTGAATGACAGCAATATCGGTTACGGGAAGAGCGCCAGCGGTGCGGTCTCGGATAAGCTGTTTTATTCCCTGGGCGGTGGCTCGGTGATCTCACAGCCAGCGACACGCGGCAACATGCAACGCCTGGGCATGAACCTGGGCTGGAGCTCGGATTTGATGTGCGGCAACTTCGACCTGAAAACGACGATCGGTAATCAGCTTAATGGTGTCACCGACGGCTTCAAGAACCTGATGGGCAGCGTTATCCAGGGCGCCACCGGCGCGGTGGCCAGCCTGCCGGCGATGGCTATCCAGCGTGCCAACCCGGGGCTGTATGAAATGCTGACCAACGGGGTGTTGCAGAGCGGTGTCGCGTTCGACAAAGCGCAGCTGAACTGTCAGAACCTCTCGAAGCGCATGATGGACATGGCGGATACCGGCGGCTGGAGCCAGGCGGCAGCGATGGAGGAAGCCAAGAGTCTGGTCAATAACGGGGACGCGGATGCGGTGCGTTCAATGAACGCGACGGAGACGGAGAAGGTGACAGGGCAATCGGGGCAGACCTGGATCGGCGGTCAGAAGCGAGGTGGCTCCGGTCAGCCGGCCATCAAACCGACGCACGACCTGACAGCCGCCGGCTACAACATGATGAATGCGCTGCCCGTCACCAGCACCTCCAACGTATCCGGCAGCAGTTGCACCGGTGGAGCTTGTGCCAAGTATGCCAGCAGCGAAGAAGCGGCAGCTGCCGTGGTGAAGGTGTTGGGCGATACCTCACTGCGTACCTGTAAGGATGCGTCTCAATGTACCAGTGGGGAAGGGAGCGAACAGCCCGGCAGTACCGTGGCCGGCACCGGTTTTGCGCCGATGCTGGAAGAGGCGACAAAAGCAAATAACGAGCAGTTGGCCAAACTGGTCAACGGGGCAGAGAAACCCACCACGGCCAACCTGGCCAAGCTCAAAACGGGCAGCCTGGCGGTGACCGCCGGGGTTATCAAGGCGCTGCAGCGTGACCCGGATAATGCTGCTCTGGTCGGCCGTCTGGCCAGTGAACTGGCGATGGCGGATACCATTGAAACGGCCTTCATTATGCGTCGCATGATCACTACCGGGATGTCCGAGCCCAATGCCTCTGCACAGAAAGTGGCGATGGAAGAGGGCGATCGTCGCATCGAGGCGCTGGATCGCGAGATCACTGCGCTGAAGAATGAAATGGAAATGAAACGCGAAATTTCCCGTAACGCGGTACTGACCATTATCGATCGCGAGAACAATCGCGCGGAAACCAACCCGCAGCGTCAGTCGGTTGACAGCCCGGACACCAAGTTTAACCAGTTGGCCGTACCGGAAAGCGACCAGTAACCGTGGGGGATGCATTAATGACTGGAACAGAGAAACAAGGCTTGTCGCCCAGCAGGGGCGGCTGGCTCGGTCACCGGGCAAAGCGTGCCCTGCAGATGCTGGGCATGCTTGTGATTGCGATGATAGTGGCGCTGGGCATGGCCCACTGGGGTGTCAATCACCCAGGAGAGAGTGCCGCGCTGCGTGACTGGGTGCACAGCACCCGTTATGGCTGGCTGAGCTGGCGCCTGGCGCTTTACGCCGTGCTGACCTGGGGATTCTGGAAAATCTGGCACGCACCGGGCTGCAAGCCAGAATACCGGCAACCGCTCAAACGTATGGCCATCGCCTGCGCGGTATTTGCCCTGGCATGTGAATACAGCCTCTTTGGCGGAGGGCTGACGTTATGATGACCAACAGCTATCTGGAGTATTTCCTGACGCTGCTCGGCTGGCTGATTAACAACGGCCTGTGGGAGCTGCTGGTCAGCACGGGGCTGTTTGTGCTGCCGCTGCTGTTTAAGGTGGCGGCCATCTGGCTGAAGGTGCGTGAGGAAGGTGAGGATGAGGGCAACAAAGGGATGCTGTCCCTGCCGCGCGTCGAGAACCTGCTCTACGGCGCGTTTTTTGTGATGCTTGCCTGCTGCCTGCCGCTGATGAATGTCAGCCTGGATACCATCAAATATGACAGCAGTCGGGCAGCAACCTGCGGTACCTGGACACCCAAAAAACCGGATGAAACCGGGTACGCCAACATCATGTCGAGCATGAACGGCCAGACGGCGAAGGTGCCGGTGTGGTGGTTGGTGGTGCATAAGCTGTCGAAGGGGATCACGTCGGCCGCAGTGGCCACCATTCCGTGTCGGCCAGATCTGCGGCAGGTCCGCTTTGAGGTCCAGCACAGTCGGGTCAACAACCCGGCGCTGGCGAAGGAGTTGCAGGACTTCACCAATGACTGCTACGCGTTGGCGTTGTATACCTGGCAGAACCGCGACCAGGGACAAACGACCGACAAGGCTACGCTGCGTGATGTCGAGTGGCTGGGGTCGAAAACCTTCCTGAACGGCGGCTACTACAACAACCTGCAGTCGAAAACGCCGCGCGCCAGCTTCCCGTGGAATGAGGCGAGGGATAGCGGCCGGCCAAACACCGGACGGGGTGGGTACCCAGCCTGCAGCGAGTGGTGGTCAGCCGGAGAGACAGGCCTGGAGGCCAGGGTAGTGAAGCAGGTCGATCCGGGCGTGATGCTGCGGATGTCCGCCGCGCTGAAGATGATGGGGCAGCCGGATGCGGACTATAAAGAGGCGGTGGTGCGCCGCCTGGTCAGCCCGGATAACCTGACCGTCTCCCAGGGCGGACGGGCGTATGCCGGCTATGGTGGTAACGCTGACTTTACCCTGGACAACTCGGTTAACCGTATTGCCTCGATGGGCGGGACCGCACTGGGGAGCCTGGCGGCCTATCCGGCTTTTGATGCGATGCGTCAGGCATTGCCGATGGTGCAGGCGGTACTGTTGATGGCGGTGTACATCATGGTACCGCTTATCCTGGCATTCGCAGCCTATGAGTATAAGACGGTGATCACCGTGACGTTCGTGGTGTTCGCGCTGAACTTTTTGACCTTCTGGTGGGAGCTGGCGCGCTGGCTGGACAGCTGGCTGCTGGAAGCACTATACGGCTCGGATACACACAGTCGTTGGAATGTAGCCGGGTTCCAAAACAGCACGGATGACCTGATTATGAACCTAGTAATGGGGTGCATGTTTATCGTGTTACCGGCGGTATGGTTAGGGGCACTTTCTTGGGCGGGGATTAGTATGGGGCATGCGCTTGGCCAGGCTATCAGCACAGGAACTCAAGATTCAAAAGCTGCAGGTAGTCAGTTGGGAAGTGCAGCGGGAAGTGCTATTACACAGCAAGCCAGTAAATGAAAAAATAAGGCTGGATTGTATATCCGGCTTAATCATTCTGGTGCCAAGTCTGCCTATCATATGTGTTTTTATAAGGTTCATTTTCCCATGAAAAACGTTCGTAACTGTTTTTCTTTAGTCTTGTCTGACTTGTTGCACCAGTTGTTTGTCGTAAAGCATTCTGAATGATTGAAGCTACTGCCCAAAGAGCAATTATACAACCCAAGCTGGCTAAACTGACAATGGCATATGTCGATAACAGAGCGACAAGCACTACACCCAAAAATACAATAGGAATGTGTCCTATCCAAGAGGGAAGGTTTCTCTCCTGAACCTTCCCTACGCATACATTGTCCCAATGTTTTATTGCAGATGACAGGCGTTTCCAAGCCTTGGCGACATTTCTCCCGCGTTGGTAGGCTCGTTCATGTTCATGTTCATGATTTGATTGTTCCATTACCCCCCCTAAATGCCAAAGGAATATGTTTATTTCGCCCACTATAGTCGAAATAACAACCAATTGCTATTTGTCGGCTACCACTGACAACAGTTGTCCAGGTTGGTTTTTCTGTGTCTGATGACTACCTCAGGCTTAGTAAAGTATTCTGTTCCCCGAGAGATGATTTGGTTTCTAAATCATCTCTCGGAAGATACTGTTTTCATCCTTGTGCGCATATGGACATGTTCAGAAATGCCATACCACGCCGGCATTCATACCGTTATCCTGATAATTCTGAGATAACAAACCGGTGTAGTTGAGGGATACGGCAACCGATTTTGTGACGTTGATTTCTGCCCCCGCCTTCATCACCATGCCGTCGCGTGAGGCTGCGACCGTGGCGGTATTGAAGGTGGCGTCAGTGCCGGCAAAGCGCAAGCCGACTTCGCGCTCAGTCGCGTTGTACTGATGCTGCCAACCCAGTTCACTACGCAGGGTAACGGCGCTGTCTTTACCGATACTCCAACGTTTGTCCGCACGCATACCCAGGGTGGATAATGTTGCGCTGGTGCTCTGGCTGTCCGCTTTCAATGCGGCGGCACCGCCATTTTCCGTCATATCATCACTACGGTAATTCACCCACGCCAGGTTGGCGAACGGCTCCAGATTGAACCAGGTATTGTCCAGACGGTAACCCGCTTCTGCGAAGATCTGGCCTGTTCCCGCGTTATAGCGTGCCTTGGCGTTATCGGACTGGCCGTAATACCCGATACCCCGGGAGGTTTCAATCCGGTGCCAGGTATAGGCGGTACCCGCACGCAGATTCAGGTTGTCATAGGTTTTGCCGGCATAGACAGCCAAATGATAGTTATCACTGTCGGCAGATGCGCCGTCTCCGTGCAATGAGGTGCGGGTATAACCGGTGGCTAAGCCCAGACGCCAACGATCGGCCAGTTCATTATCCGCACCGAGCAATACCCCAAAGGTGGAGTCGTGGAAACCCGTGGCATTATCATTGCCGCTGGCGTGTTCCCAGTTGCCCAGCAAACTGACCCATGCGCCGTCCTCGTCTTGTTTGATGTCGCTGTTGTCCGCTGCTCCCTGAGTCTGGCGCAAACGGCCGTTGAGCGTATCCCGAACATAACGGCTGTTATTCACCAGCGCGGAAGCAGTATCCGCATGTATCTGCCCGGATAATTGACGATAGGCTTGTCGCGCCAGTTCAGCAGAAGGGGCTATCAACAAGCTTTGATACACGGGGTGATCAGCCGGTAAGCGTTCAATTGCCGTCGCGAGGTTACGTTGATTGGCCGTGACGGCGACATCCGCAAAACGGATGGCGTTACGTTGTAATCCTAATGAGAGGCTAGTGGGTTGATAGGCCAGATCGGGGGTTAAAAACAGCCCGGCGTCGGCAGAGCCAAATTGCCCCGTAATACCTTGCGCGGCAGTAAGCAGGGTATAACGCTGTGCCAGGATATTGCCGGCGGAGGATGTCGAAGCCAGCAGGTTTTGCCCCGCTTGCGGTACTACAGTAATCTCGCCGCCGTTCAGTGTCGCCTGGCCATTGACCTGCAGCAAATCGCTGCGACCAGCCTCAATTTCAGCCAGATAACGGGAGCCATTTCCCAGCGTCAGATCGTTATCAACCGTCAAGGTACCGATAGAATTACCGGGTGCCACCGAGCCCCCTTTATTGGCCGTCAGCGTGCCGATATGCCCACTGCCGCCTACCAGCCCGCCGTCGCGCACCACAGTAGCACCGGCGGCTTTACCGTTGGCGATAAAGAGCCCGTCAGCCGCGACATCGCTGGCTAATGTGCCGGTGTTGGCCAGTTGCAACGCAGCGCCTTTGGCAATCCGCGTCTGGCCGGCGTAGTCATTATTCCCGCTGAGCGTTTGGCTACCGCCCGCTATTGTCAGGCCGCCTTTATAGTGCGTTCCGTCAGGATTACTGAGGTCAGTGTCTGTGATACGGCCCGAGAAATTATCCTTCGCCTGGCTTAACACCAGCGTTCTGTCCCCCAGCGTGACTACGCCATTGCCGCTTAAGCTACGGAGAGTGGCGTTGTTCATGCTGTCTGGAACGCCCCACAGCGGATTGAAATTACCGTGTTCGGTGATGTCAAACCAACCGTTATTTTCCAGCGATGCGGAGTGGGCGAGACTGCCGGGGCCGGCAAGGTATAACACTGCGCCCTTATTCACCCGGGTCACGCCGGTATAGGTGTTCATGCCGGTCATGTTGACCACCACATCCGGCATGAGCGTTAAGTCGCCGGCACCGGAGATGGCGCCCGCCAACCCCAGATAACCTTTTCCTCCATTAGGATCACCCGAGGGATCGCCGGCAGGGGCACTCATCAGATTTCCCATTTGCCTGGTCACGCGGTTAAGGTGCAATCCGCTGCCGTTGGCATCCGTAGAAAAATTATCGGCATTGACGACGAAAGGGGTAAACGCCGTGAGCTGATTTTGCAAATCATACATCACTGAATATTGAGTGAAAAAACCTATACCCATCGTGATGTTCCAGGTTTTTGTGTCACTGCTGTCGCGATCGATAATCAGGCGATCATCACTGCCTCCCTGCAGAGTGATCCCGTTGCCGACTTTCTGTCCATTGGCGTCGACAGGCTGAAGCGTCAGGGCGGTCACTGACGTGTTGTTTTCCCCATCCTTGTCAAATTTCACTCCATGTTGTTCGAGGATGTCGCCGAATTTTTTGCTGTCTATCGTTGCGTGAGTAGCATTGCCGGTATCGAATAAAATTGCGCCGCTCAGCGCCTCTGCGGGAAGCTCAACGGTGCTCGACTGGCCATTGATATTGAGCGTGAAGGCGTATTTGAAGCGGCCTTCATGTTGCGATGACGCCGGTGCGCCAGAGTTGGGGAAATGGGTGATATCTCCCTCTTCACGTTTAGGTGCCCAGGGAACCTGGGTATCAAACTGCGCCCGCAGGCTGGGCGTCAAATTGAGGATGGCACAAGGCGCGCAACCCGGTGAAAGCGTTGTTCCATTTTCATTGGCATTGTCATTACCGGCGACGATGAAACCGGTTTTCGTGATGGTGCTAAAGGGGCTGCCGCCGTTGGGATTGCCTTTTGCATCCGTAAAAAGAAAATCCCCTACGCCAAAGGTGCCGTAGAAGTGTTTTTCTTCGGTCGGATTTCCTGTGGTAATGTTTTTTTCCGCAGCTAAATCAATATAGTAAGTTTTGTCCCCTATGACCTTAAAAGGTTTTTGATTTGCTTGCTGGGGGTGGTCGAGCAACAGATGTTCAATCTGGCCAATGACGTAACCTTTATTGTTGCTGTCGGGAGTCGCTACCGCTATCGGGGTGGCATCATCGGTGTAATAGGTCAGGTCCGTTATTTGCTTGCGCTGTAACCAATATCCGCCCCAGCCATCGTTGCCATAGAGGTATTCGTATGCCTGATTCACATTAGGCAAGCGCGAGGTATCTTGTTGCCCGAGAACGGTGTTAAATTGATCTGAACCCGTATCAAAAATATATTTTTGCGCGGGGCCGCCGTTGACACCGACATTAATGGTTAGACGATTATCTAAATGCCCCAGAGGAATGGTTACTGGGGCCGGAGCCCCTAAAGCAGAATGTGAGTAATATGAAAACAATAATGAACTGACGAATAAGCTTATTGGTTTTACTTTTGTTAACATAGTCATGTCCCAGATGGATAATTTTCTAGAATGAAAAAGTAAAATTGTTTTTTAAAATCTAGTTGTTAATTGTATTAAGTCAAGTTGATATGTGAATTAAATTTGTTTTTTTAGGATTATGCGCGACATGTGATTCCTGGGGTGCATATCACGCATAACTATTTGAATTTTATGTTTATTATTTGCAATAAACTAAAGTGTTTTTATCAAGTTAAGGTAGTCTTGATGTAATAAATGAAATTTCATAATCATGTCCAGGGTATTGGCTGATCATTCGCTGTGAAAATTCTTTCTTTGTGATTTTATGGCGATAAGTATCATGTAATAAAATAAGAAACTCGTCTGATTTTTCAGTGGTATCAATCGGAATACGTTTATAATTATGATCGGATTTTATTTGGCTTAACAACTTATTGAACCAGTCATTAAACGGTTTGTCGTCAAGTGCGGAAATAACCTGAGGTTCGTTGGTGTTGGTACAGCCCTGAACTATTGAAAAAGAAAGCGCAAGGAGCAAAGGGCTAATTAATTTAAATTTGCTTTTTTTCATTTTTAAATTCCTCCTGTGTCGATTATCTTACTGAAAGTTGACTACCCACACTCTTTATAACCAATGTGAGGGTGTTATTGTATGACTATTTCATCAAAAAAACATTGCGTTAATGTTCCTGGAGCATGAATACCTTGAGCCCATTTTAATACGTTGGGTTTTTCGTCTTGTTCTACCATTCCCCCCCAGACATCAATAAATTCTTTGTTCTTGAAGAAAAAAACGCCAGGCTCAGAGGTTTTTGTTGAGGCGAAAATAGCTAGCCATTCTTTGTCGGCTAAAACTTCGGATACATCAATTTGTTTTGAGCTGACTTTTTCAGTCAGTACCTTTTGTACCAGACCTTGGTAAAGACTCTTGTTCTCCGCATTAATTTTTAGCTTTAAACTCGCACAGTCGACAGTGGCTGACGCTATGTTTACTACAAAAAATAATGGGAGGGAAAAAAATAATGACAATTTTTTCATAATGATATCACTGGGTTAGGGTTTAATGGAAGTGAGTATAGAACATAATGTCCCATCAAGTGCAAAAAAAAATAACCATTTGAATACAAATGCTATTTTGTGATTTTTTGACTATTCCCCTTATATGTTAAGGGTAATACCATGCTGCCTATCATCCGATGGAAACTAAACGGAAACAAAGATCGAATTTATTACCAAGTAGGTATGAGTACTGGGATGTATAACTAAGTTTGGGTAATTGACATGCGGGCATAAATTCAATATTTGAGAAAGGGAGAACTTTTCATATCTGAATGGTTTTACTGGCCATTTGGCTGGGAAATCAACGAAAGAGTTTTTGCATTTGTCGCTTTGGGTGAATGTTTTTTATTTAAAATCAATCGATTGTTTTTTTTCTTTATCAGTTTTTTCTGAAGTGTTTACGCAAGTGAGATTATTCGTAGAACATCTGCTACATTTCATGGACATAGACAAAATCCATCTATCCTCGCCTTTGTGGGGAGTGGGCGCGGATGAGTGCGGAGTTTAGATGCATCATTTTAAAATTTTCTGTTTGTTATTAGCAATAACTATACCCACAAGTGCTTTTTCAAGCAGTTTTTCCCTGGGAGTGCAGACAGAGTTGGAAAGTCAGGCATACAAAGCCAAACGTACACATTTTTATGCCATTCCCTATGTGGGCTATGACAATGATGTTTGGTATGTCGACGGTATTGAAACAGGGTTTTATCTACTGAAAGATGCCGAAAATGAACTGAAATTAAAAGCCTACTATTACTATGAAGATGCTTACCGTCCTGAAGATGGCCACGGTGAAGCGATGCAAAGGCTTAACAAACGGCGTGCAACTGTCATGTCGGGGATCAGTTACCAAAGGATCACTCCGTGGGGAGCGCTATTTACCCAGGTAGCGGCGGATACGTTAAATAATAGCAAGGGCGTTGTTGCAACGGCAGCCTACATTGGCGAGCTCAATGTCAATTCTGTGATGCTTTATGGAGAAATCGGTACTGATTGGTCGAATGCACAACAAACGCGTTATTACTATGGGATTTCCCAAGAAGAGGCCGATCGCAGTGGGCTTAATGAATATCGTCCACATCAAAGTCTAACGCCGTTTATCATGTTGGCAGCAGAGTACAAATTCACCCAGTTTTGGGAAGGTTATATTGAATCCCGTTATAACTTCTTATCGAAAACCGTGCGCCATAGCCCAATGGTTGATCGCGATGGAACGTATAACTTTGTCATTGGCCTTAACTATAATTTTTAACGGGGGAAGTCTCTATGTTTTGCCAACGAATAGGAGACTATGACAGTGTCAATCTTCTCTAACAAGATTGGTATCCTGCTCGCTGTGATGATTTTTGGCTTAACCTATGGTCTTAGTGCACCACTGATCGCGATTAGGTTGGTCAATGAAGGGTATAGTGAAATCTTTGTGGGCATCAATGCGGCGATGCATGCCATCGGCGTGTTCATTGTCGCCCCATTCTTACCGGTGTTGTGTCGGCGGTTTAATGCTAAATCATTGATAATATTTTCATTGTTTATCTCATGCCTCGTATTGTGTCTCTTTCCCCTCACGTCTTTTGCAACCTGGTTTGTGTTGCGCCTTATGCTGGGTGCCATGAGCGAAATTATGTTGGTTGTTACTGAAACCTGGTTGAACTTTATGGCTGAAGCGGCAAACCGTGCACGAATCATTGCCGCTTATACTGCCAGCTTGTCCACAGGTTTTGCTCTTGGCCCACTCATTTTAGTGTCCGTTGGCAGTAGCGGAAATACGGCATTTTATCTGGGGGCCGCCATCGCATTGTTGGCAGCAGTAGTAGTCACTCGCTCTGCTGTAAGGCCATTCCCTGCAGACGAACAACACCAATCCAAACCGACGCTGATGTACCTTAGTCTGGCACCCATTGCTATAGCGGCAACGGTTCTGAATGCGGGTCTGGAGTCTGCAGGTCTCAACTTACTTTCGGTGTATGCAATGAATTTGGGTTGGGACGAACAATCAGCAACGTCATTGATTTCTGTTTTATTGATTGGGGCAATATTGTTACAACTGCCTATTGGTTGGATAGCGGATAAATACAATCGTCAGTGGCTAATTATCATCATGGCGGGTTTATCGGCCTGTGGGGCATTGTTATGGCCAATATCGCTTAATTATCCCTGGATGGCATACACATTACTTTTTGTGTGGGGTGGTGTATTTGTAGGTATTTATACTGTGGTGGTCACTGTTGTGGGCGAACGCTTCAGTAACGGTGAATTGGTCGGGGTGTATGCTGTATTGTCGATTGCCTGGGGCGTTGGCGCATTGGTTGGCCCAATGATGGGTGGGGTAGCCATGGAATTGAACACTCACGGCCTACCATTGATGGCCGCGTTGCTTTGCGGTTTGTTTATGTTGTTTACCCTTAAGAATGCCAGGCGGGGCTGCTAAGCCGTCTTACAATTAAAAGATATGAGAAGAGGTTATAAGGCATGGTTCAGTTGGTAATGATTTTACTGGGGGTTGATTATTTGCGTAACCGCTGGCGTGGGTTGATGATTGCCGGTTGGTTAGGTGTGTTGGCTGGCTTAATCATCTTCATCGATGCGTTGGATAACGCGATTTATTTCCCCTTGCATCCCTTTGCTTTCCTGTTGTTGGTCGAAGGCCTGGCGACGTTGATGGTTGCGCATACCGGCATCGGCGGGCAACGTACCTTGCGTTACGTAAAAGGAGGGGCATTCTCACTGGCCGCGATATTGATCTTGAGCGGGCATCACCATGGTCATTTTATTTTATCGATGATTTTTGGCATTTTATTTTTGACCGACGGGTTATTGCAAATCGTCACGGCTGGGGTTGTACGCTATAAAAACTGGAAATTTGTGGTCGCCGGCGGTGTCATCGAAATCATGTTAGCTATTTTCTTCTTTCAACCCTATCCGACCCATTATGTCGGCACCGTACCTTATTGCTTAGGCCTGGGATTGATATTTGGTGGCTGGAATATGGTTATGCTGGCGATGCGCGTCAAAAAGCTGGAGGTCAACCCTGCTGTTTTGGGCAATACGGCTGCTGAGGAAGCCAGCGGGGCAGAAACGGCGCCGTTGGTCACTGAATGGGACGGCCCTCCGGCTGCCGATGAACCGGCACTGACCATACATGTCTGGACACCTGTAGGATCCTCGAAGAGTGCAGTAGTGCCTCATCCTGTCATTGATCGTTATATTGCTGCGGTGGATAAAAATGGGGTGATTTCCACCGGCCATGCTGCGCTGGAATCTCCGGAGGGCGTCTATATCAGCCTGTATCCGGCAGTCGATCTTGACCGGTCGCCCGATCAATTTACCCGCTTGCTGCGTGCAACGGCAGATAATAATGTTGAAGGGCAGTTTCAACCGGATTATGTGACTGAATCCGAAAAATGGTGCCCTTCAACCATGCAGGTGCGGATCAGGAACTATGATGCTGAACGTTTGAAGCGGTTCTGGGAGGTCTACCAGGCAGACAACACCTATAACCTTACGCATCGCAACTGCTCAAGCAGTGTGGCGCGTGGGCTGGAAGCGGCACTGGAAGGCGTGGTGGGTAAGATATGGGGGCAGCGTGGCCACTGGTGGGTGTTGAGTAAAATTCTCACGACGCCGGAGTTATGGGTGGCGGTACAAATACGTAAACGCGCAAAAACCATGGCCTGGACGCCAGGGCTGACGCTCGATTACGCACGTGCATTAAGCATGTTGGCGGATCCCCGGCCGGCCGGCTGGATAACCACCATACGTCGTGCCCTAAAGAAAATGTTTTCTTTGCGCAAGCAATGGCGCGATGAAAAAAAACAGGGCACGATAGCGTCAGGTGCTAACGGTGAACCCTCAAATGACAAAGGCAACTAGTTATATGGCCATGTTTTCTTGGTTGACCTCACCAACGGCAAGCAACGAGCAAGACTGGGTGTTGGAATACGCCCGGTTACCGCAGGTGGAATGGGGGGAGCAGGGTAAAATCGTACTGCGCAATATTCGCAATTTCAGATATCAACCTACCCGCGACGATTATATGCCAGATTGGTACGATGCAGATATCGATATTAGCCAGTTAAAAACGGTAGATGTGGTCTCCTCTTACTGGTCAGGTAAGACTATTGCGCATCTGTTTTTGAGCTTCGGTTTCGAAGACGGTCGCCATTTGGCTGTCTCGATAGAAACGCGGCGTAGCCGCAACCAGCGATATTCGACCTGGCGCGGCTTTTTTAAACATTACATGTTGACCTATGTGCTTGCCGATGAGCGAGACTTAATTGGTGTCAGAACCGATGTTCGCAAAGAGCAAGTTTATCTTTATCCCCTTCAGATATCGCCAGACACGGCTCAGGCTATTTTTCTGAGCTATTTGCAACGTATCGATCAACTGAGCCACCGACCCGAGTTTTATCACACGTTATTTAATAACTGCACGAGCAATATTTTGCATCATGCTACTGCGGTTTCTGCCGACATTCGCTATAGCTGGAAAGTCTTGGTCAGTGGCTATGCAGATAAATACATCTATGAGCTTGGCTTATTGAATAATAACCTTTCTTTTGAACAGTTAAAAAAACGATGCCTCATCAAAAGGCCGGACAATGCCGTGATCAATGAGGATTTTTCGCGTTTGATTCGGGAGGGTGTTAAGAGGGAAAGTTGAGTGGCTCACTTTCCCTGATTGTGAGACTGACGGCAGGATGATGGGGCATTCCTGCCGTTATTTTTTCTTTTTGGCCTCTCTGTCCATCATCTTTTGCTCATCCGCATCTTCAAGTTCGTCTTGCCGCATCAGGCAATTGGCATAGGCATCGGTCCCTTTGGTAAAACCATAACCATCACAAACTTTTTTATGGTTTTCCAGAGTCATCGCATCAAGCTCATCACTGATCCCACACCCTGATAAAAGAACCATTGAAACTGCAAGTAATACTGTTCGCATCATTTTTCTCCATTATTAAAGGCATCAAGCTAAATATCAGTTATTGACACTCAGGGTCACCTATGTCGCATTTTTTTATTTTATTCAGAGAGTTTGTGCGTTCCGTTGTTCGCTCACTCAAACATAATGCGTTATTCATCGCGTTAATACTCCCGCCTGCAGAGTTTGAACTCAAAAACGCACAATCCGCATCTCTAAATTTTAGCCAGGCGCGCTGCGCCTGAAGTAGCGCCTTACTTTTTTCAGGGGATGATTTTAATGTGTCCATGACTTTTTTATAGGCTGTATTCATCTCTCCATCTGCATTTTTGTAAGTCTGAGTGGCACAGTCATTCAGTTCAACCTGATTTTGGGCTGTCTGCAAACAGTTGCTTTCAGGTTTATCCGCTGCCAGCGCGCTGGTTGAAAAAAAGGCTGAAAAAATCAATGGAAGGGCGACAATACGCATTTGCATATTTTAATATCCTTAAGTTGAGAAATTTTCATCTAATAATAGGTAAGTCTTTGGTGTTACGCCAACTTGATATCAGCTCTTGTCCCTTGATGAAGGGAGATCCGTGCATTTCAATCGTCAACGTTTACCGCCGCACGTTGTTGTTCCAGTAAAGCGATAAAACGCAGAATTAGCGCATTCATACGCAGCAGAGCAACCGTCGGTTCTGCCGAAGCAGGGGGATGTTGTTCCAACTGTTGGCAAAGATTGACCCCGCTTTGGTAGCCCGCCAGCGCAAAACTGCCTTTCTGCCGATGCAACACCGCGGCGAATACGTCCGGCTGTGCGGTGGTGGCGAGCAGCTGTTGGCGGTCAGCGTCGCTGCTGCGTTGCAATTCGTCAATCAAGGTGGTCATGACCTGCGGTTGCCCGGCGGCCATCAATTGGATTTCCCGCATGTCCACACGAATGGCCTGTTGCTCCGACACTAAGGTACGCAAATCCTGCTGTGTCAGCGGTTTGATCAGCACGGCGTCCATGCCCGCCGCCAGACAACGGTATTGCTCATCGTTAAACGCATTGGCGGTACAGCCGACGATAGGCAGATATTGACGGTGGCCGTGTTCTCGCTCTCTTTGCCATTGCGCCAGCTGATAGCCGGTGAAAACCGGCATCTGACAATCGGTCAGCACCAAATCGAAGGGGGATTGCTCCAGCCTTTGTAGCGCCTGGCGACCATTGTCACAGGTGGTGACCTGATGTCCGAGCTTTTCCAGTTGAAGTTTCATCACCGTCAGGTTGGCGGGCAAATCATCCACGACTAGCACCCGCAGCGAGTGTTCAACGAGGGGAGCGGTGAGCGTCTCTTGCGCCTCATCACCCGCGGTGGTGCGAGGTAGCGTTAGTGTGAAAGAGAACCGTGAACCCTGCTGCGGGGTGGAGTCAATCTGTAACTCGCTACCCATCAGTTGCAGCAGTTGGGTACAAATCGCCAACCCGAGCCCCGTGCTGGCCGGCGCGTTGGCATCAACCTGAGCATAGGGCTGCAAAATCTTCTGTTGCAGGGGCTGCGCGATACCTATGCCGCTGTCGCTGATACTGAACGTCAGATTGTCGTGATGAGGATCCTGCGGTAGTACACCGACCTGCAGTGCCACAAAGCCCTGTTCAGTATATTTGATGGCGTTGCTGAGCAAATTATTGAGAATTTGCGTCAACTTGGTGCCATCGAGCAGGTACTGATGCTGCCAGACGGCTTCGATATCGCTGTCCAGCCGCAGCGCTTTTTGCGCCGCCAGCGCAGCGTAGGTATCCAGCGCCTGCGTCAGCAAGGGATGGAGTTCCGTGGGGTGAGCTTGCAAGTGCATTTCACCGGCTTCAATCTTGGAAATATCCAACACATCCCCGACAATTTGCAGCAACTGGCGTGAGGCCGCATAGGCTATCGGCAGTGACGTTCCGGCGGCTTCGGGGCGCTGGGTTTCCAACTCAAGAATACCGAGGATAGCGTTCATCGGTGAACGAATTTCATGACTCATGCGCGCCAGAAAATGACTTTTTTCGCGGCTGGCGTTGGTGGCCTGTTGCAAGGCATCGGCGAGATCGCGCTCCAGGCGTTTGCGCTCGCTGATGTCATACCAACCGAGCAGCAACCCTTGCGGTGTCAAACGGCTGTCACTGTATGCTGCCAGCCATTGAGCGATTTCCCGTTGCGCTCCCTGTATCACTATTGCACGGTCGGAAAACTGCGGTTGCATATTGCCGATGGCGGCTATGCGCTCTTGTTGGCTGATGGCGGGAATAATCGGATTTCGCGCGGTAAACTGCTCCAGGGAGTGTCCAATCACTTGCTGCTGCGTTAGCGTCAGTGACTCTAGCAAGGCCTGATTGCAATGGGTGATGTTACCGAGCGGATCACACACCAAAAGTGGCGTTGGGATACTGTTGAGCAGCGTTTGCCAGTATTTCAACGCATCGCGCAAACCGCGTTCGGCACGGCGGCGGCGGAAAATTTCAGTCGACAGAAAACCGATCAGAAACAGCGACAGCGCGGCACTGACCGCCGTCAGCGGATTAAACCAGCGATCGCTGTTGGTGCCGTTCGGTTGCATTGCACTTAGCGTTGAGTTCAACAGCCAGCGTTCATTGATCGACTGTGCAACGCCTGCGGGCAGGGTGTCGATGGCATGATTAATACGCTGCAACAGCGCTTCCTGACCCGGTGCCAGCCACAGTGACTGGCTGCTGATGATTGCCGGCAGTGGGCGCACGCTCAGCCTGCCGGGGTAAAGATTGCTGGCTAACAACGCCGCCTGTGTGGCATCGCAGACGATGCCCTGCGCGGCACCGGCATTCAGCAGCCGGATCGCTTCATGTAATGACGCCGCCTCACCGAGTTCCACGCCGGGGTAAGCCGCAAATAATCCCGCCTGCGCCGGGCTGTGACGTAATATCAATACCCGTTGATGACGCAGATCCAACGATGATTCGTGCTGCAACGGCAGCCGATCCTGACGAACCACCAGTGCCCAGCGCTGTTGCAACAAGGGATGCGAAACCAGTATCCCCGGCGGTGGTGGTGAACTTTGCGGCGGTGGCAAAGCTGCCTGAATACTTTGCGCGTTCAACATCTGCGCCAATTGACTGTGGCTGGATGTGGCCTGTGTGGTGAAGTGCAACCTATTTTGAGCCGCAAGGGCGCTCAGTAAATCTGTCGCCGCTCCTTGCAGTTGATGGTTTGCATCAAAATCACTGTAGGGTGGACGATCGTCGAGCAGACCGATGTGAATGTCTCCGGTCGCCCAGGCCCACGCAGGCAGTAAGGTGACCAGCACCAGCCAGGCTTTCATTTTCACAGCCCAGCCTCGCGCAAATAGGCGAACAAATCGACATCGGAGTTGACGCCAATTTTTAACATGGCGCTTTTCTTCTGCGCGCTGATGGTCTGTTTGGTGCGACTGAGCATGGCGGCGATATCGTTAACGCCGTGCCCCTGGGCCAACAGGCGCACGACCTCCAACTCGCGTGGGCTCATTGCTACTGTGGAGGGCAATGATACGGCGTTGCCCGGCGGTCGGCGTCCCTGCTGTAACGCTTTCAAACACGCGGTCAGCTCAGTGGTCAGGCTCTGCTTATTGATCACGGCTAACACGCCGGTAGCCAGAATGGAGTTGATCAGCCCGGGATTGGTCATCACAGTAATGACTACAATCGGCAACTGTGGGTATTTGCGGCGCAGGGTACTAATCAGCCGCAGTCCGTCGGACTGCTGTTCACCCGGCATATTGAAATCAGTGAGCAGCACATCCGGCAATTTTTCCGCCAGCAAAGCCAGCAGTTGATCCACCGTTTGCGCTTCACCGACGATCGTAAAATTATCGCCAAAGGCTGTGGTCACCACGGTTCGCAGACCAATCAGGAATACGGGGTGATCATCGGCTATTACCACGGTTTTTTGCACAAATGACTCCTCGGAGCAGACAATGCAATCAGTATAGTGAATCCGCTTTCGCCAGTGCCAATACGCCGACCACCCCTTGTTGCGGATGGTGCAACAAACGGCATTCGACATGATGATAATGTGCATCGGGCAGCAGCAGGCGTAATGAGCAATATTGCGGTGTATTCCGCGATTCCCTTACGGTGCGCAGTAATGTTTTCAGCACCTCGCGATCGTCGGGGTGAACATGGGCCAGCAGCAGCGTCAGATTGGCTAACTGACGTGGCGGCATCCCGAAAACGGCTTCGTGTGGCTGCCAATCCAATTGTTCAGCTTCTGCCGACAGGCGAAAAAAGGCTGGGTGGCGCGTTTGTAGCAATGCGTTCAGCAATAGCTGCTGTTGTTGCATCAGTTGGCGCTGAGAGCGATGTCGTTGTTCCCGCGTTGCCACTAACAATCCCAGTGAGATTGTCATCAGCAAGTACAGCTGTGACGCTTCGACCGCCTGCATGCCGGCCAACGCTGGGCGAAATGGGCCATAGCCGTAGAGCGTCGCCAGGCTAACCAGCAGCGTGAGCAGAATAAAGTACAGCGCCAGCGGCAACAGGGGCAACAAAGCGGACAGCAACAGCGATAGCGCCAACACGGAATACAATAAAGCATTATTCAGCAGGTCGTTGCTTAACAGACTGGAAGGCAGGAAAAAAACGGCTATAGCTAACGGAAAAACCCACGCTGCAATAACGGCTTGCTGGCGGGTGGGCCACTGCCACTGGCCATGATTCAAACGATGGATAATAAATAGCGGTGCGATCGCCAGGCAGCCGGTAGCATTGGAAATTCCCCAGCTGATGAAGTGTGAAACCCGTGTCGGATAGCCGAGCGCTTTAAGAATTAAATCACTAAACAGACCGCCAACGGCGCTGGCAAGGTAGACGCCGGCCAGCAAAAGCAACGTTTCTCCCGGGTGCGACAAACCGTTTGAATAGCGGTGCAACCCATTCCAGATTAACGCCAGCGGGCAAATGATCGCTAAATCGAGCAGGGCGAACGCCAGCGCAATATCCCAGGGGCGATCGTGCAGCAGGCTGACCGAAAAATGCAGTACGCCGGCACTGATCGCCCACATCGACCACTGTGCCGGGGAGCGGGTGCATAATACGCCCAGCAACAGACCGGCCGGCAACCAAATGGTGCTGGACAGGCTCCAGGGATCGCGAGTTTCGAGACTGATGGTGGCGAGCAAAAAGTAAACCGCAACAAATATCAGCCAACGTAACAAGCCGTAACGACGTGGAATACGCCCGGCACCCATGGTTACCTCCCTTGTCCTCTTTGCGGTAAATATTAACAGCCATCCTCTAGGTTTAGCTACGAATTGCTTTTCTGACTAGTCAGATATCCGCTGTTCCAATACGTCTTTATACTTCACATCAAGTTACGGCATCGCGCCGAATCGTCAATTTCCATCACTCAATTACTGAGGTTTGTCAGCTATGAAAAACATTCAATTGTTCGGTGGCATCGTATTGGTATTTGCAGCAGCGCTGGTGCTGTTTTGTTCTTTAACTTCTGTTGGCCATAGCGCACGTAATACTGAGCCGGTATTTGTGATGAAAGAGGGGACGGTGTTGTTCTCCCTAAATGCCAGTATGCAGCAAAACCGTCAACTTGACGTTCAATACCAGCATGCCAGAGGGGTATTGCAGCAGGTCGGTGGTAAGTTGCGGAATGGCATGAAAAACACTAGCGTTGGAAGTTATTTTTCATGAGTTAATTTAATTTATTAAGTCAATTCAAAGGCGTTTTTTCATAAAACTAATATTGTTATAGGTTGCCAATCCATAATATTAATAGGTTTGATTTTTTCTAAGCGAAGTGAAAACTCATTACAATTGCTATACGACGATTGCGTAACTTCAGAGATCGTTCCGTTGGCCAATGACAAGCACGACGCTATGAGTGTTTGCCATTGGCCATACCCAGTCTGTATGCATTACAGGATAGGTACTGTTGCTCTGCACGGAATTTACCAAACATCTTACTGTGCTCAGGTGTTGCGGTGGGCACATGCAGCAAGAACCCTGGTTATTTACTGCTCCATTAGCACCTCACCTTGATGACGATGTCCTGACACCTCGTAACCGACCACCGTGATGATTGGCGCAAACATAAGAATGACCAAGCATATGACTATACCTACACCGTAAATCGCTGCGGTGACAGAGGCCGCGATTACGATACCGGTCGCAAGCAGGAGCCATACATGTAACTGATCGAAACGGCGCACAAGAAAATAGTGGAGCGCGTAGATCAATCCGAGGAATAGGGTCACTGGAATTGCGGTGGCGAGCAGGACTGATAATGACCCGATGTGAGCTTTATTTTCGATGAAGGTCGCCGCAACATCCAGCCCTGCTCCGGTAGCAACTATAGACGCGATAAGCAGTATCTGGCCATAGCTCCATATGAAAGCGCGCGAGCGATGCCTGTGTAATACTTTCGCTGAGGGTAGAATGGAATATACCCACCACATCCCGAAGGTGAGCCCGACACCTGCAATACAGGCGAGTGCTGCGTCCATCGTCCAGCCCTGATGCTCCATTTCAGCTGATAACGTGGCGACTGTGCCCACCAATCCCTCACCAAGTGCAATGATCGCGAACAGACTATGGCGTTCGGTCATGTGCTCCGCATGCCAAGGGGTGCCGCCATCCTTTCGTTCCGCTAGTGCAGGCCCCGCTAGTTCGACAAGAAACCATATGCCACATAGTATGAGGGTAATATCCAAAGGGAAATGAAACAGGATAATCGCAATCCAACCTATCTGAGCAACAGTGATGGCGGCAGCATAAGTGAGGCAAGTGCGGCGGCGTGAAGGATCTTGTTTCGCTGCGCGCAACCATTGAAATATCATGGCTACGCGCATGATTACATAACCCACAACCATTATCGAGTTGTCGAGAGAGCCGTGCTCGATTGAAGAGAATAAACGTGGCAAACCAATCGCCAATATTAGCACTCCGCCCATTTGCACCAATGTGGCTATGCGGAAAATCCAATCGTCAGTGTCGTAGGCTGATGCGAACCACGAGAAGTTGAACCAAGCCCAACAGATGCAGAAACTCGCGAATCCGAACCCGAGCAGAGCTGTAGTGTACTCGCCCGCAGCCAATGCATGTGTTAATTGGGTTGCGGCAAATGCAAAGCAGGTCGCGAAGGTTAGGTCGAACAATAATTCTAAAGAGGAGGCGACCCGATGTTTCTCGTGCGGGTCTCGCCCGGACATCCGTCGTATGTGATGGTGGAGAACTTCGGTAACAGATGCAGGTGAACTCATAGATAATCTTCCATCGGTGAACGCAGTTTGATAAATGTGATTTTAAGGTTTAAGTACAGCATAAGTAGTGGATAATTCTATAGCACTTTCCTGTGATAACCGAAACTGCTGTTTATAGACGTCCATAGCCGTTAGGGATTGATGATGTTTTCGCAGTTAGATGTGGAACCCAAGGTGGATAGGCTAAAAACGATTGTCTGAGGTAGGATCGCTATAGCAATTTATTGATATTATTGCTTATACCTACGCAAAAAACGTTTCTTAACCTTCAACTGCAACCAAATGATTTTAACTATTACTTAACATTGCGCAACCTTTAAGCTTTGTGAAATGTGCGCACTCTGGTAAATGCTTCTGAATGGGGCAGGATTTCTGGGCAGGATCAATCAGCAGGTGAGGGCATATCCATAACGAAGCGTTTTTCCGACGAACGGGCTACTGTGTCCATGCTCTATATTCCGAAACGGTCCATTCAGCGCTAACTCAGTCAACCCATAGTTCCCAAAAGTAGTCACCAATTGCTTAAAAGGTGAGATAAAGATTTCATCACGGCCGAGATTTTTTGTTTTGAAGCATGCGTTATTCATTCTAGGTATAACCGTAGTACCTTTTCTGCAAAATCATCATCCAAGATATAAAAATAGCATTCAGGCACATTAAGTACTCTGGCGAGCGCGCACATCGTTGTAAATGAAGGGGTATAAGTACCACTCTCATATTGCGAGATCCGTGAACGAGCAGTCGCCTCATCAATACCTGCCAGCACGCCCAACTTTTCCTGCGTAAAGCCGGCTCGTAAACGCGCAAATTTCAGTCGTTGAGGAATCATAGGATATCGTCAGATAAGTTAGATAAAAAGTTGACGACATGTTTAGCATCACTTAACATAAAACTTGTTTAGAGTTGCTAAACATCAAGGCACACATAGCCGACTAAAAATAAGGCGACACCTAGGGAACAGGCCGGTTATTTTGACCGGCCTAATTTTTGTAAGATCAAGATAGAAAGGGTTTTTTTTAGCCAGTGCTGTGGTAATTCAACATAAGGAAACGGTGTAATTATCTGATTGATATCATTGAGGCGGGGTTAGGGTGCAGTTGTAGTCTACGCTGAGTGATTCTCGTTGCGGACGTGAGTTGCGATTGACGCTCTTTCAAGATTATCATTCGTATAAAAATAGCGATAAGCTAATGGCATTGTCGGACAGTCGGGTCCATGCTGGAAAATTTTATTTATTGGGAAGTAAATACTGGATGTGATTTCTTTTTTAAATATTCGTAGAAAACGTTTGATGACTTTTGTATAACGCTATTTACAGATTTTTCTTTTAGTTGGCTAAAATAATAAACCTAGGTTTAGATTGTATTTAATAATTAAATTTATTAGATAGTAACTCTGTTTTGGATTTATTAATTAACTAAATCAAGCTAAGTAATTTAAATGTGAAGTTTTTAAGTTTCCTTTTTTTGGGAATTTAATTAATAACTCCACTGTTTAATCTCGCTTAAATAACCAGTGGTTTTTATTTTTAAAATAAAGTCGAGGTGTAAGGGAACAGGAATAAATCAGGGCTATTAAACGAGATTTTGAAGAGGGTTTTTAAGTGAAAATTTAAAATATTATCAATCCTATCCACGTTAAAACAATATGGGGATGAAGGTAAAAATACGTTAATCGTGAGTGTGTGGATGACGATAATTGACTATGCAGGATATTATCGCTTAAGCTAACTGCGCTGTGTTGTCGTCCCAGGACGACCATCCAATGTCTCAGCACTCTGTGAGAGGCGCCTTCGGGTGAGTGCCATCCAATGTTTCATGTGACCTGTGAGAAACGCCTTCGGGTGGTCACAATATCCTCGTAGCCTGAAAGAGGATGCCCATGTGGCGGTACCTCCGTTTACCCTTTGAGAACGGAGATCACGACAGTGATGAAGGTTCACTAATGACTCAACCGCACCAGTCCTGGGACGGTTCCTTTCACTAAAACGTATGCATTACGTCCTTCCGCTGTAAAGCTCGCCAAGGCGAGGTTTTAGGCTTCAACGCTTTGATTATTTTATCTTTTAAGACGTGTTGCTGACGATGCGACTTTTGAACGCACGTATAAGGCCATTTGGTACATTTGGCCGCTTACGTGAGTCTCATTAGGAGCTGAGGAGCGCGCGTCACTTGTGAAGTGGCGAAGACACTACCAAGTGACGCGCGTAGCGCATAATGTCTCAACCCACGTACGACGTGGCTTTCAACGTTTTACTACCATCTGACCAACACGTAGTCCGTGTCAGTACGGTTTTAAACACTCATTAACTTCAACGTAATTACAACGGAAAACACCGTTTTGAACGTTTCACTATCTAAAAGGAGGAAATCGACTCGGTATCGATGGCGACACTACGAACAGTAGTGTGTGGAGGCAGACTGACTAACGTCAGGCCGGCGAAAGCCGCGAACAGGTCAGAGACCTGGGGAGCCTCGAAATAACTCAACATTTCGCCGCCCCGATGCACAGATACCAGTCGAGACGCAGGAAGCGCAAAAGCAACCGTGTCGTCGGGGTTGAAATTACTGGGGTACAGATCCGTCTGCTTTGTGGAAAGCAGAGGGTTGTGCATCCCGTGGGAGGAGAATCGATGTCAAAACTCAGTAAGCAGCTGGTTACTCTCGCCCGCCAGGGACGGGGGAGTTTTAAAACCGTCGCTGACCGTTCGAGAATAGCGGAACGCTTTTCTGAACGTCTTGCGAAATTAAATATCCAGATCCGTGACGTTAAGCATGTTAAGACGTCCCATATTGAAAATTATATTAATAGTCGTAAGGCTGAAAATATATCAATACGCACGCTCCAAAATGAAATGGCATCGGTCCGTTCGATCATGTCAGCAGCGGGGCGAAATAAACTTGCAGACCCTTCGCATGATAAGTTGAGTAATCAGGCGCTGGGTATATCAGGAGCAAGCCGCGATGGGACAAAAACACCACTCCCCGATGATAAGTTATCGGCAATTGTTAACCATGTTTTTAAAAAGGACGAAGGGGTAGCAATCGGCGTGCAATTATCTCGTTATTTGGGGCTGAGAACGGAGGAGACGGTTCAGTCGGCCAAATCGCTAAAAACCTGGAAACAAGCCATTTTAAATGGTAACGATAGGGTGAAGGTGGTTTTCGGGACAAAAGGTGGTCGCCCTCGAGATACAACAGTTTTTAACCGTGAGAAAGTTTTATCTGTTTTGGATAAGGCGATAAAACATTGCGATGAGCATAAAGGGAAGTTGATTGATAAGCCTTCTCTACATACGGCGATAGAACGATACAGAAATATCGTACGTGACGCAGGTATGATTGGAAAGGATGCGCCTCATAGTTTGCGATATGCCTATGCAAAGGATGCTGTAACTCATCATGTCAATAATGGTATGAGCCGAGAAGAGGCGAATGCATTGGTCTCTATGGATTTAGGTCATGGTGATGGGCGGGGACGTTATATTAGACAAGTCTATTTTAAAGATGATATTGAGTAAGTAGTGGTAAAAGGTCGCAGCTCTCACGGGGCTGCGACGTTACAAAAAGTTACGTAAATACTTTTATCATATTAGAAAGAATAAAATGCACCTATTGTGAAAGTGAAATAATCATCCTTCTGCACGATGGGGCTGTGCCTCACATGGTTAGCCAGTGTAGTATAGTGTAGAGCCGCGTAACCAGACCAGTTTTCATTAAATAAGTGTTGCCAGTTAATACTATAATCGACACTGTATAAGCCCCCTGTGGAGTTAAAACTCTTGAACTCTGAATTTCGGCTTTGCTTCTCATTAACACCAAACCAGGTGTTATTATAACGAGCGTCGCCATAATGCATGACGCCACTGGCTGTTAGCGTGTTGCTGTCATCATTAAATAAAACAGCATTAACACCTATGTTGTAATTAACTCCTTGGCTTTCAGTCAGGGGGGCGACAATGGTTCCTTCAACGCCAATCCAGGGAGTCATCCACCAACCGAGAGTTGTTGTTGAGTTTAATGCTGTGTTTATTTTCCCCATTCCTTTGAGGTGGTCGGAGCCAGACTGTAACCACGAATCACCATCAGTTGTTCGACCCCATGTATACCCCAATGCCTGCCCCAAGTATAAACCATTATCAAAGGAATGAGTAATCCCAATACCTTTTTCTGAGCTCACGAACCAGCTCCCGTTGGTCCATTCAAAATAAGGTGCGTTTGTCACGTCATATTTATCGGCTCCAATATACGTAGGTGCATACTGTGTTCCTATTCCAACGGTTATCTCATGTTTATTTTCGACAGATGATGCATAAGTTACAAATGGCAAAAACAATATCACCGATAGTGTCCTTTTTATCCCCTTCATACGAGCTCCTAGAGTGAATTATGCTTGTTAACAACTCCGGAAGTATCGCCACAAATAATAAAGAAATCGACAAGGGTTTATCAATGTTTAATCAATGTGAGTCTGTGAAACATGTCTTAATCATTGAAGGCGATCCGGACCCGGTGAATGATAGTGGATCAACCGGATAACTTGTCTCCAATGAGTGTGCCTTCATAACAAAATCCATCGACCACGCCCGATTCGGGGTACCCAGCTTCAGAGTTTTAGGAGGGTGCTAACCTGAAAATGTTCGGCCGGGGTTGGCCTGGTGAGTGCTTTCCAGCGATTGGTCTGTAGGATGCAGATCGTAATCTGTCACTGTTACCTTAATTATTTCAGATGTTTAATCATGTTTTTCATTCATTGATCAATTTATTATCTGGTGTCTTTTGTTGACTGAATATTGATGTTGTATTGACCAGTCATTGATTATTTCACGCTAGTGTGCCCTGTAATCATAAAATACGATTTCACCTCATTGATTCTGCACGAACACCTGAATTTATTTTTTGCAGTATTGATGAAGTAGAAGGCGCTAGCTTCGGAATATCATAATGTCTCACATTTCAAACAATCGTACAGCAGTTTCACTTCCTGAATCACCGCTTGGACTTTACATGGCCTTATCTATCGGTAATCTGCAGCCGCACCGGTTCTGGAACTCTCCTCACTTTCGATTTAAATTTTTTTCTCGTTCTCTGCTTATGCCGGTGAAAACTTATCAGTTACTGAGTCTTCTTACGAGTCATCCGCTTTATTATGAGCTTTTGCAAAATCAGCCCCGGTTACCCTGTCGGATCCACCGCCCGTATGTAAGCGCAGCCTTATCCAGTGGAGAAAGGATGCAAGCCATCCTTTACCATTACAGCATGCTGACCTCTTTCCTGGATGTTGAAGCGTTCAAGAGCCATCTGTCGCCCGACGGACTCTGCTTGTGTCAGTTTATGGGGAAAGATGATCAACTATTTATCCTTCAGTTTGTTTCGACATGTAGGCTGGATCGAGAAGGGGAAGCCAGCATCATTCTGAGAGACGGTTCCGGACAAATGCTGGCGGAAATCACGTTTGTGCTTTGCTTACGCGATAACAAAAGGTCTGTAATTATAGGTGGGTTACAGGGGCCTAATAATGACAACGCTCAAGAACTTGTCCAGCAGGCAACAAAAAATCTGTATGGTTTGTTCCCAAAGAGGCTTGTTCTGGAGTCTCTAATTCAGGTTGCCAGTCTGCTCAGCGTGGATAAAATTTTCGCAGTATCCAATAAACTTCATGTATACCAGGCTGTCAGGTATAAAAACAGGGTTAAACATTTGCATGCTGATTATGACTCCTTCTGGGAAATGTCTGGCGGAGATATAGACAGCCATGGTTATTATTCGATACCTATTAATATCATCAGGAAAAGGTTAGGCGATGTGCCGAGTAAAAAACGTGCTGTATATCGGCGGCGTTATGAACTTACCGATGCCATTAGTGAGCAGACACGTCAAGCACTTACCCGAAAGTGTTCTTGATGCACCATGATACATACCGAATAGCTGTTTTTTTATCGCTGGCAGGGATTCCCAGTCAGATTGACTGAGTTGCTGGCTGCTAAGCGTTTACAGATCTGGTGATGAAATCCATCTTGAGTCCGTAGATGGGGGGATGTTTCTGGTTCTGCCAGCAGTGTGCCTTGAGGAATGATAGTAGAGGTGGGGTTCTTAGATCAACTTATTGATGATGAATCAGGAAAAACACCTAAGGCATCCTAGCAAAAAGTGTCGTTTGAAACTGTTATGGATTAATAATTATGGGCGTAGAGCTTATCGTGGGAATATGCTAATGAATGTCAATTAAAATCACAAGTTGATAAAAAATTGACAATTGATTAGCAGTATCTTGATAGTAACGGTATTTAATTCGTGCTGGATTATAACCAGGGTGCATTGAATGAAAAAGATACTCTTCTCCATAATTATGTCATTGTGTTTGACTTCATCAGTCTATGCCCAGTCTTCGGCTTCCGTTATCGGACTAGGTGAGAATATCTCTAGTGCCGGCAAAACACGTACTGAACTTGGTATCGAGCAATACAACATGCTGAGCCAGAGAAATAATCGTTACAGCTTTAAACATGCAAAGGAGTTTTTCCCCCATAAAAGTATTGATACTGCAGGTACGCCGGTTTACTCGCTTGGAACAGGTAAGCCTCAGTTGAATATGAACGAAATAAATTTCGACTTTGAAGATCCGGTTATTCATCGTGTTTTTCGAAAAACTGTCGCGGATATGTTGCATCAGACACGAACAGATTCGTTTTCGTCATAAAAAATGGCGAAATAAGATACGAAAATTACTTCGATGGGCAAAGTAGTCGCACTCGCCATCTGGTAATGTCTGTATCAAAATCACTTACCGGGATACTGGCCACCTTTCTCGTTGCTGAAGGGAAGTTAAACAGGGATGCTAAGGTCATGGATTATATACCTGAGTTGAAAGGTGCGGCTCCTGAGCTCAAAAATGACCATGGGCCGAGGACTATTCGTCAGTTCTTAACTTCACTGAAAAAGCAGAGAAAACATGGTGATAAGTTCCATTATGTGACTCCCACTACGGATGTACTTTGCTGGCTTACAGAACGTGCCTCAGGGGAGACATTTGAAACGTTATTGTCAGATCGGTTGTGGTCTAAACTCGGTATGAGCAGAGGTGCCTTCGTGTTGGTTGATAAATCAGGCACCCCATCCTGTGGTGGCGGTGTGAATGCTACGGCAATAGATCTGGCTAAGGTCGGCGTGATGTTATTGAATAAAGGTGAATTTAATGGGAAAAAATCCTGCCGTACAAGGCCATAGAGAGCATCACTTCTGGCGGCGATATTAATGTATTTGCGGAAAGTGGATCTGCGGCAGAAGGGCTGGCTGGAGCTATAAGGACCAATTCTGGATCCGCAATAACGCTCATCATGCCTATACGGCAATTGGTGTTTACGGTCAATGGGTATACATTGATCCGACAGCAAACGTGGTGATTGTGAAGCAATCCAGCTTGCCGCAGGCAGATAACAATGGGGTGGATGCCTATACTCGTGCGGGGTTCGATGCGATTATTAAGCAACTCGACAAGCAATGACGCTGAACATGACATAATTTCGCATAGTTACTGGCTGTAAAAGCGGCCAGTAACTATACAGGAATGAGAGGGATTTATTGGTAGTCAGGAAAACGTTATGGACAAAAAACATGTATTGATTATTGAAGATGACAGTGATGCCGCACAGGTGCTGGAAGCTTATCTACAACGGGAGCATTTCCATGTCTCAGTGGCTGGGGATGGTTCTAAAGGGATGGAGATGGTTCAGCGCCTGAAGCCTGACTTAATCTTGCTTGACATGATGCTGCCGGGTATCAACGGGACGGAAATTTTGAGCCAGTTAAGGAAAAAGAGTGACACTCCCGTCATTATGATCACCGGAATGGGGGATGCGACGGATAAGATCGGTGCACTTCGTTATGGTGCCGATGACTATATCGTCAAGCCTTATCATCCTGGGGAAGTGATGGCCCGTGTGCATGCGGTAATGCGACGCTATTACTATCAAAATCATGTGAAAGAGAGCCTGTCTTTTGGCTCATTGCGCCTTGATACTGAATCGATGGTGGCCTCCGTCGAAACCTCCGCTGATAAAGTCCAAAATCTCGAGCTAACCCCGACAGAATTCAGCTTGTTGGCGACACTTTTACGTGCACCTACCAAGGTTTTTTCACGTCAGGAGTTGCTAGAAAAGTGTTTACCAGAAAGTGAGGCTATGGAGCGAGTGATGGACATGCATATTTATAAGCTACGTAAAAAATTGGAGAATGCCGGCGTCACTGGAGTGCTGCTCACCGTCAGGGGCTTCGGATACAGGTTCAGGTAAGTATGGACAAGTCACACAAACCGTCATCTTTATCGCGTTGGATTTTATTGCGGGTCCTCTCACTGGCTATTGGTTGCGTGATCATTATTGCCAGTTGTATGTGGGGTGCTTATCGTCTGGTATATCTTTGGAAACTGCACTCTATGCCTGAGTCTACCAGGGAAGAGATGCAGAAACTGTTGGCAGACCCAGACATTAATATCACACGCTATCATCAACTGGTGGATGCTTGGTATGGCGTAAACTTCTCTAATCCTTCTGCCACCTCTATTGACTTGATGCTGCTTTGTTCCCTAGTTTTGGTCGCTATACCGACAATTGTTATCCTTGGGCTATATGCTGCCCGTCCGCTATCACGCCAATTTACCCGTATTGCGAAAATAGCGAGGAAGGTCTCTGAAGGGGAGTTTTCGCATCGTGTCGGGCTGGAAAGAAGAGCGCCGGTAGAGCTCATCAACCTGACTAACGACTTTAATACGATGACGGAGCGCCTTTCGCAATATGAACGTGAACTCAAGGCTTCTCACGTGGCAATGGCCCATGAGCTACGCTCTCCCCTTACTGCAGCGACCGGACGGATGCAGGGAATGATTGATGGCATTTTTCCTTGTGAAACGAAGCAGCTTAACCTTGTCATGAGTCAGCTTCATCATCTTAACCGTTTGATTGATGATCTGTACCTGTTATCCATGGCGCAGGCGGGGCAACTGTTACTGGATAAGTCTCCGGTTAATATTGTTGAATTACTTAGAGAACGGATCCTCTGGTTGAGGCCGCAGGCTGAACTACAAGGCTTTACTTTCACTCTGGAATCACATACCTCACCGAGTCTTTTGGTCGATCCTTATCGTATGGGGCAGGTATTTATCATTTTGATGGATAACGCATTGCGTTATGCCAAAGAGGGGCGGCATCAGGAGATCAGCTTATGTGACGAACCCGGTTTTCTAGCAGTACGTTTCCGTGATTACGGGCCCGGGGTAAGCAGTGAGTTTTTACCGCATATGTTTGAACGTTTTGCTCGCGCTGAAAGCTCCAGAGCGAGATCTTCAGGCGGTAGTGGGTTGGGACTTTCTATCGCACGTGCTATTTGTGAGTTACATAGAGGGAGCCTAGATGCGGAAATCGCTCCAGAAGGGGGAATGACTTTCACGTTACGGTTGCAGGTGTGAAAATATATTTATTTTTTGTTGGTTTTGTTCGGTTAGGACTATGCCATGTCCCATATTAAAATAATTTCTTTATTGATGTGTTTGCAATTACATTTGGTAGGTTTTAATGGTTGCTGTTAATAACAGTTTTTTTCCATATTTAACATGTTGACGTGATATTGATAGTGTCAGGATTCGAACACTGATTATATAGCTTGATTTTTTTAAGAAACATAACCTGGCTGCATTTTAGTTCTCCTGTGGTTGACATTGTTCTCTTTTGATTCGAAAATGAACAGGCTTACTTGTTGTCTTCGGACAACCAGCCAATGCTTCAGCACTCTGTGAGAAGCGCCTTCGGGTGAGTGCCAGCCAAAGTTTCAGCGGTCTGTGAGAAACGCCTTCGGGTGACTGCCAATAGCCTCGTAGCCTGAAAGAGGAAGCCCCAGTGGCGGTAACCCTGTTTAACCTTTGAGAACAGGGATCACTTAACGGTGATGAAGGTACTGACGATTGCGGTTACCGCAATCCAATCCCCAGGGGAAATACCTTTCCCCTGGGAGCGGTGTTTCCCTTTTTTACAGGAGAAACACCATGTCTGTTTTTACTTCTTCAGTTGTTCCTGATTTCTTCTCAACCCTGCACCGTGTCAAATCGGCTGTCCAGCGAATACCTTTTCGCATGACGCCGCCGCGTTTTACTGACTGGTACGTCAATGCAGCAGGTAATTTTGCCGTTCGCGCGCATGTTATCTGCAGTGATGATGGTTCGGTCAGCGCGTTGCTGACGCTGCGCAAAGGTTGGTACAAAGGCGAATATACCTACGCAAGCACCCATGTTGTGCTGGCTTGCAAACATACCGAGCGCAGAAAAGCTTACCGACTCGCTAGCCAACATGCTGAGCATTTGGCCAGACTGCGTTACCGCTTTTAGAGCTGTCGGTTTACCCACTTAATACCCTGACGGGGATTAACACCCGTTATGGGGATAAATCCCGCTTTTCTTTTTGTGGAGGATTTATCGATGCATACCCAGTTACCCAACGTACTTGACGTGAAAACCGCGCTTGATGCGTTTCATTTCCTTTGCCTGGTTGAAGGTAAGCTCATGAGTATACGGGCTTGCCAGCGCCTGGGATTGGGTATTGAACGTGAAGACCCCACTGAGCTGAATGATGTGGAAAATGCCGTTATCAATGCGGGAGAGGCCTTTGGTGGTTTCCTGCTGGTCATGCAGTACGGCTATATATCGACACTTTCCGCTAACGGGCAAGCGCTTATGGCTCGCCTGGATACACTGAGCAAAGATATTCATGCGTCTTATTGGACACAGGCCGTGGAGCAAGGCAAGCGTTATGTCGAAGCCGACATAGCTATTGGCGAGCTCGAGGTTTGGTGATCGGCACGGCAGCCTGACAGACACACACCCTGACGGGGATTTATTCCCGTCAGGGGGATAAATCCCCCCAATTTTTTGTTACCGGAGGATTTATCGTGAGTATGAACGTGTATTTTGTCGCACCACCGTCCCAGGACGAGTGGATTGATTTCACCCTGGCGGTAACCGAGGTGTTCTGGTTGTTGCCGGATGAAGCCCGGCCAGAAGGTATCACGGAAGCCGGCCAGCTGTTTGATGGCATGATCTTCGAAACGGCCGGTTTACGTGTATCACCGGAATCAGAGGAAAATAGTCCGATGCAACCGGTGCCTGACGTCGAAGAACGTGTGGGGTTCTTTCAGCGCCCCGACTTTTTTCACCGACTGGTTCTGACACTGATTCATAACCTGTGCCCTGGCTCTGTACGGATAGAGCGGAACGACTCCAAACTCGCCAAATATCCAGGATGGGAGTTGCCACTACTCTGGTTGCGCCACCACCTCAAACGCCCAGAACTTATTGCTCCAGGTGAAGTGGATGAGGCGGCACTGACTGATGACTCCATTCTTTACCATTTGGAAGGGTATAGCAGTCATAACGATGATCCCGATGAACTGCTTTGTCGCTGGTGCGTTATTGTCGGCATGGATGACGTGCTGGCGGCGCGTTTGAATCAGGCGCATTCGGCGGCATAGTCGCGATTTTTTTATTCACCCGGCAGGGCCTCCCTGCAGGGGAGCTCCTGTCCGTATACCGAGAGGAGTGACCCATGGGGCTTGATATCAACTTTTTCCGTCAGCGTAAGGCTGACTATCCGATGTTGCCGGTTAACGGCGACTGGACACCCGTTGGCGACTGGGTGCCGTGTTCACCAGCGTGGCTGGAGGACGGCGGTGATTGTGTGCAGGCGCCGCGAATATACAACCACAAAACGTGTAACCACTACCATCCGCCGCTGCTGGTTCACTCCTGTCATTTTCGCGGGTTTACTGCGTTGATGCATTGGGTGGCCAACAGTGTCGGGGACGTCAAAAGCGGTGAGCTGATGGCGTTCGACCGCAATGACATCCAGATGCTGCAGATGCTGTTGTCACGATTGAATGAAGCGAACTGCCATGAGGAGTTCCCTGATGACTCTCGCGACTACTGCGATGTGTACTGGATGCAGGTCGACTTACTGAAAACGTACGTTAACAGCGTACTTACCGGTTTCGATTTTAGTCGGTATCACCTTTACTTCCGGGCTTCGTGGTAACACCACCGCGCTGGCCATAACGTTTTATTTCCCTGGAGGGGCTTCCCCTCCAGGGGAAGTCGTCTCCGCTTTTTAAGGAGACTTATCATGTTGCATTTTAACCCTGCAGAACTGCGCGCCGTGGTGGCTGAAGTCCGCGCCAATCAGTGTGCGTTGGTGTTGGCCAAAGACGACGGCGTCTATCTGATGCCTGCTGTGGGCGAACGAAACGCCACCGGCCGTATCAAGCACCTGGCGTATGCCGACGGTTGCCATCCCGAAAAGGATGAAGCCTGGTATGAAACGTCCCGGCGGCTCGCTGGCGGCGACGACTTTGGCGAGGAGCTGATGCTGAACGACAGTTGTATCGAGCGAATACTGTCGCAAGGCCATGAGCTCTGGATCCACCTGTTACCCGAAACGGTCTATATGCACGTTGCCACGGTTAACTGGGTGTGTGTCGCCGACTTCCGTCGTATAACCGCCCGCATGCTGCAGCTGGCCGAGGTCCATTACTCGGTTTGTGTCAGCCAGGATGAGTTTAAACACTGGCGTGAGCGGTCCATCAACTTGCTGGCCACGGCCTGTCATACCGATTGCAAGCGGGCAAAGCCCGCCGATCGGGAAGACTATCTGGCCATGTTCGAACGGCTGAAACAGCGTGTTGACACGGTAAACCCGAAAGGGGCACTGCGTTACCCCGCTCTCTAACCACTTTTTTCTGTCCCCTGGGGCGTATTCTTCGCCGCTAGGGGAGGAATGCGCCTTTTTTACGAGGAGCACTCCATGAAAAAAACATCATCATCACGTCGGCCGGCAAAAGCCCGTCGCGAACGTACTGACCTGTACCAACAGGTTACGGACAAAATCATTGCCGCCATCGAGACGGGAACCTTGCCCTGGCGCAAGCCCTGGCGGACCGACAAGGGCCGCGGCGCGTCGACGGCCATCATGCCGCAGAACGGCACGACCGGTTACCACTACAGCGGCGTGAATGTGCTGTTGTTATGGATGGCCGCGGACGAAAGGGGTTTTCACTCCAATCGCTGGCTCACCTACAAGCAGGCGGAAGCCGTTGGTGGGTATGTGCGTGCCGGCGAAACCGCGACGCTGGCCGTGGTATTCAAACCCTGGGACAAGCAAGTGGAGGATGCTGACGGCCGGCAGCTGTTTGACGAAGAGGGGAACCCGCTGAAAATGCGAATACCCATGCTGAAGCCATTGTACCTGTTTAACGTTGCCCAATGCGACGACCTCCCGGAAGTTGTCGGCATTACGCCGGCAGAGGAGCCGGAAGAGGAGGGGGCGTTGGTCGATGCGAAAACACAGGCTCAGGTCAGCACCCTCGTTGACGCCTGTGGCGTTCGGGTTGAACAGGTTTACCAGGACAGAGCCTATTACGCGCCGGGTCGCGACCAGATTGTCCTGCCACAGGTTCAGCAATTTCGAACCGAGGCGGATTACTGGTCGACGTTATTGCATGAACTGGTGCACAGCACCGGTCATGCAACACGGCTCAACCGGGAGGGGATCACGTCTTCCTCCCGGGCGTTCGGGGACCCGGTATACGCGTTCGAGGAACTGGTGGCGGAGCTGGGCAGTGCTTTTATGTGCGCACAGCTTGGCGTCTTTGGCGACATCCAGCACGACAGTTACCTTGAACATTGGCTCAGGGTATTGCGTGAAGATAAGCGCGCGCTGTTTCGTGCGGCAAAACAGGCCCGTGAGGCGTCAGAGTTTCTGCTGAAGCCTCTGGCGGCACCGGTGACAACAGATCCTGCCGTTGCGGCATGAGGAGTCAGGTGATGACGATTGAACAACGTTACTGGCAGACCATTGCCGGCAGGTTACTGGCCAAATACTTTGGCCTGGCCTTAAACGATACCGATCTGTGTGAAGCGGAGTGCGTGATGGCTTTACAGGAAGCGGGAGTGCGGCCGTTTGAGGCGATCAACAACCTGGTGGATAAATACCACCTGGTACGCCTGGGCGCCAGTCCCTTTACCCCATCATCACCGTATCTGCGCCAGGCGGAAGAGCTGGGCGTGATCGGTGAGCATGAACTCTAACGGCAGGGCAGTACCCTTGTCCTGACCATCATGATTTAACACCTAACCCATCGGGGGAGACTTTCCCCCGTAGGGGAAAGCTTCCTCTTTTTTCTTGTAAGAAGAGGAGAACTACTATGTCAAATTGGTGCACCAATCGTCTGGTCATCACGGGCCAATCCGTTTTTGTGGATGAACTGCAGCAATGGGTGAATGGCCATGTTGTGCCTGACTACCGTCATGCCATTCAGCAGAGCTGCCGGCTGTTCCTGGCCGGGTGCGGCGGCATACTGAAGCCGGCCACGACAAAACCCGGTGTTTACGTGTCCTATCCGGGCTTATTAACGCATCCGGGTATCGCATCACCTCAGAACCTGGCCTTTGAACACTGGTTCGGGTTGCTGAAGGCGGATGTCCCGTTAACGGCTGAGAGCATTCGCTTGATTGAGCGTCTGTATCGCCAGTCGGGTATTGACGCCGTGAAATGGGAGAACATCCCCAACGTCGCGAAGGAGCGTATGGCGGATGTGCTGTCTCGCCAGTATGCGGACTGGTTCGGTCTGGTGGGAGTGAGCCCTGACATCGATGCCGGCAGCTGTTGGGAGCGTTTGGGCATGATGCCTGAGTATACCGCACCGTGCGATATGCTGATGCTGATCCCGACGCGCCTGGCTACCGAGCTGAATGGTTCAGGCGCACTGTTACGTGATGTGCCGACCACGGCCGAGCTCTATGGTCGACAGTACGGCGTCGAATGGCCATCAGGCCAGAATGTCGGTTGTGTTCGGGATGGCATCAACACGTTGACTGTTCACTTTGATTCCCCGTGGTACCCGCCAGCCGGCGAGGTTATCGGGATAGTGTCGGATCTGTTCAGTTGCCAGGTGGAACATACCTGGTATATGCCCGATGCGAAACGCAGTGGTTACGATCGCTACGACCGCGGCGAGCATGTCGACGGCGGACGAATAGCGGCTGAGGTCGAGGTCGGTGAGGTGATCCACCTGACCTACGCCGACAAGGATTCCGTGCCGTTGTCATCCAATTCAGCAGTTGGCTAATCACCGAGTTTTGTTATCGCATTAACCTATGGCCACCGATGTTCGGTGGTCTTTTTTCCCCGTAGGGGGAGATCACCATACGGACGTTTACTAAGGCACAAAAAATTCAGCGGTCTCTTTGGCCAAACACTATGTCTTCATCTGTTGTAACAGCGGCGATACTGCCTTACTTATTGATTGAAGCCTGTTCTTTACGCAGAAGCTCCCAATAGATAAGGCATAATTTAGTGATTTTGGTGGCTTTCATTGTTTTCGATTTATCTCCATTTATCGAGTAAACCGCGTTAAGTAGAGGGTAAAGCACTGCGCCGGGTTCAATTATGTGATCAGTCTTGGTTCGCGCAATGAGAGTTAGCTCATCTGAATTCAGCACTAGAGCGTATGAGTAATCTGAGTTTTTTAAAGGAATACTATCAATCACAAGCCATTGCAAAGGTCACCTCGGCAGAAATTCCACATTGAATTTAGAGAAATGAATGGATGCAGTGCATAATTTATTGCACTCACCGTAAACGTGCCTGCTTTAATTTATGCCCCCGCGCCGAGATAATTGGTGGAGCATGGCGAGGAATTATTTTAATAGGAGGGTGCTGCCATTTTTCAACAGATCTCCATGGAAAAAATTGAGTTTTCCCTGTTAAAAAATATCAGATTAATACGGAAGGTTTAATTGGAAATATACCCATCGCCAAATATGCTATTTACTTGTTGAGATACAATTATTAATTTTCTCATTCATACTATCCAGTAGCTGAAAACGGCGCCGATATTCCGATCGCTTTTTACTTGGGATATTTTCCAGCATCTTCCGCTCTGGCCATATGGGTAAATTCCAAACCCGTTTGTTCATCTTCACACCCCCTAGCGATTCCCAGAATTCGTCATAACTGGCGTGGAAATGATGCCCTTTACTCCAACGGTAGCGCAGCGCACGGAAAACATGTCCATCGTTGCTGACGCCATAAATGGTGCTGATAGAAGTGCGGGCAACCAGTAACCAAATAAACTCCATCAGGATCCTCTTTGGGAAAAGCCCGTGGCAGGCACGTGTTGCGTCTTTGATGACATCGTGCGCAACATCACGTCTTGGTCCCTGTAGACCGCCGATCACCAAGACCCACTTTGCCTTTACCTGCATAACACTAAACGTAAGGCTAGCCAGCAACCTATCGTTGTTATCACGCAGCCATAGTGTCGCTTCCCCTTCGCGTTCAGCTTTATGCGCGCTGGATGCTGAAAGCGTGAAACACGCTTCATCTTTCCCTGCTAATTGTAGCAGCATAACTTCATCGGAGGAGGTAAATGCCCTGATGAGTCGAGGGGCCGACAGCGAGTCGATATAGTTATAATAATCGACGATTGCTGCGGCGCGCTGGCCCGCATTTAACCCTAAAATTAAATACTGGCGGTGTGGTTTACTTGGCAGAGTAATCTGCGCGTTTAATAGATATTCAAAATCAGTGCGTTTTGAAAGGTTTTTCAGCATGTGCCGTGTCGGACCGTAATATAACGCCGTTCTTATCATAAACTTGAAACGATAGTTTTTTTTCTTCCAGATGTCTCCGGGAGTCAGTCGCCCTGTAATGAGGTCAAAAATAATATGATTGCGAGATGTTGAAAGTTTTTCATGTTTCATGAAATCGATACTTCTCCAAACATTATTGAAGGTTATGATTAGAAATTATTTAAACCATATTCCAATTAATTTCTTTTCATACAACAAACATAAGAAATTATTAATATGAATAGCGATATAATTAATCCAACATAAAACAGATGGGTAAAATAAATGCAAATTTCAAAAAAAACACGTAATTTCATGGAGCGTCCAACATATGAAAACGCTGGGGGGAATAATTATTCTATTGATATTTATATTGCGAGCTTAAAATTACATTGATTGCGCGCCGTTAAAGCTAGCGGTGTATGAGCATAACCACGCATTCTACCTGTCCAATACACGCAAAAACCGGATAAGTCCGGTTTTTGTGTCGTATCGTTGTTTAGTCTTTAAAGTCTGTCGAGAGGGACAGCGCTTTCCATTCGGCTAATTCAGCATCCACAAAGCGATGCTTCTCGCCGATCCGAGCTACCGTATCACTGCCCAACGCTAGGCGCTGAGGAGGGTTCGGCGCATTAACCAGAGTCAATATGGCTTCGGCAAACTTCACTGGATCACCAGGCTGAGCGTGATTAGCTCCCTCGGCAAAGCGCCGCATTTTCCCGACGGTATCGTCGTAGTCTGAGAGCTCCAGTGCAGTCTTGATCAAAGACTGCTCATCAAGGAAATCGGTGCGAAAGAAACCTGGTTCAACTACCGTCGCATGGATACCCAAGGGGGCCAACTCTTGGTGGAGTGCTTCGGTGATGCCCTCCACGGCAAACTTGGTGGAGCCGTAAACCCCCCAGCCAACATAGGCTTGATACCCGCCGACAGAGGAAATGTTGATGATGTGGCCGCTACGTTGGCGGCGCATGTGTGGTAGTACAGCGCGCGTCACATTCAGTACGCCAAAGACGTTGGTGGCGAACAGACTCTCCGTTTCGCGAGCACTGGTTTCCTCAACCGCGCCCAAAACTCCAAAGCCAGCGTTATTGATAACGACATCAATCTGGCCAAAACGCTTGATACCTTCAGCAACAGCCTGATGTGATTCTTCTTCGCTGGTGACATCCAGTCTTACAGCCAGCAGGTTTGGGTGGTCGCCCAAGCGATCAGTGATGTCTTTTGGCTTGCGAGCGGTAGCGATGACTGAGTCTCCCGCACGCAGGGCATGTTCTGCGATGAGTGTGCCAAATCCACGGGATGCTCCAGTAATGAACCAAGTACGCATTTCAACTCCTCCTGTCAGCGATCCGTTCGGTGTCGCTAAGTCTTCTTGATGGGTTGACACAACTGTACACATTCATTACTAATGTGTTAATACCACTAATTTGACATTGCTTTGTGAAAATGGCTCATATATGAAAGCACCATCGCCAGCTGACCTGTCGATATTTTTGAGTATTGCTCAACATCTAAACCTAAGCAGGGCAGCAATAGATCTTGGCCTTACCCCTTCAGCCTTGAGCCATTCTTTGCGTGTACTGGAGAATCGGCTTGGCGTGCGGCTGTTCAATCGTACTACGCGTAGCGTGGCATTGACCGAAGCCGGAGACAGGCTATACACCCGCCTGAGACCTGCATTCCGAGATATTGATGATGCTCTCGAAGACCTCAATAGCTTTCGCGACAAGCCTTCAGGCAGTTTGCGCATAACCGCAAGTCGCCAGGCTTGCGAATTGGTGCTTCTCCCAATAATTAGCCCGTTTCTACAGCAGTATCCGGATATCCGGCTGGAGATCGTCGAAAGCGATGCTTTCGTCGATGTAGTAGCTGAGGGATTTGATGCAGGAGTACGCTTTAGTAATCGACTGGACGCAGACATGGTGTCTTTGGAAATTGGCCCGAACCTGCGATCTGTTGTCGTGGGGGCACCCAAGTTTTTCGAGCTTCACGGTGTCCCACAAAAACCTGAAGATTTGCAGCGTATTCCCTGCATTCGCCATCGATTTCCCAGTGGGACAATTTATCGCTGGGAATTCGAGCGTGGGGGGATCACCCAAGAAATTGAAGTTAACGGCTCACTTACCCTAGGTGACGTCAGTCTGATGCTCAGGCCGGCTATACAGGGGCTGGGATTGGCTTATGTCTTCGAGGACATGGCGACTCGATATCTGGCCGAAGGGAGCTTGATCCAGGTTTTGGCCGATTGGTGTCCATACTATCCAGGACTACATTTGTATTACCCGGGCCGGCGACATGTACCTGCTCCGTTAAAGGCTTTCATTGATTTTGCCCGCACGACCCGCTAGTTAAGGAAGCAAAAGTGCGCTATTTGAGAGGAAACTAACCACTGTTTCACTCCTTGTTATAGACGTTTTAATCACTCTTCCTTTCTTCTGAATACGAGGTTCACGAAGACAACTACTAACCTAGTAATACATAGAGTGTGGTGTGATTTTTTTGTTAAAATTGACTCCAGCATGTAAATTAATGTAAAAGGATTATCGTTAAAGTGTTTTGCTAATTTACATAAGGAATGGTTATGAAGAAGTTGTTTGCCACTGTAGTTCTCGCAATGGTTGTTACTGGCTGTGCTCAGCAAACATTTATTGTAAAAAATGACGTAGCGGTAACACCAAAACAGATCACTACTCACCACTTCTTTGTGGCCGGTATTGGTCAGAAGAAAACTATTGATGCTGCCGCTGTTTGTGGTGGGACTGACAAAGTTGTCCGTACAGAAGTACAGCAAACCTTCGTTAATGGGTTGCTTGGATTTGTGACCTTTGGCATCTACGCTCCGCGTGAAGCTCGCGTATATTGCTCATAATCATTTTTCTGTAAACTAAGCCTGCTTAATGCAGGCTTTTTATTATTTCTACTTGATATTAGATATTTAAAAGTTGTATTACACGCGGAATTAACCTACTGAATAACCACCGTCAATAGTGATAATTTGGCCAATGATAGAACGGGCATTATCCGAAGTCAGGAAAAGTGCCGTTGCAGCAATCTCCTCGGTTGTAACAATACGCCCGGTAGGCATTTTGCTGAGAAATTTTTCCTTCTCTATCGGATCGTTCCCCACAAACCGGTCAAACATTGCTGTTGCTACTGGCCCAGGAGCAATGGCGTTAACCCGTACCCCGTCAGCGGCAACTTCAAGTGCGGCGGAGCGCGTTAATCCGTTTACTGCATGTTTACTTGCTGAATAGACGCTGCCGCCAGGAATACCGACTTGCCCAGCTTGCGATGAGAAATTAATCAAGCTGCCTGACCCCTGTTTGCTCATAACCGGCAGAACATGCTTCATCACCAGTTGGGTTCCCAGCACATTGGTATCAAATACATGGCGGAAGTCTTCGACTGTGGTTTTGTCATGCGAAATAGGTTTCCCCTCTGTACCTGCAACATTAAGCAATACATCGATTGTCCCAAAGACTTGTTGCGTGTACTTAATTAATTCGGAAACCTGATTTTCAAATACGATATCGGCTAAAAAGAAGTGTGTCTCAGGATTGATTTGACGTAGTTCGGTTTCTAATTCCCTACCTCTTTGCTCATTACGTCCTGAAATTACTACATTATACCCCACTTGACTGAACGTGCGGGCACATTCTTCGCCAATGCCGCTAAGCGCACCAGTAATTATGACGGTTTTATTCTTAGACATCCTGAATCTCCATGGACTGTAAAATACCTACCCCAGTATAGATTGGGATTCAGAAAACGGAAATAAAACATCCTGTTTTTAGTTGCGTTGTAGTTATAATAAGACGCGGTTTTAATACGTAAAACAATAATGAAAGGCATTGTTACATTATATTCATAAAACGAGAGGGTTTTTAGGTTGCAGAAATATGTTACTTATAGAGTGAAAATGAAGGATTATGCTTTCGCTTTGCAGTGAAAGCCCGAAAGTCCATGGGAGGACTTCCATGACCAAGATCAAGATAGAGAGTAGACAGTTTTCACCTTTGGATGAGAAGAGTTCACCAACCATTGAGTATTATTTAGACAATCCCGTAATACCTGCCTGCGCCGGGATAAGCCTTGTTAAAGATCTCAATCACCGCTTTGTTGCATCTAACTTATTGTTTAGTCGGTTCTCTGGTGTGGATCCGTATAGGTTGCCGACTCTTGATGACTCAGACATGCCATGGGCTGAAAGAGGCGATATTTATAGAGATCATGAGAAAGCGATCCTTGCAGGTGAGGTTTACAATGTTCTTGAACCCCTCCCGGGAGTCGTTCATGCATTTTTACATACTTCTAAACAAGTTATATATGATAAAAATGGATTTCCTGCCGGCACCACGGCAACAGCCATTATTATGAATGGTTATGTTGATTTTCATAATGTTACTGGTATGTCGAAAGTGTTAAAAATATCATCATACAAAGATGTGAAACTCAGTGCCAATGAGGCTAAACTTCTGTTTTTTCTTCTTAAAGGATTGAAAAGAAAACAAATATCAGAGCTTTTAAATATTAATCTTGCTAATTATGACTACTGCATGAGAAGCCTGAAGGTCAAGTTCAATGTAACTTCAAGTGTTCAGCTTATAGATGAGTGCATTAAGCTAGGGTATCAGGATACATTTCCTTTTCAGATTTTTTTCAAATAGTTATCGTGAGTTTATTGGTTTTATACTATGACTTCTCATAGGTTCTTAAATTATTCTTTTTGACACGTTAACAAAATTAATATTATTCTACTCCAACGCGTTGCTAATTAAAAAACTATAAGTAATTATCATAATACCTTGTGATATTATTGTGGCCGGATTTATTTAAATAACGGTCAGGATATTGAAAATGCGTAACACCAGGGAACTTTTCAACACTTAGCTTTAGAATGATTATAATGCATAAGGTAATCTATTCTCCAGGGGGGATAAAATAAGTCGATGGCAATAAATAGAGTGTTAATATCTGTGTAGATATATATTAGAATTTTTTATATCGGTGCTGAAAGCCCATATGTTCGAAGTATGTACCATATATCCTTTCTTATTTCCTGGATTAACGCCTTTTCTACGTAATAAGATAATGTGACGTAATGGTAAGTTTACCATCCCTATAAAAATTTAAAAAAGATATAGCTCTGATATTTTTTAGTGAGCTACTGCTTCAACTCACTTTCCATGGGATCTTTTTACCAGACACAATCAGCATGTATGACAGCCTAACGGAAACTTTTTCAGTTGCGAAAAGGTTTTCCTATGGTGCGTACCCTATTAACCTGGGCAGATAGCACCAGTCATGATTCAACGGAGTGCTGCTAATGCCGATAGCAGGGGTGATGATATCGCTGGAGGCGTGACATGCTGAGGCCATCAAATGGGACCCGGATATGCCGGCAAAGCCAGCGGCAATTACTTCAGGCTCATGAGGCCCTGCTGGCTACTATGCTTTAGCCTTGGTCCGCAGGAAGAGTCCATACCCCAGAAAGCAAAAAACCCGCCATAGGCGGGTTCTTCTAAATATGGTGCCCGGACTCGGAATCGAACCAAGGACACGGGGATTTTCAATCCTCTCTTCGCTAGCAAGTTGAATTATCGCAGTGGGAAATTAGTTTTTGTATCGAATTTGTACTCATCGAATACTTTATTCGAGTGTACTCATGGAAAATATCGTCACAAAAGCCACTACTGCTTCAATCAGTACTAGGCCACAAATCGTGCCTATGGTTTCAACTAAAGGCGGAGAAGGTAAATCCACTCAAAGTGCTAACCTTGCTGGCTTCCTCGCCGATGCAGGTAAAAAGATCCTCCTCATCGACGGCGACCACTCCCAGCCCACCGCAAGCAGCATTTTCTCCCTGGAATATGAAGCACCCAATGGTTTGTACGAACTGTTGATGAAGACGGTCGACCTCAACCATTCTGAGCAAATTATCTCCCGTTCTGTTATCCGAAATCTGGACATCATTGTTTCCAACGATCCCCACGACCGTTTATCTTCTGCCATGCTGCATGCCCCTGATGGGCGTATGCGCCTGCGGAATGTCCTGCAACACCCTTTGTTCAACGAGTACGATACCATCATCATTGACTCCAAAGGCGCGGCGTCTGTGATGCTCGAACTTATTCTGGTGGCCAGCACGGAATTTGCTGTTGGGGTTATCAAGCCTATACTGCCGGACACCCGTGAGTTTCTGCGTGGCACATTGGGGTTGATGGAAGGATTATTGCCGCTGACCTGCTACGGCATCGCGTTACCCCGTATCCGTATCCTGACCAACTGCATGGAGTACACCAATCTGGATTGGCAGACTCTGGAAAGTTTGCGCAGCATCATCACAAATGGCCAATATCTGCGTGCAGATGCCTTCGACGTCTCCCTTCTCGACACCATCATCCCCAAGCTGGAAATTTACAAAATGGGGCATGCTTCCGGTCAACCCGTTCATCGTCTCGAAAGAACCACCACCCGTACATCAACGCTCGCTGCTGCTGACACTATGTATGAGCTGGCCTGCGAGTTGTTCCCTAACTGGATTGCCGACTTCGACGTTCTGCGTCAAGAGGCAAATCAATGAATATTGAACAGTTTGTGACCTTTATTAATGAACAGCGCGAGTTAGCCGCACCTGCACCCTGGCAGGTTCTTGAACTCTATAGCGATGGCGTCACTGTCGTGGATGTCAACGGCTTCGAGCATGTGGAAATCCCTAATGTCGCGATTTTTCCAGACTGGGAAAAACTTGAGCTTGAGCACTGATCGGATAACGGTGGGAGCCGTGATGTGAGTATCGAGGAGCAACGGGCTAATGGTTACCGAACTCAGTGTGAAACAGGGGAGCAAAACACCGAGTTCGTTTTCCGAACTCATTCTGGAATCAGCTACTTACGGTGCATCAACACAACCGAACTGTAACGTACGTTCTTTCACACAGAGTGTGAATAAAACAACGTACGTACCTGAGTTACCGACCGAACTGCAGAACAGCATGGCGGCTGATGGCCAACGACAGGTCGTGGCTCAGTTGCAAGCGTTACCCGAATCCTACTCTCGGCAGGTAATGGAGAGCCTGGCACATACGATGGCACGAGGTAGCCTGAATAACCCCACTGGCTGGCTGCTGGCGGTGATCAAGCGCGCCCGGAATGGTGAGCTGTATGCGAGTACAAAATCCCCAGAACCTACCAGTCCTGTACCGCGACGCCAAATACCTTGCTCTGCGACGCCAGCAAAATCAACAGGTCCAGTCCGCCAACACCTGGCTTCGCGGGAGCATGTCAGCGACATTGTTGCGAAGTTACGTTTGGGAATGGCACGCGCAAAAAATAGGTCATAAATCTGGCAGGGGGGAAACGTACAGCGTTGGCAGTGCCAACACTGCATAAAAAACAAATAGCAGAAAGTCTGAATATGTATCCAGAATTTTCGATTCGCTCAGATGAAAACTACGTTGGTTAAAAAGTAATCGCTATTGGCACTGCCAATGGCGATTAAAAAGTGAGCGAAAATTCACGTCATCACTTTTCCTTTGGAAATGAAAAAGAGTTTTGGATTGCTGCCAATGGTGTCTGCCGAGACTATTTCAAGCCACACACATTCCCAGAAGGATGCTTCTAATGGTTGAATCAGCAAAGAATAACGAACAAAAACCGACGCTGGACTTCTACCGGATCCTGAAAACCAAAAAAAAGAGCCACAGTTAAGCAGGTGGTTTACTCATGTCAGCGAAAGCGGCCTGGTAGCCTTTATCTAGAACGGTGATGAATTATGCGGTTCATCAACCACTACTCACTTACTGGGAGGTAAGGACCCCATCTAGCAGGCATCTACACCGTATTTTTATGCGTTAATGCTTCACGTGCCGAGTAGGTATGGGGAGAATGTAAGGTTAAATAAATTTATTAATAACTAGAGGTAATATGTATGAATTTTAATGAAACAAAGTATTTCAAATAATGTTAAAATAATTCATTGTTGAAAATAAGTATATATTACAACAAGTTATATAGATGTGACTTGGGTGATTTAAATTTGATCGGTTCATGATATTTATGATAAAACTTTCTTGTCACGACAAAATGTTATCGTTTTTGTTGTATGACATAAATCAAGTTACTAACTTAAAGGATGGTAAAATGAATAATGATACGATCAAACCGACTAAAAAACTGAAAGTAAAACGTGTTGATGTGACCAAACTTAAAGAGCAACAGAAAAAAGTTCTGTCTTGTGGCCCGAACTCCTGTGGTGCGAATTAATTAAATAGTTCCAATGTTGTAGGGTGGCGATCGATTGATCGCCATTTCTAACTTAAGGAAAAGTCATGATAATAATTGATCCAGAGATAAAAAAACTATTACACAGTTGTTCTGCAATGAATGCGATAAGAATGGTTACTGGTTCTTTTCATGTTTTTTTCCTTTTTTCAATGGGGGTTTCAATATCAGAAATAGCCATTTTGCAAATGGTTTTTAGCATATCTATTTTTGTATTTGAGTTGCCAACGGGAATATTGGGTGACAAGCTAGGTGTAAAACAAAATGTAATTCTATCTTGTTTTTTCTATGCTCTATTCTTTCCGTTATGTACGTTTGCTCCGAACATGTATTTACTGATTATGGCCGAAGTTTTTTATGCGCTTGGCGCATGTTTCTGTTCTGGTGCAGATAGTACATGGATTAAGGGGTTAGTCGATAGGTTGCCAAGTGAAAGTCGTGAGTCTAATATATATCACCACTACATGTCATATGTAAGAGAAGTAAATGCATTAATGAATTCTGTATCAGGTGTCATTGGTGTAATTATTGTTGTGTTAATTGGAAGTTATAGTGCTGCGTATTACTTATGCGGTGTATCATTTATCTTTTTGGTGTTCGCTTTCAGCAAAATAGATTCAGTAAGTGAAAAGAAAGATGTACAAAACATTAAAGAAAGATTTAATGTTTACTTGCATACAAAAAATGCCTTACAGCTGTTAGTATCAACAAAAGTTGGTATTTACTATATATTAATATGCGGGTTGGTTGTGGCAGCAATGCAACCCGTATTTCATTTCTGGCAACCATTCATTTTAAATCAAACTGGATTATTGAATAATTCCACAAAGAATCAAGAGATCGTGATTTTAGGCGGATGTTTTTTCTCCTATTCATTTACAAAATATCTCTTCAATAGATATTTTAGGAAAACTCTATTGACTAGGTACAACCCGATGAAAATAACATTATTGGCGACTATTTTTGCGGCTATATCTATGCTTGCACTGATTTTTATAAAGGGACAATGGCTTCCAATAGTGATATTTACTATGTTCCATAGCTTCTTTTCAGTCCCAATGAGCCAATTTGACTCTGAGTTCTTTAAACACTTAAATAATAATAACTCAAACACTGTTTTATCTATTGTTAGTTTGCTTGCACGAGTTTTTGGTATTGTATCTCTTCTCATCATAGGGGGGATGGCAAAAAGCTTACCTCTATCATCGGCGTTTGTGTTTTCTTTTATTTGTATATTGAGCGTAATTCCGGTCACTATCGCATGGATAAGATATATTGATAAAAATGAAGAAAACAAAAATGGAATCATTGGAGTTGCGGAATGAAAATTCAATTAAATAGATCTCTTCCAATAAAGTATGTAGAAGAAGAAAATAGAATTGTATGCGGTCAAACCCTTATGGACATAACGGAGATAGAAGACTGCCCTGCATTTTTACTTAAACTTCTTGAGGAGCTGAACGTTCCAGAAGAATTTGACTATGTTGCCGAAAGATACAATCAGTCAGCTTCTGAAGAAGCTTATAATATAAACGAAATTCTCAACAACTTGATTGAGGAAAAAATAGTATCATATACTTGGGAGCAAGATCGCTATGATAGGCATAGATTGTTCTTTGAACTATCAGGAATGAATCAGGCAGATTCAATGAATGCCTTGAGAGACGCAACCGTTGGGATCATTGGATCTGGGGGCATCGGTTCCAATGTTGCGACTCTTTTAGCTGCAGCCGGTATCGGTTGCCTAAAAGTTAGTGATGGCGATTTAATTGAAGAATCTAATTTAACTCGTACGACTACTTTTAAGGAATCGCAGATTGGCACGCTTAAAATTGATTCTTTAAAGGCGAATTTAGCTGAACAAAATAGCTTTTGCGAAGTTCATACTTTACCACACCTCCTCTCCAGAGATAAATTACACGAGTTTATCTCTTTCTTTTCGGACTGTGACATTCTTGTTTTATCAGCAGATCCAAGTAATGCATTTGAATTAATTGGGAGGTTGCATAGTGAGATCAATATCCCCGTTATTAATGCTGGCTATTTAGGAAGGATGGGATTAGTTGGCCCAATGATGGATGCACATTCAAAACCAGGGTTCGAACAACTGTTTAATAGAGATGTATTTGAGAATATAAATACTACTATTAGAATAAATAAAAAATATCAAGCTCCATCATATGGGCCATTAAATTATATAGTTTCATCAATATGTTCACACGAAGTAATAAAATTCATTACCACTGGAAATAGCATTCTTAAAGAGAAAAGGCTAATAATTAATCCGGATAATTATGAAACGCTAGTTTATGATTATAAAAAAGATATAAACTTAAGTAGTCCTACGCAACATTATCCAGACAATGGAACAATCGAACAATTTGATATAATTGCAGATTTTTATAAAAATCATAGAGAGGGGACAAGTTTAAATAGAGTGATTCTCGATGACTATGTAAAAGAGGTAATACTCAAAAGAGAGTATGCTACTGCGTTGGACATAGGCTGCGGAATAGGCACATATAGTCGAATGCTCGACCTTTGTTCTGCTCGAGTTGTAGCATTAGATACTAATAAAAAAATGCTAGATGTTGCCAGAGAGAAAGGTGGGCAGATTGAATATATTCAATGTGATTTAATTGAATATGAAAGTGATAGCTTGTTTGATTTTATTATCTTGTCCTTAGTGCTAGATCATATAAATGATTATTATTCATATATAAAAAAAGTTAGGTCCATTTTGAGCAGAGAAGGTAGAGTTCTATGCATAGTACCGAATCATGTAAAAGACTCGTGCACTAGCCATCAGAATGACAAAATGGTAATAGAAAATTACTTCTACGAAGGGGTACAAACTAAAAGTAGGCTTGACGAACATGGCAATTTTTTATGTGAGATTAACTCTTTCAAAAGAAACCTATCAACCTATGTAAATAGTTTTATCGACGCGGGATTCTCATTGGTATCAATTAAAGAGCCACGGCATCCTGATAAGATGCATTTAGGTCATAACTTTCCTTACTTCACAGTATTGGAGTTTAAATATGGGAATTGATAATGTATTTATTAATAAAGACCAAATGAAGTCATTTGAGTTTAATGAAGATGTATGCAATGTTTTTGATGATATGGTTTCACGAAGTGTTCCAGGATACGAAGACATCCAGGATTTAATCGCATTGATGTTTGATTCTTTTTCATTAGAAAAAATATTTCTTGATATAGGGTGTTCTACCGGTACAACAATAAATAAGCTGTTATCACAGACGCAAGTTAAACATTGTTACGGAGTCGATGTTTCTGCATGTATGCTTGAAAAAGCAAGAGAAAAGTGTGAGCCTTACAAAGAAAAAGTGACATTAAGTAATCATAACTACCTAAGTGGAGAGAATAAAACCATCTGCGACATCATGAGACCTGATTTTGTCATTCTAAATCTTGTACTTCAATTTATACGTCCACCAGAAAGAGAGGAATTTATAAAAAACATAAAATCATCATGTTCCGATCAAGTCACAATGATTGTCTTCGAAAAGATTATATTTGAGGATCCTGTTATAAATACCACCTACATTGAATCGTACTTAAAATGGAAACATAGCAGAGGATATTCTAAGACAGAAATTGAAAACAAAAGGTTAGCTCTAGAGAATAAATTGATACCATATCTTGACTCTGAAAATATAAAATTATTTAATCGCTGTGGTTTCAGTATGGTCGAGCATTGTTTCTCATTTTTAAACTTTAGAGGATATCTATGTCGTTGCTAATAGCGGATGTTTTAAATGACAGAATTTATGCAAAGTTCAGTGAACACGAAGCTATTCATATTGAGCCGGCCTCGCTTATTAGTGAGCATATATTTCATGAAGTGAAAAATAAAAACCATGCCGTTATAAGCAAAATAAACGATGTAATTAGAGATGAATTCGATTTAAAAATAAGTCAGGATATTGACGAAGTGCTTTTAATTAATGAAGATAAGTATAATCTACAACAAAAAAGCATAAAGGCATTTTCTAATGTGAAGTGTATATATGCACATAGAGGGCGACATTGGTTCGATATCTTTGATGAAAATGACGCAAGCTTTACAGAAGTATTGAGTCGATACTTAAAAACTTATAACATTCATAACCTTGATGGCCTGTATTTGATTTTTGAAAATGCAAATGTGACCAGTGATAATGACCTAAGTATTAAACTAGCCAATTTCCTAAAAACAATTCAGGACAACCTTGCACCTAATTTGCTTAAAAAAATAACAGATGAAAAATGGCGTTTTATAATAGATGGGGTTGAACTTTACCTACTTGTTTTCTCAAATCATTACCCAAAAAATCACTCTAGGTATTTACCGCTTAACAATACCATTTCATTTCTTGTTCAACCAGATCAATCCTTTGATCGGTTTGCTGATAATGATTCTAATCTTATAACAAAAGATAACAAAGAAAAAATCAGGGAAAACTATAAGAAAGAGGGGTGTATCTACAATTATTCACTTTCAGAGTCAAGTGACCATAGAGCTAAATTTATAAAATCAACTGATACTATTAATGTTATAAATTGGTGGAGAAACTAAAAATGTCTACTAACAATATCAAAAATACTGATTTACTGAAATTATCCTATCCTGATTTCCTTGGCTTTTTTGGAGTGGACAACACTCCTCCAGGAGGAAACGTAACATTGGAAAGTTGGATAAAAAATAGCGAAATAAACAAGGAGTCTTATCTCCTTGATTTAGCGTGTTCAACAGGATTTTCATCAAGAAATATATCGTTAAAAACTGAATGCCGAGCAGATGGAATAGATATATCGCCTCCATCGATTGAATCAGCAAGTGCTTTAGCACTTAAAAATGGGATTGGTGCACGAGTAAAGTTTTCTGTTGCAAATGCGGAAAGCATTCCATTTTCTGATAACACATTCACTCATATTACTGCGGGCTGCTGTTTTGGCTTCATTTCTGATAAAGAGACAGCATTAAAAGAATGTCATAGAGTTTTGCGAAATAATGGGTATTTGTGCATATCACCTTTCTTTTATGAATTAACACCAGATAGTGAGCTAATTGATATGGTAGAAAAACATATAGGGTATCGTCCAGATACAAATAGAGATTATAATTATTGGTATAGGTTTTTCAGTGCACGATTTGATCTTATCAGTGAGGAGCTTTTTGATTTACCTATTTATACAGATGATGAGATCGAGTCAATTACACGAAAAGCTATATGTAGTAAGGAAAATTTCTTGATGTTAAGCCAAGAACAGCAACAAATTTCATTTGATAGATATTATAATACGCGTGTACTGCTCAATGAGCATGCTAAATATCAGTCAATTGCATTATGGACTATGAGAGCTAAATAATGGCTATTGAATTCAACGAATTAATACAAGTACACAATAAAGAAGATTATTATTACATTATAGATCTCGATTCTATCAGAAAAGCGACGCGCAAATTAAAATCTCATTGGGAGTATTATTTCCCTGAGTTGGAGGTTGCATACTCTTATAAAAGCAACAACTTATCAATGGTGACGAAGTCAATGCTTTTTGAGGGTTTGTCTGCCGAAACTGTATCGTTACACGAAATAAAACTTGCTTTGGATGATGGTTTCACAGGCGAGTGTATTTATTTTGATGGGCCAGTTAAACTAAATAATGAAATTGAGTTTGCCATATCAAAAGGTATTAAAATACAGTGTGATAACACTCTTGAGGTAGAGAGAGTTATACTCATTTCCAACCATATTAAAGTAAAGCCAAAAATATCATTCCGTCTAAGCACCGATTATAGATCGACGGGGTTGTCTCGTTTCGGAATGAGTCGGGATGAATTTCATGAGTCATTGTTGTTACTACAAGAAAATGGTCTTCATCTTTGCGGGCTTCACTTTCATTCAGGGTCAAATCTCACATCTCATGACTATCTGATAAAAGCATTGGAATATTATTCAAATGAAATCTCCAAGGTGAAAGATATCATACATTTTATCGATATTGGAGGAGGCTATCCTGCATCCACTGCAAATTGTGATGATGTTTTGGTCAATAATAATTATCCAAAGCGTGTACGCGAAGCACTTTTAAAACAAGGTATAGACATCAATAAGGTTAGTGTTGTAATTGAGCCTGGTAGGATCTTAACTGAAGATTATGGATATCTAATTTCCGGAATCGCCTCAGTAAAAGAGCGTAATGACATTAATATTATAACCATATCGGCACCAGGTACAAGTGTGAGATCTGCGCAGTATCATAATAATAGATTTGCTTTTATCATTCCTCAGAGAGAGGAATGCATTGAAACTAGCTTAGCTCATGTTTTTGGTTCTAATTGCTATGAGTCTGATATTATTGCGATAAACATGTCAATACCAGTTGATCTTTCTATTGATGATAAGGTGATAATATCATCATGTGGTAGTTATGATATAATGAATTCATCAAATTGGATTAGAAGCAAACCTAAGTTAATTGTTATCTCTAACGGGGAGTTCTTCCATGATAATTACAGATCTGCCTGAGCAACTTATTACGGGGCAAAAAGTAAAACTATTAGCTCCAGATGTTTCGTATTGCCATGATGTCTATGCACTTATTTCTAATTTTTCTAAAGTGCATTTTGAGTTCCTTTTATGGTCAAATTCAGAACACTCTATTGAGACCTGTTATAAAAATCTTGAAATTGCCTCTACTAATTTCAGGAATGACAAGGAAGAATACAGGTTCTTGATTTTTGATATTAAGTCAAATAATTTAGTTGGATGCATTAGCTTATTTATTGTAAATCCTATAATACCTTTTTATGAAATCGGTTATTGGGCTTCAAGTCAATTAATGGGTAAGGGGTTTGTTACAGAAGCCTGTATTTTAGTAAGAAACATTGCTTGTCATTATTTAAAGTGTCAAAGATTAGAGATAAAGATGGCTAGCAGGAACGTACGGAGTGCAAAAGTAGCTCTTCGTACAGGATTCCAGTTGGAGGCTAACCTGAGAAAGCATCGATTGGATGGCTTTGGTTATATTGATGATACTTGTATATATAGCTACCCAATCGAATAACATTTATCGTCAATCGAGTAAAATAATCATTAGTGTCGAACATATCTATCAGGTCGGAGATCTCTACATCTATAAATTAACACTTAAAAGAATGGTGCCGAGCTGCAAGTTCGTTAAATAATGATGGTCGGCATCTATTCCCTTAGCAGACCGAGCCAGTATGTAAGTATCCCGCTTAAACGACCCATTCACTTTTAGAGATCTTCCGACATACTGACTATGTCCCCTGAGGAGATCGCTATGCGCAAGATCCGATTCACTGAACACCAGATCATCGCCGTTCTGAAGTCCGTCGAAGCCGGACGCACTGTCAAAGATGTCTGCCGTGAGGCTGCTATACCAACCGGATACGCAACGTGATGAACCGGTGTCCAGGTGCTGACAGAGGTGGCCGAGCGCTATCCCCGCTACGGCTTTAAGAAGCTGTTTCAGGTGCTTCGTAGGCAGGGGCACGTCTGGAACCACAAGCGCGTACACCGAATTTACTGTCTGCTGAAAATGAATTTTCGTCGTAAGGGAAAACAGTGGCTGCCAGTGCGTAATCCAGCACCACTGGTGACGCCGCAAGCGTTAAACCAGAGCTGGTCCATCGATTTTATGCACGATGCGCTGGTCTGCGGCAGACGCTTCCGGACCTTCAATGTGGTGGATGATTTTAACCGTGAAGCGCTGGCGATAGAAATCGACTTTAATATCCCGGCTCAGCGAGTCGTCCGGGTGCTGGACAGGATCGTGGTAAACCGCGGCTACCTGCTGAAGATGCGGATGGACAACGGGCCAGAACTGGTCTCACTGGCGCTGGCACAATGGGCCGAAGAACATGGCGTGCAGCTCGAATTTATCAAGGCGGGTAAGCCAACACAGAACGCGTTTATCGAACGTTTTAACCGGACCTACTGGACAGAAATCCTGGATTTTTACCTGTTCAGAACACTGAATGAAGCACGAGAAATTACAGAGCGCTGGCTGATGGAATATAACAACGAGCGGCCTCATGAATCCCTGAACAACCTGACGCCTGAAGAGTGCCGGCTGATGGCTGAAAAACCGGAGCTCTCAAAAAGTGTGTGGAACTAAAGCTGGGATACTTACAGTTCGATGGAGAGTCCATACTCCAGAAAGCAAAAACCCAGCCATAGGCGGGTTCTTCTAAATAGGGTGCCCGGACTCGGACAACCGGCGCTTGCGCCGTGTTGAACAACGCTTCAGCGTTGGCCCGCAGGGTGAGGCCTTCAGGCCGAATAATCGAACTTGTTCGATGGAGAGTCCATACCCCAGAAAGCAAAAAACCCGCCATAGGCGGGTTCTTCTAAATAGGGTGCCCGGACTCGGACAACCGGCGCTTGC
>RCUM01000093.1_pt1 | contig 78675 bp, 90 predicted proteins | sample 2166141 | NCBI WGS metagenome assembly RCUM01 (sample SAMN09932756, study PRJNA488358) | compost metagenome | isolation source: compost soil in crotonic acid-enriched | place: Germany: Experimental Botanical Garden | reverse complement strand
TGTCCGCAGAAATGATGCTGCGTCACATGGGCTGGTTCGAAGCGGCTGACCTGATCGTTAAAGGCATGGAAGGCGCAATCGCTGCCAAGACCGTGACCTATGACTTCGAACGCCTGATGGAAGGCGCTAAGCTGCTGAAATGTTCAGAGTTTGGCGACGCTATCGTTAAGCACATGTAATTGTGATTGACTGACAATACTCCACGGTGGCTAATGCTTTCGTGGGGTATTTCCTCCCAGTGAAAATGCCTCAGTAAAATTCCAGTAAAATTCCAGTAAAATTCCAGTAAAATCCCTCAGTAAAATTGCATAAATAACGAGCAGGTAATTCACCGTTGTTCACTCCCATTTAGCGAAATTGTTAACCAATCTTTACCGCGATCATCGTTGTACCGATCGGTTTGCTGTTGGCTCTTGTGGCCCAGCAGGTGCTGCGTATTGATCCCTTGAGCCCTGTATAGTCGTTCGGCTAATGAGCGCTGTTCATGGAACGTCGCCGGGGTGCGATCCCCCCACGAAATTTCGGTCGCATCTCGTGCTTTGCTAAATTGCGTTGTTATCGTATTTGAAGTGACCTTAGCACCTCGTTTTGCCATAGATGTGGTTCTGAAATAGTGAACCATATAAGGGCTCACCGCATAGTCTCGACACCCCGCAATCACTTCACCCAAGGTGATATTCAAGGCATCGCACCGGATACTTAATGGTATTGCCAGTCTGCTATTGGTTTTCTCCTGCGATATGTGTAGATGATCATCCCAAACGTCACTAAATTTCATTGAGGATATATCCCCCAGTCGCTGACCTGTGACGATGGCCAGCAGCATTGCGTTCTGTAAATACTTCTCTCTATCCGCTGCCGCTTCAAATATTAACTTCCATTCGTCAAGTGATAAACGGGAACGAGTTATTTTCCTCTTAGGCTGCTTGGTTGCCAATGCGGGGTTATAGCCAGGGGGAACCTCCCCGGCATGCTGTGCTTCTTTGAAAACATCTATCAAGACAGAACGAATAACTTGGGCCATGCGTTGCTGTCCAGCGGTTTTATATTCATCTAATATTGATGAGATATCACGAGCATCAACATCTGCCAATTGCTTCATTCCCACGGTCTGTAAAAGTAACCGTATTGGTTTTTTCTTTTGTTTGAAAGTATTCAATTTTATATCGCCAGTTTTTAACCTTTCATCTTGGATAGATTGATATTTATCCAGCCACGTTGATACGGTAATGCCTTTCTGAGCTATCTTGCTGACCAAATCCCGTGCAACCATTGTGTGCCTTAGTTCCTGCTGGCTTACCTCCAGATTTGCTTCAATAGCGACAGTCTTAGCTTCTTTTTCATCGCTACCTAAACCATATCGTTTACCACTAATGGGGTGTTTATATTGCCAATAAATTACTTGCGTGCGAGGGTCTAGATAGATATATAGATTTGGTATGTCTATCTTATATTTACGAGGTCTTCCCGCCATCCTCCAAAATCCTCTTTAAAATCGGGTTGCAGTTAGGTTTTATTTTGGGCTTTGCCAGCATTCCGACATATCTTGCATTGGCTTCAACCATCCAGCGTCTCCCAACTTTTTGAGCTGGCGGGGAAATCATATTTAGTCTTGCATAATTTTGTAGCGTGGTGATTGCTGGCGCAGCATCACCAAACTCATCATGCGCCCAGACGTGAAGGGGTATCATTCTGGCCATTGCGTCGTCCTCGAATTGTGAGGGCGCAACGAAGTTACGCCCTAATTATGGTCGTTGAAATTTTGATGTGAAGGGGCTGTGATTGGATAATTAAAAAGGAAAGCTATACTTTATTTCCGGATATCAGCGACATGGTGATTCTATGTGCGGTCGATTTGCTCAGGTACAGACACGAGCCGACTATCTCGATTATTTAGCATCAGAGCTTGAGTATGCTGATGCTCTGGATACTGTGCCTATCGGACGGTATAACGTTAAGCCCGGCACCCATGTTTTACTCATCAATCAGCGCGATACCCAGCTCCATATGGATCCGGATGTTTAAGCCGTTGTGGGAGCATGGCCGCATGCTTTTTGCTGCCGATGGCTGGTACGAATGGAAGAAGTCACCAGATGATCCGAAGAAGAAACAGCCGTACTTTATCCACGCGGGTGGGCCGATATTCTTTGCAGCCATCAGTCGATTTCATATTCAAGAGGCTGAGCAGCACGATGACGGTTTTGTCATTGTCACGGCTGCCCGCGAATGGCTAAGCCCCGATACCTCTTCTGTGCGTGCTGAAGAGCTCGCCACGCGCGGCGCCACCTGATTTGCGCCTGCAGGTAGTGTTTCCACTGCTTCTCATCACGAAGGTGCCCATGACCGGGCAGGGAAGCAGGGTTAACGCGCTGATAGCTGGCGCGTAACAGGCGGATGACGGCGCCGCGCCATACGCCGTGTTTGACATCGATGCCGCCGCGGGTAATGGAGACGTGGATGTGCAGATGCTGATTGAGCTGGCGGCCATAGGTATGGAGTGCGCAGAAGATGCTGACTTCGATGCCCAACTTGCGTGCGTACTTGAGCATGGCGCGGGTGGCGCAGCGAAACAGGTCATTGAGCAGCGGCCAGTTGTTGTTGAAGAACGGCCACAGCAGGTGAGGCATGGTGAAGGTGATGTGCTGCCAGTCGAAGTCGGGCAGGATGTGCTGCTGTTCGGCAATCCACTGTTCGGTGCCTTTGAGGCCGCAACTGCTGCAAGCCTTGGACTTGCAGCTCTGGCAGAGGAAGCGAGAGTGTGTGCAGTCAGGGGAACTGCAGCAATAACGTCGCACACCCATGGCACAGGTACCGCAGGCAAGCATGCGCTCGACGGAGAGTTTGGTCCAGCCACTGAGCTGATGGCCATTCTTCTCAAGGAAGCGCTCCCAGCCGTCATCGTGCTGGAACAGGAGCTTTGCGGGTCGCGGTATGTACATGAAAGACAGTATAAAATACGGCGATGAGGGTGGAAAGGACTTCGGCTGCGCAGCAGACGGGCTCACGCCGCAGGCGTGCTATCGTTCTGGTGGCGGGTATCAGCCACCCAGGTTCTCAGTATTTTGGAACTGATGCCCAGCGATTCTGCTGCTTTCGCGATGGTGTAATCCTGCTCAATGACCAGGGCCACCGCTTCTTTTTTAAACTCAGGGGTAAATCTTCGTTTCTGACTCACTAAACACCTCCGTTTTGGATGTAAGTTTAGTGTCCTGATTATTCAACCACTACAAAGGATACAGAGCGCTAAGCCCAGCCTGTTTGCACACTGGGACATTTGTACGCGGCGTGAACGGTCAACGACAAGAGCCGGATGACGGGAGACTGTCACGTCCGGTTCCGTGGGAGCGCAGGGGGGAAGTTCCCTTGCGCGACCCGATAACCCCTAAATAACCAAAAATCAACCTGCCAATTTACATCGCAGATTGCCATTTTTAGCCATCCATGTACCAACTCCGATCGGTTGCAATCGTATCCCCCCTATTCTTTTCTAAAGGGGAACAGGCTTTCACTTCCTTTAATTATATTACCGTCAGTCAATCTGTAATAAACAGGTTCTGTGAGATCTGAGTATGTATAGAGTGCTATCTTTTCGTTTTTCTTCAAACCCGCTTCCCATGCAGCTCCACGAAAAGGGCCTATATTGAGACTGTTGTTATCGGCTCCTTGTTCACATCTCGCCCATCTGATTAATCGTTCTTCACCAGAATCACCGGTCTGATAAATGACGGAAAGTTCATGATATAAATTAACCTTTTTGAATGTTCTAGCGTCATAGTTACCTTCAACTATCCCGTTTTCATTCTGAAAGACAAAATACCCAGTGCCAAAATATTGGCTTGCCTTTCTTATTTCTGCGATTATAAATTCATTTTTGCTTACTCTTGAGATCCAGCCCATTCCAGGTGACACCGTTATTCGTTCACGAGCACCATCCCCTAATTTTCCCATAAGGGTAACTACTCCACTATCGGGACCGTATGTATGAGAAAATCTACCCCAGCTTAAACATAAAGATACATCTTGGTAATCCGAATCGTTCATAGAAACCTCGACAAGTGCAGGATGTATTGACTGTCTATCTAAGATAATGATGTGCATTCATTGGTAATCATGTATTTGAATGCGTTGTGTTTATTTTACCTTCAGCGCTGAGTTTTTCCTCCGGAACGGCATTATTATGTCTTAAATAACACGCGTCCATTTCCACCTCCTATTAAAACATGGCATGATCAGCTATATTCGTGCTAAGAAAATAAAAACCAGCAAAGCCCACCTTGCTGACGCCGAATGCCCTTGCTTCCGTATTAAATGTAGCCGTCAGCGCCACGGTAACAGCATGTTACTTTTATTTAATTGATAAACACTATTATTTCACATGAACACCCTGGACAAAATAATTTGCCCAGGATATCAGATTATATATTTCACACATCATTTAAAATAAGCGTGTTCACTATAAAATAGTACAACCAGTCTTATCGGTATTAACTTAATTTAAAATTCATGGTTGCATTATCGCCACTAATGGTAGCCTTCTCTGGAACCGTTGCCGTAAACCTATCGCTACCTTCACCCTGGAGGGGCATAGAGCATCCATTCGAACCTGAGTATGGGTCATCCCAAGTTATAATAGCTTCAGGTGGGTTTGAAGAATGCGCATACTCATTCATATCAATTCTGTATGTTACCTTTCCCTCCGTACCAGTCAGGATACCAGCAGACTCAGATTGCCAATCCGCAGTATCTCCCGATAATATTTCTTCAGGCGGTTGTCTAAAATCCGTCCATTCACCATGAGATAATGATTTATTCACGAGGAGCAGATTATAAGCTGTATCGTTTTCTAACGTCACTTTTACAGAACGGGATGCCATGTTAGTTCTCCTTAGTTTTATTTAAAATCGAAATACAACTCACGTCAACAACGTTAATAATGATTTGCTAAAAAACTTATCGATGCATTAATAAATTACCTTATAGAATACTCGTGAATAATTAAAACGCATAACCACGCACTGCATAAATCATCATGTGATTGGTGGATGTTTTTTGTCGTGAGGAATGCAAAAAATTATCAAATAAAAACACTCCCATAAATCAACTATAGCAAATAAAAATACAATCATAGTAAATTGATGGTGAAATATTTTAATTGTTATTGATATTGATTTTTTTGGATTAATGTTAATTCAATGTTTTCAGCTTAAAACGATTAATCCTCGTCCTGTTACAGGGCACTCTGTTGCAGATAGCCTCTGGGGGGTAAAGTGCGAGTCGGCCCATTTGGATCGCGCGCCAGGCGTTTGCCTGGTTAAGGTGCGGTCGCGCGGTCGCCCGATCCTGCACCACGCGTGCGGTCATTCTGTCCGTTCTGCCCGCTGGCAGCGAGGCCGGCCCCGGTTATGGGGAGTTGTCCACGGCGATGGTGATACCGTGGACGAGACGGACAGGAACGCGTTGCATGGGGGGCCGTGGTAGTGGATCATGTAGCCTCCATAGAGCTGTCACCTGATTTAACGAAGATAATCCAGTGCGTTTTGTCGTTTTTGCCCGTTCGCTGCCAGATAGCCGGCTTCTCGTCGGTAAGGGCGATAATCTGGCTTACCGGTATCTGGGTTTCGTTCCACTTGAAGATCAACACGCCGTGTGTCCGCAGCACGCGGAATGCTTCGGTGAACCCGGTGCGTAACTCATCGCGCCAGGTGTTTCGGTCGAGCTTTCCGTACTTTTTACCCTGCCAGCCGTTGGGGCCGACGCGTTCCAAGTGCGGTGGATCGAACACGACAACCGGAAAAGATTGGTCGGCGAAAGGCAACGCGGTGAAGTCGGCGATAAGGTCGGGGGAGATCACTAGTTTCCGACCGTCACACAGAGTGTGGCTCTCACTGCGCTTGTCGCTGAATACAGCGCGCTCGTCCTCTTTGTCGAACCAGAACATGCGGGAGCCGCAACAAATATCCAGAATGCTCTTGTTGTTGAGGCTCAGTTCATTTGCTGGCATTACGCACCACCTTGAACTCGATCACCCACACCCAGGAGTTAGCGCTCCAGCTTTCTTCGCCGTATATGGATGACCAGAGCCAGGAAAAAACTTCATTCGCATCATGGCTTGCACCACCGAAATACTGATCGCCTGGATTAATACAATAGCGACCACTGGCGGGCAACATAACAAGCCCCTCGCGTGCAGCATCGTTGTGGCTAATTGAATTCAAACGCTGCACACCGACGTTTGTTATCTCGAGCAGGATGCGGGAAGCAGTACGCTTCATGTGAATAGAAGGGGTCCATTTATCATCGCAACCAAATGCGCCTGTTTTGCGCAAGCTCGCTATCCAATCGCCATCAGCACGGTACATGTAGCCATTATTGCCAACGTGGTGAGTCTCCCGCACCCACAGCCGGTCGCCCGATTTTCCTAGCGGGCAGTCGATGTGGTATTTCTTATGTGGATATTTTTCTTGAAGGTCTAGTAAATCCGACGTAGATGCTTTTACAGGGCGCCGGGTCTGCGTCTTGCGGCCGCTGAGAATGGCGCGAACCATGTCGCCGTTGAAGATGATAGGGCGCTCGTTCATTTCACCTCCGACATCAGCGCGACAGCATCGACCGGTTGGCAGGCATAATCTGCCACCGGTAATTTCCGATCTTCGATATCAAGATGGCAGTTCACTTCGTCCGGGTAGATATACCCATCAAATCGGTAACACTCAGGCTGCCCGCTCAGGCAGAGCAGGAAAAAAAGTCCGTACATAAGGATCCTTAGCCGCGCTGGTATGCGGCGATAGGGGGGATTAGTAAAGGAAATTTCCGATGGATATGGGGTTGATGCCGAGTTTCTCAGCGATGTGGCGTGGCCGAACGCCGGCGGCATGAAGCTGCCTGGCGAGCTCTGCATCTTCTTGTGAATACTTCCGGCTATGGTGGCAATCGCCACGCTTTTGCAGGCTGATATGAAGTTTGCTGGCCCTGCTGATAACGGCTTCTTTTGTTCGCCCGATCAGAAAGCCAATATCTTCAGCCGTCAGGCTGGTGGCGTATTTCCGAATTATTTTTATCTCTGCATCTTGCCACTTAGGGAATTTTTGCATAAATCCTCCACACACTGGCAGTTGAGCTATTTGCTCCGCCCCCAGACCAGGCGGTCATAGGCCAGGCAGATCAACTCGCAGGCTGGTATCGCGACGTAGAACGCAATTTGCAGAAACGGCCATACAATCGCTTCGAGTACGACAAAGCCCGCACTGTCTTTTTTTGCATCCGCTGGCCGCCGGAGTATGCAGCCGATCACGAAAGCGACCGGCACGCCGATGAGATAGATGGCGATCAGGGAGATCCACATTAGGAGTGCCTCTTTGGCGCTTTCACGCTTTTATCGCGCCAGGTGCGAGCGTTGACTTTGAACGGCTTATCCTTGCCGCCGCCGAACAGGATATTTTTTTGGATTGCCCGCTTTGAGTAGCCATGGCTGATAACTTTGTTCGGGAACCCATGGCGCACTAGTACGTACACGCTGCGGCGTTTGCCGCGCTCTACCATCATCATGGCGCCAGCCAAGCCGATGGCAGACATAAAGCTGTCGCACTTATCTCCGGGCTGGATATGGCGGATATAAAGGACGCCTTTACTGTATTTACTGCTCATTGCTGTTCCTTGGCGCTGATAGCGCCGGTAATAGGGTTGATCACCACATCACTTTGCAGTGGGCAAATGCGGGTGTATTTGACAGGTTTGTTCTTGAGGTAGGTCAGTTTGCCGGGCGTGAAAATGGCGATGTCGTCGATATCGAAAATGGCAGCGATTTTCTTTATATCGTCCTGCATATTGGCGTCGGCCGCATGCTGCCAAACTTCCCGGCGGCCCTGCTTTACCTCCATGTAGTGCTAAACTTCGCGGGAAAGGCGGTTTAGGATTTCCTGCTTTGTCGGGATCCGGATCTGGTGGGCCAGCATCCACGCTTTGCGCTGTGTCTGCGTTTTGTGCTCCAGCATCTTGCGGATCTCCGGCACTGGGATGCCGGTATCGCCGGAGATTGTGTGCTCGTTGTGACCCGCGCGGTGAAACTGGTAAACGGCCAGCATTACCGTTGATGAATAACGTTGGCGCACGCCAATGTTCACAGAATCAAGTTTGCGCTTGGCCGGCGGCAGACCGTTTCCCTGATAAATAGGCTTGGGTTCATGTTGGTATGGCATACCGCTGCGGATCGCGGCGCGGGCGCGCATTCGCCAGATGATCACCGCGATATAGCAGCATTGATCATCCTCGGGCTTGTAGATTTTGCCGTAGTTCAGTTCGTCATCCATCTCAGGCCGCCTTCTGCTTATCTTCGGTTTCCCACTCTTTCACCGTTCTCATGCACGCGGCATGCACCTGGCGCGCGGTGGTGATGCCAAAGCCTTTAACGGTTTCGGAGAGCTCTTCCGGCGTAAGGCTGGCGACGGAATACAGCGAGTGCATGCCGGAGGCATTAAGCAAATCCAGCCACTGGGGCTTTAACTGAGGTAGCGAGCTGAGCGGGGTACCTTCAGCCCATTCAGCGCGTCGGACAAGGTGAGGGTGGCTACGTTCCAATAGTTCGCTAATCCGGGTGCAAATCGCCGAACCAAGCTCTTCCGGCCAAGCCTGCTTGAATACGTCCAATGTGGGGTAACGCGGGCGGCACCATTCGGTCACTGAGACGATGACGCCGATCCCGGTGTTGGTTCTGACCTCAATGTGCCAGTCGATATCTTGCAGGATCTGCAACTGCACATCGCGGTCATCCGAGCCGAACGATAAGCGCCAACCGAAGGTGTAAAAATAAAAGTGGATGCCGCTGTCGTCGCTGGCACGATACCAAACCGGCGCCACGTCACCATCGATGTTTTGCAGGCGTGACTGCAATTCCCCCACGGTATCTTCCAGCACTGAATTGCGGTGCGCGGCCTGAGCAAGCGACGTTTTTAGATCTGCTGCTTCGCCGCGGGCTTTCCGCATTTCTGCTTTTTGCTGGTCGAGCAACTGCACCTTAAATTTCAGATCCTCCTTCAACCTGGCGATCTGCTTTTGCAGTGCCTGCGGGTTAAGCGATTTCAGGGCGTTGTTGTCTTTGGCGAGCAGGCTGTTATCGCTGGTGAGTTGCTTCACCCTGGCGCGCGCTATCTCTGAGTTAGCATTGGCCTCTTTGGCGATAACGTTCTGTTCATCCAGTTGATCTTGCAGGCTGGTGATCTGCAGTTGCTTGGTGGTGATGTCGGCTTGTAGCGCATCAAGCTTGTCGAGTAGTTCGTTAAACTCATCGACATCTGCGTTGTGCTGTTCGATACACAGGGCCTGTGCTTGGTTTAACAAAACGCCAGCGCTCTCAACGGAGCGCTGCGCAGTCCCTGTGGTTTGTTCGGTAGCAAAGTCGAGCTGCGCCCGAACGGGGCGCAGGGCTGATTCCAACACGCTGGCAACGGTTGTTAGTGTGGTGCTCATGGAAGTTCCTTATGCGGGCCTGCTGGCGCAGGGTGCTCGATTAAACGTTGGCAGAGATGTGACGAATGCGACCGGCGATGATTGCAGGAATAAGCTGGTTCAGCGCTGCTGCGCTGATCTTGATGCCTTCGGCGGCCAGATCGGCTTTAACATCATTGATGACATCCGTGATGTTCATACCTGCTGGCTTTAAATCTTCAGTGGCCACAGCCGGAGCGCCACCCAATGTTTCGGGATACTTGAACGCTGCAGCCGAGTGAAGCGGGGCATTAGCAACTGGTTCCGGCTCCGCAATGGGTACAACCTTTGCCGCCTGCGCTGTTGCGGCCGCCTGGCGCTCTCGCTCAATACGCTCGTCATCGAGTTTCTTCTGGCTGCTGATACGCTGTTCGATCAGTAGTTTCAGGTGCTCACTGTCGTTTCCGACGAGCTGGTTGATATCGGCAAATAACGGTTTAAAGGCCGGTTCAATCGCATCGAACAGCGTTAAATTCGCCTGGTATTTATCACAGATCTGATTAGCTTCGATCTTGGCGCGTGCTAACTCATCGTTGGCGGCGCTTTGCAATGATGTCAGGGTTTTCCTTCCCTTAATGGCGGTGACAAAGTCTGCCACTATGGCCGGCAGACGAACAACGCCGAGCTGGACGTTTAACGCGCTAATATGCTCATTCAGTGCTGTTTTTGCCTTGCTGACGATTTCAGCGCGGAGCTCATCTTTACGCGACTTCACCAGCCTAGAGAGTTCCAGGCGTTTGGCGCGCATCGCTTCACGTAGGGTGTCGATCGTACGGAACAACTCATCAATCTCAACTGTCTGCGACAGCGCCTGCTGTTTGATGAGGTCGAGTTCAGACTCAGCCTTGTCGCAGAACTTCACGGTTTCTTCCGCGTCGGCGAAGTCCTGATCTGTGACGAGGGTGGTATTGATAGATTCAATGAAGGCCAGCGCCTTCCCTTGGTAAACGGTCAGGTTTGATTGTTTTACCGCGCCTTCAATCTCTACCATCAGCGCTGGCAGGCGCATGATCGATTTGCCCTGCGGTGATTCTTTCACCGTGTTAGGCTCGAAACTATCCAGATCCTGCTTGAATTGGAACCAGCCGGCGATCAGTGCATCTGCGCGTCCCGGCACCGGGGTGTACTCCATAGAAGCAAAGTTTGCCTCGGTACCGTCGGAACAAACGAAAATTACGCGCTCCGCACCACTTACCAGCAACTGCTGCTCCAATTGCCAGTAATATTCCGGTGGCAATTCCTGCTGACGCACGGCTTCCGCCAGGCTGGTATTCCACATTTTATGTTCGAACAGCGTGTCTTCCATCATGGTCATGCCGTCGAAGGAGGCCAACAAACCCCCCATGTCATCAATAGCTGTTGCCGGATAAAGTTCATCGCCGATCATGCTCTCGACGATGATTCGCGCGGTTGCTTCTTGCTGGTGGCCTTTATCGAAAAGGTTGGTTTGCACCCAGTCGCTGATCTCCCGTTCGGTACCGGTGGCTTTCATGCTCAGCAGTTCGTCGCGGCGCATTTTGCTGGACGCGGCCATCATTACTGGCGCTTCACTGGCAGTGAAGTATTTGGCACGCAGCGCGTGCCATTCAGCAGAACCCTGCTGTACGTTAATGATTTGCATCAATAGGCTCCAATTTACGGATAGTGTCGGTTTGAGCTTCTGAAAGGGTGAATTTGGTGCTGACGGTGGCGATCACGGCATCGGCTTTTTTACTGCCGGACTCGATCATCCTTTGCCAGCCGGGAAGGTTAGCGCTGAATTTGTCAGCCGGGTAATGTGGCAGTGTCAGCGGCGCCTGGGTTTCTTTGTGGGGCGTCACATCCTTGGCGTCGCTAATATCCAGCGATTTACCTTCCATTTCCTCAGCTGTTGGCTGCTGGCCGTTTTCAGGCCACCCCTTACGAAGCGCCTGAGCTTCGGCACATTTCACTAACTGAGCGTAAGGGCGTTTTTTCCACATTACATTAGGTGCAAGGCTGTCACGGCCCGCAGTTGCATAGTTTTCGAGCCAGTATTCTTTCGCGTGATATTCCACGATTTTTCCGTTGGGTCGCTCTTTTAAAACTGTGTATTGGCACCACTCCGGGAAAGTAATTTCTACACCATCAAGCGTTTGAGTTACGTCAGGCCCGAACTCTGGTTCTTTGTCGCCAGCATGATTACCTGAGCGCTCAGCCTGAATGCGGTACAGACCAATGCCGGGCATGACGACATCACGAGTTTCATACCTGTTAGTGGCAGCATCCTTTACGCTCATTGGCACCAAGTGAACCGGTTTCATCAGCGGATCCAAATTCCTGGCTCTGCAATAGCTGACTGCCATGACAACAGAGTCATCCCGCGCGCCGGGATAGATGGAGTTTTTCAGCGCGTTCCAGGTTGGCTCGTCGATCCCCATGGCAACGACTGATTGCGGCAACGCGCCCGTTGTTACCATGTTGCTCATTGGTCGGCCCTCACAGAGTTACGGATAGATAAACGGAAAACGCTGAGTGCTGCGGCGCAGGCTTTCAGCGGGTGGCGGCGGTGCTTGAATTGGTGAATATTGTGGCTGCCGATCCGGTGTTGGTACTGGATCTGTTGGATAGGGTTATGGGTCATGGTATTCTCCGTGTTGATCGGGGGTGGTTCCCCGCTCAGCTAGCTGGTGGCCTTGGTCATTGGCCAGTCCTTATGAATTGCGGTTTGGTCGCCGCATTTCGGGATAGCCCCGCTTGCGGGGCTTTTCTCTAAGAACACTGAGGAAGAGATGGCAATTCCAACAGTAACTATTACTAAAAGAGTTATTTATTTAGAAACCATTTACAAAAAATACTCCGTTGAAGAATTGGAATCTTTGAAGCATGAAGATTTGGAAATGTTCGGGGCTTACATTCAAACATTCGGGTTTATTGATCTAAACATTCAAAGGGTTTTTATTTTATTAAAAGAACAAGGGATCATAAAAACGCAAAAAGGAGAGAAGGAACATATTTCATTTATGCTGAATAAGCTTGTTGAAAAAATTGATGATTATGTCGAGACTCCTGATGACAGAAATGAAGTGAAAATTAATCTTGAGGAAATCAAGCTTAGAAGGCCACAAAGAAACATATTTGCTCACTGGTGCGCCAGAAGAATCCCTGGTGAGGATGGGTTTGTTTTTATGACTTGTGATCCTTTTGAGTATAGGAAAATGTTCTCTGAGAAAATAACAACAGGAGATATACTTTACTCCATTCAGGATGCAGCGGATCTTAGAGGGTTGACAATCCATATTCGTAAATATGATGAATGGATTGCTATTTTATTTAAAAAACTCAGCATAAAATACGGTGTATCTTAGTTTTCAAAAGGAAAAATTAGATTTTTTTCTATAATTCGTTCAGTTTTTATCACCCTGGTGAGTATTTCTGTTTGCACTGAGTAAAGGTATTCCTCCATTTCAGGTGACTCTGTCAGGGCGACCAGAGGGCGCTTGTCCAGTCCCGCGATGTGGCAGCGTTCAGCAATCAGCTTTTGGAGCATCGATACCCGCAAGCCTTTACGCATACCTTCAACGCGCGCATCGAGCAGCGCTTTTTCATCAGGATCCTCCGCTAACGTGCGGTCATACTGTTCCAGCGTCTCCTCAACCATCCGTTGATAGTTGTATTCGTGCATTGCCTGCCTCCGGTATCAGTGAACTTACTCATGCGCCAGCAGCCTGGCGCATGGTGAAAGCACGCTGTTATTCGTCATCCTTCTTTTCATTGATGCGCTGGAACGGGAAGCGCTCGGTATCCGCTTTGATGTGCTTGTAGAAGTGGGAACCGACGGACTCCGCATCTTTGAACGCGGTGAAGTCATCAGCCGACACGTTGCTGTAGTGGTACAGCGCCGCCGGTTCGCCGCGGGACTTGAAGCGAATTGCCAGGGTATTGGTTGCCGCATCGTGGCCGATACTGTGGATCTGGGAAGAGTTAACAGGTACCAGGTTGATATTGATTGTCATGGTGGTTTCCTTCGGTTGGTGAAAAATCCGGTGGCTGATGTAGGGGCAAAAAAAAGCCCCGACGAGCGGGGCAAGATGACTACACACAGCAATAAATTCATTCGGCTGCGGCCTGTTGTCGCGTGGACGCCCCGAAGGCACGCCAAGCCACATGCGAATCAGTGGTGTTTGGGCGAAAAAAAAGCCGCAGCGTTAGCTACGGCTCTTTGTGTTAGGGAAGGGGCTTAGATGACACCGCGGGGGATCCGGCTGCAGCCACGCATTTTCTGACGGCCGGCGGCGCTGACTTGCCCTGGCGCCAGAAGCTCGCTCTCAACAGTGCGACGCTTGCGCGGCTTCGGTGGCGCCGGCATATCCGGCATCGTTTTACAGCGGGTGATCACCAACGTGGTTTTTTCGATGCGGTCGCTGCTGCGTTGGATGCGCTCTTGAAGTTCACGAGCGCGGCGGCGTTTTGCTGATTTTGCTTTTGCTTTAATCATGCTCATTGGTCAGTCCTTATTGTTGGTTTTGCTGGGATATTTAGGCACGCCCAGCCGTGCTATCCTTGCTGTCACCACAACAAGTAAGGATACGGTTATGAAAGAGAGATTCGAGGCTACTTGTCCGTTGTGCAACAACGATGGAAGCTATGTTTTAACGGATTCGGATAACTACAAGATTTATAAGTGCTCAGATTGCGGGGGATTTGAGATCAGCACTCACGCTGAGAAATTAGTTAGGGATATGCCCCAAGAACGTAGAGAGTTTTATTCATCACTCATTGCTGTTGCACCTGAAGGGCATTTACTAGAAATATCATTCGAGGTTCTAACAACAGGGAACCGCGTTAATCATCGCTATATCAGTGTCTCTGAGTAGTCTTTCCTTCCTCAATGGTACGGATTGACAGCATCAAACCGTCTTGACTCATCCACTTATTTAACTGCTGGAAGACAAACGTAGGATGCTTTTCCAGCAGTTTACTTAACTGCTGCTTCTCTTCTTCTGTAGGGGACGAGCTAACAACATTGGCTTCTTTCACTTCATTTCCTCTGTTCATACCACCGGCCTCAAAATTTCGGCACCTAAATACCTCATGCAATGATGTTGATGGTCATTCTTGATGGGGTAGTTATGATAAATTTATTGGCAAAACATTGGGTATCTCTGTTGCGGGTGGGCACTGTTGTATGGGCGGCGCTGCGATATGTCGTTGAAGCAATATCATTCTATAAGCTAATAGGGACTGCCATTTTAATAGTGTTTCCCCTGCACGTACTTATTCTTGTGGTCGTGCTTTACACGAAGAAAATCAAACCGTAGTGATTTCCAGTGACTTTACTCCTGCCGCCCCAAAATGGCAGCGGCAGGGTAAAAACACTTCAGGCTTAGCGATCAGTGGACATCATCCGACTGAGTTGCGCCGCGACGGGTGCTGGATACCCTGTGTTGCTGTCGCTACCTGTTTGTTAAAGAGCAATCCCGGTTGGGATGGCTTAAATGTAAGTTTTTCTACGAGCGTTGGTCAAGTGATTTTTGTAAGTTTTTCTACTTGCGTGCATCTGGCCTTGACTGAGTTGTAGAAAAAGTGACGAGAGATTTTGAGGTGGTGTGATTTAGAGGTAAGTGAGGAGTAATTTAAGAGAATTAAAAATTGCTGAGATACCGAATAGGACGGATATGACTGCGACAGCCTTATTCAAAAAACTGGCAATTTCTTGTCTTACTGTTCTGGATGCGCGCCATAAGCCAAGCCCAACATTTGATATATAGACCCCATAAATAAAAATAGCTATGGCGATAGCTAATGCATTCCAATTAGCTATCTTGGAAAAAAAAGTCACAGCGACAGAAAACAGAAGTGCAAAGGCCAGGTGTAGATATGTCTTCTTGATTCCGTACTTTCCAAGAGAGAGGGCGCTAAGGAAATTGTTACTGTTTTTCTCAGTATCTGTTGAGCGTAAAAGCATATTTTAGCCTTAGAAATTACTGTGAATTATATTATTTCAACCTTGAGGCAACAAACCAGCCAGCGATCAAGCCGATAATGCCAGATGTAGTAAACCCAAGCTCTGTAGTCTTTGCCAAAAGCAGGGCGGTAAGTATCCACACTACGCATAACACGATTCCGTAGTTGTCGTTTACACGGCGCGCTTGCTCCTTGTTACGCTCAATGGCCTCGGCAATACTTTGCTGCTCTTCTGGCGTGAACCTATCCCTTGACATCTTTACCTCTAAACTGGTTTGATTTGATAAAAAACCACACCTATCAACTTATAACCATCATCCATTTTCATGAATCTCATTTCATTTGGATGATCTGGATTCGTTGATTTAAGGAATTCTTTGTTATCAATTAATTGATATTGTTTTAATGTAGCTTCATCCTTGTTTGGTGATAAAGCTATGACAAATAAACCATTGGAAATATTTTTCATATCGAAATTGAAGTTCACGAAAATAATATCACCCGGTTCAAAACGAGGTAACATTGTTTCCCCAGTGATCTTCAAAGCGTAAGTTAATGGGTCACACTTGATCGGGCATGCAAGCCGTTCCTTTCCCGCCAAAGACTCTGCAGAAATATTTGGTGCGCTGACTGCATCGTTCCAGTCAATAAGCGGTACAAGCCTTACCTCATCTACGCTTGTTCGCGGCGATTCAGTTTGAGCTGGTGGCTCAACTGGCCCCCGATTATTCACTAACCACTCCGCCGAGCATTTAAGCACCTGGATTACTGCTAAGAGCACCTTGTCCTTCATGCTCTCTTGACTACCGTTTTCAATGTTACTGATCGTGACGCGAGTCAGCTTGCGCTCGCCTTGAAGTAAGCGATTGATCTCTTTTACGGCATCTTCTTGAGTCAAACCAAGTTGCTCACGACGCCATCTAAAACGTTCACCGAGTGTTTTCATACGTATAAGATACGGAAAACTAACGTAGGTTTCATGACGTCAATTTTCTTGCTATGAAATGTAGAATAACTTACATTTCGAAATTGGAGGTGCCTATGACAACAACAGGCAAAACGCTGTATCAGATCCTGAAAGATAAGTATGGGAATGACCGTGATATTGCAAAGGCGTTCTGTGTAGAGCGACCAACGGTTTTTACTTGGCGAAAAACTACGCCAGAAAAAATTGCTTTGCTTTGCCATATGTCTCCCGAGATCCCATACACCTACAACCCAGCGGACTACGGCCGCAACCCTGAAAATTTAAGCCTGGTTCTGACCAAGCCGGCTTGTTAGCACTGCATAAGGACTGACTAATGACCATAAAACCAACCAGATGGCTCGCAGACTGGCGAGCCAAACGCAAAATCAAGAAAGAGCTTAGTCGTCGGCCTTGCCCCCGGTTAACAGACGTAGGTGAGGGCGGTCGTGTTTCGGTGGCTGATCTGATTCAACTGGGGATGTTCGCACCGAAAGCAGCTCCCCTGAGCCAGAGCGATCAAGAAATCCCGCAAAATGAGCAAACAGTTCTTGGGCTTCGGAAGAAATCTTCATCGTTGGATGATCCACTATGAACTCCAATTTTCGCTTGAACTCGGCTTGTCGATGTTCGTTGTCAGCTAACAAAGTTAGCCCTACAACATCGGCCAAAGCTCGTAAGTAACTTAATGATTTTGCGTATTCATCGTCGGACATAGAGCCTCCATGGCTGTTATGAAAAGTAAGCAATTCATAGCTTAGACCAGGCGGCCCTGCATTCGAAGATATTTAAGGACTGACTAATGACCACAATTTACCAGCCAGGCGATGGAACGGCAGGGGCTGCGATAGCCTCCGGCGTTCGCCGGGAACTGCTGTCACGCAAGCGGGTGGGCAAAAACGGCCTGCCATTTGCCGCCGTTCGTGAAGACCAGATAAAAACCCGCTGGACTGAGAGCGAGGCAGTGACGATCAAAAGCGCTGCAGATGCCATGGCGTCCAACCCCGCAGTCGAAACCAACGTCGCCGCGATCCGGGGCTTCCTGGCTATGTTTGCCGAGGCGCCGGAAATGCTGCTGCACGTCCATAACGAACTGAAGGCTGCCGGCCTGCCGGTTCCCGAATGGCTGCCGCCACTTCCATCAACAAAGGAGCTGCCGCTATGAGCCAGCAATCAACCACGCAATCCGTAGAACTGATATCCAGCCTCATTGGGAAGAAGCTGGGTATCGCTGGGCATGAAGCCCGGCGTTTGGCTATCACAGGGACTCTGACAGGAGTAACGCAGGCGTACTACTCGCGGGAAAGTGACAACAAACATGGGGCCTCTGCTTCGAGGTCTGAGTAATGGCAATTGTAAGAACCAACCGCCAGTGTGGATTTACGATGATCGACAATGCGGCTATCGGCAATAAAGCGCTGAGCTGGGCGGCTGAAGGAATGCTGCATTATCTGCTGTCCAAGCCTGATGGCTGGTCAGTCAATCCGTCACATCTGTGGCAGGAGAAAAAGGGCGTTCGCGGCTGCGGACGTGACGCCGTTTACAAGCTGCTGAATGAGCTGATCGAGGTCGGTTTTATTCATCGTTTCCAACTACGTGATGCCAAGGGCGTGACCGACGGTTTCGATTATTTTGTCTATGACGTGCCGCAGCCACATCCTGAAAATCAGGAAATGGATGAACCTCAAGCGCCGCAAGGCTTGGCTCCGAATCCTGAAAATCAGGAAACGGACGAACCACCGTATCCTGAAAATCCGTATCCTGAAATTCAGGGCATTAGTAAATACGGATCTGGATCTAATACTGATCTCTCTCTCTTGGGCGACGCTCAAAATTCAACCGGTGATGAACTACCGATAAACCCACACCTGAATGCCATTCTGACCAACCGCCCACCGGCGCCACAACCTGCACCGCAATTCGGTATGTTCCCGATGTCGCTCGATTGGGTGCCTGGCGACGACTTTGCATTCATCGCCCGTTTGTCGGGTTTGACCTCGGTGGAATTCACTCCCGTGCAACTGAACGAATTCCGGATCTTCTGGACTCCGACCAGCCGGGTTTATTACCACTCACAGTGGCAGCAAAAATTTATTAGTTCGCTCAAACATGAGCAATTGCGAGGGCAGCGTTATGAGCGACCGCAACGGGCCGAGGCCGGTAACGGCGGCGGCAATGCAGCAGATCGCTTCCAGCAGGGACTCGCCGCAATTCAGGCCGTACAAGAAAAATACGGCTACGGCGGCGGAGAGGGCGGCGATACAGGGGATTGTCTTGACGGTGATTTTGCCCATGTATCCGATCCATTGGCCGGCATGGGTCAGCCGAATGAACACGACGGCACTCATGGAGGCGTTTGGTTCGGAGCTGACGCGGGTACTGCTACAGGAAGCAATCAACCCTGAGCAACTGAATTACGCCATCAGGGCGGCGCCGGGACGAAAGTTTTATCCGTTCCCTGCGCCACCGGACTGGCTGGCGATGGCGAAAGAGCTTATCGACGCCAGACTGCCAACAGTGGATAGCGTGATGGAGGAGTTTGACCGGTACAGCGCCAGGCGGGGTTATTTCGACAGCCCTGAAGCGTTCCGATGGAAAGCGCCGATCTTGTACTGGATTGTCACCGATATGCGCAAGGCGATGCAGCAGTACAACCATGGCGTTGCTGAGCTGCGAAAAGTGGCAGAGAGGCTGCTGCGGCAGTGGGAAAAGAAACTGCAGGATGGGGAGCAAATCCCGGAACCAACAATCAGGCTGGGATACACGGAAACGCCGATAGGTGTTGGAAAAGAACGGGGATTGACCACCCCCGATACAGAGAAAAAAGGCGCGGCACTTCTTCAGTCAATCCGGCTGAAGGTGGCGCAAGCAAAAATGAATAAGGACTGACCAATGACCATTAGCATCAAAAATGCACTGATTTACCGCCTGTCCAGAGACGTGGATCTGACCGGGATGGAAGAAAAGCTGGGCGCGTTTGCGTTCACGCCATGCGGCAGCCAGGACATGGCTAAAACCGGATGGGTAGCGCCGATCGGCGATGCGCTGGTGCACACCGCCCACGGCCAGCATCTGCTGGTGGTTCAACGCGAAGAGAAACTGCTCCCGCGTGAAGTTATCCAAACCGAGCTGAACGAAAAAGTCGCCAAACTTGAAGCCGAACAGCATCGGAAACTGAAAAAATCAGAGAAAGACGCGCTCAAAGACGAAGTGCTGCACAGCCTGCTGCCGCGCGCTTTCAGCAAACACCATAAAACACAGATCTGGATTAACGAAGGGGCTGGGTTAATCGTCGTTGACGCCGCCAGTGCCAAACGTGCCGAAGATGCGCTGGCGCTGCTGCGCAAGAGCCTGGGTTCATTGCCTGTGGTGCCGTTGACCATGGAAAGCCCGATCGAACTGACTGTGACCGAGTGGGTGCGCTCAGGCCAGCCACCGGCGGGGTTCATTTTGCAGGATGAAGCCGAGCTGAAAGCGGTTCTGGAAGAGGGGGGGATCATCCGTTGCAAGAAGCAGGATCTGGTCGGTGACGAAATCGCGTCAAACCTGCAGGCAGGCAAGCTGGTCACGAAGTTGGCGCTGAACTGGCAGGATCGGATCGACTTCGTGCTGAGCGATGACGGCACGCTGAAGAAACTGAAATTCAGCGATGTGTTGCTGGAGCAGAACGACGATATCGATCGGGAGGATTATGCCCAACGTTTTGACGCGGATTTTATTCTGCTGACCGGCGAGCTGGCGGCGTTGATTACCAACCTGGTTGCAGCGCTCGGCGGGGAAGCGAACCATTCAACCAATAGCAGCGGTTCCACGGCTGCCGATGTTGATGAAAATCTGAATGACGAGCGCTATCCCGAAGCCGTGCAGTTTGTTCAAGCCAAGGGCATCGCCTCCATTTCTGGCCTGCAACGCCAATTCCGTATCGGCTATAACCGCGCTGCGCGGCTGATAGAGCAGATGGAAGCGGGGGGCGTACTGTCTGCGCCCGGTGTCGATGGGACGCGGACAGTGCTGAGCACAGGGGCTGTGCAATGATGCAGAAACCTCAAGCCTCCGAAAAGGAGCGTAGCTGCATCAACGAGGGGATCCGCAAGTTGCGTAAGGCGGGCCGATTCGATGAAGCAAATACTCAAATGAACCGGGTTATCACGGCAGCCAGCGGTGCTGATTGGCATTCACTGCGCGATCTGGAAAACCTGCTGGCGCAAATGTTCCCTGATGAAGGGGATACCCAGACGGCGATCAGCGCGCGCCTACGTGAAATCTCACCGATCCTGCATGGCTTGGTGAAGCAGGTAAGCAAAGTTCGCAACGAAGAATCGGGAAAAACAACCTGGTTCTATCGTCTCGTGCCTTCTCATTCGGAGGTGTGCTTGTGACTGTCAATGTGGTTAGTTTTTCCGGTGGACGCACGTCTGCCTACCTTGTTCACCTAATGGAGCAACGCCGGGCTAATGGTGAGGATATTCGCTACATTTTCATGGATACCGGTGCAGAACACCCGGAAACCTATAAATTTATCCAGCGTTTGGTTACTGAATGGGGCATTGACCTTACATGCATTCGCATGGGGATTAGCGACGAGCTGGGCAAGCGAAATCATATCGAGGTTATTGACGTTGCTGATCTGAAAACAGACCTTTACGCATGGAAGGGCCTGCTTGTGAAGTACGGTGCACCTTCTATCGGGGCTCCGTTCTGTAGTTCCCGAATGAAACAAGAATTAGCGCACAATTATTGTGTGGACCAGTTTGGTCGAGGAGGTTTTGATACCTGGATAGGCATACGTGACGATGAGCCACAGCGAATATTTGGCCGTTTTGCTTACCGCATACTCCGTGACAACGGCATGCCGGCAGAAGTGATGAACGAATTCCGTCTCGATGTGCTCGAAGAGTTGAAAATATATGGTGAGAACAGGGCCATGTACTGCTTGGTTGAAAAGTTACCTTTGGCCAGCGTAGAGCAGAGAAAGTTAGTTTATGACCGAATCGTCAGCAATCAGGGTTTAGGTATCCACCTTTTAGCGGATATTTCAGAATCAGGTAAATCTGACATTCTGGAGTTTTGGTCAAGCCGTTCCTTCGATCTCGCCATCGATGAGCATTTAGGCAACTGTGTTTTTTGCTTCAAAAAATCGAAGCACAAGATCGCCTTGGCGGCGAAGGACGAACCTGAACTTACAGCCCAATTCATCGATTGCGTTAACTCTTCCGAGGTGCGAGCGACTCGCAGTGATCGCCGTATGTACCGCGATAAAAATACGCTTGAACAAGTCATTGCCTTATTCGCCGATCGGGATACATCAGAGATGAGGGAGCAAATCATCGGAAACCATGAAACCGACGCTGAATCGTGCACAGAGTCATGTGAAGCCTTTGCATGTGATATCGAAGATATGCCGGCGCTGGAAGCAGAGTTGAAAACACCCATTCAACCGATCAGCGCCTATTGCTCACACCTCATCAATCTACGTGAAAAGCCAACCCACACGCTAAAAGAAATCGGCGACCAGTGGCGGACGCCGGATCCGCTGTTTTGGGGAATCAATGCTATGTTCGGCCCGCTAGTGCTCGATCTCTTTAGTGATGGAGAAAACAGCAAATGCGCAGCGTATTACACGGCAGAAGATAACGCACTGGTGCAGGACTGGTCAGCGCGCCTGGAAGGTCTGAACGGCGCCGCGTTTGCCAATCCGCCATACAGCACCGCGAAGCAGCATGAGGGTGAATATATCACCGGCATGCGGCACATCATGCGCCATACCAAGGAAATGCGGGAGCTCGGCGGGCGTTATGTATTTCTCATCAAATCGGCGACAGCGGAAGTATGGTGGCCGGAGGATGCAGATCACGTCGCGTTCATTCGTGGCCGCATCGGTTTTGATGTGCCGTTGTGGTATCGACCGGCAGATACAAAACAAGAGGCCAGCAGTGCCGGTTTTGGCGCGGCTATCGCGGTGTTCGATAAAACTTGGCGCGGCCCAGCTCAGAGTTATGTCAGCAGGGATCAGCTAATGGCGCAGGGTGAAGCGTTCTTGGCGCAGATCCGTAGGGAAGCAGAGCGCCTGGCCGATAGGAGCGCCGCATGACGACAACTGCCTGTACCAAATCCCCGAAAAAGCACAAGACGGAGGTGTTGGGGGTGCTGCTACCAGGTGGCGGCATCAAATACGCGACCGACCATGACAGGGATACGATGAAAGGGGTGCCTACGGGCACTCCTATCGCCATGCGGCCTATCGGCGACCGCAGGAACCTGAAGCACCACCGTAAATTCTGGAAACTGCTGGAGTTGGGCTTTTCGTATTGGGAGCCAGATTGGACGTTTGTTAGCGATCCGGAGAAATGGATTGCGCATGAGGTGGCGAAGACGCTGGCGGTGCAAGCAGGCGATCCGCTGCTTTATGACAACATCACCAAGCTGATTGCAGACAGTGTTCTACAGCGTGTTGCCGCGCAGCGCCAACGCCGCTTTGACGCCGAAGCCGTGAAAACCACAGAGGCATATCTCAACCACGTCATGGTTAAAGCCGGCTTCTATGATCTGGCCGCCAACCCGGACGGTGGAACGTTAAAGCAGCGCTGGAGCATTGCTTTCGTCAATATGAGCCAGGAAAAGTTCGACAAGGTTTATAGCGGTGTCGCCGGCGTTATCTGGAATGAGACGCTGCAACAGCATTTCGCCGATGAGCATGAGATGGAACAGGCCGTTAATCGGTTGTTGGAATATTGATATGCAAAAGTCACCAGCATTTAGGAGCAAGGCCCTGCGCGATTCGGCGCGGGGACAATGCTGTACGCTGCAGATTCCGGGTATTTGCAACGGGAATCCGGAAACAACCGTTCTTTGCCACCTCCCCAGTAGCACCCATGGCATGGGTTACAAGAGCGATGATTTTTGGGCTGTATTCGGGTGCTCCAGTTGCCATGATGTAATCGATGGACGTATACCATACGACTGGCGGCTGGGAGAAAAAGAGGAAATACTATTACATGCATTACACGGGACGTTAACATATTGGAATAATGGTTTTTTTCATTGGGGTAGCTATAATTGTTAAATTACTATGTGCAGTAAGGGTATGGTGTGTATAAATATTTTCCTCCTGAACGTATTGATGTTTTAGTAAATAACTTAATATGCTTTAGTAACCCAAGAAATTTCAATGATCCATTTGAATTTTATTCATTATTCGATTTCAAAAACTTAGAGAAATACTTGGTAAATTTAATAATTAACGGGAAGATTCCTGGAGTATTAAGCCAAGAGCAAGTGAATGCTTACAGATTGCTTAGAGATTGCGAACAGCGTGATTTTTATTCAAGAATTGAATTTATAGCAAAGCAATTAATATCAGGCGGTGGTTGTTTTGTAAACAATGCTTTGAGTCAGAGCTTTCAAATGCTTAATGAAAGAATCATTGAGTCCGTGAGGGTTTTATGTCTCACAGAAAAGCCAGATAATATTCTCATGTGGGGGCACTATGCTGCATCTCATACAGGATTTGCTTTGGAGTTAGATACAGGGCACAAATTTTTCAATCAGCGAAGAAGTGAGAAAGATGAACATGGATATCTGCGGAAAGTAATTTATCAAGAAAACATTGAGGTGATTGATCCTACGGAGATAAAAGGATTTGATGTAAAACATTTTATTGTTAAGAGTAAAGACTGGCAGTATGAGCAAGAGTGGAGGATGTTACTACCTGAGGGCTTAGCAGCGAAAAAAGTTGAAAATAGCAATATTGTATATGATCTTTTCGATATCCCTGCAGAAGCAATAAAAAGTTTAATAATCGGGTGTAGGGCGAGCGGTGAATTTGAAAATGCATTAAAGAATTTGATTTCTTTAGATAAATATAAACACGTGACGCTTTATAAGTGTCATCGTTCAAATGAAAGGTATGAGTTAATAATTAATTTGTTAAATGAGAGATAGTTTTCGGGAGACTGTGTTTGTTTAATTATATTGATACCATTTCAATTATTGGTACGAATTAATAGCTGGACGTTTACGGCGGGAAGGTCAAAAAAGTGCGGCATTAGCCAGAGCTGGAAGAGCAGGTGACTCTAATTGTGTGGGCGGATAAAACCGTTGTCGCTGGCATACGGATCGGGGATTATCTGATCCATATCCCCAAATGAGAGGAAGCATGGGCTGAAGGCCGCAAGAGATGCAAAACGGCTGGGGCTATGGCTGGGGTGCCTGACTTGTTTTTGGTGCTACCGCGAGGGGGCTACGCGAGGTTGTGGATTGAGATGAAATCGGTTGATGGGATAACGACAAAAGAGCAAGAGAAATGGCTATTAAGAATGAAGAAGGTCGGGTATAAAACAATTGTTTGTTTGGAGTTATAATAGGAAAAACATAGTGATACCATATTTAATAACTGGAGATGAATGATGGAGAGTGAGTTCAGGATTGATTACTTGGCTGATTTTTTGAGGTTAGTAGATAAATTTGATTATTTCGATAAGCTTGTTTTATTTCGGGGGCAGAATATAAAAGGAAATTTATTGCCGAGCATAGCTAGAAATGACCATTCATTCGACACTACAGAAATAGAAATGTGTATGCTGGATGAGCTTAGGAGAGTGGGTGGGGCATATTTGAATGGGCATGAGACCGATTGGGAGCTAATGGTATTAGCTCAGCATCATGGTATGAAAACAAGATTGTTAGACTGGACTAGCAATCCTTTAGTGGCCCTTTGGTTTGCATGTGAGGATTTCAAGAAAATAGAAGATAGCTATGTTTATATGTTATCAGCATCGAAGCATATGATGGATATGTCAGCGAGTCCATTTAAAATAAAAGAAACGAAGATTCTATCTCCGAGACATAATAATCCTAGAATTTCTGCTCAGTCTGGTTATTTTTCAGTTCATAGATTTTCTAAACGATTTAATACATTTGTCCCGTTGGATAAAAATCTAGAAATGAAAGAGTCACTATTCCACTTTGTGGTCAATGGTGAAGCAAAGAAAAGTATATTGAAGGGACTGAACAAACTTGGAATAAACCATCATACGGTGTATCCAGGGTTAGAAGGTATGTGTAAGGGGCTAACTTTCGAAATGTATGAAAATAGACCCGTTGAATTTATAAAAAACAATATTTAATAGCTGTGTGATAAATCTACAAAACGATTAATGTTGCTCTTTATCAGATGATGATTACAATCGCTCTGTGACTAACTCACAGGACTGACCAATGACCAACGCATTAGAACAACTCATAAAAATGCACGATCCGCGCTGCGTAAGCGCGGAGTCAATGAATGTAGGCCGCGGGCGTGCTTCTCTGACCAGGGAGCAGATTCTCGGAGCATTCGCTGCTGCACAGCATCAACATTCGGTTGGCCTCGACCTGCTGATGACGAAGTACCGCAACGATTTCAAAGCGGAGCAGCGGCTACGCACAGCGATCAACTCATGGGTGCATCAGCGTCCGCATCCCGAACGAGCGGTTGCAGTATGCCAGTTAGCCCTCAGTATTGTACTTGAGCGCAATCTGCCGGCTCAGGTGGCGCACCTCGCATCATTATTCCGCAGGTATGGTCCGCGAACGGCTCAAACTCGGAAGAATATTGAGGCGTTACAGTTAGAGATTAAGGCTTTAGACAAACGCCGATGCCAGGCGCAAATCAGCGATGCTGTTTACGTTGAGGCTGGATTAGAAATTACTGATTTGAATATGCGGATTGAACGGGAACGTGCAGCATTGCGCGCCTGGTCTGAACGCCACGCAGCCACAACCAATATTTGTCCACGTTGTTCCGGTACCGGCCTCACTGCGAGGCCGCACCCGGTAGAGTGCGAAGAGTGCGGCGGCAAGGGTAAGATTCCGGCCAATATGGAGCATCTGCGTAAGTCGATGCGCATCATAGGGGCTGCGGTTGAGCCAGGTGACTGGGTGAATCAATATGCGGAGTTGGTGAAGCAGTGCCTTAATTGGTTGCATGTTGAAGAATCGAATGCAGCGCAAGTGCTATTTGAGCGCATTCAGGCTGAAAAGTCCTACTCCTAAAATAAAGCCTTGCAAGGATTATTAATGACCCCAGATGATATCCGATTAGTAGTTAATGAAGTTCTTCCCCAATACCAAGCATCCCAATGGCAGATCTACCTGCTCGCATTATGTATTGGGGGGCTAATCGCTTTTAGTCTGGCTTACTGGGGCTCTAATTTGAAGAAGCGTGGTGAGATAAATGCCAATAAAGCTCATTTCGATCAAATCAGTGAACAGTTGAGACAGAACACCAAGGATGTTGAGACAATCAAGACAGCCTTGTCTGGGCAGCACTGGGTGAGCCAACAAACGTGGATAAACAAGGAGAAATATTACACTGGTTTAATCACGCATCTTCATGACTTTTTACTCGCAATCGACGGTCAATTAGACTGCGTTAGAGGTTCAATTTCTGTTCATGATGAAGAGATCAGCGATCCTGAGCTTTATGAAGAAATGCAGGCTCTAGGCACCAAAGCTGCCGAAGGGCTGAATGACTTAAGAGGTCCTTCATTAGTGTTCCTCTCCGAAAAAACCAATTTGGCCCTTGATCAAATGTTAGCAGAGTTATGGAACTTGCGAGAACACTCGACAGGGCCCAGATCGGAATACCTAAAGGGTAGCTATGATACACTTAATAGAACCATTGATATTGTTTTGCCAGAGGCGAAAAGGGAGCTAAGTCAACCATTGATGAAAATTGACTAGTTAACTTAAACGCGCTAAATTCCCGAAAGATGCCGGAGTATGCTTAAAGCTACTTCGGCTTTTTTATTGGTCAGTCCAAAGCCTGCATGGTTCGCCCAGCAGGCTTTTTTTATTCCCCCACGCAGGGGAGGTGGAGTATGAAAATGCAGGAGAAAGCAACCTTCGCGGCCTACCTCTCTTCGGGGTTTCTTGTGCTGGTGGGGAAAGTGGGTAAATGGTTTAACGATCTCACCCTGAACGATTGGGCGATTGTCATCGGCATCATCATCGGTATCGCGACCTTTGCCGCGAACATCTATTTCCAGAACCGCCAGACGCGAGCCATTGAACGCGCCTCTCGCGCCGGCGCCACAATTATCAATCCGGGGCGTGCCAAATGACGATTAAAGCGAAAGTCACCGCTGCTATTTGCTCGGTGTCAGTGATTATCGGCCTGGTGCTGAACCAGGCAGGCGACTTTACCTCGGAGAATGGCAATCACCTCCGGTTTTCAAAGCAGGCCATGGAGGTTATGGGCAATGCGGAGAGCTGTCGTCGGGATCCGTATCTATGCCCTGCCAAAATCATCACGCAGGGCATCGGCCATACCGGTAACGGCGTCGCCGCTGTCAGTAGGGCCAGTGACCAGCAGATCGCCCAGTGGTTTGCAGAAGACCAACTGGACGCGCAGAACTGTATCGAGGTGAATGTCGAACGCAAGTTGGGGAAGCAACTCCCCCAAGGTGTATTCGATGGAGTCGGGAGTTTTATTTTTAATGTCGGCTGCGGCCAGTTCACCAAATCCACCATGTACCGCTATCTGCTTGCCGGCAAAACTGTAGAAGCCTGTGAGCAGTTGCCGCGCTGGATTTATTCCGGGAAAACAGTCCTTCAGGGGCTGGTGACACGACGCGACAAAGAGAAGGCACTCTGCCTTTCTCACTGAAAACAGGCCAATTCTGGCCGATATCAGCCTGAATACCTCCTAATCGGTAACGCTACGTGAAATCTACAATCACGGTGATTGTCGTTGCCCACACATTTTTCATAGCAAACGGCGTTAAGCCTGGATCCTGAGATGACCAACAAATTACTGCTCACCATTGCCGGCGTATTGCTGGCGGTGATCCTTGCGCTTGGCTGGACGGCATTCCATTTCTACGGCGTATCCGTGGGAAAGGATGGGGAACTAAGCCAGGCGCGGAGTGATCTGGATACAGCCACTGCCATCAATGCCCGGCAGGCATTCCAGTTCCAGCGTGCCAATGAGATATCAGCCGCCGCCGGCATGTACAACGTCACCATTACTGCCAAGAGCGAGGAACGGCAAAATGAAAACCGCAACGACCTTAAAACTGAGGAATGCGCTGATCGCTATATCCCTAACGCTACTGCTCAGCGCCTGTACGCGTACACGAACGGTCTACGTGCCAACGCAATGCGTGATACCGGCAAACCTGACGGAACCGTTATTGATTCCACTGCCGCCAGCAAACTGACATACCGGCAGGCGGTTTTATGGATTGACCCGTTACTCACCTTGCTGGACAGGGCGAACAATGACCGCGCGTCAATCCGCAGCCTTCCACATCAACAACCAATAGAGCCTCGGTAATCACCGGGGCTTTTTACTATCAGAAGCAGGAGAAGGAACATGTTCACTATCAAGTTGAAGTATGCCACCAAGCAAGAGCGGTTAGTCGGCGGTAACGAAGTCTTTTGGAATAACGGGAATAAAACCCTCGTAGTTAGCGGTATCGATGGCGATGAGAAGTTTCACCTATTGCCCGGTGACGACGTCTATGTGACGAATGCGGCCGGCAAGACGGTAGCCACTTACACCAACTCAACACAATCCGCAGCATAAGCCATCACAGAGCTCATCCACCAGGGTGGGCTTTCTAATGGTCAATGGAAGAGAGCAGTAAACACATCACATGGCAAAGCATGACTGGAAAGCGCTGCAGGCTGAGTTCCTCAGGGACAATGCAGCGACAGGGATAACAGCTCAGCAGTGGTGTGAGAACCGCGGGTTGAACTACCAGTCGGCTCGACGCTATATCAAACCGCGTGCTGCGCAATCTGCGCAAAACAAACAGCGCAATACTGCGCACAATGTGCAGCGCAATGAGAATGCGCAAAACTGCGCAGGTGGTAATGATTCAGTTGATGACGATGAACATCTATCAGCAGACGCAAGCGACGAGACTGATTCAGCTCCGGATCCTGATGCGAAACCAAACTCCGGGCGCGATGGCGGTGGCAGATTTACTGCTGGCAACAGGAACGCTGCGGGCAATCGTGGCAATTCTGCGCCGGTCACGATGTACAAGCATCGCAATCAGGCAGCGCGTAAACACTCTGCGTATTCGAAGTATCTGGATGCTGATGAGTTGTTCGATGCTGTTGCTGATTCCGATCTTCGCGACGAGCTGATATTCACCCGCGCTCGAGCGTTGTCTGTCACCAAGACGATGAAGCAGATCAGGGAGGATTTGCAGAAGGCCGAGAGTGTTGAAACGCGGATAGAGCTTTACGACAAATTCCTCAAAGCCGAACAAGGGCTCGACAGGAACATCGCGCGGATTGAGTCCATTGAACGTACGCTCAGCGGCCTGCAATTGAACGCCGTCAATATCCCTCGATTAAGCGAAGACACGCTGCGTATTATTGCGGCCACAGCGAAACTGAAAGCTGAGACGCAGAAGTTCACGGCAGAGAGCAAGGACGTCACTACGCCACTGTCAGGCATTGTCTCTGATATTCAGGGCATGACCGATAACGGGTTGATGACCAAATGACGGCGCCACACTACGACTCGGCAAGCGTTGACGACGAACTGAGTGGGATGTCAGCGGCCCAGCAGCGTTTGTTCATCGTGACCAAACTATCCAATCCTTGGTGGCGGCTGAACAACCTCTACAAAATCGAGAATGAAAAGGGCGAACTGGTCACGTTCCGACTGCGCCCAGCACAGCGCGCACTGTTCGAATCGATGCATTACCGCAACATCATCCTGAAGGCGCGACAGCTTGGCTTCTCAACTGCAATCGACATTTACCTGCTCGATCAGGCGCTGTTCAACAAGAACCTGAAGTGCGGGATTATCGCTCAGGACAAATCAGCGGCCGGCGAGATATTCCGTACCAAGATAGCGATACCGTTCGACAATCTGCCTGGGTGGTTGAGAGCAGACTTCAAAATAGCGGAACGGCGCAGCGGGGCAAACGGTGGTTACATTCTGTTTGCCCATGGCAGCAGTATTCAGGTAGCGACTTCATTCCGCTCCGGTACCGTCCAGCGGTTGCATATTTCCGAGCATGGGAAGATCTGCGCCAAATATCCGGCCAAGGCCAAGGAAGTGCGAACCGGTACGCTTAACGCCATTCACGATGGCTGCATTGCCTTCATCGAAAGCACGGCGGAGGGCGTCGGCGGCGACTTCCACGAGATGAGCACGCGTTCGATGGAATTGGGACAGTCGGGCGTTGAACTGACCACGCAAGATTGGAAGTTTCATTTCTTTGCCTGGTGGCAGGATCCAAAGTATGTGGCGCAAGTTCCCGCCGCTGGTCTACGTCTCAGCAAATACCACAGAGATTATTTTGCAGGTGTTGAGCTGTCGATGCAGATCACGCTCAGTGCCGAGCAGCGTCAATGGTATATCAACAAAGAAATTGAGCAGCGCGACGAAATGAAGCAGGAGTTTCCGAGTACCCCGCTGGAAGCATTCCTGACATCTGGCCGCCGGGTATTCGATGCTATCAGCACGATGAAAGCGCAAGGCCATTGTAAGCCGCCGCTGTTGGTGTACGACATGGATCCGGTAACAGGCACCAAGACCAAGGCACAGGGACTGCGAAGCGGGGAAACGAAAGAGCTTGTTCGCACCCTGCTGAATCATCTGCTGGTCTGGGAACTTCCGGATCCGGACGAAGACTACGCCATTGGCGCTGATATCGCGGAAGGGCTTGAAAACGGCGACCGGTCATCGTTTGACGTCATCAAGAAGAGCACCGGCGAACAGGTGGCGCATTGGTTCGGCCACCTCGACGCCGAGTTATTCGCACAACTGCTGGCGCATGTTGGTAAATGGTACAACACCGCCTACATTGGGCCTGAGCGAAACAACCATGGTCACGCGGTGCTACAGAAATTGCGTGATATCTACCCGCTGCGAGCCATTTACGCAGAGCAGTATCTCGATCGCGAGGATGACGACGAGACGCCAAAGCTTGGCTGGCTGACTACCAAGCAAAGCAAGCCGGTCATCACTGAAGGTCTGAAGACACTATTACGCAACGGTGTCAGCGGTATCCGCTGGATCGGCACCGTCAATGAAGCGAACACCTACGTGTATGACCCGAAGGGCGCCATGGGCGCGCAATCCGGTTGTTACGATGACCAGGTGATGAGCTATGCCATTGCCCAAGAGATGCGAGCCCGTATGCCAGCCCGTCCGAAGGTCACACCTATCGACAGATCTAAACCCACACACTGGATGTCTCACTGATGAATACAGCCATGATTGACGCTGAAGACACGCAGTCTCAGCCAGACAACCGCGACCGTTTTACGCAGCAGCAACTGTTGGATATCTCGGCAGACATAGACTCGCAGCCTGAGTGGAGAACTACAGCCAATACGGCGTGTGCCTATTACGATGGCGATCAGCTACCGCCGGAGGTAGTTTCCAAGCTGAAAGAGCGCGGGCAGCCATTAACCACGCACAACCTGATCGCGCCGACGATAGATGGTGTGCTCGGGATGGAGGCCAAGACGCGTACTGATCTGATGGTCATCGCCGACGATCCGAGCGAAGAAATGGAGCAGATGGCAGAGGCAGTGAATGCCGAGTATGCAGATGCCTGTCGGCTAAGCAACCTGAACAAGGCGCGCTCTGACGCCTACGCTGAGCAAATAAAGGCAGGGTTAAGTTGGGTTGAGGTGCGTCGCAATAGTGATCCGTTCGGCAACAAGTACAAAGCCGGTACTGTACATCGCAATGAAGTGTTCTGGGACTGGTTCAGCCGAGAAGCTGACCTGAGTGACTGCCGCTGGCTGATGCGTAAGAGGTGGTTGGATGTCGATGAGGTGAAAGGCTCGTTCCCCGGACATGCTGATGTTATTGATTATTCAGTACGCGAGTGGAAGGGGTTTGTTGAAACCGATCTGGCGGAAGGCGATGAGTCCAACCTGATTAACGGGTATGAGGAATATAACTCTTATAGCCGCGACCAGGCCGAGTGGATCACAACGAACCGCAAGCGAGTCATGCTGCAAGTTATCTATTACCGCACCTATCAGCAATTGCCGGTGATGGAGCTGTCAAATGGCCGCGTTATTCAATACGACAAGAACAACGTTATGCATGCCGTGGCGCTGGCCACTGGTCGCGTATCGGTCACGATGGCTCGAGTAAGCCGGATCCGCGAGGCGTGGTTTGTTGGTCCGCACTTCATCACAGATCGCCCATGCTCTGCGCCGCAGGGCATGTTCCCACTGATCCCGTTCTGGGGTTATCGAAAAGACAAAACCGGCGCGCCATATGGGCTTGCGTGTCGTGCCATTCCAGCGCAGGACGAAGTGAATTTCCGCCGCATAAAGCTCACCTGGCTGTTGCAGGCCAAGCGCGTGATAAAAGACGCCGACGCCACCAATATGACGGATAAGCAGTTGGCGGAGGAGCTGGAGCGGCCCGACGGTGTGGTTAACCTGAATCCGGATCGCAAGAACAAAAAGACCATAGCGGAAGCGCTGACGGTGCAGCAGGATTTCCAGGTCGCACAGCAGCAGTTTACTGTCATGCAGGAATCGATGAAGCTGATTCAAGACGGCATGGGCGTATACTCAGCGTTCCTCGGGCAGGATTCAAGCGCATCGAGTGGTATCGCTATCAGCAATCTGGTGGAGCAAGGCGCAACGACGCTGGCAGAAATCAACGACAACTACCAATTTGCATGCCAGCAGGTCGGGCAGTTGTTGTTATCGTATCTGTTGGAGGATCTGAGCCGTCGCCGAAATCACAAAGTGGTGATCAACCGGGACGATAAGCGGCGCCGTAAAGAGATCATGCTGAATATTGAGGATGGGCAGGGGCCGATGAATAACGATGTATCCCGATTGCGCGCTCATATTGCCCTGGCACCTATTCAGCAGACGCCGGCTTATAAATCACAACTGGCGGAGCGTATGTCTCAGGTGATCACCGGCCTGCCGCCGGAAGTGCAGGCGACAGTGCTGGACATGTGGGTAGAACTGCTGGATGTGCCGAACAAACAGGAGTTCATTGAGCGGATCCGCAGCGCGCTTGGCACACCGAAGGCACCGGATGAAATGACGCCAGAAGAACAGCAGGCCGCTCAGCAGGAACAGCAAATGCAGCAGGCCCAGCAAGAACTGGCGATGCGAGAGATTGCCGGGAAGGTTGCCAAACTGGAGGCGGAAAGTAAGCGGATTGCTGCTCAAGCAGAACGTGACCAGGCATTAGCCAACGGCCAGCGCTTCAATGATGCCCATACTCAGGCGCAAACAGGGCAGATATTGCAACAGATGGAGAACGTGTCTGCAGATATTAATGCTCTGAACCATGAGATATTACTAACAATACAAGGTAATATAGATGCGATTCCTTTATGACATAAAACTGGGAGAGTTATAACGTGGGGATGATTTATCATTATTGCACACCGCAAGTATTCAAAAGCATTGTGGAAAATAAAATTCTATGGTTATCTGCCACGAATAACATGAATGATTTCACTGAGGGCGCATGGTTTACTTCCGCTTTAAATAATGTTTTATCCGGTTACAAAACCAATGCATTACGTTCTAGGCTTGAGTTGATGTGGACTACTTACCTTGGGAATAATACAATTAGATATGCTACATGCTTTTCAAAATCACCGGATGTATTAAGCCAGTGGCGAGCCTATGCACAGAATGGAGAAGGTGTTGCTATAGGGTTTGATGAAGATAGATTAAAATTAAAAAATGGCACGCCAGTGACTAGTGTTTTTGCTGAAGACTATATAAAAATAGTTGACATTGTCTATTTCGAAAAGGGGGTTCTTGAAGAGTATATAAAAGAAAAGCTGGAACTGGCCTTGCAAAAAGATAGTTATGAAACAGCAATGCTGGAGCTGGCATTAAAGTTTGCTTCTATAGCAATGGTGGCAAAAAACCCTGCATTTACAGAAGAAGATGAAAAGAGGATTGTGTATGCACCACTTATTACTGGAAAAGAGGATACAAATGAGACGAAGATTTTCAATCCAATATCACCGATTAATTTCCGATTAACAGGATCCTCTCTGACTTCTTATTTTGAGTATGATTTTTCAGAATTAGATGCGATAACTCAAGTGATACTTGGACCAAGAAATACTTTTAGCAACTATGATATAGAACTCTTCCTTAGTATCAATGGGTTAACAAAAACCTCAATTGTTAAGTCAAAGGCTACCTATCGCTAAAACTGTTGCATCAGTTCTTTTGATGCGCTAGATTTCGGAATGATACATAGCCTCGCCCTAAAAAGCGGGGCTTTTTATTTCCCTCGGTCAAGGTCAGTGTTGTTGTGTTTTTCTTTGTGTATTTGCCCGCCTCGTGCGGGCATTTTTGTTTGTGCCGCTAAGCACTTTGGCAACAGAGCGCTTATTCGCACGGGCAGCGATACGCCTTTCCATTTCGGATCTATCCGACAAATAGACATGCAGGAGTAGGGACGTGGATATTGATAATTTAACGGGTAATGAGACAGCAGAGGAAATTGAAGCGCTGCTGGATAGTTTGGGTGAGGTGGAGATTTCAGACGTAGCGGTGGTTCCTACCGTTACTGAAAAGCCTGTTGCGCAGGCAACTTCGACTGTTGATCAGACCAAAACGGGCGATACTGGAGTAACACCGCCGCCGGGTGTAGCTGTTGAACAGACCGAAACCAGTAAGACTGGTGATGCTGTGACTGATGAGCTGCCGAAAGGTATCGCTACTCAGGACGGCAAGCACGTCATTCCCTATGCCGTGCTGGAAGCTGCGCGAGCCGAGAGCCGTCGCAATGCTGAAAGCCAGCAGCGCGCGAGCATTGAACTGGAGCAAACCAAACGCCAGCTTCAGATGCTTACTCAGCAGGTTAATCAGGCTGGCTTAACTCCGGCAAAGTTACCCGAAGAAGCGCAAATCACACCCGAGCAACTGGCTAAAATTCGTGATGAATTCCCGGATCTGTCCGGCGTTTTCGAAACTTTGGTGCAGAAAATTGATTATCTGCAAAAGGCGAATCCAGGCGTACAGCCTGCTCCGATTGAATCAACCGGCAACCCGGTCACTGATGCGCTTAAGGCCACTCCTGAACTAGAAGGATGGCAGTCAGCGGATCCAGATCGTTTTAGCCTGGCGGTTCACCTCGATGAGAAGTTGCAAGCCGACCCTGCATGGAAAGACAAACCGTTAACTGAGCGATTCAACGAAGTGGTTAAGCGCACCAAGGCGGCGTATGGCGAGAGCGTTGAGGCGCCTCAAACTCCTGCCACCGTTCAAGTTGCTCAGCCTACCACTGAAGAGCTTCAAAAACTGGCGGATGAGAAGCTGGCCGCGGCTAAAGCTTCTGCTGCAGTTCCGACATCACCGTCAGATCTCGGTTCGCCGAGCACACATCAGCCAACGCTATTGGAACAAGCTGCCGGTGCTGATCATCAGCAATTGACAGCGATGTTCTCAGGCATGAGTGAGGCGCAAATCGACGCGCTGTTAGAGCAATCGCTCTGATTTGACGGCCAATATCATTTATCTATAGCCCGCCTTGTGCGGGTTTTTCTTTTGGGAGTTATCCATGACCACCATTACCTCCGCCCAGGCGAATAAGCTTCAACAGGTTGCGCTGTTTACTGCCGCGAACCGCAACCGCTCATTCGTGAACGTGCTGACTGAACAACAGGAAGCGGCAAAGGCCATAAACCCGGACAAGAAAGGCACAATGCAGACCAGCTTTACTGCGCCTGTCGTCCGTATTACAGATCTGCAGAAGCAAAAGGGCGATGAAGTTGATATGCAGATCGTCCACAAGCTGAGCAAGCGCCCGACCATGGGCGATGAAAAGCTGGCCGGCCGTGGTGAAAACCTCGCGTTCGCTGACTTCTCGCTGAAGATTAACCAAGGCCGCCACCTGGTCGATGCCGGCGGCAAAATGTCACAGCAGCGCTTCAAGCACAACCTGAACAAAACTGCGCGTGTCCTGCTGGGCACCTATTTCAATGACCTTCAGGATCAATGTGCAACCGTCCACCTAGCGGGCGCGCGCGGTGACTTCATTGCTGACGACACCATTCTGCCGCTGGCAGGGCATGGTGAGTTCGGCAAGATCATGATCAATGACGTGATGCCTCCGACGTATGATCGCCATTTCTACGCCGGTGATGCGACGTCGTTCGAGCAACTGGATGCCGCCGATCTGTTCAGTCTGGGTACCGTCGATAACATCGCGTTGTTCCTGGACGAAATGGCGCACCCGCTGCAACCGGTCAAAATGTCCAAGGACGAATTGAAGGACGAAGATCCGTACTTTGTTCTCTACGTCACTCCGCGTCAGTGGAACGACTGGTACACCTCAACCTCCGGCAAAGATTGGCAGGCAATGATGGTGCGCGCGGTTAACCGCTCGAAGGGCTTCGATCACCCGTTGTTTAAAGGTGAGTGCGCGATGTGGCGCAATATCCTGATCCGCAAATACTCCGGTATGCCGATCCGCTTTAACACAGGTTCGACCGTCGCTGTATCAAACAACGACAATGTGGCCAGCGTTTCCAACAAAACAGCCGGTACCACCATTGACCGCGCACTGTTGCTGGGCGGCCAGGCGCTGGGTAATGCCTACGGTACCGGTGAAGCCGGTGGCCACTTCGGTTATCACGAAGAAAAAGTTGACCATGGCAATGGCGCTGAAATCTCTGTGAGCTGGATTAACGGCCTGAAGAAAATCCGTTTCCAGCAGAAAGACGGTCGCGTTAACGACCACGGCATCATGGTGGTGGACTCAGCTATCACGCTGGGCCGTTAATTCAACAAGCGGGCTTCGGCCTGCTTTTTTGTGGAGAAGAAAACTATGGCAACGATTATCGCGCCATCTATGCGGGACGCTGTTTATCAGGGCCCGCAAGGCAACCTGTCGATTGCAGAAGGGCAAATCATTTTGGCGGCAGCAAAAGCTGGCGATGTGGTAGAGCTGCTGGAAATGCCGATCGGTATGCGCATCTACTCACTCGATATTGTCAGCGATGCGTTGGGGGCTGGTGTGACTGTGGCGATTAAATCCGGCGCCACCACGCTGGTAGCTGCTGGTAGCCATGCTGCTGCGGTCGCAAAAGTTGTACCAATCGTGCCGTACAGCACAGTCGCCGATGGCGAGAAAATTACTGCAACACTTGCTGGTGGTGATGCCGCCGGCCGCCTGGTGGTCAACGTTAAGTACGTAGCAACCGGCTACTAATCCGTTAATCCCTGTAACCCAAAGAGGCTCGCTAAATGCGGGCCTTTTTTATTGGAGAACTCCAATGACCCAAACTATCGCAGTTGCCTATATCGGCCCTAAAGACAAAAAGCGCGACACGATCACTGGCAGCCGACTAGTGTTCCCGCGCTTTACCCCGGTTGATGTTGAATCGGCGATTGCACATCGCTTGCTTGATTACCCAACAGTCTTCGTAAAAGCGGATTCCCTCGAAAGCGTGATGCAAGCGAAGGCCAGCGCCGCAGAAAATCAGGCAGAAGTTGATCGTCTGGAGCAAGCGCGTTTAGCCCTATTGGCAGCAGAAAACAGTTTCGTCGTGAAGATTGGCAATGATGAGGTCGATCTCGCCAAGCTCACCGCCGTGCAGTTGGCAACGCTGATTGAAGCCGAAGAGCTGGAGCTGAAACAGGATCCGCAAGAGAAGGTTGGCGATTTCCGCATCCGTGTTCGTGATGCAATTAACGCTAAGCAAGCTGGCGGAGATAGCGAGTAATGGCATCGCTTGACGTATTTCTGCCTGCGATCCGCCGTCACATCAGTGGGCCGTTGGAAATCATGATGCGGCAGTCGGTGCTTGAGGCGGCAATCGCGTTTTGCCGTGAATCACTGTTCTGCCGCGAAGAGCTGACATTGACCAATGTTGCGCCGGGAACGATGTATGCACTGACCGATAGCTCACTGGTGAAATGCGTTAAGCGCTTACGTGTTACTGATCTCTCCGAACAACTGAGACGACCTGATGAACCAGGCACTGTCCTTGTGGCAGGGATCGACTTCAACGTCATTTCCGCGAACCACATCTCGTTTGTGCGCCCATTCGAAAAGGTTACAGCACTGTTTGCTATTGAGCCGCGTCGGAATGTTACAGAAGTGCCTGATGCATTATCCGATGACTATCTGGACGTTATTGCCGCCGGCGCATTGAACGACCTGTTCATGATGCCCGGTAAGCCATGGTCGGATCCGCAGCGTGCCGGATATTTCAACGCTCAGTTTACCGAGGGCTATCGCCGAGCATTTCGCGACGCTCTCGATAATTCGCCGATCACCTCCTTCTATAACCCTGTCCGTACGCACGAGTTCTATTGATGCAAAAAGTTGCCGAGATTATCGGGCGCGTTAATACGCAGCTCGTGGATGTCGCATGGATGCGCTGGCCCAAGGCTGAGCTCCTGGATTATTACAACGACGCGGTCCGCGCTGTGATTATTGTTCGGCCCGATGCTGGGGAGAGTTCCGAACTCTTGACGTGTGTGGCTGGAACCAAGCAGCAATTGCCGGACGGGGCTAACCGGTTGCTGGATATCACCCGCGTGGCCGGTGGCCGCGTTATTCGTCCTGTACCGCGCGAAGCATTGGACACGCAGTTCCCTGACTGGCACCTCAGTATTGGCTCAATTGAAGGGTATTGCTATGACGAGCAGACGCCACGCACCTTCTATGTATTCCCGGGCGCCGTGGCTGGTGTACAGCTCGACGCCGTGGTTTCTCGTATCCCCGCTGCAATCACGCTGGCGGCTTTGGACGAAGCTCTGGTGGCACTGGACGAGCTTTACACCAATCCGATCATCGAATGGATGTTGTACCGCAGCTTCAGCAAAGACTCCCAGAACGGTGCCAATTCTCAGTTGGCCCAGCAGCACTACCAGGCATTCAACGATCAGCTTGGGGTTAAAACACAGGCCGAAATGGCCGCTGGCAATAAAAAGCGCGAGCAATATAACGGGAGCACTCAAGTATGAGCCTACTGGTTTCCGGCACCTTAGTTGATCCGGCGGGCAAGCCGATCCCGAACGCCGACATTGTTATCACCTCGGTATCAACGAGTTTCGTGGTGCTCAGCGGATTTTCAACGCGGCAACCGACTGATGATAGCGCTGCATATTCCTTTTTGCTTGAGCCAGGTAATTACGCAATCAGCGTTTCAAAAGATGGAGCCAATTTTTATTACGGCGCCATTACTATCACCAACACCACAGTACCCAGCTCCCTCAACCAACTGCTGAAGCAGAGCGTCATGGAGGCGGAGATTTCGCCCGAGTACGTTCCTTATTTTCAGCAGATCCAACGGGAAGTTAATGACGCCGAAGCCCGCTCGAAAGCGAATGCTGACGCAGCAAGTCAGTCTGCAGTAGAACTGAAACAAACAGTCAAAGAGTTTGCGTCGGACGAATTGGCTCATAACGCGATCGCCACAGGCTTTATTGCGAACGGCGAGCGATTTTCGATTCGCGTTGGTGACAACAGTTACTGGTCGCTGGAATACCAGAATCAAGGCGGCGTAGCGATCCCCACCGGACAATGGGTGCCAAATGGGGCTGTGATCCAGACCATGGATCAGTCACTGCTTGATATGAAGTTGGCGATACTCCAAATCCAGCGGTTAACGTCATATCTGCGTCAGTACACATCGACTCAGTTCCATTGGTCAGTTGAAGGCGCCGGCGGGCCGTCAGAAACGGCGCTTGCGCTGGATAACGATTTTGGTCTGTGGCTGGCCGGTTTGCCGGCGGCAGTACAAGAGTATTTGGAATACATCGTTCCCAAGTCACTGGCGAACCGTTATCAAGGCTTGCAGTATGCCATCGTAGCCAAGAATGGTCGCGATGGGTTGCTGACCATAAATGACAACGGTGATATCAGACTGGTAGGCATGGATGACATCTTGCAGGACCGGCTGGATGCTATTTGCTCAACTACATTCTCGCGCCGTGTCGTAGGTTTCCAGTTTGTCATTTTCACATCAGACATGAAGACGGCGATCTTTGCGATTGATGATGACGGTGGGGTGCATATCCCCGGAGTGAAAGGTGCGCTGCAAGATAACCTCGGTGAATCGTTGGCAAAAGTCGCGCCGTTGAATGGCGTACCTGCGGCGTGGTGGGGGGATAAGGCTGTTTGGTCCGAGCGGCCAGTGCGTACGGCGCAAAAGCTGACAGATAAAGCGATGGTGTTGAGCTACAAGCCAGGCGGCGAAGCGGTCGCGGGGGACGGCGTTATGTATATCCCCTCAATTCGCGAAATGCCTATCGACGCAGCAGAGATTCACGGTGGTGGCTCATCGGGTCAGTCGCTGAACACGCCATTTGATAAAGACGGCCCCACCAACATCGTGAATCGAAATCCGCTGTATCGCGGTCGCATTTTAGCGGGCGCGAATGGGCGGCCTGAAGGTGGCGGCCTGACGCCAGTAAGCGCAACCGATCTCACAAACCTGAACGATATGCAGTATCCGAGTTACCGCCAGGGCAACGTCTTGCCGATGTATAACTATCTGCTTGATGCCAATCCCGGCAACCTGGTGTTTATTCACGCACCATTTGCCGCCGGCGGGCGTTCATTTGCACAGATATCTCAAGGAACGGTGCCATACCAGAACGGCGTTGACTTTGTGCGTTTTGCAAAGACTGTTGCGGATGGTGTTGGCAAGCCATACGTCTTCAAGTTTTTGACGTTTGAACATGGGGAAACGGATAACGATAATGGTGATAACCCTCATCCGGGTGACTATCTCGCGAAAATGATTCAATACTTTGCCGGTTTGCAGATTAACTTCAAGGGTATTACTGCCCAAGCGGAAAACTTTACCGTTGTAATTGGTCAGGTCGGCAGCCGAATTAACAGCAAATCACAGCCTGTTGATGATCAGGGTAATCCCATAGGTAGTCCGGTCATTGTGCAACCCTATTCTGTTGCCGCGACCGATCAACTGACTTACGTTCGCCAGAATCCTGCTACAGCAATCATGTACGGTCCGAAATACCCGCTCAATTGGAAACACAGTGACGGAACGTTGAGCCATTTGAACGCGGTAGGCAAAGTCCTGCAAGGCGTTTATACCGCACAGGCCATTCAATGGCACTTATACGATCCTGTCAAAAAGGGTACGTGGACTGGGACACGCGTGCGGTCAATTACACTTGACGGAGTGTCTGCTGATTTAATTTATGACGTGCCGTTCCCGCCTATTGTTATCGACACCGAGAGCATTGCAGATTGCCCAGGAAATGGATTCTCTCTCGAGAAGCGGTCGGCGGAAGTGCTGACTGTTGATGTCGTTGGTCAGAACAAACTCCGTATCACTTTCGATAAAGCGCCAGCGGCGGATGACTATTTGCTGATCGGATTTACAAATACGGCGCCGCATCAAAATGGCAGCATTTATCCGCTGATATGTATTCGTGACTCGTCCCCAATCACCACGACTATTAAAAATGTCGCTTACCCAATTCATAACTGGGCTGCGCTTGAGCGCCTGCCAATTACAGGAGTTTTCTGATGCTAGCCAATAATACCGGAAAGGCGTATGCCGGTTTCCGTACGGCGCTCGACCTGTCCGCTTCAATTCTCGATCCGCGTGCATTATTTAGCGCATTCAAAGCGCGCGTTGTAGCTGATGGAGGCTATATTCCTGATGAAGCCGGCTGTCTTGAGCGGTTTGATTTCTTAATGGGCAGTGGCATGTATGAGCATGCGGTGACGTGCTCCGCTCCTGCTTTTGGTATGAAGGTTGATGCCGATGGTAACGTACAAACTGTCTACAGTTTAATCAGTCAGGCGGCCGACTTAATTGCTGTACAGCAAGGGGCCGGCGATACGATTAAATATGATGCTGCGACGCAGTCCGTTTCTGTGCGCGTCACGTCGGGTGGTGGATGGTATCTGAAAAGCCGTGAGAGCCTGAGGATCCAAAAAGGCCGTACTTACATGATTGCTGGACGCCTCAGCGATTCATATAACGCGGACAACCTTGGGTTAACTGTCGGTATCAGTTTATCGAATTTACCGCTGGCATACCTCCGCACAATGATTACGAACGGGCAAGCCACGACCGAGTCATGGCGTTATGGTACGCGTGATAGCGCATGGACTGGGGCTGTCGCCGGAGGTGCAGTGAATGCGGCGACTACCACATATGCCGATTATGTACCGTCTGCTGGCTTATTCCGTGTGGATGAGGGGATTATCTATGGCTATACGCGTGGAAAGCTGGATAAACAAGGGAGCTCAGTGACTGGGAAGTTAGCCGATCTCGTTAGTTTCACAGCGCCGATAATTGTTGGCGCCCCTATGGCCGGCGGGGCTGTTGGGGCATGTTTTGGCACAATGAAAGACATGATCTTCTTGCACACCGCTGAAGAGGCTAATGCTATTCAAGCCTCACGCTTGGGGATGTAATTTGTATCATGTAGTGAAATGCGCTAAATTCCCCAAAGATGCCGACTTATGCCTAACCGCTGAGTCGGTTTTTTTATTCCCTCAATTTGTGACCCCATATGCCTGATATCGATATCACAACTATGGGCGGCGAAATGCCGCGCATGGTCGCACACTTATTGCCGCAATCCTCTGCGACGATCGCCAAAAACTGCCATTTTCGCCACGGCGTGATCACACCGAATAGCGTTGATGCCAAGCAAAACAAAGTGTTCAGCATTACGCCTGGCACCATTTTCAATTATCACGATGATGTCTGGTTTGCCTGGAATGGCATCGTTGATGTGATCCGCAGTCCGGTCGCCAATGATGATTATGACCGTGTGTACTTTACCGACGGTACATACCCGAAGGTGACCAGTAACCGTATTGCGACACAGGGGCAAGGCAACTATCCGGCGGCTTATTTTCGGCTGGGTATTCCTGCGCCAGAACATGCAGTCACTATAGGTGGAGTAACGCCGCCGGCAGACCCGGGTGAGGATGATCCGACGGATGACGAAAGTCGGTTCTATGTTGAAACCTATGTGACCGACTACGGCGAAGAAGGGCCGCCGGGGCCAGCGTCAGCAGAGGTCACAATTGTTTATCCGGGCAGTACGGTCGCATTACAGCTCCAGCCTCCAGGCACCCAAAATAGCAACATTACGCGGCGCCGTATTTATCGCTCGGCAACCAGTGACAGTACGGCCGATTTTCTGTTGGTGGTCGAATTGGGGATCGCCATTGGTTCCTTTGACGATTCATTGTCTGGTGCTGAGCTGAGTGCAACGCTGGAAACCTACGACTACATGATGCCGCCGGAAGGCATGATCGGCTTGTGCGCCATGAAAAACGGTATCTGCGCGGGGTTCAAAGGCAATGAGGTGATGTTCTCGGAAGCCTATCTACCTTATGCCTGGAAGCCGACGAACCGGCAAACCACCATGAACAAGATTGTCGCCATTGCGCCGGTCGGTACTTCACTGGTTGTCGGTACCGAAGGTGATCCGTATCTGTTCAGCGGGATCACGCCGTCGAACATCAGCAGCACGGAGCCGAACATCACGCTTGCCTGTGTGTCGCGCCAATCTATGGTGGCAATGGACGGGTTTGCTATTTACGCCTCGCCGAATGGCATTGTTACTGTGGACGCCTCGGGTAATGCGCTGGTGGCCACTGAGAAAATCGTCGAGCAAAAGCAGTGGCGGAAGATGTTTAACCCGACATCGATCCGTGCGTGGCGAGTTGAAAATGAGTATCTGGCGTTATACGACACGCCCGATGGCACTGCGGGTTTTATCTTCAATCCCCAAATGATGGATATACGGCACATAACAGGCTCGTTCGATGCTGGCTTTAATGATGAGAAGAGTGACACGCTCTATATCGTAAAAGGAACGCAACTCTATACCCTGCAGGGCGGCGATATCTCTCTGGGAATGCAGTGGCGCTCCAAGCCGTTCCTGGCTCCTTACGATACGTCATTTTCATGTCTGCGCGTTATGAGCGATAAGCTGTTCTTTGTGGGTATCAATATCATCGTCGATGGTGCGCTGGCTGTCTCACTGCCACCGGGCACAATGAGGGACAGCATGATCAAGCTGCCGGCTATTTCTGGCCGCCGGTGGGTTATTGAGACGTGGGGAAAAGGTCAGGTTGATCGGATCACACTGTCTACATCAATGATGGAGATGCCAGCGTGAGCAATAAAGGCAAATTCCGCTCAGGTACGGACCTTCCGACGGTGGCGGAGAATATTCAGACGCTGACTGGGCAGCGCGGAGATGGGCTTGATCGCGCAGTCACTGTGCGGGACTTGAAGCAATTGGGCTTCATGACGAAGCAATCAGGCAATGGTGGTGTGTCGTTAACGCCCGGATGGACTCCGCCTCCTGGCTGGGGCGGGCCGGGAGCAAATAAACCGACACAGTTCCCTACTAAGCCAACCGGATTCACGGCGTATGGCGCATTCTCGTTTATCGCGCTGGTGTGGGATATGCCGAAGTATGGCGGACACTCATTAACGGAAGTCTACCGCAATAGCGAGGATAACTTGGCTGATGCGGTAATCGTGGGTACCGAAGCCGCCGGTGTATTCAGTGATCCGCAAAATACCGGTACGCCGGGTGCCTATTACTGGATCCGTCATGTTAACGCCAATGGCGTGCCGGGGCCTTTCAATGATACCGCTGGCACGTTTGCAAAGACGGATCCGGATGCGGCACAAAACCTGATTGCAGACCGTGTTATCGCCGGTATTGAGATGATTACGCCGTTGCTGCGTTCTGCGCGGATTGAAAATGGCCGGTTCACGGTTGATGAGAACGGCAACATGACGGCCATCAACGCCAGCATGAACTTCATGACGGCCAATGGCGGATGGTTCTATGACGTATACGCCGAGCGGGCCACATTCAGGAATTGCCAGATTCTGGAAGATTGCGATGTGCGTGGGACTATCTATGCGAATCGCCTAGTAGGTGATGTGTACAACGCGCAGTCTGGCGGGATCTATCTGCCCCCCACTTCTCAGGGGACGAACTATGGTTTCACGTGGGCAAGCCAGGCCGGTGATCATGTGATCTGGAATATCGTCGGTGAGGATTTTGATCGTGTCATGGATACAAACGTAACCATTAGCGCAAGCAGCGCAGATCGTCAGTATTTCACCGTTATTTTGCGTAGCCCCGGCCATGCTGATATCCAAGTGGCGTATAAGGATACCGGCAATAATGGTGAAAGTGGCTCGCTTAATTACCTTCTGCAAGGGATAAGGCTCCCTGCAGTTGGCCGTGATAACTCACAACAGCTCATTTTGAATATTGGGGAAAATCGTATGGGGACTGCCTCTATTTATACGCCGGTGATTAGCGGCGGTGAGGGGACCGGCAGCCCGGAGGTGAGGGCCAAACCGGTGATTGGTGTTTACAAATCAGGGCGCCAGATAGCCACGAGCGGCCCACAATGACGGCACTAGAAGAAAAAGTGCTGGCTCTTACCAGGCGAAGCACCGACAAAAATCTGTTAACCAATATCCAAGACGCCTGCCGTAAAAAGCAGGCGTTTTGCTTTGGTGCCGATGATGCCCGGATTGTCCTTCGTCCGCGCATCAAAGACGGCGTGCCCTATGTCGTGGTGTGGCTTGGTGTGAGCACGGCGACAGATGGGTTAGTTCGATATACCCCGCGAGTTAAAGAACTGACACGAATGGCCGGCGGCAGATGGGCCGAGTTTTACACTGACAGGAAAGGTTTCATCAGGGTAGCCAGGCAGCTCGGTTTTGAGCGCCTACCTGATGAAGATGGATTAATGAAATTCCGGATCCCGGTGTGAGGAAGGTATGGGCAAAGGCGGCAGTAGCGAAGTTAAAGAAACAGAAAACGAAAAGGCGGCGGCGCAAGTGGCCGCGCGGCAATGGGATATCTACCAGAACGAGCTCCGACCGTACGAAAACTTGTTTATGGATAAAGTCGATGCGCTGAACAACGAGCAGAAGTATGCCGACATCGCTAGTGATACCAATCTGGGATACCAGTCGGAATTCGGAAAGGCACGGCAGGATACGGCCACGCAACTTGCGGCCAGAGGTGTGGATCCAAGCAGCGGCAAATTCCAGGGTACGCTCGACAATATCACTTCAGATCAGGTTGCCGGCCAGATTGATACGACTAATCGCGCGCAGAGTACACAGGCCGATAAGTATGTTGGCGGCCTGCAGGATGTCGTTGCAATGGGGGCCGGCCAGAAAGCTGACGCTCTATCAGGGTTCAACAATATCGCTAATACCAGCATGCAGAAAGCGCAGTCGGATGCACAGCGCTCGATGAGCAACAGGCAGGCGACTGCAGGATTGGCTGGTGCATTGGGGGGCGCGGCCGTGCGCACCTATGGATTGCAGAATGCCACGGCGCCAGCCTCGAGCGCAGGTTCCTCTGGCGTGTTTGGTGGTAGCAATAGCGGTGGGCAATACGGCGTATCCAATACACCATTCGGCAAATCGACCTTTAACTAACAGGGGCCAATTATGGGACAGGCAGCGGATACATATGCCCGATTGATCCGGGAGCAGTACACAGACTGGCAAAACCGGTTTTACCCGAAACAGAAAGAGCTGATGGGATTAGCGACCAGCGGCCAGTTGATGAACGACCAACTCGCACGCGCAGATGCTAACACCCAGCAGACGCTAAACACGGCCCAGGTAGGGCAGCAGAACCAAATGGCGCGGTATGGGGTGACGCAAACACCCACCGCCGGAGACAACAGTCTTGGGCTCCGCTCCGCGTTGGCAACTGCCGGAGCCAAGAACGGGATCCGAGAGGGTGAAGCCGATCGGCAAATGAACATTCTGACGGGGGGCAGCGCCAGCCTCCGCCAGCAGATGAATATCGGTGGCGGGAGTAGCAGCTAATGGGATACGGGTTAGTGGATATCGCGAACCAGACGCGGCAGCAGGCGCTTCAGGGGTTTGGTGAAGCATCATCGCGTGAAACTCAACGAGAGGTGGCAAATCAGCAACTGAAGGATGCTGAGAAGCAAATGAAGATGCAAATGACGGGTACTGGCGCTGGCATGGGGCTGGCGATGGGATCCGGTAGTTCATTACTTGGAGGTGGCGCGGGTACGGCTGCAGGGTCAGCGGCGGGTGCTGGCGCAGCGGGAGCCGCAGGAGCTGGCGCAGCAGCCGGTACCGCAGCAGCAGGAACAGCCGCAGCCGGTACCGCAGCGGCAGGTACGGCAGCAGCGGCTGGTGGCGCAGCGGCCGCAGGAACAGCAACGGGCGTTGCCGCCGGCGCAGGTTCTGCGGCTGCCACGGGCGCTACAGCCGGCGCATGGGGTGGCCCGATTGGTATGGGTATTGGCGCTGCTGTCGGTCTGCTGGCGAGCCAGCTTTTTTAAGGAGTAAATCATGGGTGTTCAAGGTTTGGCTGATGGCTTCCTGGCTGGCTTCAATACTGCCGATGCTGCTATCTCGCGTAACAAAGAAATGCAACAGCGTGACGCCGCTTTGCAGCAGCAAGTAAAGGACTCCGATCGTAATTACAGTCTGCGTGAAGCCGACTTTAACTACGGTAAGGAGCGCGACCAGCGCAACTTTGGTTATCAGAAAGAACGCGACCAGGTGGGCGATAAACAATGGGGCCTACGACATGCGCTTGATGAGCAGCAGGTGGGCATCAGCCGTGCGGGATTGGGGTTACGTGCGCAGGAGCTGGGCATGCGGCAGAAGGAATACAACTACCGCATGATGCAGGAAGAGCGTAGCCAGCGCCTGCAGAACGAAATGCCTGTGGTGCAAACGCTGTATAAGCAGATAGAGGAAACCGGTAAATTCGATCCGCAATTGTACTCGCAGATCTCGAAAGACAACCCGCTGAATCCGGGCCGGTTCTTTGGGCAGGATGCCATCAACAACGTGATGGAGGTGAATCGCGTCATGCCGAAGGTGCTTTCGGGGGAAATGAACTACAACGATCCGAAGGTCATCAAGCTGATGAATACGGTGCTGTCGCCGCATATTCAGCGGGGCGTGGGTGAAGTCGATCCGCAGACAGGCAAGAAAATCGTCAGTAAAGAGCTCGGCCACATTGGTGTAAGCGAGGATGGGAAGTACATCATTCCTGGCTTAACGGTGAAATATGACGATGGATCTACGGCTCAGAAACCGATGACCGAACTAGGCTCCGCTGATGAACGTGATAACCAACTCGCGCATATGCCGGTATCTCGCATGATGGATGAAATCCGCGGCTACGGCCAAATGGTCGGCCAGCTTAACCAACCGGAGCGCGCGGCTTTCCTCAACAACCTGGTAAACCCGCCGGACAAAACGGCCACCCGGGAAGAGGCCAAAGGCTTGCGCCGCGATCTGCTCGATGTGGGCAAGGCCCGTGCGAAGGCACTGGCTGGTGCAACGGATAAAGATGCAATGGCTGAAATCAATGCCCAGTATGATCAGTTGCAAAATCAGGTGCTGCAAACTTACGGTCAGCCTGGTAAGGCTGCCGACTCTTTTGAGAATTTCGCTGTCGAATATGAAAAGGAAAATGGTGTGCCACCGGATCCTAAGAACACACAAGACACCCAGTTCTACCAACAATGGAAATCCCAGAAGCAGGGCGGCACAGCTCCGACGGCCCCGGCAAAACCAACCACTGCATCGCCTCAGGGGCAGCCGCAGCCGCCAGATACGTATGCAGCAGGGTACTTGAGGGAGATGCGCCAGCAGTCCCAGAGGCAACAGCAGTAGCTCCCCAGTGATGCAAAAGCGCATTTGGCCGGTGCGCTTTTGCATTTTGAGCGCTTTAACTTCGCTATCTATATGTTTTATTAGGATAATTATCATTCATTACTATTGGAATTAATATAATTCAGATTGTTGGCTATTGGCAGTACAACAAAACTCTTAGTGCCTACGTTGACAGGGATGTAATAAAATATTACTGTACATGCATACAGTTTAATTATTAAAAACCATTTGAATTCATATTGATATATTTGGCTTCTGCTAGGGGAGGTTTTGTGACATTGGGCAATGAAGATGCTTTAGCCAGCTTAGCTGCGCTGTTAGAGCTGCTCACACATTGTGATGAAGATACGAAAATTGAGACTGTTCAAAATGCAGCTTTGTTAAGTTGGATGTTATTAAAACAAATTAAAAGGAATTTTGAAAATAAAAAATGAAGTGATAGGAGCCCTTAGCATTGATTAGTTTGCTTCGGGCATCATTTTATTATTATTTTAACGAGCATTTTACACTTCCTACCCAACGGTATAGAAGGTGAGTTTATTAGGTTGCAGATTCACTCTCCTCACTTGCCAAATCTAAGGCTACTGATTGTTCTGTAACATCTTCCAGTTTCAAACGTCTTATATGGCTATGGAAATCATATCCATACTTTGTTAAAACTAGGTATTCTGATTTGTCAGTAGAGGCGTGTTTTTTCTTGGATGGCTCAATTAAACTTAACGCAAATAGGTCAGAAATAATATCTGCAAAAGCATTTAATGACATCGGGTGTGAAAATTCCATAACATTTGTATTTCTTGATAATCCAAACGAAATGTGTTTTCTAACTGCATCGTTTGTTTTCTCACTCATTAAATATGGTGCAATTGATTCAAAAATTTTTAATAAACTCGTACTATACTGTGTGCAATCGCTCCATTGTTCATCAGCTTTACTTTTAACTCTGATTGCTCTTAAGTTTTTTTTGAGGGTGGAATATGTTTTATCAAATGAGTTTTCAATACTACTTTTCAGTTTGTTTAATTTTTCATTTTCTTTTCGTAATTCATTTAGTTCAAATAACATTTCATCTGAAGAAACCTTACCTGCTCTTACCCAGCCTTCTGCAGGAAACATAGTCATAGTTTGACTGAGGCTTATTGCGACAAAACCTGGTAATTCAGAGAGATTTGACCAGAAGTTAACAAGACGACCAGTGGATATTTTTTGACGAAATAATTCCAGTTTTCTAGCTATCTCTGGCTCCGTTTCTGTTTTGTCTCGTGTTAATTGGTTCATGTCCTTACAAATGAGAGCTATTATCTTTAGACCTTTTTCAACAGCATAATCGTACTCCATTTCAGTATAACTTAAGCCTGTTTCTGGAGAAATACTTCCATATTTCCCCGCCACCATGATGAAGTAATAATCACTATCATCGATTACTTTTTTTATGAATTCAAACTGTTCGAGGTCTATAGCTGGAAACAGCTCCATTCCTGCAGGTATGCAGTCCATTTTCATCAGTGCAGTTGTAACTTGCTGACGTTCTTCAATTAAGTCTTTATACGTTGAACTCAAAAAAACTTGATATCTTTTCTTCATTATATTTTCCATTCGTAACTATTAGGCTTAGCTATCTTTTTTCTCTGCCTGAAAAGTATATCAGAAGTTTTCATGCATCTTGTTCTCAATCATGATGCGCGCTAAATTACCCAATGATGCCAAGCCTCGCTCTAACCAGCGGGGCTTTTTTTATGCCTGAAATCTGGAGCCCAAAATGGCCTACGATCCACAACAACAGCGACCTGAAGAGCAAGTATTAAACAACAACCGTGAATCGCTGAACATCCGGCAGCCAGGTGAAACTGGCAGTGCCGGCTTCGACTGGGAACAGGTGCGCAAGGCGCGTGAGGCCGCCGGCCGAAAATCAGTTGTTCCTGATCCGAGTATTGGTTTGGGGGACATGGTGAGAGCTGTTGGTTCTGCTCCGCTCGATATGGCCCGAGATAGCGCGCAACTATTCCATGCAGGGAATGAAATTCTCGAGCGAAAGGGTAACGAATTTAAAACAGGTGAAAACCAACCCCTTATCAACGTAGATGTTGACCCTGCCTTGCTTCAAGTCATGCGTGAAAATAGTGGCAACCCGCTGTCAAAATCGGCCTCCGCGATAATTGGGGGCGCGGGCAAGTTAGCTGGAAACGCGTCTGATGCTATCCAAGCTGGTTACAGTGAGGATGCAAAGCTTGCTGCATCTATGAAACCATTTGATTATGACAAAGAGAAGGGCGTAACGGTTAATCCCGGTTTATTCGATAAAGACGTTTGGTTTATGAATGCGTTGCCAGCAATTACCCAAATGCTAACGGGGGGGCTGGTAGCTAAAGTGGGCGCAAAAACTGCTGAAAACGTCGTAGAGCAGGCAGTTTACAACAAGCTAAGCAAAACTATTCCGGAAGAGGTGGCGAGAGCCACAGCGAAAGAAACCGCTCAATTAGCATCTGCTAGAGCCCATAGGACAGGGTTTGTTGGCGCTATGACCCTTCCCGCCCAAGGCGGTGGTGGTACCAATATGCGGGAAGAAATAAATGCATTACCGTTTAACTCTCTTATAGAGAGTCCATCGTTTCAAAAAGCATTCGATGAAGTTGATTTGAATCCTGCCAATGCGTCTCTTTCTGACACTGAAAAACTTACCTTGGCAAGAAATCAGGTTGCAGATAAGGCTGCTAGTGCGCTAACTGCAGATCCAAGAATGCTGATGGTTAATATTGCAGCGTCTGTTCTTGGTGATCACACTTTGGCTAAGTTAGTAACCAAACAAATAGCAGTGAAAGGCCCGCTACAAGGCGCAATTCTTGGTGCGACCTCCGAAGCTGCAACTGAACAACTTCAAGGATCATCACAGCGTTACGTTCAAAATGAGCAACTGATTAATACTGCTGGTCAGAAAATTGATCAAATGAAAGATGTGATTTCAACTGGGATGAATAATGCGATCTTTGGCATGGGGGTCGGTGGTGGTGCCGGGCTCTTTGGGGGGATGCGTGGGGGACGGTCAGCACCTGAGCAACAGGGTAGCGAACAACAAAATCAGCAAGTTAACCCTGAAAGCACTGTTCCCGATCAGCAGTCGGCCAACAGCCCTAATCCAGACGCAACGCCTGAGCAACCGGCGCCGGCGGCACCGGGGCAATTTGCTACTGAAGAGGTCGCCGGTGCTGCGCCAACGCGTGCCGATGAGTTCAGGGACACTCCCGCGTATCTGCGCCAAGATCCTCGCATTCAGGGTTTTGCCGAAGACAACGACGTGCAGCGCGCGCTGGCGGAACAACAGCCATCGCCGACGGCTGACGAGTTAATCCAGCAGCAAATGGAGTCTGGCGATCAGGGTTATACCCCTGATGAGCTGGCGGCGCAGGAACGGGCAGATCAAATCCGCGAAGCCCTTATGCCACGTCTTCCACCTCCGGGTAAAACATCAGTCATCGCCATGCCAGGTGAAGTTGCCAATGTGAATGCTGATGATGCTCAGGCAGGTAACGGGCCACAGTTCCGTGCCGGTGAGCAGGTTCGGGGCCAGCAGTTCATCCCTCGCGAAGCAGATCCGCGTGCGAATGAGGTTGGTCGCGCGTCGCGTACATATGACGGCGAGACGGTGCCAGGCCATGCGATCACTGACAAGAACATCATTTTCGCCAATGGGCCAGTACCCAATACTGACGATGTGCAGGCCGGGTCAATGCCAGCATTTACCCGGGGCGAAACGCGCGCTCAGCGTAACCTGCGTGAATACTCCGAGGGCATCGGTGCCAATAACCAGCCTCAATCGCTCCCAGATAATCGCCAGCGCGCTGGTGGCGTTCCTATTGATGCGCAGACCGAGGCTTATGCCAAGGGGGAGCCAGTCGGTGAGTTGCGGTTCTTTGGAGATAAACCCTTCGCCACATTACGTATGGCCCAGGCATCCCGTTCGGGCAAAACTCCAGGAGCCAAGATCGAGGCCGTCGAAGGTGGTTATGCGATTCGAATGCCAGTAGATAAGCCAAAACCAACGCCAAACCAGCATGACGGAGAAGGCGAACTAAGGCTGTTTGGCGACAAGCCATTCGCTACATTACGGATGGCTCAGGCATCACGTTCAGGGAAAACGCCCGGCGCCAAAATCGAGGAAGTTGAGGGGGGATATGCGATACGCATGCCGGTTGAGAAACCACCAGTTGCCGAACAACAGCCAGAGCCCACAGAAAATGGACTGACTAAAATTGACGACTTCGGCAAAAAACTGGAAGGCGCAGTGAAGCACCGGTGGGGTAAGTTCTCGGAGGCGATGGCGCGTGATGCTACGGATGAGCAGTATCAAACTGAACCCCTGTCTAAGCTGTTCCCTCAACCTGATTACAGCAAAATGTCTGATGATGGTGTGGGCCACGATAAGCTGGCGCTGATCTCAATGCTGCGAGCTCAAATTCCATCGACTAAGCCGAAACGTTTACTGTCGCGCTGGGTGGAATCGGCCAAGGTGACGAAAGGGCTCTCTGCGGATCTGCTTGATGGAAGAGTTAGCGTTGCCGATGTTCGTGAAAAGATTCTCAATAGCAAGAATTTGCGTGGCATGTTGGATACGCACGATTTGATTTCCTCATTGCCGCCAGAACAAATGGCTGCAGCATCAAAGTATCGTGTGCGTCATTCGCATTACTCAATGTATGAGGGCAAAAGGTACCCGGAGCCGGGAAAATCGGTCTACGAACTGGAAAGAGCCAATGGGATGGCGATCAGCGGAGTTGCTGATACGGATAAAGGCAACTTTATGGATAAGGCGCGGGCCTTCATTGATCAACAAAGTGGTGGCGCTCCAGCGTCGAAACAAACCAATTTCACTATCCATGTTGATCGCAAAACTCGCGATATCTTTATTGGTTATAAGGGGGCAAGCGGGGTAGCCAGGATTAAAGAAGGGTTCAAGGATCCTCGTGCAGCCCGCGATTATCTCAATGAGAACCGCGCCGAGCTGGAAAGCCAAATTGCCAAGCAGCGTGATCAGGCCCGCGCCGAACAGCGCCGGGACACCAACGCCCCGCGTGCCGGAGCTGAACGGCGATCCGCCGATGTTACCCCTGCACAGTTCGATAAAGAGTTTGGTTTCCGTGGAGTACAGTTCGGGAATTATGTGGAGTCGGGGCGCCGGCAGGCAGAATTGAACGATGCCTTTGATAGCCTGCATGACATGGCCGACATTATCGGCGTTCCGGCAAAAGCCATTTCGCTGAATGGAGAACTGGGCCTGGCGTTCGGCGCACGCGGTCGCGGCGGTGCGAATGCGGCCACTGCGCATTATGAGTCGGGTGAGGTTGTGATTAATCTGACTAAAAATAATGGTGCCGGTTCGCTGGCGCATGAGTGGTTCCATGCGTTGGATAACTATTTCGGTCAGGCTGACATAGGCGGTGGCCGTGGTATCAATTATGCGACTACTCGCCGTCGCCAGACCATGATGTTTAAGGATGGGAAGATGGTGCCGGCCGATTTCCCGGTGCGCCAAGAAGTCTGGGATGCTTGGAAAGGGGTAATGAAAGCTGTCGGCGATAGTGGCATGGTTGCCCGCGCGCAGAAGCTGGACGAGCTGCGCAGTAAACCCTATTGGGCAACCAATGTTGAAATGGCAGCGCGTTCGTATGAGCGCTATATCCTCGACCGAGCCGAGGCCAAAGGGATCCGCAATGATTACTTGGTCAACCTCAAAAAAGCAGACGAGCATGGCAATCCTGCCACTTACGCTTATCCGACAGAAGCAGAGCTGAATAATGGCGTTCGCGATGCTTTCGATACTCTGTTCAAAACGCTGAAAACCAAACCAACAGATCGCGGCGGCGTAGCCTTCTACTCCAAAGATGGCCTCGATATTGGCGGCGGGAACATCCTTTCTGAGGGCAATTTTGATACCTCTGGCTCGAAACCTGAGAAGGGAATGGGTAAGAAACAAGCCCAGCACATCGCCGACTACTGGGTTCGTCGCCTGAATGGTGCCGCAAAAATCAAGGTTGAGGTTGTTCAGTCCCAGGCCGACGCTGCGGCGATGATGCCGAATGGCATCCCCAAAGAATTCGGTACCGTGCATGCTATCTACCAGCCCGAGCTCAGCCGGGTGATCGTGGTTGCCGACAACATTGCGGACGGAAAACAGCTACGGTCTAAGCTGCGCCACGAGATTTTGGCGCACCATGGCTTAGCCTCGGTGATCGGTGATGTGGAATATGACCGTATTATCCGCGTGCTTCACCAGACGCGTGATAGCAAGAATCCGGAGATTCAGTCTGTATGGCGCCAGGTGCAGAGGTCATACGCAAATGAGTCGCCAGAGGTGCAGGCCAATGAATTTCTGGCACATATGGCCGAACGGTCTGAACTAACGGGATTGGGAGCCATTTGGGATCGGTTCGTCGCTATCATCACCAATGCGCTGCGCAAAGCCAACTTCTTCAACCCGAGTGATATCACGCCGGCGGAAATTCGCAATATCCTGCGCACCATTGCCGGCCGGTTTAAGCGTACCGCAATGTATGAAGGCGAACAGCCAGGCAGTAGGGAGTTTGACGATACGTTCAGCCGTACAGATGCGTTGTACTCAGCGTCAGGGAAAACCGAGCCGTTCAAACCGATGCCAGGGGATGCAGAGCGTTACCGTGCTGAGCTGTCCAGGGCAATGAATTCACTCAAGTCCGGCGAGCTGATATTGAGTTTAGGCCGCACGCCTCCAGTGCTAAAAGCCTTAGGGGCCGCGGACCTGGACATGACTATCTCACGAGATATCGTTAGGAAAGCCAGCAACGGCGTTAAACACGAAGTACCCATGGCCGTGATTGAGCAACTTCCTGAACTGATGCATGACCCGATTGCTGTCTTTAAATCTGGTACGCAGGAAAATGCGATGGTTGTTTTGCTTGAGGCGAGTGATGCGCGTGGAAACCCTGTTGTTTCGGCTGTTCATTTAAACAAGAAGTCAGGCCGTATAGAGATTAACCGGATCGCGTCGGTTTACGGAACGGAAGGCGGGATTCGCAAAATAGAAGATATGGCGCGCTATGGGCAGACGCTTTACATGAGAGAAAAAGAAAAGCCTCATTCCAATACGACCCAAGGGCTTCAATTGCCCAAGCGTGGTTCACTGGAAGGAGGCTCCGGAGCTAATGAGTGGCTTCGTTCAATTGGGCTCCAATTGCCCAAGGAGAACACCGCTCACGGCTCTTTCGAAAATATACTCTCTTCCGACGATATCCGCAAGAATACAGCGCTTTACTCCCGCTCCGCTGGCACCACCATGGACGAAATCACCAATAGAAAAATGGGGTTCAACGTCGAAAAAGGGAAGGTCGAAAAGGCAAAAGATTTTTACGGCATGGTGAAGTCCAAAGACAGGACGGAGCTGAAAAGCTGGCTGCAGGAAATGGGCCGAAAACTGAATACCAAAACCTTCGACGGTATGGCCCCCCTTAAATATGCGGAAGATGCCGCCGGGAAATCAGATGCCCGATCATCGGCATACATTGGCGCGCGTATGGCGGCAGGTGCTGGATCAGTCACTGCGGCCACCCTGGAACATGGATTGCCGAAATACAATAAGGTGGAAGGTGTTGTAGAGCGACAGGCTGGCACGGGTAAGGAAGATGCGCTGATGGGCATTCTTGATGCGCTGGGTAATCACCGTGAAAACTTCCTGAAATGGATAGCCGGCCACCGATCTGAGCGCCTGATGGCTGAAGGTAAGGAAAACAATTTCACTGCCGACGAGATCGCCTACATGAAGGGGCTGAACAAGGGCAATGAAGCGCTGTTTGATGCCCAGAAAAAGAAATACGACGCCTTCATTAAGTCGATTCTGGATCTGCAGCAGGATATGGGCCTGATAGATCCGGAGAGTCGTGCCAACTGGGAAAGCGCATGGTATCTGCCGTATTACCGTGAGGCGGAAGATGGCGAGGTGAAAGGGCCGTGGAGTACGCGGGGCATAGCAAACCAAAGCAGCACCGTCCGTAAGTTGAAGGGCAGTGAGCTCACTATCAAGGACCCGATTGAGAACCTGTTCAACTACGTGGCTAAGTCAGTGGATGCCTCGATGAAGAACGAAGCGATGCGCCGTGCCGTGGCTAATCTGGCCGATACTGGCGTGCTGGAGGTAATTGAGTCGCCGAACAAAATGGACTTCGAGCGGATCGGCAAGGATGTAGTGAAGGTGTTTACCGACGGCAAAGAGCAACTGGTGCAGGTCAATGACCCCGAGCTTTACCGTGCATTCACCATGATCGACCTTGAGCGCAGCAACTCGGCATTCATGAAGGCGGCCCGCCAGGCGAAAAAGGTGCTGACGATTGGCACAACGAGCATGCCAGACTTCATCATTCGAAACTTCCTGCGGGATTCCCTCCATTCTTGGGCGATTAACAAAGATGGTTTCAAAGCCGGCATAGACTCCCTGAGGGGGTTCAACAAGGCATTGAAAACGGATAATAGCCTTATCGATATGATGTTCGCCGGTGCCACGTTCGGCGGCGGGTATTCCAATGTCTATGATCCGGCATCGACTGCACGCTCAATCAGAGGTGTGCTGCGTCGTAAAGGGTATACCGACAGTCAGATCAACGAGTTCGAATCGTCTATTGTACGTAGCAGCAAAGATGTCATGGACAAGCTGGGAGCAGGGCTTGAAAAGTATCGCCACCTTAGCGAGGCGGCGGAGAACGCTAACCGCCTGGCAACATACGACGCAGCGATTCGGTCGGGAAAAGGCAAGGCGCAGGCAGCGTTCGAGTCTCGTGATCTGATGGATTTCAGCATGATGGGCGCGAGTAAAATAATGATCAACCTCAGTGACATGCTGCCGTTCTTCAACGCGCGCATGCAGGGGCTGAGTAAGTTAGGCCGAGCGATTAAAGAGGATCCGAAATCGGTTCTAAAACGCGGCGGCATGATCACCGCCGCTTCTCTTGCGCTGCTGGCTTTAAACTGGGATGACAAGCGTTATGAAGAATTGCCGGATTGGGATAAAGACACATATTGGCATGCCTGGTTGCCAGGCGGCCTCCATATTAGGCTCCCAAAACCGTTCGAAATTGGGCTGATGTTCGGTACGTTGCCTGAGCGTTTTATTCGAACTTTGGGTGGGCAAGATACCCCGGGTAAATTTGGTAAGCTGGTGGCCCACAACTTCATGGAGACAATGGCCTTCAACCCCATCCCACAGGTAGCAATGCCGATCGCGGAAGCGTATGTGAATTACGACTTCTTCAAAGGCGGCCCGATCGAGAACATGGCGGACAGCAACCTGATTGCTGGCGCCAGATATAACGACCAAACCAGCCTGCTAATGCGTGAAATCGGCGAAGCCACAAATCTATCTCCGAAGATGTTGGATCACATCATACAGGGCTATACCGGCAGCCTGGGGGCGTATGTCATGGGGGCGACCAATATTCTGATGCGTGGCATGCAGGATAATGGTGAAACCGCCTCAATGCGGCTGGACGAAATGCCGGTAATTAAATCACTTGTGCGCGGCTATGGTGATGATCCGGCGAAGTCCACTCAATTCAGTGAGGACTTCTACCGGATGATGCAGCAGGTAAACCAGATCAATAGCACCATCAATTCGTACCGGAAGCAGGGGCGAATTGAAGATGCTCAAGAGCTGCAGGCGGAAAACAGGGATAAGTTGTCACAACGGAAGGGGTTAACGGCGACACAGAAAGAGCTCCGCCAGTTGAATAACCGGATTGAATTGGTGCGAATTGATCGCATTCTGACGGCAGAGCAGAAGAGAGAGAGGATTGATCGCTTTATGGCGCAGCGCAATAGGTTGGTGCAGCAGGCTGTTGAGAGGGTGAATCCGTATTTTAATCAGTGATGTCTACTTATTACCGTGATTGGGCTCGATTAGTTTAATGGCAAGCGACAAGAGGAAGGGGTTCTTCTTGTCGCTTTTCATTCAAGCGGTGTATCGGTCTTCACATTAACTTTGATACAGAGGACGTAGGGTGAAAATTCCCGGACGAAGCCGGGGTGCGCAGATTGACGGAGTTACAACACACTAACTAAGTATTTTAGTTCTTTTTTATATCGTTCGGCGGAACTATTAACTTGCAGACGCTTACCCTCTACAGAGTGGAATGAGTTAACTTTCAGCTCAGCAATAGGAATACTTTTAGCCCCACTAATGCGGCCTGTTGACATGAAATCATCTGTAATTACAAATGCATCTCGTGGATCGTCAAAATCAAATAGTTGTGGATATTTTTCCGCTATGGATAGGGCGCGTTCAATGTACATTCTTGATGCGCTGTCAGGAGTGAATTTTTTCTGGCTCTTTGCACCCGCCATTGTCATGACAATCGCTGCTACTTTCGGGGTCTTCCTGCCACCAGCTCTATCGTCCCATATTTTAAAATCTTTATTTTTATTGGAAAGTAGATCCAGAGTGAGTTGCAAAGATTCTATAGAGTGTTCGTCCACTCGAACTGGAATAATTACAGCATCTGCTGCGCACCAGGCCAAATGAGTACCGCCTGCATAGAATGGACTTGTATCCATTATGATTTTGTCTAAATTCTTCTCTTTTGCTTCTTTTTCTAAAACTTTATGTAGAATCTCAAGTAGATTGTTTACTGCCTTCACATTGTTTTGCGCATTAGCGATTTGCAATTGTTGGTACAATGTAGACGGGAATGCGAACAGTTCTGCACTGCCAGGAATGATAAATGCTGGTTTGCCACCCTTAAATGAATCGCAGTAACTACTAACTTTGTATGAGATATCATCTGGGACATCGCCAAATGCGGAACCAAGTAATGCAGGTTGAAGTGCATCTAGTATATTAACTTTGTGCTCATAACCGCGCAAAATGTTTTCAGTAAGGTTGGTTTGGGCGCATAAATCGGCAATGAGAAGTGAGTGTCTTCTGGATATTTCAAACGCTAGATTGAACGACAATGTTGATTTACCTACCCCTCCACGAAGGGTAGTTACAGCATAGCTGCGATATTTCAATTCGCCTGTATAGATATAACCCTCTTCAACTACCTTGGAGTGGTTATCTAAGATTTTAGTAATATCAGTAGCCATAACAATACCTGCTGAGTAATAAGTGTTCAGAAGATATCATGACAAATCTGCAGGAACAACAAAAATCCGCAGGAGTAATGAAAATTTGCAGGAGTGACAAAAATCAGCAGGAGCAACATAAAATCGCAGGAGTAGCAAAAAATCGCAGGAGCAACAGAAAACCGCAGGAGCAATGAAGGGATATGGGTGGAGCTTAATTAAAGGTCTACTTTCACATGATTAATTACGTATATGCTTGTTTTATTTGAATATTTGATGAAGGACTGCAAAAGTGAACAAGACAACGATAAAGCCAACGATTCCAAGGATGATACTGGTATTGCTGTCCAGATCCATACGACCTTTCCCTGCGAGTAAGTAAGCAGCGATGAGGAAGGGGATGCAGAACGCCGGGTGTACAAGCACCATGACGGCGGCAAGGGTAAGGCAGATCACGAAGATTGTGGATGTCATAGGTTTCCCATTGTTAAATTTTCGCCCAGATTGTTAATTGACTTTTAGTGTTTAAAAAATAAACAAATATTTTCAGTAAAATTCAAAGTAACCTTTTGAAATTCCTAAGATCTGCTGAGCAAGAAATTCAAGCGTATTTCCCAAAGTTACTTTGATTTTTACTTATATAAAACATATGGTTGCAGTAAATATTGCATTATATTGCTGCGTCACATGGGCTGGTTCGAAGCGGCTGACCTGATCGTTAAGGGCATGGAAGGCGCAATCGCTGCCAAAACCGTGACCTATGACTTCGAACGCCTGATGGAAGGCGCTAAACTGCTGAAATGTTCAGAGTTTGGCGACGCTATCGTTAAACACATGTAAGTGTGTTTTAGCGTTAAATGATAACGGGAGCCTGATGGTTCCCGTTTTTTATTATTCAAACTGAAACGGTTATCAAAAAATTATCAAAATAGGTTATCAAAATGGCATTGAAATCGTTGATTTATTATTTTATTAGTTCATATTAATAGAAAATTGAAAGACTTTGTGAATGGGATTTTTCATGAAAACTAATTACTTCAAATATGATTTGTTTCCTAATAATGGACAACCTTTAGCAGTGTCAATTAGAAATTCTCTGATGTTGTTGATTGGAGGCGGGAACCAAACTACGAGGTTAAACGGCTCGTACTATTCTATACATCATGTATCTGGCGATGTTTTTATGTTTCTTAAAACCAATGATACAGACATTATTAAAACTATTGATAGAACAAACAATAGTTATCAAGATATTGCAGCAGTTTTACAAGCCAATCAAGAAGTTGCGTTTGCATCTTACCTGATTGCGAAGCCAACCTGCCTAGGTTTCGGAAGCACTATGTTTGCTCCAAAAATAGGAGCGTTTGCGGCTTTTTATGATCATTTCCACTTTGCAGGTAATAGCTCTAGGCATTTAAGATTCGAGCCTATAACAAAAATGATAACGCCTGCGCAGGCATTACAATTCGCTCATATGGGAAAAATAAACGTTAAGCTAGAGCAGAACTCGCCTTTTGCTTTAAATCAGCTGACAAATTTTTTAGGTGTGACTTCTATCGCATTTGATGATGTTGATAGTTTTGAATTGGTAATAAAACCTAAGCGCATGAAAAATATAAAAGATACTATATCACCAACCCTTGCAAATATGCCTGCTGGTGTAAAGGAAATGACAATTGCAGCCAAACAAGCTATCGGTGATCAAGCTGTAGAGTTACATATAGCGACATCTGGTGGGATTTATGATATAGTCGATAGAAGGAGTGGAACTCCAATATACGCCCAGATGGATAATAACTTTAATAACAATACAGAATTAAGAGCTTTGGGATATTAAGATGAACAACTTTTGGCCTGCGGCGTTTTTTATTTTTATTACGAATATTGTAGGCTTTGGTTTATTTAAATTTCGTTATTCGCTATTACCTAATGTTAATTTTGTTGATCATTTAGATGGCCTTGGGTCTGCTTTAGCTTCATATGCAACAGCTATGATGGCTCTTGTGTTTGCGCTTATAGCAATATTTAGTTCTCTTGATAATGATAATATAAAAAAGTTCAAAGCATATGGATATATGAAAGCAACATATGCTTTTTACTTTACATGTTTCTTAGAGTTGGGTGTTACCCTTTTATTATCTATACTTTGTTTGTCTAATTTTCAAAGTTATTATATTGCATCATTGGCTTTGGTGTTTGGTGCCATAACTTTTCTTCAGGTAGTAATTATTGTGATGCAAATTATACTGTTGTCCTTGAAGGTGTGATATAGCGACTAATAAATTTCAATTATAGTCCAATCCTTACCCCTATCATCATTATATCTGTCTGTTTGTTGTTGAGTTCGATGACCTAATAGTTTTCTTGTATCTATACCTTGGTTTTTATATAGCCTTTCACTTAGTGATCTTTGTTCGTGAAACGTTGCTGGTGTGCCGTCTCCCCAATTAATATCAGTTTTATCCCTGGCTTTGCTAAAGTTGGTTGTCAGGGTATTTCCTGGCACTTTGGCACCACGTTGGGCCATTGATGTCGAACGGAAGTAATGTACAAGATACTGACTGACAGCATAATCTCGGCAACGCGAGATAACCTCACGTAAGCTCGTGTTCAAAGCATCGCAGCGAAGGGAGAGAGGTAATGCCAATTTTGCACCAGTTTTCTCCTGCACAACATGTAAGTGGTCATCCCAGATGTCGCTGAATTTCATTGCTGAAATATCACCCAAGCGCTGTCCTGTAACTACGGCCAATAGCATCGCATTGCCCATGTATCGGTGCTGTTTATCAGCAATGTCGAAAATCTTTTGCCACTCCTCTAAATTCAAGCGCTGCCTCGTGATCTTGTAAGTATCCCTGCGAAACGAACCATTCACTTCTAGAGATCTTCCGACATACTGATTATGTCCCCTGAGGAGATCACCATGCGTAAAGCCCGACTCACCGAACACCAGATCATTGCCGTTCTGAAGTCCGTCGAAGCCGGACGTACCGTTAAGGATGTCTGCCGTGAAGCCGGTATCTCTGAAGCCAGTTATTACAACTGGAAAGCGAAGTTTGGCGGTATGGAAGCCTCTGATATCAAAAAGATGAAAGATCTCGAGGACGAAAATCGTCGCCTGAAACAGATGTTTGCCGATCTCAGCCTTGAATGTCGAGCCCTGAAAGACGTTATCGAAAAAATGTATGGTTCGCCCCCGTTTTGCAAGCACACGATGATAAAAGCTGTTTGCGTTAATGTATCCGGCCTCTTGCAAGTCAGCTGCTTTTGGCAGCAAGGCCATGATGGAATAAGCGCGTCAGGTTCCCAATAAGCTTCTTCGGCTGTTAAAGCCGTTTTTTTGTCCCGGGTTTACAAGACGCCATTGCACAGTTTTGTCATCACATACCCTGCAAACTGGTAAGATTTTAAGCGAGTTCAGATTTCTCGTTGCTGTAAATAAAAAGCGCCCGGTCGTGTCATGACAGCCCAGATAATTCGGGCAATTTTGTTCGCCAGTGCGACAACAACCTTATTGCGGTGTACACCGCGCTCTTCCATAAGTTGTACCCACTGTCCCAGAAAATTTGTTGTCCTGTTCAAATGCAGAACACAGGTTCGGGCTCCATGGATAAGCAGTTTTCTCAGGTAAGCATTGCCACGTTTACTCATACCTAATAAACGTTGCTTGCCTCCTGTTGAGTATTCTCGTGGTACAAGCCCCAGCCAGGCAGCTAAATTGCGCCCTGATTTAAATTGTTGGCCATTACCTACAAACGCCGTCATTGCCGTCGCTGTCAATTTCCCTACACCGGGAATAGACGTCAGCCTTTTAGCTATTCCATCTGCATCAGCGATAGACTCAATCTGGCGACGTAAGTGCAACAGTTTTTCCTCAAGAGACCGATATTCCTGCCAGAGATCAATGAGTATATCCCTCATTGATGGACTCAGTTCGTTTTGCTCGTCAGATAACAGAGAAGGCATATCATGTGTAAATTTGGCAATTCCACTGTGGATAGTTAATCCGTATTCCAGGAGAAATGCCCTGGCCTGATTCACCACCGCTGTTTTATGAGAGACCACGCGTTCTCTGATCCGATGTAATGCCTGTAGATCGAGCTGTGCCGTTGTTTTTGGTATCACTGTCCGCATAGTAGGACGAGAAATGGCTTCGGCTATTGCTTCAGCATCAATCAGGTCATTCTTGTTTGATTTAACGAAAGGTTTTACAAATTGTGCCGGGACGATGCAGGGCGTATGTCCAAATGATTTAGCCTTTCTGGCCAGCCAATGGCAACCCGGACAGGCTTCCATTCCAATCGTTGTTTGGGGTAAGCGGGCTAGATATTCAATCAATTTAACGCGGGTAAAACATCGCCTAATCAGGATATTTCCTTTATCGTCCATTCCTACTACATGGAACGTATTTTTACCGATATCAATACCCATTCGGCTAAGGGACTGTGCTTTTGTTCGTGACATAACACACCTCCAATATAAGGGCTGACAGCAAGTGCAATTTTAGCAAGTTGAGTGGGGGCGAACCATTCCATTAGCTTTAAAACCAGCGATAAAGCGTGAACTCGTTAACTATCTGACGGCGCAATTTGCCATGAGTTTACGCCAGGCCTGCAGGACATTATCGCTGAGCAGGACGGTGTATTTTTACCCGCCCGATACCCGGCGTGATGAACCGGTGATCCAGGCGCTGACTGAGCTGGCAGAGCGCTACCCGCGGTATGGGTTTAAGAAGCTGTTCCAGTTGCTGCGCAGGCAGGGTAACGTCTGGAATCATAAACGCGTTCACCGCATTTACTGCCTGCTGAAACTGAATTTTCGCCGCAAGGGAAAGCAGCGTTTGCCTGTACGCAACCCGGCGCCGCTGGCGACGCCGGAAGTACTTAACCAGAGCTGGTCGATAGATTTTATGCATGATGCGCTGGTGTGTGGCAGACGCTTCCGGACCTTCAATGTGGTTGATGACTTTAACCGCGAGGCTCTCGCAATAGAAATCGATCTGAATATCCCGGCGCAGCGGGTGGTCAGAGTGCTGGACAGGATAGTGGCAAACCGCGGCTACCCGCTGAAGATGCGGATGGACAACGGGCCAGAACTGGTCTCACTGGCGCTGGCACAGTGGGCCGAAGAACATGGTGTGCAGCTCGAATTTATTAAGCCGGGTAAGCCTACACAAAATGCGTTTATCGAACGGTTTAACCGGACATACCGGACAGAAATCCTGGATTTTTACCTGTTCAGAACCCTGAATGAAGCACGGGAAATTACAGAGCGCTGGCTGATGGAATATAACAACGAGCGGCCTCATGAATCCCTGAACAACCTGACGCCGGAAGAGTACCGGCTAATGGCTGAAAACCCGGAAATCTCAAAAAGTGCGTGGAACTAAAGCTGGGATACTTACACAAGCACGCGGGTGCCTGGCGTCACGTTGTAGCGACCGATCGGAACATTGTCCAGTGCGCTGGCAAATTCAAGGTCGGAGGCTAGCACGTCGAGATAGTCGGCGCGGGTCTGTACTTGGGCAAAACGGCCACACATAGCGACCCCTTTGTGATACTGATTTAGGGTAAGTATAGGGAGAAATAGAGGATTTTAAGTAAGATTCAACTGTGGTTTATCATGTAAACACATAATTAAGTTAAATACATTAAGTTATAATTTAATTATTATGGCGGTTTTATTCTATCCATGATTCTATCAATCAGCAACAAATGGCCTTCTGCTTGCTCTGAGTGCGGGTAGAAGGCCATTTTTCGGAATGAGAAGAATTTATTTATTGCGTCGTGTAGTATAAAAATAAATTTGCTACATGGTATTTACTATTCATATCACAACGAGCTATTGAGAAGTTCATCTAGAATCTCATCAAGCCCAGACGATTGTCTACGAACAGTTTCAAACAAATCACGAAGAGCTTGTGGCGGATTTTTTGTATCCCATATAATTTTTCCATCATGGCTCATAATTGCTAAATAAACATCACTATTCCATGCGTAATCGATATCATCAATCCAATGTTTTGATTTTCTTTCATACATTGCTATTTTCTTATCTTTCATAGCGCAAATGTACATTAAAGGAATAATGTCATCAGTGCCTTCCACCTTATATTTATCATCATCAACATAAAACCATTTAATAGTTTTATTTACAGTATCTTTGTTTAACTTAACTATAAGTGAAGTAATTTTGTCATTGGCGATCATTTTCTATTCCCACTTTGAGTCTTTAATTGTCTGATCTAACAGGTTGTTAAGAGATGTTAACTCCCCATAAATATCCCAGGCTAAGTCATTATTCATTTTTGACGCTTTAAGGCTATATTTACTTGATTTTCCACTGATTTTTAACTTTAATTTAGATGCTGATTTTTTCAATGCAGAATTGGATTTTAACGATAAGTTATCAAGTAAACCTTTGCAAGCCATCAGCTCAACAATCGCCATCCTTTCTTGGTTATTCCAATCGTTTAGATAACCATTAATTTTAGATGCACATTCGCTCAGTTCTGAATGAATCTCTGGAAGTCGAGCCTTGTTTTTGTACGACAATTTAATCCATCTTACTTGAAACCAAACTAGTAATGTTAATATAAAACCCAATATCGTTACTACAGTGGCAATATCCACGACCCATACAGGGAAAATACTATTCATTTTAATATCGATAATCAATTAATAGTCTGTTGGATTCTATGTCTATATTGATAACTATGCAAGTAGGTATAACAATGAGCTTTTATGATAAAATCGTGGTTTGCACACACTTTAAGTGGTTGAAATTTAAACTCAGTCTATTGCTTACTACCTGATGTTCTTGCTACATACCACCATCCTAGCTATACCCTACTCAATAGGATCAAGACAATAGCTTACACTTGTACTGGTCTAGTGCCAGAATGCGGTAATCTGAGTCAAAGTTTTAGCATTCAATGGGGACGATATCTAACAAGCTGGAACACTCTTGATCAGACGCGAGTACGTCAAGGAAATTGGCGCGAGTCAGTACCTGAGCAAAACGACCACACTTGCTTAGAACCCCGTTGACCTACCTCGGCTCATCATAGGTTAGAACGAGGAAAGGAAACCTGAACTACGGGAAGATTAAGTTATCAAAACCTAACATTTAGGTTGTTAATTCAATAAGTTACAAACTGAACAAATTACTCAATAAGAACAATGTTAATGATGAATTAGTTAAAGTTATCAATGGGTTAATAAGAGAATATCAATCTAATGCTGCGTCACATGGGCTGGTTCGAAGCGGCTGACCTGATTGTTAAGGGCATGGAAGGCGCAATCGCTGCCAAAACCGTGACCTATGACTTCGAACGCCTGATGGAAGGCGCTAAGCTGCTGAAATGTTCAGAGTTTGGCGACGCTATCGTTAAGCACATGTAATTTTCAGCATTGCTGAACATGTTAACGGGGGCTTCGGCCCCCGTAGTTTTTCCCCCTCAAAAATTCTTCTGCAAAACGGTATATAAAATAACCGTATTTCACGCCCCTACAACTCTCCATTCTTTGCCTTGGTCATCGTTATACCGGTCGCTTTGTTGTTGGCTCTTGTGACCCAGAAGCTGCTGCGTATTGCTCCCCTGGGCCCTATCCGTTCGGCTAAAGAGCGTTGCTCATGGAACGTTGCAGGAGTGCGATCACCCATGAAATCTCCGTCGCATCTCGTGCTTTACTAAATTGCATTGTTATCGTGTTTGAAGTGACCTTGGCACCTCGTTTTGCCCTTGATGTGGTTCTGAAATAGTGAACCATATATTTGGCAATATGAGTGAACCGGAAACTCACACTTCATTTTGAAGTTTTTCATTTGCTTTCTGGTGCCGGAATCATCAGAAGCAAAGCATTTATAATGTGAGTTGACCTGTCTGTATGGCTTTAATAATGGCGGCGCTTCTTGAATTCGTGTTGAATTTCTGACGCACTTTTTTGAAATGGAAATTAACATTTGACTCTGAACAGTTGATTATTTTTGAGATTTCCCAAGTTGTTTTACCCATCAGATACCAGGAGCAAATTTCTTTTTCTCTGTTGCTTAACGTAATGGTATTACGTTTGCATTTTAGTATGTGAAAGTAATGTACGATTGCATCCCGTAACGCAACCGATCTATCGATATATTTATTTATTTTATTAATGCAGTCACTCTCATGGCAATGAAATGACAGCATCAGGCTCCCAAATTCATTGTTGATACCATGCAGGGGGAAAGATACACCATGGTGAATTCCATATCTTTTAAGATCATGAAAAAAAGTTGATTTTGTCTCCATCGTGTTCCCACTCCACACTAGGGGGATAATGTTGTGCAAGCAATATTCCACGATGGGATTCTGACTTATGCACTGTTTTTCACTTTGTTCTTTTAAAAAAGACTCATCATAATTTGTAATAATAATCGGGTTTTTTATTTCATTTTTAGTATCTGAATAAACAAGATAATACCATTCAACCTCTATAGCTGATTTCATCGAGTGAAGAAGTCTGTGGATATCATCAAAACTATCCACGGTAAAGTCTGAGTAAAAATCATATAAGTCAACTGAAGCCATGGTTACCATTCCATTTATTTAATCGGTGGGATTTTATTGTTTACAAGACTAGTGTACAGCCAGAGACTGACAACTATCTCTTTTGACAGTTGCGACATGATAATTTCGGTGAAAAAATTCATATTGAAGCTCAGGCAAAGTCACACTCATCGTAATTACATATGATGGTGAAATTTCAATGCGAATTTAATTTTAAGAGAGAACTTATGAAACGAACTGCCGTTATTTCATTTCTTGGAGTGGTGTTTTTTTCGGCAAATGTATTTGCCGCAGAATCAGAAGTCAGTTCGGCGGTAAAAAATGATATCGCTGATGTACTGACTGCACAATACAATGACATGGCCAAAGACTGTGGAGATGAGCAATCCCCAGCATTTCTTTGCTCCGGTGTGTTAATGAGAGGGACGAGACCCGGAGTTGATTTCTGGAGGCTCAATCCATCATCAATAAAAAACAATGGAGTGTCATTCTCTTACTTGCGTAAGGATGCTAAATTCAACACTACAATTGCCAGTGCCAATGGGTTTATTCTTTTTCCGGGTAAAATGACGCCGGCAGAGAACGAACAGGTTTCGGTATTATGCTCTTATGCCCTCGATGCAAATACGTGGGGGAGGCAGGGAAACTACTGTGGTTCGCCTCCTTCTCCTGAGAAAGGGCAGTCATGTCAGGACTTTGGCGTATTTACCGCTCATCAGTTAAATAAAGCGATTGCCAGAAGGTCAGCCTGGGGGGTATGTGCATTTGATGTCAGACCTACGGCAAAAAAACCGGCTGATGCGTTTTATCAGACATTGCTCGCGATGCCGTATCTTGGAAATGGGTTAAATTATAACGAAATTATGGTTAAACCCTGGGATGAAAATAATCCGAAGAGCATACCTATTGAAGCACTGTTTTACCTGAATGAAGGGGGATTGGTGTATGCGCAGCAGGACCAGCGTAGCTATAAAAATGCAACAGGTAAATTTTTACCTATCGTTAAAATTGAGCTCCCTAAAGGTGTCAGCGTGAAACAATCGACAGATGCGATCTTTAGCTATGAACCAAAAGAACAGGCGGTTGAGAAATAAACGATGGACTCTCCTTGATGATGTGCTGTAAATAACAATACCGCCCGTCGGAATATCTCGCCGTAAGTCCCCGCTATCCTGGCGTGGATTTACGGCGCATTCGCATTGTAGTGGCTGCGGTTTCAATGCGTGCATTGATAACCGGCTGGCGTTTCATTTCTTTCCACCATTCAGGGACGTAACCCCACTCGAGAGGATCGAGGTGCAACTTATCGTCTCGCTGGCTAAGCATAAGCACGCGGGTGCTTGGCATCACGTTGTAGCATGCCCGTTTTCCCAAACCGCCTTCACCAGCCGTTTATGATGCTTTGAAAAATCCTCTATTGGAATTCCGCCCCTGAGCACCTCAATGAGAGGGGAAAACCTGTCTACGCTATTCAGGCAGGGGCAATTTAAATAAAAACGGGAGCCTTAGGGCTCCCGTTTTTTTATAAGCAACGACCTTATTTCATTTAGCAGGCTCAAGATAGCATAAGAGGGGCGGTGTAACGCGATGGCAAACGTTGGGGGCCTGTGCAGGCCCCCCGGAATCAACACCATCTCTGCTTCAACACCTTTTAACTCGCATCAGGATGATTCTTGCCTTCTTCGATAAAGGCTTCATCAATCTCATCGGTGGTCTCCTCGCTGTCGCGGCCGGAAAGGATATTCCAGCAGGCGATGAACAGTGCGGCGATCAAGGGGCCGATAACGAAGCCATTGATGCCGTAAATCTCCATGCCGCCCAGCGTGGAAATCAGGATGAGATAATCCGGCATCTTGGTGTCTTTGCCGACCAGCAGCGGGCGCAGAATATTGTCAACCAGCCCGATAACCACCACGAAGAACCCGACCAGGAACGCCCCTTGCCACAGCATGCCGGTGGCGAAGAAATAGATGGCTGCCGGTACCCAGATAATGGCCGAACCGACGGCGGGAATGATGGAGAGGAAGGCCATCAGCGCGCCCCACAGCAAACTGCCATCGATGCCGGTGATGTAAAATGCCAGGCCGCCGAGGGCGCCTTGCACAATCGCCACCACCACGGTGCCTTTCACCGTAGCGCGGGACACGGCGGCGAACTTCACGAACAGGTGGTGTTTGACATGCTCGGACAGCGGCAGCGCTTCAAGCGCCAGGGTCACCAGATAGGGGCCGTCTTTCAGCAGGAAGAACAGCAGATAGAGCATGATGCCAAAGCCGACGGCAAAGTTGAATGTGCCTTTGCCGATCAAGAACACGCTGCCCGCCAGGAATTGCCCGCCCTTGAGCGCCACGTCGGAAAGCTGCTTTTGTATTTCCGCGGCGCTGTCGAGGTTATGCTCCGCCAGAAAATGCCGTGCCCAGCCGGGTAAATGCTGCATCACTTCGGCCAGCATCGCAGGCAACTGGGTATTGTTGTTCTGCAGTTTTTCGTAGAGAACGTTGAATTCAAGCGCCAGCGACGAAGCGATGATCGCCAACGGGGTGAACACAATCAGGCAGATCACCAGCAATGTTAACAATGAGACCAGGCCGTTGCGGTCGCCAAGATATTGTTTAAGCTTGTTTTTCAACGGGTGGAAAATCACGGCCAATATGATGGCCCATAGCACCGACGAATAGTAGGGACCCAATACGTCCAGAAAAGCGGCGGTTACGATGAAAAGGATCAGAATAAAGAATCCCTTTGAAATACCTTTAGACATCATAGCAGTCCCTCTGATGATAGATTTTCTCGGTGAGCCTTAGCGCTTACCGACATTGACGAGCAGTGAAAAACAAACCATAGCATCACAATGACTTAACAGTTAGCGGATTGTTGGTGAGCGGAGGTTCGATAGCCTGCAAACCGGCTTGCTCGTGGATTTCTGTGTGAATTATCAATAAACCTTATTGATTGTGTTTCATTTTGTGAGTTCGCCTTGATGTGAAGGGGCAGGTTATCTACGTTTTAGGTGAACGTATTTTCACCTGAAACTGAGAGGCAGGCACATGACTGAGCATAAACGACTTAGATTCATTGAGATAATGGTTGCGATCGCTTTTGGCTGTTTGGTGGTTTACCTGATAGCCACGGGTACGTTGTCACTGTCAGGGTTGGAGCACCATTGGCCATATCCATCAAGATAACTGTAGTGATTTGCCAGGGTATGCTGAACACGGCGGATAAAAAAATAAAATTACGCTATTCAGAGGTTGCGTTCGGATGAGGAAAGTACGGCGGAGATCCATAAGCTTAAACGCCGGCCGCTCAATTTCCCGCTCAGATCGGATGTCTTTCATTACGCCTGGCCCATCAGGCGCTTCACCCTGCATTAGACCCCACAACGACTCAAATCGCTATTAGCGCGCCCGATCACACAAAACCCCAGACCGGGTTTCTTCCGTCATAGATGCCATGATAGTTTTTATCAAAATCATGATGAGGCAGAATATGGCAGGCAAGAAAACCACCATGAGCGCCATTGCCCGGGAGGCACGGGTCGGCATTGCTACGGTTGACCGGGTGATGAACCGGCGAGCGTCGGTACGGCCGGAAACGGAACGCAAAGTTATCGCAGCGGCGAAAAAACTGGGCTTTGCCCGCGAAAAGTCTCACCGGTTGTTTGAGGCTGCCGGGCAGTCGCCGGTGCGGCTCAAAATGGGGTTTATCCTGTTGCAACGCGAACATTCTTTCTATGCGCAGTTAGCGGAAAGCCTGCTGGAACAGGCCGCGCCGTACTGCGATCCGGCTCATCCGCCTCAGTTCATTTTTCATGACATCAGCGCGGTAGGCGATACCGCCGCGGCCATTACGCAACTGAGCCAGAGCGTGGATGTGATGGGGGTGCTGGCGCTGGATAACCCGATGATCCGTTATGCGGTCGAAGAAGCCAGCCGCCAGGGCGTTAAGGTGTTTACGCTGCTGTCGGATCTGTCGGTGCACAGCAGGGCCGGTTATGTTGGCCTGGATAATCAGCAGGCCGGTCGCACCGCGGCCTGGGCGGTAGAGCGTATGTGTCGAAAGCAGGGGGAAATCGGGGTTATCATCGGCGATAATCGCTTCCTGTGCCAGGAAGCCTGCGAAATCAGTTTTCGCTCTTACCTGCGCGAACACCTGAGTGGCCACCGGGTGCTGGAGCCGCTACGCAGCCATGAACGGGCCGAAAGCGCCAGACAGGTAACCTTGAGCATATTGGCGCAGCGCCCCGAATTGGTGGCGTTGTACGCGCCCTGCGGCGGCGTGGAAGGGATTATCGCCGCGTTGCGAGAGAGCGGCAGGCAGCACGACGTGATGCTGGTTTGTCATGGCCCGGTGGAAAACGCGGAGATGGCGTTGATCGACGGCACGCTGGATCTGATGTTGACGCATCGCATTCATGAATTCGCCGCGTCGGTCATCAACACCTTTGTCGCCGCCGCCGGAGGCGAGCACCCTGGATTTATGCAGATCATTAACCGCTTTGATCTGATCACCAAAGAAAATATCTGATCGCCGGGCCCCGCTGCGGGCCGTTGCCCTCTGAGTTGTCGCCGATGTCTTGCGGATCGCGGCCTGTCTGTGTTTGATAAAAAACTATCATTACGACTATCAAATTTAACGCGATCTCCATCAAAAAATGAAAGTTTCATTATTGTTGGTTTCGAAATATTTGTTTGATACTGGTGCGACATGCTGCCTGAAACGGAACCACAACGATGAATTTACCTATTGCCAATGCACCCTGCAGTTGGGGGGTGGACGACCCTAAAAATCCCTATCTTCCGCCTTATCAGAAAGTGCTGCAGGAAGCGAGCGCCGCCGGCTATCACAGCATTGAGCTGGGGCCGTGGGGGTACTTGCCGATCGAGGCCGCGGCTTTGAGTGTTGAACTTGAGCGGCACAGCCTTTCGCTGGTGGCAGGCACCATTTTTGACGATCTGGTCAGCGAGCAAAACTTCAGTCATATCCTCGCGCTGACGCACAACATTTGCCGCAATCTGTCGCAGGCGCCTAAAGCGCAGAACACTCAGGGCGGGTCTTTCTCAGCGCCGTATCTGGTGATTATCGATTTCGGCAACCCGCAGCGGGCCAAATTGGCCGGCCAGTATGCACTGGCGCCGCGTCTGAGCGATGCGGATTGGAACCGGATGATCGGCCACATCAAAACGGTCAGCGAGATTGCCTGGCAGGAATATGGCGTCAGGCCGGTGATCCATCCGCATGCCGGCGGCTGTATCGAGTTCGCCGATGAAATCGAGCTGTTGGTTAGCCAAATTCCGCACCAAACCGCCGGATTATGCCTGGATACCGGCCACCTGTATTACTCCGGTATGGATCCGGTCGCCTGGCTCGAACGCTATTTCTCCCGAATTGATTACCTGCATTTCAAAGATGTTAACCCGCAGGTGTTCAATGACGTGCTGAAACGCGGGCTGGATTTCTTTACCGCCTGCGCGGAAGGGGTGATGTGCCCACTGGGGCAGGGTGCAATTGATTATCCAGCCGTGCGCGAATTATTGGCGGCGCGCGGTTATCAGGGCTGGATCACCATTGAGCAGGAACGGGATCCGCGTCAGGTGCAGGGTAGCCTGCGCGACGTGACGGAAAGCCTCAATTATTTGCGAACAGTCGGTTTTTAATCGGGAGAAACGTGATGATCAACGGCATTAAACCTCTGGAACGATCCCTGCGCTGGGGTATGGTCGGCGGCGGCGGCACCAGCCAAATCGGTTATATCCACCGTTCTGCGGCACTGCGCGACGGCACCTTCACTCTGTTGGCCGGCGCGTTCGATATCGACGTGTCGCGCGGGCGCAGTTTTGGGCAAAGCCTGGGAGTGGCAGCGGACCGCTGTTACCCGGATTACGCCACGCTGTTTCGGGAAGAAGCCGCGAGATCGGACGGTATCGAGGCGGTTTCCATCGCCACGCCAAACAACACCCACTTTGCTATTTGCCAGGCGGCGTTGGAAGCGGGTCTGCACGTAGTGTGCGAAAAACCGTTGTGCTTTACCGCCGAAGAGGCGCAAACGCTGGTCGAGCTGAGCGAAAAACGGCAAAAAATTATCGGCGTCACCTACGGTTATTCCGGCCACCAGTTGATTTTGCAGGCCCGCCAGATGATCGCTGACGGCCTGTTGGGCGAGATCCGTATCATCAACATGCAATTCTCCCACGGGTTCCACGCCGCGCCGGTAGAGCAAGAGAACCCCAGCACGCGCTGGCGGGTAGACCCGCGTTTTGTCGGCCCGAGCTATGTGCTGGGCGATCTGGCCACGCATCCGTTGTTCCTGGCGGAAACCATGGTGCCGCAATTGAAGGTCAAACGCCTGATGTGCAGCCGCCAGAGCTTTGTCAAAACCCGCGCGCCGCTGGAAGATAACGCCTATGTGCTGATGGAGTACGACAATGGCGCCGTTGGCTCTATGTGGTGCTCGGCGGTCAACAGCGGCTCGATGCACGGGCAGAAGATACGCATCGTCGGCGAGAAGGCCAGCCTGGAATGGTGGGACGAACAGCCTAACCAAATGCGCTTTGAAGTACAGGGCGAGCCGGTGCGCATTCTGGAGCGGGGTATGCCCTACCTGGATCACGCCGCATTGGCGGACGACAGGATTGGCGGCGGCCATCCCGAGGGGCTGTTTGAAGCCTGGTCAAATCTGTACCGCCGTTTTGCGCTGGCGATGGACGCCACCGATCGGCGGGACGAGGCTTTCCTGGCAGATTTCTGGTACCCCGACGTGCATGCCGGGGCGATGGGGGTGCGCTGGGTGGAAAACTGCGTGCGTTCCGCCGATGCCGGCGCCAGCTGGGTTGAGTTTCGCTAAAGCCCCGCAAGCGCGGTGGAGCCTCGGCGACATCATTGATTGGAATTGCAGATAGGCCACCTGCTGAAAACGTCGGCTCGTCCCATTTTAGTTCGTTTTTTCGTCACCCAGACGCCAGAGGGACGATACAGTGATCCGCCTCATTAGAGAAAGGGGGGAAAGGCTGATAGGGTAGGGGTTGGCCTAATCACAAGGAGAGAAGGATGTTAGAGCAATACTACCCGGCGACGATGAGCTCCAAACCCGTCACGGACGAACAGCATAAAAGGCTGGTGGCGGTGCAGGCGGCGCTGGAGTTGATTAAGGCCACATTGTCCGATACCAACGACGGCAACGGCGTGGATTTTCAGCTGAAAGCCGCCGAAAAGCACATTGGCCCCCTGGCGGATGCCATACAGGAAGCCTTGAAGTAAACTCCTGCCGCCCATAATCAACCGCCCCCTTTGGGCGGTTTTTTTGTGCCAGCTTTGCTGGCGAACCGCGTTGAGCGCACAGCCATCGCATGATTGCTGTGATTTTTTCATTAGCTTATTGCCTTTTTCCCGACTAGTGCCGTTTTCAGCACCCACCTACTATGCAGATCCGGTTAATTACCAGGTTCCCTGTCATGTTCAAGCATACCCTATCATCAACTTCACCACTGCGCTTTGGTGGTATTACGCTGCTGGTCAGTTTCGTCATGTTCTTTGCGGCTGCCGCGCCGACCCAGGGCGCGCAGGTTATCACCTTTGTGCCCGATGCCGCTGGGGGATACCCCGAGAGCATTGTCTGGAATGAGCGCGCCGGGGCGTTTCTGGTTTCGTCGCTGCGCGGCGGGCAGATCGGCCTGGTTTATGAGGATGGGCGCTACAGGCATTTCGCCGTCGACCGTTCACAGATCACGACTTCCGGCATTGTCGTTGACGCCGTGCGCAACCGTGTGCTGGTATGCAACGAAGATGTAGGCATTGCGCTCAGGTCTTCACCCGGTACGCACAATCGCGTGGCGCAGGTGCTTGAGTTTGATCTCGACACAGGTGCGCTGCAACATGTCTATGATTTCTCGCCGTTGAGCAAAGGACCGACGCTCGCCAACGATCTGGCCCTCGACGCGCAAGGCAATGTCTACGTTACCGATAGTTTCCAGCCGCAGATTTATAAAATCGACCAGGCAACCAAGGCGGTTTCGATACTGGTGCGTTCCGAACGTCTGATGCCCGCCACGACCACAGCGGCGTCGGGGGCGAAACCTTATCTCAACGGAATTGTTTACCACCCGGACGGCTATCTGATCGCCGGGGACTATTCCCGTGGTCTGTTGTGGAAGGTGGCGCTGGATGGGACGCACGCTCTAAGCGAAATCAAGCTGCCACAGCCTTTGAAAGGGCCCGACGGGTTACGTCTTAAAAACCCCGACACCCTGGTGGTGGTACAGTCTTTCCCTGGCACAGGGCAGGGCATGTCGGGGGATGTGACACTGCTTTCTTCATCCGACGGCTGGGCTAGCGCGCGCATTACCGCTGTTGTCACGCCGCCGGGATTGGATGGACCCACTGCGGCGGCAGTCAAGGATGGTGAGGTTTGGGTTGTCAATTCACGTTATCCTCGCCTCTTTGCCGATACCGCGAATGCCGATCGCACACGCGAGTTCAGCATCGTCAAGGTGGCGTTTAGCGATGGCCAAAATGTCTCCGGGTTGCCATGAAGGGCCGTAACGCCCACTGATGGGGCGTGGATTTTCAACCGCCCCCTTTGGGCGGTTTTTTTGCTTTTTGTCCGGCATATTCGGATTGTTTGTCATAGAGCGAAACGGGAAAAGTTGTAAAATCGACCTCAGGATTATCTTAAGAAAGAGCGTGAGGAGAGCGTTGATGAAGGATGTGCATATCGCACTGTCGGGCAGTTGCGTACGGTTGGCTTACCCGGGAGAAGACGTACTGGATTTTCCCGACCGGCTGTCATTCGGGCCGCTGTATGTGCTCGACGACGATGGTGCGTTGCAGGCCAGAACCCGCTGGATGCGCGATTTGTACCAATCCGTTCACGCGCCTGAGTGGGACACTTCCGAAGAATGCCAGGCGGGGATGACGAGGTTAAAAGCGCAGCTTGCCACCGTCACCGGGCAAGTGACGCTGTGGGTCGGCGATAACGCCGATGAACAGCTGATGCTGCGTGCGTTGCTGCCGCTGTTTGGCGAACTCCCTGTCTTTACCGTCAACGTAACCGAACACACCGGGCGGGCGAGCACCCACTGCTGTGCGGCGGAAATGCTGGAACCCTTGTGGATCCGGCGACGTGAACTGACCTCGGCAGACAAAACGGCACTCACCGCCGACTGGCAACGTCTGCTGGTGGAAAATGCCCCGGTGCGGATCTTTGCGGAAAACGAGGTTCGCGGCCAGGCGCAGGATTTTCACGACCGCCAATTGCTGGATGCCTGCCCCGCAGATTACACGCAGGGTTCGCGGGTGGTGGGCGAAGCGATGGTGAATTCGCCTTATCCGGTGGGGGATGCCTTTCTGAATTTCCGTCTGTACGCCTTGATTGCACAGGGGGCATTACAGGCTCAGACCGCCGGTCTGAACATGAACCGCATCAGGGTCAGGCAGGCATAAATCCCCTCCCGCCACCTGCCGGTTTTTTTGTGCCTTTCGGCGAGGAAAATACGCCAAAACGGTTTTCTTGGCCGAAAGGATCGGCTTATAATGCGCCGCGGACTGTATAAATAAACAGGTGGATTGCATGGCGCTGGTTTTGGATGGCGAGAAAATTGGTCGTAACCGGTTTACCGGTGAGAAGATTGAAAACGGCATTTTTCGCAACTGCGATTTCTCGGGGGCGGATCTGACCGGCACCGAGTTTATCGACTGTCAGTTTTACGATCGCGAGAGCCAGCAAGGCGGCAATTTCAGCCGCGCGCTATTGAAAGACGCCAGCTTCAAAAGCTGCGATTTATCGATGGCGGACTTCAGAAACGCCAGCGCGCTGGGCATTGAAATCCGCGAGTGTCGCGCCCAGGGCGCCGATTTTCGCGGTGCCAGTTTTATGAACATGATCACCGCGCGGACCTGGTTCTGCAGCGCTTACATCACCAAAACCAACCTCAGCTACGCCAACTTTTCGAAAGTGGTATTGGAGAAGTGCGAGCTATGGGAAAACCGCTGGAATGGGGCGCAGATCCTCGGCGCGACCTTTAGCGGCTCCG